>Ga0137455_1000032_pt1 | contig 28200 bp, 26 predicted proteins | sample EasRivERMGT600_2_FD_102334 | JGI IMG/M metagenome (GOLD analysis project Ga0137455, IMG submission 102334) | Soil microbial communities from meander-bound floodplain in the East River, Colorado, USA - East River MetaG ERMGT600_2 | ecosystem: Environmental > Terrestrial > Soil > Floodplain ... | reverse complement strand
CACTGCGGGTGTCTTCTTCGGCACGGCGGCGTCTCCTTCCTTGATGGGCACTCGGCCCGTGGTTCTCGCGAACCGGAAGGTTACGTCGCCTTCAGCCTTTTACACACCTCGTGACCTTAGCCCGACAAGCCTGCACGGAAGCACTAGCGCTCATCCGCTGCCTCCTGTTCCCACGACAAGTGGCCGTTAGGCCACACCAACGAACGGGCGGGGTCCTTGCGGACCCCGCCTGTCGTGTTGGCGACCTGCCCGTCGCTCAGGATTCCTTGTGCTTGCCCGGCTTGGTTTCCTCGGAAATGCGGAACTCCTTCTCCCCCACGCGCATCACGATCTCCTCGCCCGACTCGCCGCCCTGCGGCGCGTAGGTGAAGACCATGTTGCCGTCGTCGTCACCCGTGGGGCTGTGGAGGCTGCTGAAGCCTAGCGAATGATCACAAGAGGCTTCGAGAGGGTCTCACCATCGCGGCGCAACCGGATCCAATAGAGCCCTGTGGGAAGGCCCTGGCCGGGAAGCGCCACCCGGTGCCGGCCCGGACCCAGGTGTCCCACGGCTTGCGAGCGGACCTTGCGTCCCGTGAGGTCGATCAGGTCCAGCATCGCCTCACGGCCGTCAGGAAGCGCGAACGAGACGTACCCGTCCCCGTGCGAAGGGTTGGGCAGGGGGCCATCGAGCGCCCAGGCTGGTGTCGGGGTCATCGGATCCGCCGCCACGGGCGGTGGGAGAACGTGCAGATAGGTCACCGCCTCAGCCTCGTCACCAAGGCCGTTCACACACGTGAACGTGATGGGATAGTCGCCCGGAGTCCCCAGATCGGGGGTCATCAGCAGTTCTCCCGATCCAGTCCCGTAGTCGGTGAATGAGCACCCCGGTGGCAACCCGCTCGCCGTGAGAGTGACGGCGCTCCCCCGGGTGTCCGTCCCCTGAATGATCACCGAGGTGTCGGTGCGTACCCTGACGTAGAGATCCGCCGGCGGAAGAACATAGATCGCGGTATCCGCGTTGATCCGGACCTCGCCACGAACCGCTGGAGTCGATCCCTGGCAGTGATGCTCGAAGACCAACCAGATCTTCATCAGCGCGCCGGGACCGCCGAATTCGACCTGACGGATGTCGAACCAGCCGGTGCCGGGGTTGCACCCGCGATGGTTCCCCGAGAGGTTCAGAGCCGAGGGATACATCCCTGCCGGGGCGCTCTGCGCGAGGTGACGGCCGGCGCCGAGTGGTCTCGGATATGGTGCGGCGAAGGCCAGCTCCATATCGTCCCAGGGTGTCACCGCTCGGGCGCTGGCGGCCCATCCCGTGTTGGCCCAACGGAGCAAGGTCGCGTTCGAATCCTGGAAGAAGTACGACCTCCCCTGCGTGATGAAGTGGCCCAAGTCGGAATCGAGCCTGATGAAGTCCGGTCCGTGGATCTTGATGGTCGTGGGCATCGAAACGGCATAGCCCGTGGTGTCCTGCGCGTGAATGGTGACCTGGAAGGATCCCGGATCGGGATGACCGCCAGGCCAATCGAGCCGGCCCGATCCGGAACCGAGATCGCTGAACGTTGCGCCGGGGGGGACGCCGCTCGCGGAAAGCTCGATCGGATCACCTTCCGCATCGACCGCCGACACCTCGAACGAGATCGGCGTGCCCTGTAGCGCGTAGACGGTTTCTGGCGAGTTGATCCAGAGCGAGGTGTCGGCATTGAAGACCAGCCGTCCGTAGAGACCGGGCGGCGCGCCGTTGCAGTGTTGCTCGAACGTGGCGTGGAGGATCTGGGGGACACCGAAGGCGTCGAATCGCACCTGCTTTATGTCGAAGCTCGAGCGGGCCCCTGGGCAGGAGCCCAGATTCGAATTGACGTTGAGCGCCCACTCGGTTGGCCCCTGGAAGGGGTACCGTGGAACGTTCTCGTGGGCACCTGGCGCAAGCCGAGTCCCGCGAGGAGCAGCGAACCTCACGGCCCAATGATGGTTGGGGGCGTTAAACGCGGCACCCGCCCCCTCCGGGAACGACGTCGTCGTGGTGAAGCTGCCCGAGTCCGTGGTGAAGGTGAAGGATTGGCCCGTGCTTACCGGGTCGCCCGGATCTCCTCGGACTTCGAGCCGGGTGATCGGTGCTGCTTGGGTGGCAGCGGCGAACACGAGAGCCATGGCCGCGAAGACCAGTCTGGCCAGCCGATCAGGATATCCGTGTGCAAGGTTCAAGGCGGAGGCTTCTCCGGCTCGAGGCGCGCGAGGGCGTGTGTTGTGTCGCTCAGGATTCCTTGTGCTTGCCCGGCTTGGTTTCCTCGGTGATGCGGAACTCCTTCTCCCCCACGCGCACCACGATCTCCTCGCCCGGCTCGCCGCCCTGCGGCGCATAGGTGAAGACCGTGTTGCCGTCGTCGTCGCGCGAGCGCTCGGCGTTCGGCAGCTGGGTCGCGTACCAGTCGGCGATCTTCTCCTGCGTGTCCTTGGTCTTGAACCACCAGGTCAGCGTCTCCGACATGTGGCCTTCGTCGCCGTAGTAGTCGCCGCCCATCGCCGACTCCAGCGTCGCGCGGGGGTAGACGTGGATTGCCTCGGTGTAGACCGGCTTGGCGTCGCCGGGGAACTGGTACGCACTCGCTCCGCAGCCGGCGCCGAGCAGCGCGGCCGCGGCCACCGCCAGCAGGGTGCTTCTCGTCATGGGGTCTTCCCTCCTCGGACCACGCTTCGCGCGGGTGCCCGACCGTTATCGGCCGGTCGCGCGCGTGTCCGCAGCGGCGGAGTTGTCCGGTCGTGGGAATCGCGCGTCCCGCAACCGGACACCGGGGTGGGGCGAAGTGCGGCGCGGCTCATGCGCGACAAGCACTTGCGGCCGCACTCGCTCGCGGCACGGATCTTCTAAGGACCTCCGGGCGTGGACATCGCTCGAACCAAACCCAAGCGCCGCCGTGGGCCGCTCCTGATCGTCGTCGGCGCCGTCGTCCTCGTGCTCACGCTGCTCGGCGCGAGCCGGCTGCGGCCGGCCGCCCCTGAGGTCGAGGCCTCGACGCTCTGGATCGACACCGTGAAGCGCGGGCCGATGCTGCGCGCGGTCAACGGCAGCGGCACGCTGGTCCCGGAGAGCCAGCGCATCGTCTCCGCGCTGACGGCGGGCCGGGTCGAGCACGTGCACGTGCGCGCGGGCGCCGCGGTCGAGCCGGGCACCGTGGTGGTCGAGCTCAGCAATCCCGACGTGCAGCTCTCGGCGCTCGACGCCGAGCGCCAGTTCAAGCTGGCCGAAGCCGAGCTCGCGAGCCTCGAGTCGACCCTCGAGAACGCCCGGCTGGCGGCGGAGTCCGCGGTCGCCGCCTCGCGCTCCTCGCTTCGCGAGGCCGAGCGCGGGCTGGCCGCCGCCGAGCGGCTGGCCGCGGAGGGGCTCAACTCCGCCAACGAGGTCGAGCGTGCCCGCGACGTCACCGAGGAGGCCCGCATTCGCCACGACGGCGAGACGCGCCGGCTCGAGCTGGCCCGCAAGTCGCTCGACGCCCAGCTCGCGCTGCGCCGCGCCGACGTCGGCCGCCTCGCCGCCATCGCCCGCTTCGAGCGCGAGCGTGTCGCTTCGATGACGATCCGGGCCGGAGCCGCGGGCCTGGTGCAGGAGCTGTCGCTCGACCCCGGCCAGTGGGTGCAGTCGGGGCAGCTCGTCGCACGCGTCGCAGCACAGGACCGCCTCAAGGCGGTGCTGCGCATCCCCGAGACCCAGGCCAGCGACGTCACCCTCGGGCTCCCGGTCGTGGTCGACCTGCGCGAGGCCAAGGTGAAGGGCCGCGTGTCGCGGATCAACCCGTCCGCCCAGCAGGGCACGGTCGAGGTCGACGTCGCGCTCGAGGGTCCGCTGCCCAAGGGCGCGCGCCCCGACCTCACCGTCGACGGCACCATCGAGATCGAGCGTGTGGCCGACGCGCTCTCGGTGGGCCGGCCCGCCAATGCCGTCGGCGGGTCGACCGCCTATCTCTTCCGGCTCGAGCCGGGCGGCCGCTCGGCGGTGCGGGTGCCGGTGAAGATCGGCCGCGCCGCCAGCAACGCCGTGGAGGTCGAGGCCGGGCTGCGGGCCGGTGACCGCATCATCCTGTCCGAGATGTCGAGGTGGGACCACGTGGCCCGCGTTCGTCTTCGTTGAAACCGCCCGTCCGCGGAGAGCCGCGGCGTAACCTGCGAGGAGATTCCATGACCGTCACGACTCACGACGCCCCTGCCACGCGCGGCGCCGCCGCCACGAACGACGCCCGGCTGATCCGCCTCAACGACGTGCGTAAGGTGTTCACCACCGACGAGGTCGAGACCCACGCCCTCTCCGGCGTCCACCTCGAGATCAGGCGCGGCGAGTTCGTGTCGATCACCGGCCCCTCGGGGTGCGGCAAGACCACGCTGCTCTCGATCCTCGGCCTGCTCGACACGCCGACCTCGGGCGAGTACTGGCTCGAGGGCAAGCCGGTCCGCTCACTCACCGCGGTCGAGCGCGCGCGGATCCGCAATCGCCGGATCGGCTTCATCTTCCAGAGCTTCAACCTGATCGGCGATCTCACCGTGGCGGAGAACGTCGAGCTGCCGCTCACCTATCGCGGCCTCCCCGCCGCCGACCGCCGCAAGCGCGTCCTGGCGGCGCTGGAGCGGGTCGGCATGGCGCATCGCACCAACCATCTGCCGAGCCAGCTCTCGGGCGGCCAGCAGCAGCGCGTCGCGGTCGCGCGCGCGCTCGCCGGCGAGCCGCTGATGCTGCTGGCCGACGAGCCCACCGGGAACCTCGACTCCGCCAACGGCGAGGGCGTGATGGAGCTGCTGCGCGACCTGCACCGCGCCGGTGCCACCATCGCGATGGTGACCCACGACCCGCGCTTCGCGCGCTACGCGGAACGCTCGGTGCACCTGTTCGACGGCCAGGTGGTGGAAGAGAAGGGCGGACGCTGATGGACTCCTTCCTTCAAGATCTGCGCTTCGCCTGGCGCTCGCTGGCACGCTCCCCGGGCTTCGCCATGGTGGTCATCGGCACGCTGGCGCTCGCGGTCGGCGCCAACTCGATGATCTTCAGCGTCGTCAACACCATGGCGCTCCGGCCGCTGCCGCACATCCGCGACCAGGGGCTGGCGCGCTTCACCTACACCGACGTCCGGCAGGGGCAGACCGACTGGGAGCTGTCCTATCCGGACTTCGCCGACCTCCGCGACCAGAACCGCTCGTTCGAGTCGGTCGCCGCCTGCTACGAGTCGCAGGCCTACCTGACGCTCGACCGCGAGCCGGAGCGTTACTTCGCCTCGGCCATCACCTCGGGCCTGTTCAAGACGCTGGGGGTCGCGCCCGCGATCGGCCGCGAGTTCCTTCCCGACGAGGAGAAGGACGGCAACCAGTGGGCCTCGATCATGATCAGCCACCGGATGTGGAAGGAGCGCTTCGGCGGCGAGAACGGCGTGCTGGGCCGCACCATCAAGATGAACGGCCGGGTGCGCACCATCGTCGGCGTCGCGCCGGTGGGCGTGCGCTACCCCGAGGTGGCGGATTTCTTCATCCCGGTGGGCTTCGTGCCCTCGGAGGACTCCCGCGGCGCCAACTTTCTCGACGTCATCGCGCGGCTGAAGCCCGGGGTCCCCATGCAACGGGCGCAGGCCGAGGTCGCGACCCTCTCGGCGGAGATCTCGCGCCGCTTCCCCGAGACCCACAAGGACGCGCGCATCCAGGCGGTCCCCTTCCGCGGCGAGTTCGTCAAGGAGATGCTCCCGGTCCTCACCATGCTGATGGCGGCGGTGGGGTTCGTGCTGCTGATCGCCTGCGCCAACATCGCCAACCTGATGCTGGCGCGCGGCGCCGGGCGGACCCGCGAGGTCGGGCTGCGCGTCGCGCTCGGCGCCAGCCGCGGGCGCATCGTGCGCCAGTTCCTCACCGAGAGCCTGCTGGTCTCGCTGATCGGCGGCGCGCTCGGCATCCTGCTCGCCCAGCTCGGCATGGACCTGGTGCTGTCGTCGATCCCCCAGGAGCTGCCGTTCTGGATGGACTTCGGGCTCGACGTCCGCGTCGTCCTCTACACGGTCGGCGTCTGCGTGCTCGCCGCCGTGCTGTTCGGCCTGGCACCCGCGCTGCAGGTCTCGACCGTCGACCCGCACGAGGCGCTCAAGGAGGGCGGCACCCACGGCGCCACCAGTCGGCGCGGCACCCGCATCCGCAACGGCCTGGTGGTCGCCGAGATCTCGCTGGCGCTGGTGCTGCTCACCGGCGCCGGGCTGATGATCCGCAGCTTCCTCAAGCAGATGGACGAGGCGGCGCGGATCGAGACCGGACGCGTGCTCACCGCCTCGGTGACGCTGCCGATCGCCGTGTACAAGGACGACGGCGCCCGCCTCGCCTTCTACGACGCGTTGTTCCCGGCCATCGAGGCGATGCCGGGCGTCGAGGCGGTGAGCGCGATCCAGGTGCTGCCGCTGGGGCGGAACTCGTGGCGACGGCGCGTCGCCCGCGAGGGCAACGCGGCCGACCTCGAGTCGAGCCCGCTGGTGTTCCTCGGCATCACCCGACCCGGCTACTTCCGCACCGTCGGGCTGCCGATCCGCGCCGGCCGCGACTTCACGACCCTCGATGGGGACGGCGCCGAGCAGGTCGCGATCGTCAACGAGACCGCGGCACGCACGCTGTGGCCCAAACAGGACCCGATCGGCATGCGCTTCAAGTGGGGCCGCACCGACACCACCGGCTGGACCCGGGTCGTCGGCGTGGTCTCCGATCTGCGGCAGGACATCGAGAAGGCCGGCGCGCAGGCCCACGTCTTCGTCCCTCACCGCCAGGAGCCGGTGCAGACGCTGAACCTGGTGGTCGCCACGACGGGCGATCCGTCGTCGCTGGCGACGCCGCTGCGACGGCTGGTCCAGTCGCGCGACCCCGACCTGCCGCTCTACTCGGTGCAGACGCTGAAGCACTACGCGCGCGAGTCGCTGTGGGAGCAGCGCATCTACGTCTGGCTGATGGGCGTGTTCGCGGTGCTGGCGCTGGTCATCGCCGCGGTCGGGATCTACGGCGTGATGGCCTACAGTGTCTCCCAGCGCACGCAGGAGATCGGCATCCGCATGGCACTCGGCGCCGCCAGCAACGACGTGGTCCGCATGGTGGTCGGCCAGGCCCTGCGCCTGACCGCGCTCGGCGTCGGCATCGGCCTCGCCGCCGCCTACGGCGTCACGCGGCTGATGGCGAGCCTGTTGTTCGGCGTCAGCGCCAGCGACCCGCCGACCTTCGCCGGCGTCGCGGTGATCCTGGCGCTGAGCGGGATCGTCGCGGCCTGGGTGCCGACCGTGCGCGCGACGCGGGTGGATCCGATGGTGGCACTGCGGGCCGAATAGCTACCGGAGTTCCAGCCGACAGGAGTCGATCATGAGCCTTCGTGCGGGATGGGTGTTTCTGGTGGCCGGTGTGATGGGCGGGGCGTCCGCGACATGGGCCGCGGACGATGCGGCCACGCTCGTCGAGCAGGGCCACTGGCGTCGGGCGCGCGCGGCCGTCGAGGCCGCGCTCGCCGCGACGCCGAACGACGCCTCGCTGCGCGCGCTGCACGCCGACGTGCTGCAGGCGTTCGGAGAGAAGGCGGCGGCGCTGAAGGAGGCCGAGAAGGCGGTGGAGCTGGCGCCCAAATCGGCCGATGCGCACTACCGCCTGGCGGAGGTCGTCGGAGAGTCGGCGCAGAACGCGGGCCCGCTCAAGGGGCTCGGCCTCGCCAAGCGCTTCCGCAAGGAGGCCGAGGCCGCGATCGCGCTCGACCCGAACCACGTCGAGGCGCGCTTCGGTCTGATGGAGTTCTATCTCGAGGCGCCCGGCATCGCCGGCGGCGACAAGAAGAAGGCGGCCGCCCTGGCCGGCGAGATCGAGCGGCTCGCGCCCGAGCGGGCGTGGCAGGCGAAGGCGCGCCTCGCCTCGGAGCGCAAGGACACGACCGCGGTGGAGGCCATCTACCGCGAGGCGGCTGCGAAGTACCCCGACCGCTACGCGGCGCGGATGGCGCTCGCCAACTGGTCGCTCGCGCCCTGGCGCAACGCGCGCCGCACGGCGGAGGAACAGGCGCTGGCGGCGATGGCGATGGAGCCGGGGCGCGTCGGGCCCTACACCACGGTCGCGACCGTGCTCGCGGCCGCCAAGCGCTGGGACGAGCTCGACGCGCTGCTGGCCAAGGCCGACGTCGCGGTGCCGGACGACCTCTCGCCGCAATACCAGGCCGGGCGCATCTCGCTGGTCGAGGCGGGCGACGCGGCCCGGGCGGAGCGGCACTTCCGGCGCTATCTGTCGCAGCCGGCCGAGGCCCGGGCGGTGTCCCACGCCGCGGCCCACTGGCGCCTGGGGCAGGCGCTCGAGAAGCAGGGCCGCCGCGACGAGGCCCTGGCCGAGGTGCGTGCGGCGGTCAAGCTCGACCCCAAGTTCGAGCCGGCCAAGAAGGAGCTCAAGCGCATGACGTCGTGACGGCGCCCCGGCCCGGCGCCGCATGGCGCCGGCCGGCGCGATGGGGCTAGGCTTCGCCGACCGTCATGAGCGAGACCCACGTGCCACCCGCCTGCATCCTGGTCGCCGACGACGACCGCGACGTCCTCGCGGCGCTCGGACTGCTGTTGCGCAGCGAGGGCTACGCCGTCGAGCGGGCCTCGTCGCCCGACGGCGTGCTCGGCGCGCTCGAGACCGCCGACGTCGACGCCGCGTTGCTCGACCTGAACTACGCGCGCGACACCACCTCGGGCCGCGAAGGGATCGAGCTGGTGGCCCGCATCCGTGAGCTCGACCCGACCCTGCCGGTGATCGTCATGACGGCGTACGGCAGCATCGAGAGCGCGGTGGCCGCGATGCGCCACGGCGCCCGTGACTACGTCGAGAAGCCCTGGGACAACGCGCGGCTGCTGGCGACGCTGCGCAACCAGGTCGAGCTGTCGCGGGCGCTGCGCCAGGGCCGGCGGCTCGAGGTCGAGAACCGGCTGCTGCGCCGCGACGGCACCGTCCAGCTGATCGCGGAGTCGGCGGCGATGCGCCCGGTGCTCGACCTGATCGCCCAGGTCGGCCCGAGCGAGGCCAACGTCCTGGTCACCGGCGAGCACGGCACCGGCAAGGAGCTGGTCGCGCACATCCTGCACGCCGCCTCGCCGCGCGCCGAGGCCCCGCTGGTGACGGTCAACGTCGGCGGGCTCTCCGAGGGCGTGTTCGAGAGCGAGCTGTTCGGCCACGAGAAGGGCGCCTTCACCGGCGCCCACGGCGAGCGGATCGGCCGCTTCGAGCTGGCCCATGGCGGTACGCTGTTCCTCGACGAGATCGCCAACGTGCCGATGGCGCAGCAGGCGCGGCTGCTGCGCGTGCTGCAGACCGGCGAGTTCGAGCGGGTCGGCTCGTCGCGCACCCGCCGGGTGTCGGCGCGCGTGATCTCGGCCACCAACGCCGACCTGCGCGCCGAGGTCGCCGCCGGCCGCTTCCGCGAGGACCTGCTGTTCCGTATCAACACCGTCGAGATCCGCATGCCGGCGCTGCGCGAGCGGCGTGACGACCTGCCGCTGCTCGCGGCCGGCTTCCTCGAGCGTCACGCCCAGCGCTACGGCAAGCGGCTCGCCGGGTTCGATCCCGAGGCGATGCGCCTGCTGCTCGACCATCCCTGGCCCGGCAACGTGCGCGAGCTTGATCACGCCGTCGAGCGGGCGGTGCTGCTGGCGCGCGAGGAGTTCGTGCGGCCCGCCGACCTCGGGCTGCGGGCCGCGGAGGCGACGGGTGGCGTCGCCGCGCTCGAGACGTTGACCCTCGAGGAGGTCGAGCGCGAGCTGATCCGCCGCGCGCTGCGACGGCACGACGGCAACGTCAGCGAGGCGGCGCGCTCGCTCGGACTGTCGCGCAGCGCGCTCTACCGCCGCCTCGACCAGTACGGGCTCTGAGTGTCGACGCCCGCCCGCGGACACCGGCGGTTCGCGCACGAGACCCGCGTGGCGCTGTGGGCGCTGGCCGGCGGCGCCCCCGCCGTGGTTCTCGCCCTGTGGCTGCTGTGGGGACAGCCACACCGCCCCGGCACGCGGCTCGCGGCGACCGCCGCGGTGGTGGCGACCTGGGTCGGTTGCGCGCTGGCGCTGCGCGAGCGCGTCGCGCGCCCGCTGCAGACCATCTCCAACCTGATCGCCGCGCTGCACGAGCGCGACTACTCGATCCGCGCCCGCGACGCCCGCGCGGACAGCCCGCTCGGCCTGGCGTACCTCGAGCTCAACGCGTTCACCGAGATGCTGCGACAGCAGCGGATCGACGCGCTCGAAGCCACCGCGCTGCTGCGCCAGGTGATGGAGTCGATCGACGTCGCCGTGTTCGCCTTCGACCCCGAGGACCGGCTCACGCTGGTCAACCGCGGCGCCGAGCGGCTGATCGGCGTGCCCGAGGAGCGCGCGCTCGGGCGCTCCGCCGCCGACCTCGGCCTCGCCGCCGCGCTCGAGGGTGACTCGCCGCGCATGCTCGAGCTCCAGTTCCCGGGGCGCGCTCGCCGCTGGGAGGCGCGCCGCGGCGTCTACCGCTGGGAGGGCCGGCCGCACCGGCTGGTGGTGCTCTCCGACCTGACTCGCTCGCTGCGCGAGGAGGAGCGGCTGGCCTGGCAGCGGCTGGTGCGGGTGCTGAGCCACGAGATCAACAACTCGCTGGCGCCGATCAAGTCGATCGCCGGCACGCTGCGCGAGCGCGCCGACGGGTCACGAGACCCCGAGCTTGCCGAGGGTCTCCAAATCATCGAGTCGCGCGCCGAGGCCCTGGGCCGCTTCATCCAGGCCTACGCCCGCATGGCGCGGCTGCCGCGACCGCACCCGACCCGGGTCGAGATCGCGCCGGTCGCCCATCGCGTCGCCGCGCTGGAGCGGCGACTGCCGGTGGCGCTCCAGGGCGGGCCCGCGCTCACGCTCGAGGCCGACCGCGACCAGCTCGAGGCGCTGCTCATCAACCTGGTGCAGAACGCCGCCGACGCCGCGCTCGAGACCCAGGGCGGCGTGCGACTGGCCTGGGGACTCGAGGACGGCACCTTCGCCCTCACCGTCGAGGACGACGGCCCAGGCCTCTCCGACACCAGCAACCTGTTCGTGCCGTTCTTCACCACCAAGTCCGGCGGCACCGGGATCGGCCTCGCGCTCTCACGCCAGATCGCCGAGGCGCACGACGGCTCGCTGTCGCTCGAGAATCGCCAAGACGCGCGCGGCAGCATCGCGACGCTGCGCCTGCCGCGGACGCGGGTCATCGCCTCAACTTGAGTGGGACCACCGCGACACCCATCGACCGAGAATGCGCCCCCGGATGAGGTGAGTATCGAAGATGAGCGAGATGTTGCTGTTCGTGCTACTTGCCATCGTAAGAACCGCCGGGGCAACCGTTAGGGCTCCCCAAGCCGGACGAAGCGCACCTCGGTGCTCGACGTCACCGCCAGGGGAACGACGAGGTAGGCCGCCCCGACGACGGTTTCTCCCTTCTTGAGCTTCCCCTGTCCCTTCTTGTCGAAGCCGAGTTCCAGGGTGGTCCATGCCACGAACAGCCCGCCCGCCTCGGGGGTATTGAGCGAGTTCTCCACCTTCGTGCGCAGTCGGAGACGCCCGTGAGTGAACTCGAAGTCCCTCCCCGAAACGAAAACCCCCTCCTTCACGAGCCCGCTGTCTCCGAGGGCCCGAACAGCCAGCGCCGTGTCTCCGATCGCCCGAACCGAGATGGTGTGGATCAACCAATGGGGCAGGTTCGTGTCGCTGGGCCAAATGATCGCCGACAGGTGGGGACCTTGCTCCTTGGACTCCCCGAGATTCTGGTAGGTGCCGGCGAACTCCTGGAGCGCGCTCGCGGTGCCGAATCCGACGTTGTCGGGGGGCCTCGAGGCGAAGCAACCCGTCAGCGTGACGGCGAGGACGGATGACCACAGGGCGGCCTTCATGACTGCGCGGTCTGGCCTCCCCGTTCCCAAGCCGTCCTCGGAAGGGGCATTCGTTGAAGTCGATTGAACGGGCGAACTGAATAACGGGACGAGGAGTCTCCGGGGCCGGTCAGTACCTCCAGCGGGGAATCAGTCCTGGCAGGTAGCACTTGGAAGAACCGCATCGCCTCGGGGTCCTGCCTCGTGCTGAGCACGTGGGCGCCAGCCGTGCCGCTGCCCTTGGAGCCCGACGCGCCGGACTTGGGACACGCCAGCGCACGCTCGCTGATCGACTCTCCGCACTCGGCGCAGCAGACCATGGCCATGGGGCTTCCTTCTGCGCGGCAAGGTAACGCAGTGCCCGCCGCGGCGCCATGGACTCGCAGCCCAATGCGCCCGCGACGTCCGCGGTAACGGCATCGCCGGGCGTCATGATACGGCGTGCGGCGTTGACGCCGGAGAGCGGAGTCCCTAGGGTCCGCACTCGAGCTAGCACGCGGCTGAAACCAGGGCCTGAGCGTTCATGATGCAATCGGCCGAAAGTGCGGCGCACTTCGTGCGAGAGCTGGCCCGGCTCGCCGATCGATTGGCAGGACTCGGCCTGGTGGTCGCCGAGCTTCACTGCGAGTGGTCGAGCTTCGGGTCGTAGAGCCTGGACGTGCAGAGAGGCGACGCGGCCGATGCCTACGGTGAGGCGCTGCGCGAGCAGCAGTGGGACACGCCCGGTCCAGAGGTTCTGAGCTTCGCCTCGTGGACGTCGAGGCCGCCTGACGGGCGAAGGCCTGCCGGGAACCGGTCAGTACCGCCAGCGTGGGATCAAGCCCGGCAGGTAGCGCTGGAAGAAGCGGAGCGCCTCGGGGTCCTGTCGCGTGCCGCTGATCACGTGGGCGCCGGCGGCGCCGCCGCCCATCGCGTAGTAGCCGATCGCAAAGCCGCCGATGGCAACGGTGCCGATCGCCATTCCGCCCAGTGCCAGCCCGGCGCCGATGGCGAGGCCGCCAAACGCGATCACGCCGAGCGACAGCCCGCCGAAGCTGATCCCGCCGAGGGCCACGCCGCCGAAGGCGACGACACCGAACGCCACGTCGCCCATCGCGAGCACACCCCGCGCGATCCGCTTGCGGCCGGTCTGCGGGTCGATGCCGGTGGCGATGTGCACGAGCGGAAACCCGCCTTCGGCGGGGTAGCGGTACTCGTAGCCGAAGAACGGCGACTTGGAGCCGGGCGCGCCGCACTTGGGACACGCCATCGCGCGGTCGCTGATCGACTCGCCGCACTCACTGCAGCGAACCATGGCCATGGGGCGGACCTCCCGCGCGGCACGGTAACGCCCTGGCCCGCGGCCGCGCCATGGTTTTCGTGCGCACCCGTTGACGAGCGTCGACGGAGTCCTTAGCGTCGTCGCCCATGCCGCGCTCGCGCCCGCACCAGCGTGGTGGCGCGACCGCTCCCGCGCCGCCGCCGCTCCCGCTCCGCCATCCGGCGTTGCTCTTCGCCGCCGTCGCCGCCGCGGCCTCAGTCGTCATCTCCGTCACCTACGTCGTGATCGACACCGACTTCTGGCAGCACCTCGCGGTCGGCCGCGCGATCTGGGAGCTGGGTCGGGTGCCGACCACGCAGCTCTGGACCTGGCCCACCTACGGCACGCCCGACGTCAACGCCTCGTGGGGGTTTCGCGTCCTGCTCTGGCCGCTGTGGTCGACATTCGACGTGTGGGGCCTCTACGGCTGGCGGTGGGCGACGACGCTGGCCGCCTTCGCGCTGGCCTGGGCGACCGCGCGCCGGATTGGGGCGCGCGGCTTCATCCCGCTGGTCGTGATCGCGCTCGCCGCGCTGGTCTACCGCCAGCGCTCGCAGCCCCGGCCGGAGACGCTGGTCGCGGTGCTGCTCGCGCTCGAGATCTGGATCCTCGAGTGGCGCCGGCACCGCGCGCCCGACGCGCGCGGGATCGATCCGGCGTGGGCGCTGGTGCCGGTCGCGTGGGCCTGGGCCAATACGCACCTCTCGTACTGGATGGGGCTGGCGCTGATCGCCATCCACCTCGCCGGCGCGCTGATGGCGCGGCGCCGCACGGGCGGCCTGGCGCGCGCGGGGATCGCGGCGGTCGCGATCTCGTTCGTCAATCCCTTCGGCTGGCGCGCGCTGTGGCAGCCGTTCCAGTACTTCCTCGAATGGCGCCACGAGCCGATCTACCAGACGGTCGGCGAGCTGTTGCCGGTGCAGTGGGAGGCCAACTGGCAGAACGGCCTGCCGCTGCTGGTCGCCGGCTGGCCATTGTTGTGGATCTGGCGGGCGGCGCGCGGCCGGGTCGACCGGATCGAGGCGATGACACTGGTGCTGTTCACCGCGCTCGGGCTCTCGACCCAGCGCTTCCTCGGCCTCTACGCGCTGGTCGCGACGCCCTACGTGGCCCGCGACCTCGGCGAGTGGCTCACGGCGCGGCGGGGGCCCAAGTGGATCAGGCCACCCTGGACCCGTGCGGCCGTGGCCGTGGCGCTCGTGCTCTCGATCGGCATCCCGGAGTGGTCGCGGCCCGAGCTGCCGTTCGGCGTCGGCATCGACCCGCTCGAGCGCCCCGAGCGCACCGCCGACGCGATGATCGCGTGGGGCGTCGCCGGGCGCGGCTTCAACACCTTCGCGATCGGCGGCTATCAGGTCTATCGCTTCTGGCCCGAGCACCAGCGCCTGCCGTTCATGGACATCCATCAGGCCGGCACGCCCGAGATCCGCGCGCGGTACATCGCGGCTCTGGCCGGGCCCGAGGGCTGGCAGTCGCTCGACCGGCGCTTCCACTTCGATTACGTGCTGCTGTCGCGGCGCGCCGCCTCCGCCGGTGCGTTGCCGGATGCGCTCGACGCCGACACGTCGTTCGTACCGATCCTCGTCGACGACGCGGCCGCCTTGCTGGTGCGCTCCGAGGGACGCCACGCGGCGCTGGCGGCGCGCGAGGGTTATCGCACGGTGCCGCTCGGGCCCTCGCGGCGCCGCGCGTTGCGCGCCGCCGCGATTCAGGACACCGCGCTGCGCGCCCGCGCCGCGGCCGAGCTCGACCGCATGATCGCCTCGTCACCGTGGAGCGGGTCGGCCCACGACCTGCGAGGGGAGCTGGCGGCCTTCGCTGACCGGTTCGACGAGGCGCGCGATCACCTCGCGCTCGCGGTGGCGCAGGATCCGCTCGCGGTCGGTCCGAACGAGCGGCTCGGCGTGCTCGAGCTGATCCGCGGCGACCCGCGCGCGGCGCTGGCCGCATTCGAGCGCGAGCGCCGCGTGCGCGGCCGCGACGGCGGCGGGCTCGACCTGCGCTTCGGACAGGCGTGGCGCCAACTCGGCCGTCTCGATCGGGCGCGCGCGGCGTATCGTCGCGAGCTGGAACGCGGACCCTGGAGCCGCGAGGCGACCGACTCGCTCGCCGCGCTGGATCGGATCGGAGGGTAGGACGATGGTCGAGATCAGACGCGAGCGCCTCACCGCCGAGGTCGACGGGGAGTTCTGCCTGTTCCTGATCGGCATGCGCATCAATCGCTGGTGGAAGGTCCACCGCTGGTGGCCGGTGGCGTCGGCGATGCCGCGCATGCTGGGCGAGCTGTACAAGCATCGCGAACTCGGGTTTCTCGGCGCCGAGATGTGGTTCGGCAATCCGACGATCGCGGTCCAGTACTGGAAGTCCTTCGACCTGCTCGAGCGCTACGCCAAGGCGACCGACCGGCTCCATCGCCCCGCGTGGCACGCCTTCAACCAGATCGCGCGCTCCGGCGACGTCGGCGTGTGGCACGAGACCTACGTCATCCCGGCGGGGGCGTACGAGTGCATCTACAGCAGCATGCCGCCGTTCGGCCTCGGCAAGGTCAGCCGGCTGGTGCCCGTGACCGGGCGCCACGAGTCGGCCGCGAGCCGCCTCCGGCAGCAGTCGGGGTAGGCTCGGTCTCGACCACGAACAGGTGCTCGCGGTTGGAGCCGCGCCCGGGCACGCCGACCTTCTCGCCCTGCGGGTTGTAGATCCCGATCTGCGCGCCGACGTAGCGCCGATAGGGCACCTCGATCGTGCGCACCGCGCCGCGGCGCTCGAGGATCGCGCGCACCGTCGCCGGAGCCAGGTAGCCCTCGTCGTTGAACGAGACGATCAGCACCCGCGCGCGCACGGCGTCCACCAGCGCGCGGAACGCGGCCTCGATCTCGCCGCGCCGGTTGAACGGGCTGGTGCGCTCGCGCACGTCGGCGCGCTTCATCGCCACGCCGTAGACCTCGGGCCGATCCCAGCGCACCAGCGACTCCCAGATGTGGTAGTTGCCGAGGTAGGAGTGCTGGTTGTAGGGCGGATCGAGGTAGGCGAGGTCGGCCTCGAAGCGGCCCGCGGCCTCGAGCGCCTCGAGGCAGGAGGCGGATCCGGCGCCCGGCAGCAGCTCGGGCACCCGCAGCCGCAGCGGCTGCAGCGCGCGCGGCGCCCAGCGCTTGAGGTAGGCCATCTGCACGCCGACGGTCGAGTCGACGCGGTCGGCGGCCTCCATCAGGCTGGTGAGCGCGATCGACAGCAGCTCGGGCTCGAGCCCCAGGGTGGCCATGCGGTCGCGGATGGCGTCGACCCGCTCGCCGTTCTCGGGCCGGAAGTAGCGGGCTCGGACGCAGAAGGTGTCGGTGAACCAGCCCGGCCGGCCCGCCACCGCGTCGAGCTCGGCGATCAGCCGCTCGGCCTGCCCCTGCCAGCGGTCGCGGTCGGCCTGCACGTAACAGGCGCCGAGCACGGCGGCGTAGGCGTTGTGGTCGTTGGCGTGCACCCGGAGGCCGTGGCGCTTGAGCGCCTGGGCGACGCGGGCCGTGCCCGAGAACAGGTCCAGGGCCGTGCCAAGCCCCTCCTGCTCGGCGACCAGCGCCAGGATTCGAGGGACGAGCACCCGCTTGGACCCGAGGTACTTGATCATCCGCCGCAGTCTAGGCCGCGCCGGGGGGCCGGCGCGACGCGTCTGTCGCCGGGCGACAACCTTTTGCCCCCGCGGTCCGTCCGAGCAGGTGACCGACCCAACGCGGAGGCTTCACATGCTGAGACTCGACCTCTTGTTCTTCATGCTCGGCGCCGTCCTGGCCAGCCCCGAGATGGCGGAGACGATCGGGCTGGAGAGCGGCGGCTGGTACCTGAGCCGGGGCGAGGACCGCGAGGCGCGCCTGTCGCTCTCGAGCGACGATGCCGAGGGCAAGCGCCGGTCGAACTGGACCACCGATCTGCAGTGGACCGAGCTGGAGGGCCTGGAGCCCTCGGCCCTCGACCGCGCGGACGCGCCGATCATCTTCCGCCTCCGCCGCGACGCCGGCACCTTCGTCTGCCAGGGGCGTGCGCTGGCCCACGGCCGCGCCGCCGGCGACTGGCGGCTCGAGTTGAATCCCGACTATGGCCCCGCCCTGGTGCGCCGCGGCTACGGGCGCCCCAATCCGTCGCAGCAGGTCGAGATGGCCTGGGCCAACGTCGCCCTGGCGTTCGTCGACGAGCTGACGCGACAGGGCTATCCCAAGTCCACGATCGACGGGTTGATCCGCGCGGCGCACCACGGCGTCAATGTGACCTACACCCGCGAGATGGGCGAGCTCGGGCTCAAGCGCGAGCGCCTCGAAGACCTGGTGCAGATGCGCGACCACGGCGTCAGTCCCCGCTACGTGCGGGCGCTGGCGGCGCACGGATCGAGGGCCTCGATGCCGAGGCTCTCGTTCGCCTGCGCGATCACGGCGTGACGCCCTCGTTCGCCCGCCAGGCCAACGAGCGGGCGGGCTCCAAGCTCACCATCGAGGAGCTGGTGCGCAGGCGGGATCGAGGCCTGGCCGACTGAGCGCCGCGCGGCCGCGCGTGCTAGTTTTCGCGCCGCATGGTCCCCCGAAACCCCTGGAACATCCTCGCGGTTCTGGCGCTGCTCGCCGCGGCAGTGACGGCTCCGCGCGTCGCCACGGCCCAATCCGCGCCCGCGGACACCGCGGGCACGCGCGCCGTCGTGCCGACGGCGGCGAGCTTCGTCGCACCCGTCGACACCGCGGACGCCTCCGCCACCACGATCCTGCTGGTCCGCCACGCCGAGAAGAGCACCACGCTGCTCGGCCACGACGTGCCGTTGAGCACCGCCGGCGCGATCCGTGCGCGCGAGCTGGCCCGGGTCATGGGCGACGCCGGGATCGACACCATCGTCGTCACCCCCTACCAGCGCAATCGCCAGACCGTGGCGCCGCTGGCCGAGCGCCTCGGCGACTCGCTGCTGGTGATCGACTCGGTCGACGAGACGATCCGGCGACTGCGCGACGACTTTCACGGGCAGACCGTCCTGGTGGTCGGCCACAGCAACACCGTGCCGGTGATCGTCGAGGCCCTGACCGGCCGCAAGGTGCCGCCCTTCGGCGACGGCGAATACGACCGCCTCGAAGTGGTGACGCTGACCCCCGGTCGGCCCGCCGCCTACGTGCGGCTGCGCTACGGGGCGGCACGATGAGCATGAATCCCAGCGACATCCCGGTCGCCCACACACTGGAGTGGCTGGCCACGGTGCTGCCCGAGTCGGCGCGCAAGATCATCGAGGTGGGCTGCGGGCGTGGGGAGCTGGCGGCGGCGCTGGCCAAGCGCGGCATCCTGGTCACGGCGATCGACTCCGACGCCGAGGCCGTCGCCGCCGCCCGCGCCCGCGGCGTGCAGGCGATCGTCACCCACTTCCTCGACTTCGACGCCACCCCGTACCCCGCCATGGTCTTCACCCGCTCGCTCCACCACATGGGCGCCCTGGCGCCGATCATCGATCGCGCACGACGGCTGGTCTCCGGTGGCGGCGTGGTGCTGCTCGAGGAGTTCGCACACGAGCGGATCGACGCCGCGACCGCGGCGTGGTTCTACGACGAGCGCGAGCGGCTGTCGTTCGCCGGGCGCATCCACGACGACGAGTGGCTGCCGGGCGCCGATCCGCTCGAACGCTGGCAGGCGCATCACGCCGAGCACCGGGTCCACGAGGGCGAAGCGATGCGATCCGCGGTCTCGAAGAAGTTCCGCGTCATCGGGCAGGAATCGGTGCCCTACCTCTATCGCTGGTTCGCCGACCGGCTCCCCGCCGATGCCACCGGCGTGCAGGAGGCCAAGGCCCTGTTCGAGTCCGAGCGCGATGGCATCGCGGCCGGCCGGCTGAAGCCGATCGGGTGGCGGATCGTCGGCAAGGCTCTGGTAGCATGAGCGCCCCAAGGAGGCTCCCATGGCGACCCGGCCCCAGTCCGCGAAAGTCGACGAGCTGATCCGGCGGCTCGACCGCGCCACCGCCGTCGACGACCCGCACCAGCTCGGTCGCAACGTCAAGCAGGCCCTGACCGAGATCGTGACCTCGGCCGAGGACTTCGTCGACGCCTGGTTCCTGCGACCGGCGCCCGACCGCTACGCGCGCCGCCTGCTGCACAAGGATCCCGGCGGGCGCTACAGCGTGGTGGTCATGGTGTGGGACCGCGGCCAGGGCACGCCGCTCCACGATCACGCCGGCGTGTGGTGCGTCGAGTGCGTCTACCGCGGCCGCATCCGGGTGACCTCGTTCGACCTCGAAGGCGACCCCGAGGCCGGCCCGGTGCGCTTCACGCCCGAGTCGGTGGTGCACGCCGGCAAGGGTGAGGCGGGCGCGCTGATCCCGCCGTTCGAGTACCACATGATCGAGAACCCCGACGAGACTCCCGCCATCACGCTCCACGTCTACGGCGGCGAGATGACCTGGTGCCACGCCTTCTTTCCGATCGAAGGCGGCGGCTACCGCCGCGAGACGCGGCAGCTCTCCTACACGAGTTGAAGCGACCGCCGCGCGCGCACCCGCCGCAGGCGGGTCCGTCGGCGACCCCCTCGAGCCCACCCCTTCCGCTCGCCTCGCCGCCGATGCTGCTGGCCCTGGCGGCCGCGGCGCTGGCCGCGGTGGTGTCGGCGAGCTACGTGCTCTACGACACCGATCTCTGGCAGCACCTCGCCGTCGGCCGGGCGATCTGGGAACGGCGCGAGGTCCCGGCGGTCAACCTGTGGACCTGGCATCACTGGGGCGAGCCCCAGGTCACGCCGTCCTGGGGATTCCGCGTCCTGCTCTGGCCGGTGTGGTCGCACGGCGGCGTGCCGGCGTTGTTCGCGTGGCGGTGGGTGACGACGCTGGCGGCGTTCGCCTTCGCCTACGCCACCGCCCGCGCGCTCGGGGCGCGCGGCCTGGTCGGCGTGGTGGTCGTGGCGTGGTGCGCCGTGGTCTACCGCATCCGCACCGACCTCCGACCCGAGACGCTGGCCGCGGTGTGCTTCGCGTTCGTGCTGTGGACGCTGACCCGCCGGCGGATCGAGGGGCCGGGCCGACCCGACCGCGCGTGGGGGATCGTGCCGGTGGCCTGGCTCTGGGCCAACGTCCACGTCTCCTACTACCTCGGCTTCCTGCTGCTCGGCGTGCACCTGATCGACGCCCACCTCGCGGCGCGATCGCCGGCGCGTGATCCGCGCCGCGCCGTGGAGACGCGCCTCGCGCCCCGCCCCGCCGCGCTCTGGGCGGTGACCGCCGCCTCGGCCGCGATCTCGTTCCTCCATCCCGGCGGCTGGCGCGCGCTGGCGCAGCCGTTCGAGTTCGCGCTGTTCTGGCGCGACGACCCGATGTTCCGCACCATCGTCGAGCTGCAGCCATTGATGTGGCGCGACGCGCTGCGCAGCGGGCTGCCGCTGCTGATCGTGCTGTGGCCGCTGCTGGCGCTCGACCGGGCGCGGCGCGGCGCCGCGGATCGCGCGGAGTTGCTGCTGTGCGCCGCCTTCACCACGCTCGCGATCGCCTCGCAGCGTTTCGTCGGCAGCTACGCGCTGGTGGCGGCGCCGTTCGTCGCCCGCGGACTGTCGGAGCGGCTCGCGCGCTGGGGCGTGCGTGGGCCGCGGCCGGCGTGGGCACGCGCCGCGACCGCCGTGGCCGCCATCGCGCTGCTCGGGCTGCCCGAGTGGACGCGCGCCGAGCTGCCGCTCGGGCTCCGCATCGATCCGCGCAGCGTGCCGGAGCGCGCCGCCGACTTCATGGCGGCGCACGGAGTGCGCGGGCGCGGATTCAATCACCTGCACCTCGGCGGCTACCAGATCTGGCGCTTCTGGCCGGACGTCGAGCGGCTGCCGATGGTGAGCATCCATCCCGAGGACACGCCGCCCGACCTGCGCCGCGACTTCACCGCCGCCTTCGGCGATCCGGTGACCTGGGCCGCGCTCGACCGCCGCTGGCGGTTCGACTACGTGCTGCTCGACCACCGCCAGGACCCCGGCGACCGGCTGCTCGACCGGCTCGCCGCCGACACCACCTGGGCCTACGTGTTCCGCGACGACGTCGCGGACCTGCTGGTGCGCCGCGGCGGGCCGCTCGATTCGATCGCGCGGGCACACGCCTATCGCGTCGTGCCGCCGGGTCGCGAGGCGTTGAACCGGCTGCTCGACGCCGCCACGGTCGATCCCGCGCTCCGCGCCGCGGCCCGCGCCGAGCTCGAGGCCCGGCTCGCGGATTCGCCCTTCAACTCCGCCGCGCAGCGCACGCTGGCGGTGATCGCCATGATGGACCGCCGCTTCGCGGACGCGCGCCGGCACTTCGGCGAGGTGCTGCGACAGGAGCCGCGCTACCCCGGCACCCGCGACCTGCTGGGCATCATCGCGCTCGAGGAAGGGCGCCCCGCCGACGCGGTTCGCGAGTTCGAGGCCGAGCGCCGGCTCAACCCCGAGCGGATCGGGCTCGAGTATCGGCTCGGCATCGCGCTCGCCCGCGCCGGCGACCCCCGCCGGGCACGCGGCCATTTCGAGCGCGAGCTGGCGCGCCGCCCCGACGATGCAGCCGCACGCGCGGCGCTCGACAGCCTCGAGCGCGGCGGTACGCCATGAGCGCGCCGGATCCGCGAGAGGGCGCCCTGGAGATCCGCGCCGCCGTCCCCGGCCTGCTGCTGGCCGCAGTACTCGGCACCGCGGCGATGGCGTTGGCCACGCTGCCCTGGTTCCGCGACACGCTGCACTGGGGCCCGCTGCTGCTCGTCATCCTGCTCGGCATGGCGTGGCGCTCGGTCGCCCCGCTGCCCGACTGGTCGCTGGCGGGGGTCGCGGTCGCGCAGCGCCCGCTGCTGCGCTGGGCGGTGGCCGGGCTCGGCTTCCGGCTCGGTCTCGGCGAGCTGCTGCGGATCGGCGCGCCGGCGCTGGTGGTGGTCGTCATCTCCACCACGGCGGCCTTGTACTTCGGCTGGTGGATCGCGCGCCGGCTCCGGGTCGCCGAGGACCTCGGCCTGCTGCTCGGCGTGGGCGGCGCGATCTGCGGCGCCTCCGCCATCGTCGCCGCCGACACCGTGGTGCAGGCCGAGAAGCGCTCCGCCCCGCTCGCGCTCGGCGTCATCACGCTGCTCGGCACGCTCGGGATCGTCTTCTATCCCTGGGTCGGCCGGGCGCTGGACATGAGCCCGTTCCTCTACGGCGTGTGGGACGGCGCGACGCTGCACGAGATGGCCCAGGTGGTGGCGGCCGGCTTCGGCCTCGGCGACGAATCGGCGCGCGTCGCGACCGTGGTCAAGCTGGCGCGCATCTGCCTGCTGGCACCCACCATCGTGCTGCTCGGCTGGATGATGCGGCGCCGCCACGGCGCCGCCGGCGCCGCCCGGGTGGCGCCGGTGCCGTGGTTCCTGGTGCTGTTCCTGGTCTTCGTCGCGGTGAACTCGATGGGCGTGCTGCCCGCTGCCTGGACCGAGGCGATCCGCCGCGCCGACCTCTGGCTGCTGTGCGTCGGCATGGCCGGCGTCGGCCTCCAGACCAGCTTCGCCGACATCGCCCAGGCCGGCCTGCGCCCGCTCGCCGTGGGCGTGGCGCAGTGGCTCTTCCTCGCGGTGGTCGCCTATGGGCTGGCGGTGTGGCTGTGCGGGTGAGCCGTTGAATCGTCGGCGTCGCTCGCGTTGACGCTGGGGACTCCCGTTGTTAGCTTGCCGCTCGCCTTTCCCCTCACCTTTTCTCCAGCCCACGCACTGGAGCCGCTCATGACGCCTGATCCTGCACCCGCGCTGGTCTCCGGCCGTGTCGGCGACGCCTCCCTCTCGCGCCTGGCGCGCGGCCTGGTCGGTTCCGAGGTGCTGCGCATCGCCGCCGAGATCCGCGCTCTGATCGCCGCCGGCAGGCCGATCTGCAACCTCACCGTCGGCGACTTCGACCCGCGCGAGTTCCCGCTGCCAGCCGCGCTGCTCGCCGGCGTCAAGCGCGCGCTCGACGCCGGGCACACCAACTATCCGCCGTCGAACGGCGTCCCCGAGCTGCGGGCGGCGGTGACGCGCTTCTTCCTCCGCGAGCTGTCGCTCGAGTACCCGGTCGAATCGGTGGTGATCGCCGGCGGCGCGCGGCCGCTGATCTATGCCTCCTACCTCGCCCTGCTCGACCCGGGCGAGAAGGCGGTGTTCCCGGTGCCGTCGTGGAACAACAACCACTACGCCTACCTCGCCGGCGCCGTGCCGGTGCCGCTGGAGGTGACGCGCGAGCACGGTTTCCATCCCACGCCGGCGCAGATCGCCGCCGTGCTGCCGACCGCGCGGCTGGTGGCGCTGTCCTCGCCGCTCAACCCCACTGGCACCACGATCGAGCCCGCGAGTCTGCGGGCGATCGCCGAGCTGATCGTCGAGGAGAACGCGCGGCGCGACGCCCGCGGCGAGCGCCCGGTGTTCCTGCTCTTCGACCAGGTCTACTGGACGCTGGCCTTCGAGGAGGCCCGCGCGATGACGCCGGTCTCGCTGATGCCCGAGGTCGCGCCCTACACGGTGCTGATCGACGCGATCTCCAAGTCGTTCGCGGCGACCGGGCTGCGGGTGGGCTGGGCGCTGGCGGCGCCGGCGGTCACGGCGCGGCTCTCGGATCTGCTCGGGCACATCGGCGCCTGGGCTCCCAAGGCCGAGCAGGTCGCGACCGCGGCGTTCCTCGATGATGCCGCCGCCTGTCGCGCCTTCCGCGCCGAGATGCACGGCCGGCTGCGCGCGCGGCTCGACGCGCTGCATGGCGCGTTCACGCGGATGCGCGCGCGCGGGCTGCCGATCGAGTCGGTCGTGCCCGAGGGCACGCTCTACCTGTCGGCCAGGATCGACCTGTTCGGACGCCCCATCGCCGGGCGCAAGATCCGCACCAACGAGGATCTGCGCCGGCTGCTGCTCGAGGAGGCCGGGCTCGCCGTGGTGCCGTTCCAGGCCTTCGCCCTGCCGCGCGAGGACGGCTGGTTCCGGCTCTCGGTCGGCGCGGTCTCGGTGAACGCGATCGAGGAGGGGCTCGGTCGACTCGAGCGCCTGCTCGAACGGGTTTCTTGACAGAAGGACCGGGTGAAACCAGACTCCTTCGCTGACGACGACTGATCGCTTACACTCGCAAATTCGGTGTGAACTCGGTGCCAAAGAGCGTCGAAATGACTGATGGCGCGTCTCAGCTGCCTCCGCTCCCAACCTGAAGGAGGTCCAGTTGCAGATCCTTCCGAAAGTCATTCGTGACCTGATCTCACGGAACGAGAAAGGGGTACGAAAAGCTCTGGAAGAGCTGCGAGAAGAGAAGAAGGAGAACGTCACGGTCGAGGGCCGAGAGCCGAACGTGATCCTCCATCGGGTGAAGCCGGCCGGTTAGACCACGCCCCCAGCGCGGTCGCATGCAGATCGCAGTTTCTACGCTCCTCATTCTGCTCGGGCTCATCCCCGGGATCATCTTCCTCAACAGCTACTACGGCGGAAAGTTCCACCGCGAGCTCGCGTCGCTCTCGGCCTTGGGGGAGCTTGTCCTTTACGTCGTATGGGCGCTGCCGATTGACGCCCTCGCTCTCTGGCTGGCGCCGACCGCCTTCGACGAAATCGCCAGTACGGGCCTCGGCGTCCTGATTCACTCCCAACAGGATGCCAGTCGAGAGTTCCATGACCGTCTGGTCTCTTTTGGATTGGTGAAGGTCGCCTTCCTGTATGGAGGGGTTGTTCTGGCGGCCGGCATGCTTGGACTTCTCGTGCGCCGGATCATTTGGGCCGCCCGCATGGACTTGAAGTTCCCTCTCTTCCTGCGGATGAAGCCTGACTGGTATTACGTCCTGCAGGGCCGGTTGAAGGGGCTGCCTCGACGAGTCATCCCGTATGCCGATGTCCTGGTGAGCCACCCCGGAGACGCAGGGACAAGGCTCTACGTTGGAGTCGTGTGGGACTTCGAGGTGACGAGGGGTGGGGACATCAAGAGTCTGGTGTTGGTGGCAACCAAACGGTACTCCGGCCGCGGTGACCAGGCGACGATCAAGGACATCCTCGGAGAGCGCTTCATCGTCCTGGGAGCGACGATTCATTCAATCAACATGCGGTATGCCCATCTCGCACCCCCAGCGGGGTGGTGGGCGAAGCTTCGGTACCGCCTCAACGGGCTCTGGCGCTCCTTCGCTTTCGAGGAACCCTAGACGGCAGGCGGCGCCTCTCGGCCGTGTTTCGCCTTACGTTGGCGTGGTGCTAGGCTGCGCCGGAATCCACGTTGCGCTTGTCCGACGAACGCGAGAGCACGCGCATGGCCTCCGATCATCGCCCCCGCTACGCCAGCGGCGCCGGCACCGTCGCCGCGCCGGGCACCGGCACGCCGCCGGGCGCGTGGCGTGGCGCGGCCCACGGCGAGGGCTTCGGCGCCACCGAGCGCCGCGATGCCTGGTGGCTGATCCCGCTGGCCCAGGCGCTCGGCCTGCTGGTCCTGCTCGGCTACGCCAACTACGCCGCGTTCCTCGGGCAGGCCCACTACCACTACGTCGAGGGCGGCCGGCACTACCTCTCGCCCTTCTACTCGCCCTACATCCATCCCGCGTGGCTGCCGCCGTGGCTCTCGCCGGCGCTGCTGATCCTGATCTTCCCGCTCAGCTTCCGCACCACCTGCTACTACTACCGCAAGGCCTACTACCGCTCGTTCTTCCTCGACCCGGTGGCCTGCGCCGTAGGCGAGGGCCGCAAGGGGTACCTCGGCGAGGCGAAGTTTCCCTTCATCCTGCAGAACCTGCATCGTTACACCCTCTACGCGGCGCTGGCCTTCCTCGTCATCCTGTGGTGGGACGTGATCAAGGCGTTCACCATCGCCGGGAGCTTCGGCGTGGGCGGCGGCTCGCTCGCGATCCTGGCCTCGACGCTCTCGCTCACGATCTACACCTTCTCCTGCCACTCGCTGCGCCACCTGGTCGGCGGCCGACTCGACTGCTTCTCGTGCGTTGCCGCCGGCGGCCCCCAGCAGAAGGCGTGGGGGTTCGTCAGCGTGCTGAACGGCCACCACATGGCGTTCGCCTGGTGGAGCCTGTTCTTCGTCTGCCTCGCGGACTTCTACGTGCGGATGTGCTCGATGGGCGTGATCCACGACCCGATGTGGACCTTCCACCACCTGTTCGACACCGCCGCCAGCACCGGGCTCTGAGCCATGGCCACCGTCGAGACCCGCGACCACGACGTGCTGGTGATCGGCGCCGGCGGCGCGGGGCTGCGCGCGGCGATCGAGGCCGCGGCGAAGGGTTGCTCGGTCGGCCTGATCACCAAGTCGCTGCTCGGCAAGGCGCACACGGTGATGGCCGAGGGCGGAGTCGCCGCGGCACTGGCCCACGTCGATCCGCAGGACGGCTGGGAGACGCACTTCAAGGACACGATGAAGGGCGGCTCGTTCCTCAACCACTGGCGGATGGCGCAGCTCCACGCCCAGGAGGCGCCCGAGCGCGTCGTCGAGCTGGAGCGCTGGGGGGCGCTGTTCGACCGCACCGCGGACGGCCGCATCCTGCAGCGCGCGTTCGGCGGCCACACCTGGAAACGGCTCGCCCACGTCGGCGACCGCACCGGCCTCGAGATGATCCGCACGCTGCAGGACCAGGGCGTGGTCCAGGGCCTCGACGTGCACATGGAGGTCACGGTCACCCGGCTGTTCAAGGACGGCGGCCGCATCGCCGGAGCCTTCGCCTATCGCCGCGTCAGCGGCGAGCTGATCGTCTTCCGCGCCAAGGCGGTGGTGATCGCGACCGGCGGCATCGGCAAGGCCTACAGGATCACCTCGAACTCCTGGGAGTACACCGGCGACGGCCAGGCGCTGGCCTACGAAACCGGCGCCGAGCTGATCGACATGGAGTTCGTCCAGTTCCATCCCACCGGCATGGTCTGGCCGCCGGGGGTGATGGGGATCCTGGTCACCGAGGGTGTTCGCGGCGAGGGCGGCATCCTGCGCAACGCCAGGGGCGAGCGCTTCATGTGGAAGTACCTGCCCGAGGCGCGGCGCCACGAGTACGCCGAGGACGAGGACGAGGCGCGGCGCTGGGTCGAGGCCGCGGTCGAAGGGCGCCAGACCCAGGACCGGCGGCCGCCGGAGCTGTCGACCCGCGACAACGTCGCGCGCGCGATCTACACCGAGGTGCGCGAGGGCCGCGGCTCGCCCCACGGCGGCGCGTTCCTCGACATCAGCTACATGCCCGCCGATCGCGTGATCCGCAAGCTGCCGTCGATGTACCACCAGTTCCTCGAGCTGGCGGACGTCGACATCACCAAGCAGCCGATGGAGGTGGGACCGACGACGCACTACGTCATGGGCGGCGTGCGGGTCGAGCCCGACACCGCCGCCGCGACCGTGCCGGGCCTCTATGCCGCGGGCGAGGCTGCCGCGGGGCTGCACGGCGCCAACCGGCTCGGCGGCAACTCGCTCTCCGACCTGCTGGTGTTCGGGCGCCGCGCCGGCGCCGCCGCGGCCGAGTACGCGACCGGGATGCGGCACGGGCAGATCGATCCCGCCGAGATCGAGGCCGAGGCGCGCGACCTGCTGGCGCCGCTCGAGCGCACCAGCGGCGAGAACCCCTACGAGGTCCACCGCGCGCTGCAGGACGTGATGGACCGGCACGTCGGCATCTTCCGCGTCCACGAGGACCTCGAGAAGGGCCTCGGCGAGCTGGCCGCGCTGGCCAAGCGCGCGGCTGCCGTGCGCGCGGAGGGCGGCCGGGTCTACAACCCCGGCTGGCATCTGGCGCGCGACCTGCGCAACATGATCACCGTCTCCGAGGCGGTCACCCGCGCCGCGCTGCTGCGCAAGGAGAGCCGCGGCGCCCACTCGCGCCTCGACTTCACGGGGATGGATCCGGCGCTCGGCAAGGTCAACTTCTGCGCGCGCAGGACCGACGCCGGCATGACCGTGGAGCCGACGCCGCTGCCCGAGATGCCGTCCCAGCTCAAGGCGCTGTTCGTCGAGCCGGCGAAGGAGAAGGTCGGATGAGCGTGACCGAGAAGATCGATCGCGCGCCGGCGCCGGGCGGGCGTCCGGAGTCCGGCCCCGCCGCGGGCGACGCCGCCGAGGCGGTGCTGCGCGTCTTCCGCGGCGACGCCAAGGGCGGCCGGGAGGTCGAATACAAGGTCCCGGT
>Ga0137455_1000031_pt1 | contig 28312 bp, 23 predicted proteins | sample EasRivERMGT600_2_FD_102334 | JGI IMG/M metagenome (GOLD analysis project Ga0137455, IMG submission 102334) | Soil microbial communities from meander-bound floodplain in the East River, Colorado, USA - East River MetaG ERMGT600_2 | ecosystem: Environmental > Terrestrial > Soil > Floodplain ... | reverse complement strand
TCTATTCGAGGATCATCGAGCGCATCGAAGCGATTCCCGGCGTCCGCTCGGCGACGGTGGCGATGTGCGGCGTCATGAACGGATGCCGATCGAACGCCGACGGTATGGCGATCATGGGATATCAAAGCCAGCCCGGCGAGCAGATCTTGCTCCAGGAGAATCGCGTCGGACCCAAATACTTTTCGACGATGGGGATGACGATCACGGCGGGTCGCAGCCTCGAGGCGCGCGACACCGGCCCCACCGTGAAATTCGCGGTGATCAACGAAGCGATGGTGCGGAAATACTTCAAGGGCCGGGACCCGATCGGCCAGCGATTCGGCTACGACAAACCGGACGAGATCGAGATCGTCGGCGTGGTCGGCGACGCGCACTTCAACACCGTGCGAGAGGCCGCGGTGCCGATGGCGTTCTACCCCGTAACGGCGCTGCCGGGTTACCTCGGCTCCATTCACGTCCGCACCAGCGGCGATGCGGCACAGATCGGCCCGGCGGTACGGAGCTCGCTGCGGGAAATCGAACCGCGGCTGCTGGTCGATCGCGTCACGACGATCGCGACGCTGGCGGCGAGCACGCTGCGGCAGGAGCGCTTGATTGCGCGATTGACCACCGTGGTCGGGATCCTCGCGCTGGCCCTGGCCAGCCTCGGTCTCTACGGATTGATGGCCTACGCCGTCAAGCAGCGCACCGCGGAGCTCGGCGTCCGCTTCGCGCTCGGCGCGCCGCGCCCGCGCGTGTTGTGGATGGTGTTCCGCGAATCGCTGATGCTGGTGATCGTCGGACTCGCGCTCGGCCTCCCGCTGATCATGGCACTCGCGCGATTGATCGGGCCGATGCTGTTCGAGGTGAGCCCGAACGATCCGGTCGTCGTCAGCATCGCGGCCGGAGTGCTGCTGGCCGTCGGCGCGTCATCCAGCTATTTGCCGGCATGGCGGGCGTCACGCGTCGACCCGCTCACGGCTCTGCGCCAAGAGTAAGGGATCAGGGCTGCGCTAAAGCAATGCAGAGCAGCAGCGCGCGCTGCGAGCCCTGGAACGAATTCGTCTGATCGAAGCTCTCGTCAAGGGCGTGTGAGCCGCGGCCGCGGCCGCCGCCATCGATCGTGATCGCGGGAATCCCGAGATTCATCGCGATATTCGAGTCGGTCGATCCCTCGTCGAGCGTCACCGGGAAACCCAGCGCCTTGGTCACCGACACTGCGGCCTGCACGATCGGCGAATTCGCCGGCGTCTGTCCGGCGGGACGATCGCCGACGAGCGCCTTGTCCACCGACAGCACGTTCTTGCCCCAACGCGCGTCCTCCGCCTTCACCGCCTCGTCCACGGCGCGATGGAACTTCTGATCGAGCGCCTGCAGCGCCGACGGGCTCGCGGAGCGCATGTCCATCTCGAACCACGCGTCGAACGGAATGGCGTTGACCGAGGTGCCGCCGCCGATGCGGCCGACGTTGAACGTCGTCTTCGGATTCTCGGGCACTTCGAATTGCGAGATCGTGTTGACGGCGCGGCCGAGCGCATGCATCGGATTCGACAATCCGAACGCGCCGTAGCTGTGCCCGCCGGGCCCCTTGAACGTGACGCGATACCGCAGGCTGCCGACCGCGATGTGGGTGATGCCGAGGCCGGTGCCGTCGATCGACACGAAGCGATCGATCTGGCCCTTCATGCCTTCGTTGAAGAGATGCTTGACGCCGCGCAGATCGCCGAGTCCCTCTTCGCCGACCGTCCCGACAAACGTGATCGAGCCCGGCGTCTGGATCTTCGCCTGGTTCAGCGTGCGCACGACCGCGAGCAACACGGCCAGGCCGCGGCAGTCGTCGCCAATGCCGGGACCGCGCAGGATGTTGCCTTCGCGCTTCACCTTGACGTCGGTGCCTTCGGGAAACACGGTGTCGAGGTGCGCGGTGAAGACGAGCCGCGGCCGCGGCTGCGCGCCCGGCCGATCGCCGAGCACGTTGCCTTCCTTGTCGATCCGCACGTTCTGCAGCCCGAGCTCGCGGAACATCTTCGCGTAGACCTCGGCGCGCTTGCTTTCCTTGAACGGCGGCGCCTCGACCTCACACAAGCGAACCTGGTCCTCGATGGTCTGCGCCTCGGACGCCTTGATCGCCTCGATGGCGGCCTTGATCGCCGCGTCGTTCATGAGGCGCGCTCCGATATTCGCGGCATCCTGCTGCGCATTCGCCGTCAACGGCGCAGCCACGAGAACGAATCCAACGAGAGCAACAAGATGGGATTTCATCGCGATAAGTATATGCACCCTAGGCACCTTAAGTAATGATGCCGCGGCGAGCCGCGTAGAGCACGACCTCGGCGATGCTGTGCACGTCGAGCTTCTGCAGGATCCGGGCGCGATGCGTTTCCACCGTGGCGGGGCTGATGCCAAGCAGGACCGCGACTTCCTTGTTGCTCTTCGCCTCCGCGATCAGCTGAAACACTTCCCGTTCCCGCGCCGACAGCGTGTCATACCGATCGGCGAAGCCTGACGCCGGCGTGCGGTGATCGTCGTGCAACAGACGCTCGATCGCAGGACTGAAGTACGGCCTTCCCCTGGCGACCGAGTCGATCGCGGTCAGCAGCTCCTTGCCCGCCGCATCCTTGACCATGTAACCGGTCGCGCCGGCCTGCACCGCGCGTCACGTAGGCCTCGTCGGCGTGCATGCTCAACATCAGGATGCGCGTCTCGGGCGCCCGCCGGACAATCTGCTGTGCCGCGTCGATGCCGTTCAATAGCGGCATCGCCACGTCGAGGATCGCGACGTCGGGTTTGCGCGCGATCGCTTCGCGCACCGCTTCGCGGCCCTCACCGACTTCCGAGACCACTTCCCATTCGGGCCGTTCTTCCAGGACCTTGCGCAGCCCGTGCCGCACCAGCGGGTGATCGTCTCCCAACAGCAGTCGTAACTTACGCAACGTTCTTCTCCGGCAAGCTGACGATGAGGCGCGTGCCCGCGCCGGGACGGCTCAGGATGTTGAACGTGCCGCCGAGCCTCGACGCGCGTTCGCGAATACTCACCAGGCCCATGCCGCGCGCCACGATCGGACGGTCGGTGTCCTCGACGAAACCGATCCCGTCATCCTCGACTTCGACGAGCAGGCGATCGTCGAGCTGCGTGAGCCGAACGTCGCAGCGCGTCGCCCGCGCATGCTTGGCGACGTTGGTGATGCCTTCCTGCACGATGCGATAGGCGGCGAGCTCGACGTCGCGCGGCAGCCGCGCCGGCAGATCGATCTGCTCCAGATTGCCGCGGATGTTGTAGCGCCGCTGCAGACCACGCAGCGCCGAATCGATGACGGCCGGCAGCCCGAGATCGTCGAGGGCGGCGGGATGGAGCAGCTGCGTGAGGTTGCGCACGGTGTGCAGCGCGCCGTCCGTGATCGTCTGGGCCTCTCCCAGAGGCTCGGCCGATCCGCCTGCCATTTCGATGGTCCGTCCGGCGACGTCGAGCTCGACGCGGATCGCAGTGAGCGCCTGGCCCACTTCGTCGTGGAGCTCGCGCGCGATCGTCCGGCGCTCTTCTTCCTGCGCGTTCAGCACCTTCGCCGCGGTCTGCTGCAACTCGCTGGAAATGCGCGCGTCGCGCACCAGTTGTACGCGCAGCCGCGCTTCCAGCCGCCCGGCATATGCGCTGGTCAGCAACAGCGTGACGAGACCAATCACGAACGCGATGCCGACCCGATCGCGGCTCTGGGCTTCGGCGACGCGCTGGATCTCGGCCACCTCGGACTGCTCGCGGATGAATCCCCGCCGGTTGATCGTCTGAATCTCCTGCGAGATGGCCAGCGCCGCCTCGCGATGCGGTCCGATGCGGCGGCTCAGCACATCGCGCACCTGCGTGGGTGTCATGCCCGCGGCATCCGCGAGCACCTGCATCGAGCGTAGATGGAACTGATCGATCTCGTTGGCCAGGCGCCCAATCGCCACGCCGTCGGCAGCCGTCGTCAGCACCGGCACATAGCCCTCGAGCGTCGTCGTCGTGATCCGCGACGACTTCTCCAACTGCTGGCGGCACTCCTGCAGGGCGGCCGGGGTCGGATCGAGCAGCGCGTCGCGCACGCGGACGGAACTCACGAGGACTTGCGCGCGGACGGTCGCGAGTAACTCCTGCGCGTTGGTGTAGCGGGCCGCGACCGCAGCGGCGTCGCGCTGCACCGTCTCGATTCGCTGGGTGAATGCGTAATTGGTGTAGAGCCAGAGGCCGAGTGTGCCGACGAATCCGACGGCCAGCGCGATACGGACGGACAGGCTTTCGAGATCCGCGCGCCTCATGAGTTTGACTATACGGCGTCGATGTCCGGGAATCACGCGCCGCCTTCGTCCGTTATCCCGTCCCGACGGTATTTACGCCCGTCGGCCCGTGGGATACAAACGCGATCAGCTGGAAGGTGGCCTCGACGCCATCTGGGTTGCCGACCAGAGCCGCTAAGAACCGGTTGGCCTGGGGGCGTCGACGCGCCCCCAGCCTTTTTTTCGCTCGCTCTCCCACTCTCGCACCGGCGCTCAGAATCCGCGTTCTAACGGCTTTCCGTTTCGAAGATCCATTCAATTGGGGCGAGCGCTGGTGCCGGTCACAGCTTTTCGTCCCTCGGATGTGATTCAGGCCTGAAAACGGCCTGTTTTTAACAGTTTGGTGCGTCACACACTCCAGCACGTCGCTTGCATTCCTACCCCCGCGGATCTACCATCCGTCCGGTACGTGTGCGCATTTTCTCCACGTTCTGGAAGCGTGCGTATCCGTTGCTTTTCGTTTGCGTTAACTCTGTTGAGTTGGTTGGAGGACGAATAATGAGGCTGAACAGGCTGACCGTGTTCTGCCTGTGCGTCACGCTGCTGTCCATCGCAGCGCCCACGTTCGCACAGGACTTCCGTGGCCGTATCAACGGCACCGTCACCGACAACACCGGCGCGGTTTTGCCAGGCGTGACCGTAACGGCGGCCAGCCCGGCGTTGATCCAGCCCCAGGTGCAAGTGTCGGGCAGCGCAGGCGATTTTCGGTTCATCGCACTGCCGCCTGGCACCTACGACATCACGTTTGAGCTCGCCGGTTTCCAGGCGACGAAACGCGAAGGCGTGCGCGTCGTGATCAACCAGACGCTGACTGTCGATCAGCAAATGCAGGTCGCCACGCTCCAGGAGACCGTCACGGTCACCGGCGAGTCACCGATCGTCGACTCGTCGACGACGCAGGTCGGCACGAACTTCACCAAGGAACTGTTGACGGAAATTCCGAATGCGCGCGACATCTGGGCCGCCATGGCGCAGGCGCCTGGTCTGCAGATGTCGTCCTACGACGTCGGCGGTTCGCGAACCGGCACGCAGACCGGCTTCCTGTCTTACGGGTTCGGCGACCAGAGCCAGACCAAGATGGAAGGCATCGACACGACCGAAGCGACGTCGGCCAACGCCGGCTACTTTGACTTCGGTAGCTTCGAAGAATTTTCGGTCGGCGGATCTGGCAGCGGCGCGGACAGCTATGGCGGCGGCGCGAACCTCTCGATTACGATCAAGTCGGGTGGCGATCGCTTCAGCGGCAACTGGTACAGCGATTACCTTGGTAAGGACACGATTAGCAATAACGTGCCCGATGCCTTCCGTACCGCGAACAACCGTGACGAGGATGGATTCTTCAGCAGCACGGCGCTCAACCGCGGCAATCCCGTCAACAAGCAGTACGACCTCAATTTCAACGTCGGCGGGCCGATCGTGAAGCAGAAGGCGTGGTTTTTCTACAGCTATCGACTGAACGATCAGTACAAGACCACGCTAGGTAGCGACGTGCTCGCTCGTTCCAAGCTGTCCAACAACTACACGTTCAAGGGCACGTTCCAGCTGAATAGCAGCAACCAGCTGATCGGTTTCCTGAACAAGCGTAACAAGCTGCAGGAACTGCGAGACTTCGCGCCGCCGCTCGTGCCGATCGAGGCCGCGCGTTACCAGGCATCGCGCAACTATCCGTGGAAAATGGAATGGACCAGCGTGCTGGGCAGCCGTGCGTTCCTCGATGTGTTGTACGGCAATTGGTACAATTTCTTCCCGCTCGATCCGACGGACGCTCACGGGTTCGCGACGAGCGTCGTTCCCGGGCGCATCGACACCGGCAACAACCAGCGCACTGGGTATCACGACGCCTATCAGGATCAGAAGCGCTACAAGCCGCAGTTCTATACGACGCTCTCCTACTTCCAGGACGGTGGGCACGGCAGCCACGACCTGAAAATGGGTGTGGACTGGAAGCGTGACCGGCGGCATTTCGGGCGCGCGCAACCCTACGACATTCACTATCGCGATCTGAACAGCGCAGTCAACGAACTCGAGATCTACAACTCACCGAACACCTCGACCAACGACGTCGTCTACACTGCGGGTTACCTCAGCGATAACTGGAAGTTCAACAATCGGCTGACCTTCAATCTGGGAATTCGCTTCGAGCACTATGCCGACAGCTTCCCCGAACAGGTGATGACGCCCAACGGGCTGCCGCAGCTCGCCAACTGGCCCGCCGACGTGAATCCGGCGGAGCGCGCCCGCTATATGGGATTCATCGCACCCATAACGGTTCAGGCGCGTGAGGTCGCCAACACGTTCAACATCGCGCCCCGTGCGGGCTTCGCCTACGACCTCACCGGCGATAACCGCACGGTGCTCAAGATGTACTACGGCCGCTTCTACTTCAACTCGGCCGATACACTGGCCGACCAGGAAAACCCGGTTGGCAACGCGCGCTTGCGCTATCAATTCCTGGACGCGAACGGCAATCGACTGCTGGACGGTCCGCAGGAACTTGGTCTGTGGCGCTCAACGCAGGGCGGCGCCGGTTTCGTCAACGTCGATGACAACATCAAGCGGCCGTTCTCGCAGGAAATCTCAACGCATTTCGAACGCGAAATCACCGGCGGCCTGTCCGGACGCGCTTCCTATGTCTACAAGAACGTCCGCGACGAATGGGTCGAAATCGACCCGACGCGCGACGCCGCGATGACCATACCAATCCAGGTTCGGGACAACGGCGTCGATGGCGTCGCCAACACGGCAGATGATCAGATCCTCAACCTGCTTGATCGTCCTGCATCGACGCCGCAGACGCGTCTCTATACCAACCCAACCGATCCGGCGTTCAACAGCGACTTCCAGACCGTGGAGATTGCGTTGAATCGTCGATTCTCGGGACGTTGGATGGTCCTCACGTCGTACGCCTACACGTGGCTGGATCAGTTCCACGCGGCGGTGACCGGTACCGGCGCGCTCGACGCGCTGGCGACGGCACGCACCTACAACTGGCGCTCGAACCAGCGGCTCTTCGGTGACGAGGGCAAGGAAACCTCGACGCTGTGGAACTACAAGCTGGTTGGCCGCTACACGATGCCGTGGCAGATCGGGACCTCCGCCTCGCTCAAGGTACAGAGCGGCCGTCAGTTTGGGCGCTCGTTGAGCTTTGCCTTCCCCGGCGACGGCACTCAGAACGTGCGCGTCGAAGAGGTCACCTCGAATCGCGCACCGACGGTGAACATTTTCGACATTCGCGTTGATAAGCAATTCACCTTCGGCAAGTACGGGAGGCTGACTGGCGTTATCGATGTGTTCAACGCGTTCAACTCTGGAACCGTGACGAACTTCTCAACGGTTACCGGAGCCACGTATAAGCGCGTGATCGGAATCCTCGACCCGCGCGTCGTCCGCTTCGGCGCCAGGTTCGACTTCTAATCGAGACGAGCCTCCAGGTAAGACAGGAAGGGCCGGTAGAAAACTACCGGCCCTTTTTGCGTACCGCGTTGATACTCTTTGCGTAATGCGGCGTGGCCCGTTCCTGATCCTCTTCGCGGTGTCCGGCGCCGCGGCCCTCATCTACGAAGTCGTTTGGACCCGCCTGCTCACCCTGCACATGGGTCACGGCCTCGCGGCCGCGAGCGCGGTGCTCGCCGCATTCATGGGCGGACTCGCCGCCGGCGCGGGTGCGGCCGGCCGCTATGCGGGCACGCTTCCGCCGCGCCGCGCCTTGACGCTCTACGCCGGGCTCGAAGTGGCGATCGGCGCGCTCGCCATCTTGATGCCCTTCATGTTGATCGCGGTCCGTCCGCTGCTGGCATCGACCTATGCAGACGGCAACGGCGGCGCGACGTTCGCGTTCGTCCGGCTGGCGACCAGCGTGTTGCTCCTGTGCGTGCCGGCCGCGTGCATGGGCGCAACGTTTCCGATCGCGTCGCGATGGATCGTCCGCACCGCCACCACCGCGGCGCAGGACGCCGGCGGATTGTATGCGGCCAACACGCTTGGCGCTGCGGCGGGAGCCGTCCTCGCCGGCTTCGCGTTGATCCCTGTGTTGGGATTACGGGGCACAGCCTTCGTCGGTGTCGCGTTGAATCTGATCGCGGCCAGCGGCGCTTGGATGCTTGTCTCACGCGCGGCCACCGAACCTGAGGCCGCGACATCCGGCGGGAACCGGGAGCCGGGAACCGGGAGCCGGAAAAACAAGAAAGACATGCGTCCTTCCGGTTCACAGCTCCCGGCTGCCAGCTCCCGACAAGGTTCGCCCTGGATGGCCGCCGTCGCACTCGGCGCGAGCGGATTCGCGTCGCTGACACTTCAAGTGGTGTGGACGCGGCTGCTCGTGCAGATCCTCGGACCCACGACCTACGCCTTCAGCACCGTCGTCGCGATCTTCATCATCGGCATCGCCGGCGGCGCCGCGATTGCGTCGCGGCTGGCGGCGCGCGCCAGGAATCCCGCTGTCGGACTCGCGTGCGCGTTGCTGATCAGCGCTGGACTCGCGCTGGCGGCGGCGTCAGCGGTGGACTGGGCGCTGTTGACGATCGGCGAGATCGTCTCGAGGCCCGACTACCAGTTCTCCGACGTGCTGCTCCGCCAGGTCCTGCTCGTATCGGCATTGCTGCTGCCGATGACGATCGCCTTCGGCGCCGCGTTTCCGTTTGCGATCGCGATGGCCGGCGGCGGCGATGACAGCGTCACGGAACAGATCGGGTTGATCTACGCGATCAACACGCTCGGCGCGATCCTGGGTTCCCTGCTCGCCGGATTCGTGCTGGTGCCGATGATCGGCCTGCACCTGACCATTCGCGTTGTCGCCGCCATCGGAACCATCACCGCGATCGCGATTCTCGTGCGATCCCCGCGCACGCGCAGTCGCATGACAGGCTTCGCCCTTGCGGGGGCGGTCCTCATCGCGATCGCGATCGTGCCGCAATGGGATCCGGCGCTGCTCTCGAGCGGCGCCTACAAATACGCGTCGCAACTGCGGGGCTCGAATCTCGAGAGCGCATTAACGGCCGGCGAGCTCCTCTCGTATCGCGAGGGATCGGCCGGCACCGTCGCCGTGCGCAGGCTCACGGGCACCATCTCATTGGCCATCGACGGCAAGGTCGACGCTTCGAACGCCGGCGACATGCTGACGCAGCGGATGCTCGCGCATATGCCGCTGCTGCTCCATCCCAATCCGAAGCGCGTCGCGATCATCGGGCTCGGCAGCGGCGTGACGCTGGGCTCCGCACTGCGCCATCCGATCAGCGACGCGACCGTCCTCGAGATTTCTCCCGAAGTCGTGGCGGCGTCGAGCTTCTTCGAAACCGAGAATCATCGCGCGCTCAGCGACCCGCGCACCCGCCTCGTCATCGGCGACGGCCGCACCCATTTGATGCTCGGCACGCAGGCCTACGATGTGATCGTCTCCGAGCCGTCGAACCCGTGGATGGCGGGCATCGCGTCGCTGTTCACCCGCGAGTTCTTTGAAGGCGCGCGCGCCCGACTTGCGCCGGGCGGCATGTTGTGCCAATGGGCGCACACCTACGACATCAGCAACGCCGATCTGCGATCGATCGTTGCCACGTTCCTGTCGGTGTTCCCGAATGGCACCCTCTGGCTGGTGGGCGATGCCGACGTGCTGCTCGTCGGCTCGACCGAGCCGCTCGACAACCGCATCGACGGGATCGCGGCCGCGATGCAGCGGCCCGGCGTGGCCGAGGATCTCGCGTCGATCGGAGCGACGCGGCCGTTCTCGGTCACCTCGCTCTTCGTCGCGGAAGGCGACGCGCTGAAGGCGTGGGCCAACGGGGCGCCGTTACAGACCGACGATCGATCGGCGCTCGAGTTCTCGGGGCCGCGCAGCATTTTCGGAACCGCGCGGGACGACAACGCCTCGGCGCTGCGCGAGCTCGCCGCGAGCAGCCCGAAGCCTGCGGCCGTCGCCAGGGCGCTGGCAGCGGCGACGACGGAGGATCTCCGCGATCGCGGATTCATGCTGCTCAAGGCGGAGGCATTTCAGCCGGCATATGAAGATCTCGCCCGCGCGCTCGAATCCAACCCTAATGACACGGCGGCGCTCGATGGACTGATTCGGGCGTCGGCGGCGATCAACAAGATCTACGACGTGGAGTCGCGCCTGAAAAAGCTCGCCGCTGACCCCGCGCACAAGGCCGCGCAGCTCGGGTTGTCACGAGTGCTCGCCTCGCAGGGCAACATCGAGGCGGCCGTGCGGATTCCGCTGGACCAGCTACAGGCCAACCCCGCTGATGTCCCCGCGCTCGAGCAATTGGCGTCCATTCTTTCGGACATCGGCGATGCCGGGCGGCTCGAGCCGGTGGTGCAGCGGCTGATTAAGGAAGCGCCGAAGAATACCTGGTCGCATTACTACGCGGCTTCACTGTTTTTCATACAGGGCCGCCTCGACATGGCGCTCCAGGCAGCGCGAAACGCCGTCGCGATCGATCCGTCGAACGCCAAGGCCCATAACCTGATCGGGGCATCCCTGGCCTCAATGGGTCAGACCGACGCCGCCCGAACAGCCTTCGAGACGTCGATCAAGGAGGATCCGAGGGAGGCCGGAACCTACGCGAACCTGGCGACCCTCGAGCTCCAGAGCGCAAATCGTGATCGTGCCAAGAGGTACTTCGCCGAGGCGCTGACCATCGATCCGAACAACCAGGCGGCGCGTGACGGACTCGCGACGCTCATCTCGAATTCAACTCGCTGAACTTCGATCCAACTTCGTTGATCGTGGTCGCTGAAACTGTGTGCGGGCGACCGCATCCAGATGTGTAAGAAGTGCCACGTTCAGAGAGGCAGCTCGATCTGAGACGCTCGTCTCCCCAGCCGCGATGATCCTCAACTGCCCGGCATGCACCTTGCTATGTTTCGGCGTCGAAGGGGAAAGATTAATGAGCGTCGTTCGCATTCTGGGGTTCTCGACGCTGTCGTGCGGCTGTGTGGTCGGTCGGTACCGGGACATTGCCAGCACGCGCGAGGTCACTTACGTGGAGGAAAAGGGCGTCGGCTGCGAAAGCCACGCGCATCGCCGCAACCACACGGTGTCGGCGGAGCGTGAACGGTTCGCGGCAGTGTCCCTGACCACGTTGACCGCGAGAGCCTCCTAGGCAGACAAATATCGTCACTGAGACTGACACTGGTTGGCGGTGTCAGCCGGTACAATCGCGGGACAGTGCCCCGCGCGCCAAAACCATACGCCGAACTCGAGCGCGGCCGGACCCGGCTGCGGTTTTTCCACGGCGACGCCATTGACACCCTGAAAGCCCTCGGCGCCGGCTCCATCGACGCCATCGTCACCTCCCCTCCTTACAATTTAGGTATCCAATACCGGTCCTACGATGACGGCCGGCCGAGAGCGGAGTACCTGGAGTGGACCTCCGACTGGATCAAGGCGGCGCGGCGGGCGCTGGCCGAGGACGGGTCCCTGTTCCTGAACGTCGGTGCCAAGCCCAAGGATCCCTGGACCGCGCTCGATGTGGCCCAGGCCGCCCGGCCCCATCTCGAACTGCAAAACATCATTCACTGGGTCAAGTCGATTGCGATCGAAAAGGCCCTGGCAGGAGCGCGGGCCGGGCTGAAAGACGACCTCGCGGTCGGTCACTACAAGCCCATAAACAGCAGGCGCTTTCTCAACGACTGCCACGAGTTCGTCTTTCATTTCAGCCGGACCGGCGAGACGCCGATCGACCGCCAGGCGATCGGCGTGAAGTACCAGGACAAATCGAACGTCACCCGGTGGCAACAGGCGGGATCGGGCCTGCGCTGCCGCGGCAACACGTGGTTCCTTCCGTACGACACGATTCAAAGCCGCGACAAAGAGCGGCCGCATCCGGCGACCTTCCCATGGCGGCTGCCCGCGTATTGCCTCAGGCTGCACGGGCTGCCCCGCATCCGCGTTGCCGCCGATCCATTCCTGGGCCTGGGGAGTTCGGCGGTGGCATGCGCCACGCTGGGGGTGAGCTTCGTCGGCATCGAGCTCGACGAGCACTACCTGAAGGAGTCGATCGCCCGCGCCAGGAAAGCGATGGATGGTTCCCCTTGAATCCATCTCACGACGAGATATATGCTCTCATGCACCCAGGGAGAGCTTCGTGGATCTTCGACAACTAGAAATCATAAGGGCCATCGCCGAAACGGGTTCGTTCACGGCCGCCGGGCAGAAGCTGCACGTGTCGCAGTCGGCGATCAGCCGGCAGATTCTCCTGCTCGAGGACGAGCTCAAGGAACCGGTGTTCCTCCGCGTCGGGCGGCGCATCCGCATCACGGCCGCGGGCGAAGCGCTGCTGCAATTGAGCCATCGCGTCTTCCAGGATTTGAAGGACACCACTGCGGGGATCACCGACAGCCAGGAGTCGCTGCGCGGCACGGTGCGGCTGCTGGGCGGCATGACCGTCTGCCTCTACGTCTTCCCGCCGCTCCTCACCGAGTTGAAGCGGCAGCATCCCGAGATCGATCTGAAGCTGACGGCCGGCAGCTCCGAGCGGTGCATCGCGCAGCTGCGCGCCGGCGCGGGCGACCTCGCCCTGCTGACCCTGCCGGTCGAACAGCCGGACCTGGTCACGGTCCCGGTGCTTCAGGAAGAGCTGCTCGTCGTCACCGCGGCCAAGCACCCGCTGTCGCGCAAGCGCAAGGTGCTGCCCTCGGACCTCGTCGGCCAGCCGTTCGTGCTCTTCGAGTCCGGCTCGAACACGCGCCGCGCCGTGGACGAATTCTTCCTGACGGCGCGAATCGAGCCGCACATCGTGATGGAAACCGAAAACGTGGAGATCATCAAGGCGATGGTCCGGCACGGCATCGGCATCACGATCATTCCGTACCAAGCGGTGGCGCGCGACGTCGCCGCCGGCCAGATGTTCTGCGCCCGCATCGAGGGCCGATCGCTCGTGCGCGAGACGGGGTGGGTCTATCCGAAGATGAGCCGGACGCCGCGCGCGGTCCAGGAAGTGATCAAGGCATTCGAACGCGTCCGGCCGAAGCTCAAGCTCGCTCCATGAGCCGAACGCATCGCTAAAATCCGATCATTCTATTTTTGAATTTGGCGGACGGCCGTAGGATCGATCTCGACCCGTCGCTACAGCGATGGGTCGTAAACACGAGGCCTGATATGGAACCATCCCGTGAGCGCGTCATCTCCGTCAGCCTGAACGAAACCGAGTGGCAGGCATTCGTCCAGCGGCACCCGCAGCCGGTCGTCTGGCTGCGCGAGCGGATTCAGGAATCGATCGGCGATCGCCCGGCTATTTCGGCGCCTGCGGCAGCTGCCGCAGCGAATACGACGTCCGCGACCACACGCTGACGCCCGGCCGGTTCACCAGCTTCACCTCGATCTTGCGGGTCCGCTTCAGCGGGTCCGGATTCGTCGAGGAGTAGCCGAGCATGTAGTAGTCGCTCGTTTCGGCATCGATCCGCTTCAACGCCTTGTCGAAGTTGTTCTGGTTGACGACGGCAATGCCGCCGGTCTGCTCGGCCAGCACGCGCAGGCTGTCCTGCGTCTTGCGCACGTGCTCGCCGAATTCCACGGGGTCGAGCGTCTCGTCGAGGTCGGTGCCGGCAACGAGGCCGCGCGGATCGATCGTGTAGAGCGTCGCGTTGGCGCGGTTCGCGGTGCGCGTGATCTCCGCCAGCTCGCGCGCGAGATCCGCGTCGGCGAACTGGTTCTGGTTGGTCATGCCCTGCTGCTGCTTGCCTTCCTCGCGGGTCTGGCCGAAGCGGCCGCCGAACACCGGGTCTTCACCGAGGCGTGATTCGGCGAACGGGTTGAAGTCGTAGCCGTTGCTGACCCAGATCACCGCCTTGCGGCGATTGCTGATCTTTTCCATCTGCGAGAGCATGTCGTACGCGGTCGAGAACGCGACATGGGCGCGATAGCGCACTTCGCTCGGGCCGTCGGCGCCTTCCGCGCCCTGGATGATGTCCGAGGGCTTCAGGCCGTTGCCGGTGATCTTCTTGATCGCCTCGTCCAGCACCTTGCGGTCGTAGGTCGGATCGATCGCGAGCGACGAGGGACCCGTCGACACGATCGAGAACATGTCGCCCTCGTGCACCAGCGTCTTCGAGATGCGCTTGAACAGATCGCGGATCCTGCCGGTGTTGCGGAAATCAAGGTGCAGGTCGTCGACGATGATCAGGAAGATGCGGCCGGCGGTGTCGTTGCGCGGACGCGAGACCGGGAGGACCAGGCCATCGGTCGGCGGCGCCGCGGGCGGCGTCGCCAGGTTGTGGACCCGGCCGCCGTGCACCAGCGTCAGCGACGTGATGTCCTGCTTCACGCCGTCTTCGTAAATCTCGAAGTCGTTCTTGGTCAGATCGGCAACGAACTGATCCTGGTTGTTGCGCGCGATCACGTCGGTGGTGACGTAGTCGATCGCGACCCGGAACGTAGCACTACTACCAGGTGCCTTAGGTGCGGGTGCCTGAGGTGCCTGGGGCGCCTGAGGTGCGGGCGTTTGAGCGCTCACCCCCGCTGACAAGGCAAGCACGGCGATTCCGACCAGACGGTGGATTGTCGACTTCATACCGGACAGTATAAGACGCTCGGAGGGGCTTTCGGGCTTGCGGTCTACGGGCTTGCGGCAGGATTTTTTGGCCAAAAACTCCCGTGGGCCCGTAGCCCGTAAGCCCGTAGCCCTGTAAGATCGCGCTGTGAGAATCGCGATCGGGGCGGATCACGCGGGTTTTGAGATGAAACGCGACCTGGCCGGCTACCTGGCCAAGTCCGGGCACGAGGTTGTGGACCTGGGGACGCACAGCACCGCGCCGGTCGACTACCCCGACATTTCCGAAGCGGTGTCGCAAGCGGTGCGCAACGGGCAGGCCGATCGCGGCATCGTGGTGTGCGGCAGCGGCGCGGGCGCGGCGATCGCGGCGTGCAAGTTCCCCGGCATTCGCGCCTCGGTCTGTCACGACACCTACTCGGCACGGCAGGCGGTCGAGCACGACGATATGAACGTGTTGTGTCTGGGGTCGCGAGTGATCGGCGCGTCGCTGGCGCGGACGCTGGTCGACGCATTTCTCGCCGCGACATTCAGCGGTGAAGAGCGGCACATGACGCGGCTCGCGAAGATCGATGCGATCGAGTCGCGGTTCTTGCGCGACGATTAGAAACGCTGGTCGCGGTTCTTGCCGCGACGACTAGAAACGCCGGTCGCGCTACTCACGCGACGCCTGAAGAGCCCTGCGCAGCTTGTCGTACTGCGCGTCAGCATTGCGCACCCCTTCGAGCACCGATTCCGGCGTCATCCACAACTCGGGATCGATCGCTTCGGCGCGCTTGAACCACGCGTCCTTGACGTTGCCGTCGACATCCAGATCCTGGATGCGCGCGATGATCTCCACATGACGCGCGCGTAAGCGCGATCCGATCTCGCGGCCCGCAAGCTCCTCGACGAGTAGATTCCGCGGCGGCGGAACCTCAATCGGGGTCGGCAGCTCGGCTTCCGCTTCCACCGGCTCGCTTTCGGACGCGCCGGCCGCGGCTGCCGGCTCCTCGACGCGGCCGGAGGCAGGCTCGCGAGGGGCTGCGGGTTCGCGGGACGGGGCGGAATCACGACCACGCCGCTTGCCCTGTCGCTGTTGCTGTTGTTGCGGCCGCGGCGGCGGCGCCTCGTCTTCCGGCGTCATGACCTCGGCAAGCGCGAGAATCGCGGGCCAGTCGAAATCGATGTCGGGATGCTGCTCTTCGATCGTACGGATCGCGTCCTCGTCGAGCGGCGAACGGCCGAGGCCGATGCCCGGCGCGGTTCGATACCAATACAAGAGGCGCGGCCGATCGCCTGGGCGATCGGCGTGCATGAGAAACGTGTTTTCAAACCCGCGGCGATCGCGGGTCAATCGTAAGAACGGCACTGGTTAACGGCGCTTCTTCGCGCCTTTCTTGGGCTTGGCTTTTGGCGCGGGCTTGGCCTTCTTGGCGGCAGGCTTCGCCTTGGCTTTGGGTTTGGTTTTGGCCGGCGCCGCCTTCTTCGCGGCCGCTTTCGGTTTGGACGCGGCCGGCTTCGGCGCGGCGACCTTCGGCGCGGCGACTTTCGGCGCGGGTTTCGCGATCACGACGGGCACCCTGACCACCGGGGCGTCCGGCGACCGGTACACCATGTTGAATCGCACCTGGTCGAACGATGTCGTATAGGTCCACAGTTCCGCGACGACGATCTGGTATTCGGCGCACAGGCGCTTGACGGCATCGACGCTGGACGGCGGCACGTAGAGATGCAGCGGCACCTTCAGCTTGCTGTAGACGCCCCACTCGGCGCGCGCCTCGATGGCGTTGACCGATTCACCCGTCTCGACTTCCACGGTGCCCATCAACCGGCGGCCACCTTCGGCAAAAAGCAGCAGATCAGGATAGACGACCAGAGTTTCGACCGTGATCGACTGGTTCTGCTCATTGCCCGGATTGATGATGACCTCGTTCTTGCGCTTGTAGCGGGCCTGCAACTGGCGGATGACGCGGTCATGCTCGAGTTGCTCGCGGACCGGCCGTGTGAGAATCGGGCTCACTATGCCTCCGGAATTTGAATAAACGCGAAACTATAGCATGGGGGCCGAGCCTAAAATGGAGGGATGTTGCTGAGAAGAGTTACCGTTTCGTGCATCGCGGCCATGGTTGTCTCCATGGTCGCCGGCTCAATTTCTGCCCAGCCGGCCCCTGCGGCGGGCGTTGATCCGGCGATCGCCAAGCTGCTGGCGGGCATTCGGGCGGCGGACAAGGGACAACTCGCGGTGTCCGAGGAGGACGGCCGGTTCCTGCGCGTCCTGGTCGGCGCGACCAATGCCCGGCAGGTCCTCGAGATCGGCGCGGCCAGCGGCTACTCGGCGATCTGGATCGGCATGGGCCTTCGGCAGACCGGCGGCAAGCTGACGACGATCGAATTCGACCCGGTTCGCGCCAGGGAAGCGGCCGCGAACGTCCAGCGGGCGGGGCTCTCCGACATCGTTCGCGTCGTGCCCGGCGATGCGTTCCAGGAGATCCCGAAGGTGGCCGGCACGTTCGATCTGGTCTTCCTCGACGCGTGGAAGCCTGACTACAAGAAGTTCTTCGACATCGTCTTTCCGCGCGTCAACCCCGGCGGGTTGTTCCTCGCGCACAACGTGATCAACAAGAAAAACGACATGCTCGATTTCCTGGCGGCGATCGAGAAACACCCGATGGCGCTCAACACCACGGTGTCCCCGGGCCACGAGGGGATTTCGATTACTTACAAGAAGAGATAGGGATCAGGGATCAGGGATCAGGGATCAGGGATCAGGGATCAGTAAATGAGAGCCGTTCACATTATTGGCGTGCCGCTCGATCTTGGCGGCAACCGGCGCGGCACCGACATGGGACCGTCGGCCTTCCGCATCGCGGGATTCGGCGAGCAGCTCGCGAAGCTGGGCCTGCACGTCGTCGACAAGGGCGACGTGCCGTCGCCGATTCCCGAGCGCAAGGGCGCGGGCGATCCGCGCAAGCGCTACGTCAAGGACATCGCTCGCGTGTGCCAGCGCTTGTTCCAGACGTCGTTGTCGTCGTTCTCGGAAGGCGCGATGCCGATCGCGCTCGGCGGCGATCACAGTCTCGGCGCCGGATCGGTCGCGGCGGCGGCGGCGCACATGCGCAAGCAGGGCAAGCCGCTCGGATTGATCTGGGTGGATGCGCACGGCGACATGAACAATCCGGCGTCGAGCGAATCCGGCAACGTGCACGGCATGCCGCTGGCGGCGCTGCTCGGATCCGAGCCGGCCGAGCTCGCGCACTTCGCCGGTCCGGGGCCGGCGGTCTCGCCGAAGCACACCGTGCTCGTCGGCATCCGCAATCTCGACGAGGTCGAAAAGAAGATCGTGCGCGCGTCGAAGGTGCAGGTCTTCACGATGAAGGAGATCGATCGCCTTGGCATCGCCGAAGTCATGGCGCGCGCGATCGCGATCGCCTCGAAAGGCACGGGCGGATTTCACGTCTCGTACGATCTCGACGCGTGCGATCCGACGGTCGCGCCCGGCGTCGGCACGCCCGTGAAAGGCGGCCTCAGCTATCGCGAGGCGCACGTCGTGATGGAATCGGTGGCGGAATCGGGGCTGATGACGTCGTTCGATCTGGTCGAGGTCAATCCGACGCTCGATATCAGGAATACGACCGCGGAGCTCGGTACAGAGCTCGCGCTATCCGCGCTTGGAAAAAGTATTCTTTAGGGTTACGGGCTTGCGGGCTACGGGCTTACGACGCGGCCATGCGGCCGAAGCCGCTCGAGTTGCCGCGCGACTGCTCGAGCATGTCTTCAAGCGTGTCCATCAGCATCACCAGCGAATACGGCTTTTCGACGAGGCGCGTGTTCGGGCGGATGGTTTCGAGATCGGCCGATTCGGAGCGCAGTCCCGAAAAAATGATCACCGGAATCTCCGCCGGCGCGGAGACGACCACTTCGCGGCCCGAGCCCCGGCGCAACCGCAGGTCGATGATTGCCGCGGCCGGGCGATGCGCCTTGATCGCATCGATGCCTTCGTCGGCGGTTTCGGCGGTCACCACTGTGTACTGCCGCATCTGCAGGAACTTCACGAGCGGCTGTCGGACGGCGCTGTCATCTTCGACGACGAGAATGACCGGCGATGTTTCTCTGACCACGTCGAAATTATCGTCCTAACTACCCCCCAAAGATATAGCTGAACGGGAGGATTCTGCCGGTCGACATGTGCATTGGACGGACTCCTTCGACTCGACAACCGCGGCCGGCCGAACAGGACTTCGTTCCTTGGCACGACCGTCGCTGCGCGGCGGCAGAGACTAGCGCCGCTGGCTGATCTGCTTGGCGTGATGTTCGGTGTGGACGACGTGAAATTTGAGCCACTGATCGACGGTCAGCGCGCCGAGGATCGGGTGATCGAGCATCTTTCCAGGTCCGAGCGCCTGTTTCGTCTTGATCGCGGCGTCATCGAGGCGCGCGAGATCGCGGCGCACCGCGTCGATCACCGCATTGAGATCGAGCTCACCGGTCGGGATGATGTGCTTCGGCGCCTGGCGGCCTTCAGGAAAATAACCGAGGTTGATCAACGCGAACTGCTGGACCCTTTGTTTAAGCGTCGTCGACGTGGCGAGCGGCGCGCTTTTTTCGAGGCAGCGCTCGAAGCCTTTTGCCGTGCCCGAATACGCGCGCGTCAGGTGCTCGACGATTTCGACGACGGACCACTTGCTGGGATCGCGTCGCGCGGAGACTTCGCTGCCGCAACCCTTCGTGGCGTCGAGCACGATCGCGAGACATTTATCGAGATGTGGATTCACTGGCTTGCCATGAGCGAGCAAAGCGACCGGCTCGGTCGCTTTGCGAGTCGAATGGTGAGCCGGGTGGGGATCGAACCCACGACCACCTGATTAAAAGTCAGATGCTCTACCACTGAGCTACCGGCCCGAATTGCCTATTGTACACCTCGGCGCGCTCGCTCGAGTTGCAGCAGCTCTTTTGTCGCGGGATGTTGCGGCGACGACAAGATACGTTGCGGATCGCCCTGCTCCACCACTTCCCCATTCGCCAGCACCACGACCCTGGTCGCGAAGTCGCGCACGAAGTCGTCATCGTGCGACGTCATGACGAGCGCGCGTCCCGATTTCGCGAGCTGCAACAGCGCCTCGCCGAGATCGTTGCGGCGCGCGGGATCGAGCGATGCCGTCGGCTCGTCGAGCAGCAAGAGCGGCGGATCGACCGCCAGCGCGCGCGCGATCGCCACGCGCTGGGCTTCACCGCCCGACAACTCTCTCGGCAAGGCCTGGGCGCGATGGCCGACACCGAGTTGATCGAGCAATTGCAGGGCGCGCCGCCTGGCGTCGATCATCGAGACACCGAGCACCTGGGTCGGCGCCAGCGTGACGTTGTCGATCGCGCAGAGATGTTCGAAGAGGTAATGGAACTGGAACACCATGCCGACCTTCGCCGCCGACACCTCGCCGGCATCGCGCGGCTCGAGTCCCGCAATCACGCGCAGCATCGTCGTCTTGCCGGATCCCGACAGGCCCATCAAGGCGACAAGCTCGCCGGTCTCGGCGTGGAGATCGACGCCGCGCAGGATTCCGCGCGAGCCGCGCTTCAGGCGAACGCCCTTGGCATCGAGTGCGCGGCTCATATGGTCGGCATCCTCCAGCGCTCTTCGAGGCGCCGTGCGAGATAGCCGAGCGGCAACGACATCGCCAGATACAACAGCGCGCATAACAGCCCGGGAATCACCCAACTGCCGATGTTGGTCGCGAAGATCTGCGTCTGCTTCGTCAGTTCGACCACCGTCAGCATCGAGACCAGCGACGAGTCCTTGAGCAACGCGACGAAGTCGTTGGTCATCGGCGCGAGCGCCAGACGAAACGCCTGCGGGGCGCGGACGAGACGAAGTGTCTGCATCCTGGTGAAGCCGAGAATACGCGCCGCATCCAGCTGGCCACGGGGCACCGCCTCGAGCGCGCTGCGATAGATTTCGCTCTCGTACGCCGCGTAGTTCAGCCCGAGTCCCAGTAAGGCGGCGATGAACGCCGGCAGCCTGATCACCGAGGCCAGGCCGTAGTAGATCACGAACAGCTGCAGCAACACCGGTGTGCCACGCATCACCTCGACGTAGATCGTCAGCAGCAATCGCGAGAAGCGATCGCCATAGACTCGGCCAGTCGCGATGAGCACGCCGAGCGCGACCGCCAGCGCCATCGCCGCAAACGACAATACCAAGGTGATCAGCGCCGCTCGAAATAGTGACGGGACGTAACGGGCGACGAGCTCACCGGTCGAAGGCGCCGCCGTTGACGCGGTTTGCTCTTGGGGATTCGCGGCCCGCTCGTAGAGGCGGAGCTGATCGTCGTTCCAGACATTCCACTTTCGAAAGATCGTTTCGAGCGTGCCGTCTTTCATCGCGTCGCGAAGAATTCGGTCGACCTGATCCCGCAGCGCGGTGTTTTCGGGCGCGGTGATGACAATGTAATGCCCGACGGCCAGCGCGTCGGGATGCGTGAAGAGACCGGTGTTGCGGCGCATCGCGCGATCGGCAAGGACGTTGTCGAGCACGACTCCGTCAACGCGACCGAGAACGAGATCGGAATACGGATGCACGTCATCGTCGTACGAAACCGCGGTGATGCCGTGCGTGCGCTCGGCGTCGAGCAGAAGGTCGTAGGCCATCGTGCCGCCGAGCGTGGCGACGCGCTTGCCTTTCAGATCGGCGAGCGAGCGATAGCGCCCGCGATCGCCGTCGCGGACGGTCAGCACTTCCCGGAACTCGTAATACGGGATGCTGGCAGCAAGCGACTGGCGCCGCGCAGGAATGTCTTCGATGCCGCTCAGTCCGATCTCGAAGTCGCCCCGCTTCGCGGATTGATCGAGCGAGGTGAACTGCACCTGCAGGAACTGCGGTGTCCGGCCAAGCTTGCCGGCGATCAGCTCCGCGATCTCGACGTCAAAGCCAACGAGCTTCGAGGGATCGCGAGGGTCGGCCTCGACGAACGGCGCGCCGCCTTCGGCATCGCCGCCCCAGCGGAGGATCTGCTGCGCGCCTAGAGGCGCAGCGGCAGCGAGCGCAAGCAGCACGAGCAGGTAGAGGCGTGTCCGCATCTTGCGAAAGCGATCATAGTTCAGCCGCTGCGCGGCGCGGACTGGGCGCCGGGTGGTTCGCGAAACGGCTCGACGGGAATGCGCTCGTAGCGCACATCGAGAATCGTGAGCGGCTCGTGGCCGCCGGGCGCATGAAGGACCACGCGCTCGCCTGCGGCCTTCTTCATCAACGTCCGCGCGAGCGGCGGCACCCCGCTGATGTAGTTGCGATCGAGGTCGACTTCGTCGACGCCGACAACGCTGACGACGCGCTCGGCGCCCGTGGCATTGGTGTAGCGCACGGTCGCGCCAAAAAACACGCGCGTCGCCGCCTGCCCGCCTCGTGGCGCTTCCGGGTCCACTACTTCCGCGGCATCGATCCGTTTTGTAAGAAAGCGAATCCGTCGATCGATTTCACGTAGGCGTTTCTTCCCGTACTGGTAGTCGGCATTTTCGCTGCGATCACCGTTGCCTGCCGCCCAGGCGACGACTTGCGTCACGGCGGGCCGCTCCCTCAACAGGAGAAAGCGGTGCTCGTCCTTGAGCCGCTGCAGGCCGCTCGGGGTGATGTAGTTCTTGACGCGCGGGCCGGGCGCGTCGGCCTTGGGGTTTCGAGTGAATCCCTTCCTCATGCTGCTCGACAGATTGAATCACAACTGCCGTTGGTGGGCCTTCCAATCAGCTCGAAGGAATGATCACTCGCTCACCTCGCAGGTCGCTGACTTGTCGGTGGTGCGACGCGCGCACGCGGCGATGCGCTGATCATTTGATCCCTGCACCGCCACCGAAATATCGCGGCCAGGCGACGCTCCCGCCATTTCTTCCGTCAGCCTGCGAAAGGTATGGACGATACTCGCGCTCTGGAGCTGAAACGTTTGCGCTCCGTTCGGCGAGAACTGGATCACGGTGATCACGTTCTTGTCGGCGACCGTGACGGCGACTTTCGACACCAGGCCGTTGTCGCACCAGTGCTGCGCCACGGCCTTGAGCTCCTTGGGCGCATCGACGTCACACTTGCGGTCGGACTTCCCCGCGGTGGGCGTGGAGCTCGGCGGCGACACGCGCTGGCCAAGCATCGCCAGCGCGATGATCGCCATGATTGCGGCGATGCCCCAAAAGACGCGAACGGAGTTCATGGGTGTCACTTCATGCAAGAACGGTGCGAGCGGATCAGGCAAAGGCCACGTAAGTGCTGAGCTGGGCGAAGGTCTGGCGTAAAGTGCGCGCATATTCTCGAATTCCGAACAAACGACGGGTCAAAAACCGTGAATTCCGCCTCGCCGCCGGCCAGCCCCTCGGTTAAGATCCTCCGCGCGATTCCCTCGCGCGCAATGATCAGGAAATCCATCGGTAAATATCGGATCGTCGAGAAACAGGATCGCGAAACCGGCACGGTCTATCGAGCCGTGGACGACGCGATTAGCCGCGAAGTGGCGATCAAGATCCTCAGCGCCGACGTCGAGGACAGCGACGTCTTCAGGCGCTTCAGCGCCGACGCGGCAGTCCTGGCGACGCTGAACCATCACGAGGTCGCCGCCATCTACGAGGTCACCAGGGTCGACCGCGACCTGCTGATCGTGATGGAGCTCGTTCGCGGCGAGTCTCTCGAGCAACTGTTGAAGCGCTCCGGCCCCTTGCCGCCGGAGCGGGCTGGCTATCTGGTGTGGCAAGTCCTCGGCGCACTAAGCCCCGCGCACGAGGCCGGGATCGTCCACGGCGACATCAGGCCCTCCAATCTGATGGTCTTCGCCGGCAGCATGAAGATCCTCGACTTCGGCCTCGCGAGGTTCGCGGACGCCGGACGACCAACGACAGACAGCAGCCTGACGGCAACACCCGTGTATATGGCCCCGGAGCAGGTGCGGTCGGAGGGCGTGGACCACCGCGCCGACCTTTACTCCTGCGGCGTCGTGTTCTACAACCTGCTGACGGGAACGGTCCCATTCAAGGCCGGCAACCGTGTTGAGTTGATGCGGATGGTCTTGAACGATCCGCCGACGCCGGCATCAACCTATCATCCGGATTTGCCGGACTGGTGCGGGAAGCTGATCGACAAAGCACTCGCGAAAGCGCCGGTCGATCGTTTCCAGACCGCGGAAGAATTTCGCAGCGCCTTGACAACCGCGATCGGCAGCGCCACCGGGACTCCGGCGCGCAAACTTGGCACTCCAGCTGTATTTGAAGGTGCGCCGACCGTGGTCATGCGTGCTTCGGGCGCACCCAACGCGGTCGCTCCCCCCGTAGACGCCGCGGTGCCACCACCCCCGATCGCACCGATACCAGCCGCGACACCGGCCCAACGCGCGCCAATTGCGAAGGCGTCGAATCGTAATCACCTCGTGGCCGCCGCCGTCGTCCTCGCCGTCTTCATCGCAGCCGTCGCCGCCTACAATTTCAGCAGTCGCCTTCCCGCCGCTGATGTCGCTCCGGTAGCATCAGATCCAGTGACGACGAGTCCTGCGGCCGCGCCAACAACGCCCGCCCCGGCTCCGGTGATAGCGGCGCCGGCCGAGACGACTCCTGCGGTTCCTGCGAATGCGGCCACGACGCCGGCCTCACCTCCGGCAACCGTCGCGACGCCGCAACCCGATCTCGCCTCGGGCGCCGCGCCACGTACGGCAAAGAGCCCGCCGGCGGTGGCACCGCCGGCGAAATCGACGCCGGCATTTCCGTCCCTGATGTTCGATGCCGACGCCGTAGTGGCGGACGGCGACAGGCACCGTGAGCGTGACGGCAGGTTGGTAATGGCGGACGGGAAAATTACCGTGGTCGAAAAGAACGACACGGTGATCGCGACCTTTCCTATCGATCGGATCACCGGCGTCAGCTATTCGACCGCAAGACATCCGCTTTGGAACTCTCCAACCGGACCGGCCGAGGTACTGAGGGTTGAAGGCGGCGCCTTTGGCATTCGGCGCGGCGCACGTAACTGGCTCGTGTTCCACACCACGGACTCGGTGCACGTCGTTCGCGTGAGTGATGAAGACATCCGTAACGTCATCGACGCGCTTCAAGCTCGCATCGGGCAGCCCGTCAGACGCGTGACGGAGAAGAAGGACTGACGCCGACGTGCTGATCCTCACGTTCCTCGACGCGGGCCTGCCACGCGTCCATCGGCTGCGCGACGGCGACAACCTCATCGGCCGCGCGCCGGTCTGCGAGTTGGTCATTACCGCGCCGGAAATGTCGCGGCAACACGCGCGCGTGCGCGTCACGCGGACGAAAGTGATCCTCGAGGACCTTGGCAGCACGTCCGGCACCTTCGTCGACGGCACGAGGATCAGCGGCCCACACCAGCTACACCCCGGCGACAGTTTTACCGTCGCTACCGTCGAGATCACGCTCGCGAGTGACGTCAACGAGATCGAGCTGAGCGAGGAAGGCCACCTGCTGATCGACGATGCCAACAGCATCGTCGTCCCGATCAAGCCCGCCGACGTGCCCGAGCGGGGTCCGACGGCCGATGTCCCGGCGGACCGCCGCAACGAGAGCGATCGCCGCAATGAGAGCGATCGCCGCACCGGGATCAACAGACGCAAACACAACGTCGGCCGACCCACAGGCGATCGGCGATCAGGACGCGATCGGCGCGGCGGCCGCATCGTCCGGCTGCTGGCGGAAATCGGCAAGACCCTGGTCCAGGTTCAACCGCTCGAGCAGGTGCTCGAGCGCGTGGTCCACCTGGTGTTCGACGCGGTGCCGGCCGAGCGGGCGTTCTTGCTGTTGCGCGACTCACTCGACCAGCCCCTCACGGCGCGCGTGCAGCGGAACCGTGATGGGACGTTACCGACCAAGACCATGCTCAGCCACACCATCGTCAACAAGGTGATGCACGAGCGAGTCGCGATGCTGGCGAAGGACGCCTTGTATGATCCGCGGCTCGACAGCTCCGGCAGCATCCAGTCCATGAACGTGCGATCGTTCATGTGCGCGCCGCTGTGGAATCGGGGCGAAGTGCTCGGCGTGCTGTACTGCGACAACCCGAAAAGCAAGCGGTTCAACGAAGACGACCTCGAAGTGTTCGCGGCGCTTTGCAACTACGCCGCGGTGGCGATCGAGCAGTCACGGCTGGCGAGTCAACTGACAGAGGAGACGCGGCGGCGCGAGCGGCTACAGCGCTATCACTCTCCAGCGGTGACCAACAAGATTCTGCACGGCGGCGACGCCGATGATGGTCTGATCGCACAGACGCGGGACGTCTCGGTGATGTTTTGCGACATCGCGGGCTTTACCTCGATGACGCAACACATGACGCCCGAAGCGGTCGGTGACATGCTCAACGACTTTTTCGAGCGGATGACGGACGTGATTTTCGATCACGACGGCACGCTCGACAAGTTCATCGGCGACGCCATCCTCGCAGTGTTCGGGGCGCCGCTTGAACAAAGCGACCATGCGTCACGCGCCGTCGCCGCCGCGATTGAGATGCGGCGGGTACTGGCTCAATTCAACGCCGAGCGCCACGGCCGGCCGATCGAGATGCGCATCGCGATTAATAGTGGTCCGGCCTTGACCGGCGACATCGGATCGCCGCGGCGCCGCGAGTTTACGGTGCTTGGCGACGTGGTCAACATCGCATCGAGAATCGAGTCGTCCGTGGCGAAACCAGGCCAGATCGTCATCTCGGAATTCACCAAGGGCCGTCTCGGCCCCGGCTTCCAGTTTCGTCAGCTCGATAGCGTCACACTGCGCGGCCGCGATAGCGCTGTGGATCTGGTCAACGATTCACGGTCACCACTTGCGACAGCGCGCTGTTGCCAGCTGCGTCGTATGCCTTGGCGCGCAACGTGTGCGCACCGCGTTTGAGACGCTGTGAATTCAAACTCATTGCGAACGGCGCTGTCGTCGACGCCGTGCTCATTGTGCCGTCCACATACAGTTCAACCTTGACGACGCGCACGTTGTCCGAGGCGGCCACAGTCACCGACACCGTTTTCGCAACGGTTTGCCCATTGGTCGGCGTCGTGATGCTGACGACCGGCGCAATCGTGTCGGCCGGGGGATCTGGCGTCGTCACGACAATTGGATTGCTGGTCGCAAGGCGAACACTGTTGCCGCTGAAGTAGCGCAATTCGTAGGTGCCAGCCGTTGTGGGCGCAGTGAAGAACAGCGTGCCACTGATTGCGCCGGACGTGGACTGTTGCTCTCGTGATGCCGAGTCGGAGGCGCCCGACGCGAAGAGTCCGATCCAATCCGCAACGGATACGGCGCCCGTGGAAGCTGTCCACGCCCCCTCGATGACCCCGCTCGTAGTAACCGCGGTGGACGCCGAGAGCGTGACCGTTGGCGTTGCAACCGGTAACTCGTCCGCGCCGACGTCCGCTGCCGACCCTCGTGCATCGCCGTCAATGTCGAACGAGACCGGCACGACCACTGCCGCCGCCTTGTCGATCGCGATCGTCGCTCCCGGTACGAGATGGAGGTTCGCTGCGGCCACATCCACGAACAGCGACAACGATGCATTCTCGACGTTGCCGCTGGTGGTGGCGCGCGCGCCGTCGCGCGGTACGAGACGATCCGTCGTGAGATTGTTCGCGATGGCAGCGACCGTGTTCGTGAACCGCCACTCGATGGAGGAGGAACGCGGCGCATTCGTCGACACGACCGTGTTGTGCAGCACATTCGTTTCGCACGATTGCTCGAGACCGATCCCAGTATCAAAGCCTGCACTGCTCGTGAAGAGCCTCGGGTCGCTTGCGACGACGAAGTTATTGACGATGACCCCGCCGTAATGGCCGACGTTGGTGGCGCCGCCACAGGGTGCGTCGCTGTACGTCCTCCCGATTACTACAGATCCGAGGCCGAACCCGATGCCGCGTGCCGGATTGATGATGACGTTGCCTTCGACGCGCGTGTCCCTGCTGCCAGTCCACACGTGAATCGCAGGGTCGGGCAGACCGCTGCCGCACCAGAAGCCGCTGATGACGTTGGCGTAGATCTGCCAGCCGCGAGCCTGATGGATGTCGATCCCGCCCGTGTAGCAGTTGTTGCGGACGAACGGTCTGCCGACGTCCGTCAGTTCGAGCGACGAGCACCTGATCACGCCGTTGTCGGCGTAATTGCCTTCGGCAGGATTCACCTTGATGGACTGTTCGGACGCGTCAACGCCGCGAAGATTGTGAAGTAGCGTTCCCGATACCGGGCCGTCGGGAGCGACGTGAACCAAATGCCAGTACGATCGCGTGAGCGTGACGTCGGCAATGGTGACATTGGACTTCTGCACCAACAGCACATTGCCAATCGAATACTGGCCATCAAGAACAACGCCAAGCCGGTTTCCGGACCTCGATCGCAGTGTGACGCCAGGGACGCGCATCACGAGCGTTTGCGGCAGCGTATACACGCCATCGGCGAGTTGAACCGTGGAGCCAGGCTGCGCGGCGTCGAGAATCGATTGCAGGCTTCCAACTTGTAATGGCGTGACGTCGATGACGGCGCCAGACGGTGCAGGCAACGGTCCGCAAAAGGTTTGCGCGCGCGCCGTGACAGGCAGTGCAAGGCAGATGACACCG
>Ga0137455_1000030_pt1 | contig 28549 bp, 23 predicted proteins | sample EasRivERMGT600_2_FD_102334 | JGI IMG/M metagenome (GOLD analysis project Ga0137455, IMG submission 102334) | Soil microbial communities from meander-bound floodplain in the East River, Colorado, USA - East River MetaG ERMGT600_2 | ecosystem: Environmental > Terrestrial > Soil > Floodplain ... | reverse complement strand
GATATGCAAGAGTTTCGGCGTGATATAGAGCGTGTTTTCTCCTTGGAGCACCTTTCTGTCTCTTAGCAGCTTTATCTGGTCTTGGAATCTCGCCCAGGTGATGCTGCTGTCAGATTCCGCGATCTTCTGTGCAATGTGTTTGGCTTCGAGTCCGACCGAAGCGCTGTAACCGAATCGTCGAAACAAAGCGAGATGACGTAGCAGAATTATTCGTTGACGAACGGCCTCGCTGTCCAACGGGTCATTGCCCGCAATATATCTATTCCAAACGATTTGTGTGTCCGGTTCTGCGAATCGCCACTCGGGGTTAGAGCGCAGACTCTCTCCTATCACGTGTGCGACACGCGGAGAACCATCGCACAACTCAGACCATCGTTCGGCTTCCCTCTGTGGTATTCCGTAGCTTCGAATTATTCCCGACACCTGCTCGAGAGCAAGTACTGGAGCATCCATCGTCACTGTGTTCCCGCTGGGTTGCTCGATGTCGTTATAGATTGAGACCAACTTGATTCGAGGACTCTGCGACTCAAGGCTGTTCCAGATTCGCGCACGGCTCTCAAGATCGCACTCATCGACGATAAGAATTGCGCTGCAGTCGCTCCCTTCTTGAAGGAGCTCTGTCATGACTTGGCCGTCAAGTAACTGTTTCGGGCCATCAAAATAGAGCACAAGCGACTTCAGATCGGGTTCGCTGGTGCTTTCAAGCACGAGTCTGGTCTTTCCGACGCCGGCCTCTCCTCGGACTCGAACGTGGACCGGTTGGTTAGATTTTCGGAGTTCCTCCCGTAGAGTGTTCTCAAATAGTTGCTGTAAAGGGCCGATCTGGAACTGCCGCCGCATCTCCCTCTGCTCGCTCCAGACTGTGTGCGTTTGGAACCTGGCACCGCCCAAGCCGTTGATCTGAAGGCAAAGCGCCAAGAACGGTTTCAAGATGCCGATGATTTTGGTCTGGCCCCAAACCTCGACTCCGGCATCGGCATAGCCGCATTGCTTGAAAACCCTCTGGAGATGTTTGGTCGATGTGGCCTGCTGCAACGGCGTCGGATCGCTGCCCGTGCAAAGCAAAACATAGGTGCCATCCCGGTCCAGGCACTCTTGAACACCGAGTCCAAGCCCTTTACGAGACGGCTTTCTCTCTCCAAATAGCTCCTTACGAACATCAGATTCTTGCCAAGGCTTGAATTTCGCGCCGGCCTTGATCTGGTAGAAAGACCTCTCGTCGGGAATAAAGCTTCCATCCCATTCATCAATGTCAATTTCATCGACATCGATCGAGGCATCGACGCCGCCGTCTGGTACGTCCAGCCGCATTGAGATGTCCACACGCGTTGTCGGGATGCCAAGTCTCCGAGCCTCGGCCCACAGCAAATCGCGTGTAAGGTCGACTGCACGACGGCTGTCCATTGCCGCCAATTGCTCCGGCACTACGTCGAATATTGAACGAGAGTCAGGTCTACGCGAGAAATGACCAGACTTAGATTTCGACTTCGAAGGTGATTTCGGGCTGATCTTAGCGGTGCGTGTCGACCGCCCGGAGCTCACTCGCCCGGTTCTGTGTCTATTACTCCCTTTCGGGCGTGGTTTCTGTCGAGCCTTCGCCATTGGCGTAATTTACAATGCCGACCGGTTTGAAGTATCGACTTTCGCATGCCTCGTGATGACAAGAAGACCAAGAGTCCTGGCCGTAGGAAACCAGGTCTTCTGTTCGTTGTGGATCCTGAGAAGACGAAGACTTACCCTGATCTCATTGATGTAGACGCGATGGTTCACTGTTGGAGAGAATCCGCTATGGCTGCAGTCAACCTGCTGGTCAACGCATTCGGGCCCTCGTTATCGGGTCAACGCAATTGCTAGACGATTGAAACCGTCTTGAGAAGATCCGCAACGTCTTGGCCCAAACTATCCAGGTCGCTTTCGCGGGCGCCGTGCGGGAAAACCTGTGGTTCAGTTGAGAAGAAATACAAGACCCCGATGACCTTAGGTCCAAGAACCAATGGATGCGCGAGGTAGGATTTGGCAAGAATTGTATGTCTCTCTGTTTCGGTTGCCGAGAACCCGAACTCTTGCACCATACGGTGCCGATATTGCGCAATGTTCGCGAAATTGACGTACTCGGTCTTTGCAGTGCGTGCGCATCTTCCGACGATTCCTTTTTCCAGAGTCGTGATGCGTCCTTTGCTGCCCCCGTAGGGTCCGACATAGTCCGTCAGTTGAAGCAATCCGAGACGCGTCTTGTCCTCTGCTGAAGGCGACAGTTCCACCAAGATATGGACTGTGCCACTGATCAAGCTATGGTCGCACGACTTAAACCCCGAAATGATTCTGGTAAGCTTCAGAGTCAAGGCGTGAACCGTTGCCTCACCCAATCGATCTTCCAGTAAAGCCAACTGCTTTTCAGTTTTTAGAGGATAAGCAGTTTCTGCTACGAAGTCGGCTACGACCAGTTCAAGAAGGGTAAAGACAAGGCTAAGAACGAACAGAAGGCCCGCCGAACGAAACGCATGCAACTCGAGAAACACAGCTGATGCGAAGCCGACGGCGGCAGCAGCTGTCAGAACGATAGCTCTGAATGTGAGCCTGAATTGCCGCCGGGTTTTGAGCCGGAGCAGTTCCGCGATCCGTCGAATCATGGACGCTTCACGGCCTTTATCAGATCGATCAATGGCAAGTCGTGTAAGTCCACCCGAGCTCGTATCGCTGCCGTTTCGACGTCAGGCGAAATTGGAGCGGTGCCGGCCGGAAGAGCTTGAGAGTACGTTTCGATTTCATGGAAGCCGCTGAAGAGTAACATTTCCTCGATTCGGCGCACCGGGACGAGCGTCGATGGAACTTCAACGGTTTCCTTCTTCTTCGTTATGAAGCGAGCGGTTGAAGCTGCGTCCGCATCGACCCTTCCTCGTAATGCGAACCCCCACTCAGCCGATGGAGTTGTCGCTACGAGTATCCCTCCTGGCTTCAGGAGTCGGTACGCTTCGGCGAAAAAAGCCAGCCCGATGAAAGGATCAATCAAGAAACCGACAACATATTCGAACTGTGCATCGAATATTGGTACTGACGTCGCGTCAGCGTGAATGCGCAGGATGCTTTTTTCCCTAGGCTCTAGAGCGAGCATCTCTCGCGTTACATCCAGTTGAATAATCCGCTCTTCGGGTATGCCGAGAAACTCTCCAGCCCGGCCCCGACCGCACCCGACTTCAAGAACCAAACCGGCGCCGGCTATTTGAACGGGATGTGTCGCGAGAGCGGCCTTGGTCGCGACGTCGAAGTTGCGACAAGTCTTGTGAAAAGCGTCGTAGTACTCCGCGGCGATTTGCTCGTATCCGTAGGAATTCATTCGGCTTGTATCGTTATTGCCGTCGACGCCACTTCAAAGGGAAAAGGCATGTCGGCGCATGTTGAATTGCAATCAATTGGTCGTCGGATCCGAGCGAGCGTCGCTCGATGCCCGACCCAATCGATGTGTCGTCGAGGCCGAAGTCGAAAAGACGGCCTGTTTACAATGGCTGGCAGGAGACAAGTGTAGGGCCTTAGCTTAGAAGCCGCAACTCCGTATAATCGCGGTCCATGGCTGCTGTAACCCTGCTCGTCAACGGCAAGCGGCACACGGTCGAGGTCGAGCCCTCGACGCCGCTGCTATATGTCCTGAGAAACGATCTCGATCTCGCCGGCCCGCGCTTCGGGTGTGGGCTCGGGCAATGCGGCGCGTGCACCGTGCTGATCGGGGGCGAGGCCGTGCGCTCGTGCGTGCGGCCGGTGTCGCAGGCGCAGAACGTCGAGATCACGACGCTCGAAGGCCTGTCCAAGGGAGGCCAGCTGCATCCGATTCAGCAGGCCTGGATCGATGAGCAGGTGCCGGCGTGCGGCTTCTGCCAGAACGGGCAGATTCTCACCGCCAAGGCGCTGCTCGACAAGACGCCGAATCCCACCGATGCGCAGATTCGCGACGGCATGAAGGGCGCGCTCTGCCGCTGCATGACGTACTACCGAATCAATGCCGCGGTGAAGCTTGCGGCGCGGAGGCTCGCATGAGGTCCCGTCGCGAGTTCTTACAAGCGTCGGGAATGCTGGTCGCTTCGGTCGCCGCGATCTCGGTCGAGGGCGTCGAAGCGTTTCTTCAGCGAGCCGCATCAACGTCCGGGCCGTATCCCGATCTCGATTACCTGCAACTCGATTCGTGGATCGTGATCCGCCCTGACAACACGGCGACGTTCTTTGTCGGCAAGACGGATCTGGGGCAGGGCACCGGCACCGCGTTCCGGCAGATCATGTCGGACGAGCTCGACATCGCGTTCGAGAAGACGACGTGCGTGATGGGGAGTACCGACATCACGGTCGATCAAGGCGGCTCCGGCGGATCGGATGCATTGCAGACCGACGGCTATCCGATGCGACGTGTCGCCGCGGAAGCGCGCCGCGTGTTGCTCGAGATGGGGGCCGCTCATTTCGGCGTGCCGGTCACCTCACTCGCGGTCAGCGAGGGCGTGATCAGTACGAAGATCGGCGACACGGCCGAGCGCGAGATCACCTACGGTGAGTTGATCGGCGGCAAGAAATTCAACGTCACGCTGACCGGCCGCAACATCGATGCGACGACGGGGCAAGCGCCGCTGAAGGCGGTGCAGGCGATGAAAAACGTCGGCAAGTCGCCGCGCCGCGATGACATTCCCGCCAAGGTGAACGGCACGCAGCGCTGGGCCGTGGACATGAAAGTGCCCGGCATGCTGCACGCGCGAAATGTGCGGCCGCCCATGGTCGGCGCGACGCTCAAGGCGATCGACGAATCGTCGGTGAAGAATGTGCCCGGCGTCGTGAAGGTGGTCAGCCGCGGCAACTACGTGGCAGTCGTATGCGAACGCGAGGAGCAGGCGATCCAGGCGGCGCGCCAGTTGAAGGTAGAGTGGACGCCTCCGCAGGCCGCGCCGTTTCCCGCGTCGGAGAATCTCTTCACCTACATGCGATCGGCGACGCCATCGTCCACCGGCAAGCCGGTGGTGGCGGGCGACGTCGGAGCCGCGCTCGCGGCCGCCCCGACGAAACTCGAAGCGCACTACGAAGTGCCTTTCCAGGGACACACCGCATTCGGTCCCGCGCACGCAATGGCCGATCCGTCGAACGGGCAGCTCACCATCTACTCGAACGACATGAAGTCGTACGGGATGCGCAACGGCGTCGCGCAGTTCCTGAAGATCCCGCGCCAGAACGTGCGCGTGGTGTGGATGCAGGGCCCGCAATGCTACGGGCGCACCGCCGCCGATGATGCCGGCTTCGAAGCGGCGTTCCTTGCGACCGAAGTGGGCCGTCCGGTTCGCGTCCAGTGGTCACGCCAGGAAGAAACCGCGTGGGATACCAAAGGGCCCGCCTACGCAATCACGATGCGCGGCGCCATCGATGCCAACGGACAGCTGACCGCGCTCGACTACGACGCGCGCGCCGCCGACTACAACCACGTCGGCTACAACGAGGCCGACACGGTGTTGATCGCGCAGCTCATGGGTCAACGGAAGGCGCAGCCGTCGAGCGGACGCGCGTCGTTCCCATCCGACAAGTACGGCATCGCCAATCGACGCATGGCCGGCAGCGTGGTGCCGATGCCGCTGGCGTGGGAAACGCCGATCCGCATGGGCAACCTGCGCGATCCCGATGGCCCGCAGGTTACGTTCGCATCGGAGAGCTTCATCGACGAGCTCGCTGTCGCGGCGAAGGCGGATCCGGTCGCGTTCAGGCTCGCGCTGCTCGAGCGTGACAAGGCCGATGACGCCGGCTTCAAGCGGGTGCGATCGATCGCGTGCCTCAAGGCCGCGGCGGAGAAGTTCGGGTGGGAGGCGCGTCCCTCGCCGCGTCCGCGCGCGAGCGGTGACATCGCGATCGGACGCGGAGTCGCTTACGCCTACCGCAGCGAAACCGTCGTTGCCGAAATGGTCGAAGTGGAAGTCAATCGCCGCACCGGCCGCGTCTGGGTCAAGCGCATCGCGTGCGCGCACGACTGCGGGCTGGTGATCAATCCCGAGGCGCTGACGCGCACGATCGAAGGCGGCCTGCTGCACTCGGTGAGCCGCGCGCTATGCGAAGAAGCGCGCTTCGACGAGTCGAAGATGCTGAGCGTCGACTGGGTGACGTCGCCAACGCTGACCCACGCCGACGTGCCCGAGCGCATCGACGTCATCCACGTGAACGGGGATCCGGATCCGAACCGGCCCGATCTGAAGCACTACGGCGCCGGCGAGACGATGTGCAAGCCGATGCTGGCGGCGGTGGCGAACGCCGTGTTCGACGCGACCGGCGTGCGGATGCGGCGCGTGCCGTTCACACCGGCGAGAGTGCTCGCCGCGTTGAAGTCTTAGGAGTCCTGCATGACCAAGAGCCTTCGTCTCGCGATTGCGCTCGTGCTCGTCACGGTATCCGTCGCGCGCGCGCCCACCTTCGCGCTACGCGCTTCCACCTTCGCGTCAAACGCTTCGGCGGACAAGTCGGCGGGCGAGCAAGATATCGCGCGGATGGAGCAGGTCATCCAGAGCCACGTGTCGGCGGGCACGTTCATGGGCACCGTGCTGGTGGCCCGTGACGGCGCGGTCGTGCTCGACAAGGCGTACGGAATGGCCAACCTCGAACTGGAGGTGCCGAATACGCCGGCCACGAAATTCCGCCTCGGTTCCATCACCAAGCAATTCACCGCGGCCTCGATCCTGCTCCTCGAAGAGCGCGGCAAGCTGAAGATCGACGACAAGGTGAAGACTTACCTTCCCGACGCACCGATGGCGTGGGACCGCATCACCGTCTTCAACCTGCTGACGCACACGTCGGGCATTCCGAACTTCACCTCGCTCGCCGACTACTCCACGATCAAGCTGAGTGCGCGAACCGCGGAATCGTCCGTCGTCGCGGTTCACGACAAGACGCTCGACTTCGGCCCCGGCGAAAAAATGAGCTACAGCAATTCCGGCTACCTGGTGCTGGGCGCGATCATCGAGAAAGTGAGCGGGCAGAGTTACGAGAAGTTCGTCGCCGACAACATCTTCACGCCGCTCGGCATGAATGATTCGGGCTACGACTCGAACACGGCGATCATCAAGCGCCGCGCCAGCGGCTACATCAAGACGCCCGCGGGATACGTCAATGCCGGCTACATCCACATGTCGATTCCTCACGCCGCCGGGGCGTTGTATTCCACGACCGGCGATTTGCTCAAGTGGGAGCAGGCGCTGTTCGCCGGAAAGGTCGTCTCGAAAGCGTCGCTCGATCGGATGATCACGCCGTTCAAGAACGACTATGCGCTCGGCCTGACCTCGACGCTCGACAAGGGCCGCCGCGTCATCGCGCATGGCGGCGGCATCGACGGCTTCAACACGCACCTGGCCTATTACCCCGACACGAAGACGGTGATCGTCGCGCTGTCGAACGTGAACGGACCGGTGCCCGGTGCTGTGGCCGCGCAACTGGGCGCGCTGATGCACGGTGACACCGTGACGCTTAGCTCGGAGCGCAAGGAGATCACAGTGCCCGTCGCGACGTTGTCGAAGTACGTGGGCGCCTACGAGCTCGGGCCAGGAGCTGTCATGACCATCACGCTCGAAGGCGAACGCCTGATGGGGCAGCTGACCGGCCAGGGCAAGCTGCCGATCTTCCCGCAGAGCGAAACGCTGTTCTTCCTGAGAGTCGTCGACGCGCAGATCGAATTCGCCGCCGATGCGAGCTCGCTGGTGTTGCACCAGAACGGCCGGGACACCAAAGCGACCCGGCGCTAGACCGGACTGACCACCACGCCCGCGGCGCGGTCGTCCAGTATTAGCCGCGCTTCCCGGTGAACTTTCCCGGGATGCATTGGGGGACTCATGACAAATGGATTCAGGCGAATTGCTGACGGCACGGCGTCGGTGATCGGCTCACCGTGGGCCTTCACGGCGACGCTCGCGCTCACCGCACTGTGGCTGGTGCTCGGTCCGGTGTTTCGATTCTCGGATACGTGGCAATTGACGATGAACACCGCGGCATCGCAGGTGACGTTTCTGATCGCATTCCTGTTGCAGAACACACAGAACCGAGACACACGAGCGCTGCAATTAAAACTCGATGAGCTGATCCGAAGCACGGCCGGCGCCCGGCCACAACTCATGAATCTCGAGGAGCTTGACGAGGAGCAACTCGAGTCGCTCAAGAAGGAATTCGAACGACTGGGCGAACGTCGGAGTCGGAACTGACGCGTTCGTAAGCGTCGACAGGAGATCGCTACGCCAGCATCGACGGCAGCGCGTCAAGAAACGCGCCGATCGATGCGATCTGGGTGGTGTCGGAAATGAATTCGAATGCCGACGCATCGATGGTGAGCGCGCCCGAGCCGTGCGCGGCGATGGCCGCGTGCATCACCGGGCATTCGGCGATCAGCGCGACGAGCGCCGCCCACGCCGGCTTGTCGAGGATCGCGATCACGTCGAGCGCCGGTTCGGCGCGCCACGGCGTCCCTGCCTTCACGTGCTTCTTCATCTGAATCCGCAGCATGTTGAGCGCGCTCTGAATCTCGTCGTCTGCGCTCCGCACGTGCGAAAGTGCATCGATCAGCGCGCGTGCGGCATGGATGACGACATCTTTATAGAGCGCGGTCCAGCCGATCTGAAAGATGCCGATCAGATCGCGGGCGACGAGATAGTCGTCCGGGAGATGCGGTGACTTCTCGAACCCGAGGTTGCACACGGCGACGGCAGCATCGGCTGCTTCCTTCGCGGCTAACGGTCGCGACTGGATCGAGCATCCGGCGATCAACATGTTCGCGAGATAGGCGAGCTCGGCGTTCCGCTCGCCATAGGCGACCGGATCGCGCTCGAACACGGATTGCATCTGCGCATGGAGGCGCGGCAGGTGACGCGGCGGCTCGTCGGACGCGGCGTTGAGTAGTCCCCGCGGCGCCTGCTGAGCCAACACGCCTGCGTCCGCCAGCAACTCGATCACTTCGGCGAGGTCATCGGCCGCGGGCGCCTCACCCTGATCGGACACAGGTGCCGGCTCGATCGCGCGGAAGTAGGCGCGCGCGATCGGATTCGACTGCGGCGCGCCACGCCGTATCGTCCGCGACATCTGAAGGAAAGCGCGCGCATCCGCCGGCGACGCGAAGCCGTGCTTCTCGCGCCGGCGCTCGCGCTCGCTCGCGACGTCCAACATCATCTGGCTGCTGACATCGAGGAGCGCGTGCAGGCCATCGATCTCCGGCCGCGAATTGGAAAGCGATCGCAACGCCCGCATCAAGCGGTGGAACTCCTGGTGATGCAGTTGAGCGAGCGCCATCAACACCGTGATGATCGCGTCCCAGGCATCTTCACGCCTGGCGACGACGCGGTAGGCGCCGACGTCGGCGCCCGGCGCCCGGTCGTATGGAGAGAGTGTGGCAACGTCAAAGACGCGTACGTGGTGCGCGAAGCCGGCGATCAATTGCTCGATCGGCATCTGTGCCAGCTTCGCGGCGGCGACATCGGCGCCGGCCTCGACCAGCACTTCGATCCACAGGCCGAAGCGCCCGGCGTCGAATTGTTCGTCGAGTCCCGCGCGGGGCGGGTGCCACAGGTCGAGATCGAAGACGTGCGACAGCTGCTGCGGTGTGACCGCGGCGACGAGATCGACGCAGTCCTCGAGTCCATACACGGTGATGACACGATGCAGCAGCTCGGGTTGAAGCCGCGGCGCGAGGTCAGCGAGCCTTTGAATCAGACTCGAGACCGTCCCGATCAATTTGGCGCGACGTGCATGGGCAGGTGGACCGCGAAGCGGCTGCCGCGTCCCTCGCCGGCGCTGCTCGCGTCGACGCGGCCGCCGTGAAGCTCGGTGATCCTGCGGACGAGCGCCAGGCCCAGCCCCATGCCGCCGCGCGCGTCCCGATGCGGATGCGAGAGCTGGACGAACGGCTCGAAGATGCTGCCGACGCGATCCGGTGGAATCCCGTCCCCATCATCCTGCACTGCGACCGTCGCTTCATTGCCTTCGGCGCTGACGGCGACCGTGATGTGGCCCGCTTCCGGCGTGTACTTGACGGCGTTGTCGACGAGGTTCGAGAGCACCTGCACGAGGCGCACCGGGTCACCGTTGACGAGCACCGGCTCGCTCGCCACTTCGACGGTGACGTGATGCTTCCGCCGCTCGACTTCAGGGCGCCGCGACTCCAGCGTGTTGCGGACGATGTCCCGGAGATCGACGGCGCGCACATCGAGCCGCAGCTTGCCGTTCTCGATGCGCGTCATGTCGAGCAGATCGTCGACGAGCCGGGTGATGTGGTGAATCTGGCGGTCGATCATGGCCGTGGCGAGCTGGCGGTCGTCGTTCCTGACGCCCGGCGACTTCAGGGCCGCCGACGACATCGTCAGGGCGGAGAGCGGGTTGCGAAGCTCATGGCCGAGGATGGCGATGAATTCGTCCTTCCGCTGGATGGTGCCGGCCGCCTGGTTGGCGCGCCATAGCTGCGCGGCCGCCGACGCCAGGTGGGTGAGCACACCCAGAAGACGCGCTTCTTCCGCGTCGAATCTGCGGCCGGCATCCTGGCTGACAATCCAGAGCGTGCCGGCCGCTCTGCCGTGATCGTGAAACGGCACGACGAGGCAGTCGCCGGCGGCAGCTTCTGAAACTCCGTCGCCGGTCTCATTGGATGTGAACGTGACGCCATCGACGAGGCTGACGCCCGCGGCGTCGGCGCGACAGAGTTGCCTCGCTACGTCCGGTAGCCGTTGCAGCATCCGGCGAGGATTCTCCGCCAGCGCGGCGGCGAGCATCGCGACGGCCTGCTGCGTGTCCTCCGCCGCGCGCGAATGCTGGTGGTCCATAGCACCTCACTATGCGGCCGTCGAAGCACCTCGTGCTGTTCAATACAGAACAGCTACTGCATCATTTCGAATCGTGAACCATTAGTGTACGTCGCGCTTTCTCAGATCACGAATCTCGTTCAACGTCTTGCGCATTTCCTCGAGCGCTTTCAACTGTTCGAGCGTCGTCTGGAACGATTCTGCACAGACGCGAACGGACTCCATGGCCGTATTCCGCGCAGTTTCCGCCGCGGCTCTCGCTTCCTCGGCGGCCAGTCGCGCGTCCTCGGCGGCGTGACGGAATTGTTCGCGTTCCTGACGCAATGCTTCGAGTGCGTCGCGATGCTGATCGCGCACTTCACGCGCGTCTTCCGCAAGGCGCCGGAATTCTTCCGCCTCGTTGCGGCCCGCCTCGGCGGCCTGTCGAAGCGCCTCCGGATCGTCGACCGTGCGTGCATGCTGATCGGACATTGGGATTCCACTATGCCGTGACCCTGCGTGGAGGAGTGTTCAAGACAGCACAGCGGCTGCATCATTTCGCATCGTGAAAGATCACGCCCAATGTGTGGCGACGGCCGGAGCGCAGCCGGCTGACACCGTGGCGCATGGTGACGCGGTAATGACCTTTCGACCCCTTCTGCGGGCGATGGTGCACGGCAAAGATCACCGCGTCGCCTTTACACAGCGGCACCACTTCTGCGCGCGACTGCATGCGCGGCCGCTGTTCGGTCAGCACGAATTCGCCGCCGGTGAAATCGGTCCCAGGTTCAGAAAGCAGGAAAGCGGCCTGAAGCGGGAACACGTGCTCGCCGTACAAATCCTGGTGTAGCGCGTTGTAGTCGCCTTCACCGTATTGCAGCAGCAACGGTGTCGGCCGCGTTTGTCCCGCCGCCTGACAGCGCGCGATGAATTCCGCGTGCGTCGATGGAAACCGCACGTCGAGTCCCATCGACTCGTTCCAGTGATTGGCAATCGGACTGAGGCGAGGGAAAAGGCGTGCCCGCAATTCCGCGACGAGCGACGGTAATGGATACGAGAAGTATTTGTATTCGCCGCGACCGAAGCCGTGCCTCGCCATCACGATCGTGCTGCGAAAGCTCTCATGCGTCGCATAGAGCGCCGCGATCGCTTCGGCTTCAGGCGCGGTGAGAATGCCCGGCAGCATCGCCCAGCCGGCGCTGTTCAACTCGTCCGCGACCCTCGTCCAGTCAACGCTGTCGATCCGTTCCATGAAGAACAGCGTAAAGAAGAAGGTGAGCGCCGGACACTCCGGTTCTTGCGAACGCAATACCGCGAGCCGACCACTCCGACTGCGCCGGCGTCCAATAGCCATGCCGCGCGTCATCGCCGTCACGCTCGCTGCCGTTCTTGGAATCTCCACGCAGCCGACCGACAACGCGTGGGTGTTCCTCGTCGATGATCTGCACATCGCCTTCGTGCAAACCGGCCGTCTACGAGACCTGTTGCGGACTGCCGCCAAGGAACTGATCCAGGAAGGCGATCGCTACCTGTTTCGCGCGTCCGGACCGTCGGCGGTGTCGATCACGACGGCGATGTCCGCCGATAGAGAATCCATCACCTCCGTGATCAAGATGATGACCGGCAACGGCTTGAAGGCGCGAGATATCAGCATGTCGTATGCGGGCACGCCCTCCACGAACGAGGTTCTCTATCGCGCGAACGTCTCGCTCGATGCGGCGGAAGAGGCGGTATACGCACTTACCGGCGACGCCGCGCGTCTTCAGGCGATCGTTTACGTCAGTAGCGGGTATGACGTCGAGACGTTCCCCGCTCTCGAGAAGCGGGTCTGGGCTCTTGCGCGCCGCGCCCGCGAGAACAAGATCACGATCTTTGCGATCGATCCGCGCGGTCTCGATACCAACCCGCTGCCCGATTCACGCGTCGATGCTGCGATGTGGGAGCGCTACCTGGCTTCGACGCGGCGCAGCTTGACGATGATGACTGAAGAATCGGGCGGCTTCGTGATCGAGAGAGCGAACGAGCCCTCGCTGGACCTGAAGCGTATCGGCACTCAGATGCGCTGATAGGGCTTCGCGTGACTCGTTAGCGCCGAGCCGGCCGACAAAATCCTCGTGTCGTTCGGCGCGCCAATGGTAGGTTGCATTCATGCACATCGTTCATTCGTTCACCGTGCTCTATTTCGCGACCGCTCTTACCTTCGCTGCGCCGCTCCCCGCTCAGCGCCGTCCCGCCGGCTCCGCTCCGCAGGAGGCGAAGGTCAACGCGACGATTACGCTCAACGTCGCCGGGACGGCTTATCACTTCAGCGGCCAGGCCGTATGCGAGCATTTGTCGCAGGGCAGCATCTACGACATCCCCGCGGCGCGCTGGTCAGTGCGTCACAGCGAGGCGGCTCGCGATTTGAGCCTCACCGTGTGGCATCCGCAGTCGGGTGGCGGCGACATGGTGACGCTCGCGGTTGGAATCGGGGCGAAGAGACACGACGTCAATACGGTGAGAGCGCCGAAGGCGACCTCGGTAACAGGATCGGCGACCGTGAAATTCGCGCCGGATGGAAAAGGCGGAACGTTCAGCCTCAACGCGATCGCGGGCTCGGGGGCAGCCGTCACCGGCACCATCAAGTGCGAAGCGTTCACAACTCCTGCAACAGTTGCCGGCAACTGAACTGCTGGCCGGTCGGTTACGGCGAGCGCGACCTTCGGCACGACGCATGTCCGGTGACGGTCCGAAACGCTTACTCGTGGCGCTGGCGATACTCGTCACGGGATTTTCCTCGCCGGCTCTTGCCGCCGACGACCCTGACAAGCGATGGGGAATATCGATCTGGGGGCTCAGCTACCACGTCGACCACGAGATTGACTTCGACGCAGCGAACGTGGGGCTCGGGCTGCGTTACTACTTCAATCACCGGGTCTTCGTCGAGGTCGGTGCCTTGCGCAACAGCAATCGCGGCCTCGCGGTGCCGGTGTCCGCTGGCTTGGATCTCAAGATCATCTCGCTGGGACAGGCCTGCAACCTGTACGCACTCGCAGCCGGAACCCTCGTCTACTATCGGAATGCACGGACCGAGCGCGAGTACTTCAAAGCGGGACCCGTTCCAGGCGTGACGCTGGGCTGCGGGCGGGTGAAGACGAACGTGATCATCGTTCTCAGGCCGTCACACCAGCCGGTCGCCGTCATCGTGGCATCGCTCACAATCCTGTTGCGGTGAGGCCGCGCCGCTTTCAAAACGTAAGAGGGTTCGAGCTAATCGGGCTCGCGGTCCCGATTCGTGAGCCACGCCGGCATTTCGAGGTGTCGGTGAATGGCGAACGCCCGCAAGCCGAAGATGAGCGTGAACCCCACCCCAGGTGCATACGGGAAGGACGGCGCCGCAGTTTGGAGAAGTACAAAGGCGATGCAGCCAAGAAGAATCGGTGTCGCGTAGATTTCGCGCGACATCAGCAACGTCGCCCGGCCGGCGAGCACATCTCGGATCAGGCCTCCGCCGATGCCTGTGAGCACACCCATCGCCACGGCTACTGGTCCACTCAAATGCAACAGCAACACTTTGTTCGCCGCAGTCAGCGCAAACAAGGCTGCACCGAGGGCATCGAGGTACAACAAAGCCCGGTAGGCGTTCCGAAACGCCGATCCGATCCAGAACGCTGTGAGCGCACCCGCACTTGCGACCCACACGTAGTTGAAGTCGTGGATCCAGAATGGTTGCACCCCGATAATCAGATCGCGCACGGTGCCGCCACCGAGCGCCGTGACTATGCCGAGGACAAGCGCGCCGAAGACATCGAGTCCCCGCCGCGTGACGGCCAGCACCCCGGTGATCGCGAACACTGCGGTTCCGAGCATTTCGAAGTAATAAAAGCGCACGATCGACGAATCATATCGACATTGTTGATTTCGCCGTCTTTCGCTCGCGCGGCGTGAGTTCTCCTTTTGATCCGCACCGCAACAAGCGCAGCCCAAGAAAGGCCGCTTCCGGAGTTAGCGCCGTTCCTCGAGGAGGTTCAGGAGCGGCTGCAGACCGATCGCTCACTGCAGAGCGGCTACACGTATGTCGAGACACGGCGGGAATTGAAGCTCGACAAGCACGGCCGCGCGACGGGCGTCTCGGAGAAAGTGTTTGAGACCTACCCAGGTTTTTCAGGCGAGCCTCGGTGGGAAAGGCTGATTGCCGAAGACGGAATACCAGTGCCGGCCGAGAAGCTGGAGGACGGGGATCGCCGGCGGCAGAAGAAGGCGGAGTCGTACGCCCGGCAACTGCAGGATCACCCTGAGCAGGAGGACGCGCGGCAACTGCGCCTGCAGAAGGAGTCACAGCAGCAGGCGAGCGAGGTGGCGGCCGATATCTTCCGTGTTTATGAGATTCGTATGCTCCGCCGCGAGATGGTTGACAATCACCAGACCATCGCGTTCTCCCTGTCGCCACGCCGTGACGCGAAGCCGCGCACGCGCGTAGGCCGCGACATGGCCCACTTCAGCGCAACCGCATGGGTGAGCGAATCGGATTTCGAACTGGTGCGTCTCGAACTGGTCGCGATTCACACCGTGAAGATGGGACTCGGTGTGGGGCTATTCGCGCGCGTCCATAAAGGCGCAAGCGCGACGTTCGCGCGCCGCAAGATCAACGGCGAGGTCTGGCTGCCGGCAAAATCCATCTACGAGGGGGCGCCCGGCTCGGGCTGGTCAAGATCGTCCGACAGCGAGGCGAATCGGAGTTCAGCAACTACCGGAAGTTCACGGTGGATACCAAGTCGAGTTTCGTTCCGCCTCCGGTCAAAAAGTAGAAAATGGCATAGACTACTGCCCGCCACGATTGCTGCTCGGATCGATTCCCAGGAACGAGGTTCCACCATGGTGCGAGTTTCTCGCCTGTCGGTCGTCGCGTTCTGCGTAGTTACCGGTACCGCGTCTCTCCTCGCGAGCGCCTCCGTTCCACTGTCGCTGCAAACCTCGGCCACCGAGAGTGCGAAGACCTGGCTCGACAAGCGCCAGGCGATGGAGGACTACTTGCGAGTGGCCGAAGTCATCAAGATGGAGGACATCGGCCTCGGTGTGACGAGACCGCGACGTGCGTACCTCGCTCCAGGCGGTCCGTTCGACCGTATGGCGTTCAAAACGATCAAACCCGGTTACCACCAAGGGTTCTGGGAGAGCTATAAATCGGAGGTCGCCGCCTACGAGCTGGACAAGTTTCTCGCCCTGGACATGATTCCGCCGACGGTCGAACGCAAAGTCAAGAACGAAACTGGCGCCGCGGTCATGTGGGTGTCGTCGACCAAGAGTTTCAAGGATCTGGGCGGACCGCCCACCCCGCCCCCCGCGCACCTCGCGGCATGGAGCCGACAGCTCATTCGCGCCAAGATGTTCGACAATCTGATTTGCAACATCGATCCCAACCTCGGGAACTGGCTCGTCGATTCGTCTTGGAACCTCGTGCTGATCGATCACACCCGCTCGTTCACGACCAAAAAAGATGTGCCGCATGAGGTGACGCGGATCGATCGTGAGCTGTGGAATCGCATGAAGGCGCTGAGCGTCGAGACCCTGACGCCGGTGATCGGGACCTGGGTCGGCGAGAAAGAGATCCGGGCGATCATCGAACGCCGAGACCGCCTGCAGGGCATCATCGACAAGCTCGTCGCCGCAAAGGGTGAGGCAGCGATCTACGTGCAGTAGATGTTCAGCGAGCAGCGGATCACGTCCACTGAGGTGTGACAATTCTACGGCAGCGCTCTGGCCGCCCACGACCCGGGCTACTCTATCGGGGTGCGAGTTCGCCTCAAGCGGGTTACCAGCGTAGTTGGCCTCGGACTAGCTCTCGCCGGAGTAACGTTGGTCCCAGATTCCGTGGCAACGCAGACACCCACGCCAGGGAATGCCGCAATTCCTCGTGTCTCGATCATCCCGGCAACGACGCTCATCCTGCCCGGAGGCGTTGATTCCAACAGCCCGGCGATCTGGAACATCACCGAGGGTGCTCCCGAACTCGCTGTCATGACCTCGACTGATGGGGTGCCGCGTCTCTCCGTCGGGCCCGCACTCAATCGCCTCGGCGCGGCGCAGGATGTCGTCATTTCATCCCATCCAGGTAACGGGGTATGGATGGAAGCCGTTGTCGTTGATGACGCCGGCACATGGTACGGTCATTACCATAATGAGAATCCCGCCGTAGTGTGCGGACGGCCGGAGCGTGCCGTCGCGCGAATCGGCTCCGCACGGTCGTTCGATCAAGGTCGCACGTGGGAAGACCTCGGTGTCGTCCTGGAGGCCGCCACTGATTCGATCGCGTGCGACTCGCCCAATCGTTATGTAATCGGAGGCGTGGGCGATTTAAGTGTGATGCTCAATGCCGCGAAGACGGATCTCTATATCTTCTTCAGCCAGTACCAGCGACAGGTGACGGCGCAAGGAGTCGCGGTCGCTCGACTCGTGTGGGCCAATCGCGATCGTCCAACGGGCAGGGTCACGGTGTGGACGGACGATGCCTGGTTGCCTTCAAGAATCAACCGCATGCCGGCGGAGGACGTTTATGGTATGACGCGCCGGATCTGGAGGGAGTACCCCGTCGGGACTCCGCTTCAGCCGACCAAACTCGCTTGGCACGATGGCGATGGGAAAGTCGACGCATTCTGGGGTCCCGCCGTGCACTGGAACGAGAGCATTGAACGTTATGTGATGCTGCTAAACCGCGCCAAGGACGAGTCCTACGGACAAGCGGGCATCTATGTTTCGTTCGCGCCGAGTCTCGAGGATCCACGATTGTGGACTGTTCCACAACAAGTGATGTCCGGGGGCCGATGGTACCCCCAGGTGATGGGACTGACAACGGGCACCGGCACCGACAAGTCGGCAGGCGCGACGGCACGCCTGTTTCTTGGTGGCCGTTCCGACTGGGTCATCAACTTCTTCCGATAACGGATCAGCCTCCTGTATTTCTATTGGGTGTCAATACCGGAAGTACTGTAGGCGAGGAAAATTCCACACATTGGCTTTGTCGCCGATTTCGTGTGATTGAAGAGCTGAACTGCGGTATCGTAACCGCCTTCCGATGGGACGGCAGATTGCTCCCCGCGTCCTCGTCCTCGGCAGCTTCGCGCTGGTCGCGATCGCGTTTGCCTGGCCGCTGCCGCTCCACCTGGGAACGCATCTTACGGGCGACCCCGGCGGTGACACTGGTGTGTATGTGTGGAACCAGTGGGTCTTCCACCACGAGCTGAGCAGCGCTCGGAGCCCGCTCTCAACCGACACGATCCTATCGCTGACACCTCGGGTTGATTTGTCGCAGCACAACTACACGGCGTTCCTCGATTTGCTCGCGCTGCCGTTGCTCTCCTTCTTCGGAGTCATCGCATCGTTCAACACGGTATTCCTCCTGATCTGCGTACTGAACGCCCTGGCCGCATACGGGTTGTCACGGCGTGCCATGGGGGCCGGTCGCTGGGAGGCGTGGCTGGCCGGACTCGCATTCGCGTGGTCGCCTGTGTTGGTTGCGAGAAGCACAGGGCACTTCAGTCTCGTGGCAGCAGCGCCGCTACCGGCTTTCATTTGGGCTTTGATTAATGCGGAACGGTCCCGTCGTTCGCGCGACGCCGCGATCGTCGGCGTCTGTATGGCGTGGGCGGCCTTCTGCGATGCGTATTTCGGCGTCTATTGCCTGATGATCGCGACGCTGTACATCGGCGCCACGATCGTGAAGGTGAGACGCGCGGCAGTTCCGGCCCACTCGACCTGGACATGGCTCTTGGACGTCCTGCTTGTTTCAGTCGCCGGCCTCATCATCGGCATGTTGCTGGGTGTCCGAGGTGTGTTTACCGTCTTGGGCATGAGGGTCAGCGTTCGCGAGCTCTACACCCCGGTTCTCATCGTCACTCTGTTGGGAGTGGTCCGGACGATCATTGCGCTTCGGCCGCGCATCGAGCCATTGACCAGGCTCCAACCGCACGCGCTGAAGCTCGCGCTTGTCGCAGTGCTTGCGTGCGCCGGGCCGCTGTCGCCAGTCCTATTCGGGCTCGGGCAGCGCGTTGTTGACGGCAGGCTCGTCTCGCCGCCGGTCTTCTGGCGAAGCAGCCCTTCCGGCGTTGACCTGTTGTCGTTGCTTTCGCCCAATCCAAGTCATCCTCTCGTGCGCACGATCGCGGGTGACTGGCAAACCGCATCGCCCACTCAGTTTGTCGAGTATGCGGCTTCAAGCAGTCTGGTGGCATTGGCCATCGTCGGCATCGCGACCTGGGCCTGTGGGTTCCGTCCCCGCGCCGGCTGGTGGTGGATCACAGGCGGCTTCGCCGCTCTCTCGCTCGGTCCTTTCGTTCACGTGGCGGGATACAACACCCACATCCCTGGCCCCTGGTCCTTGCTGCGATATGTTCCGGTGATCGGGCTGGCTCGAACACCCTCCCGGTTTGCAATCGTCGCCGCACTCGGACTCGCGGTTCTGATGGTCGGAGCACTCGTTTCGATCGGAGCACGATGGCCGAATCGCCGACGTCTGATTCTCAGCCTGACAACGATTCTTCTCCTGGCCGAGCTCTGGCCGGCGCCGCGCACGCTCTACTCCGCAGCCATCTCTCCGGTGTATGACACGATCGCTGCGGATCCGCGGCCGGTTCGCGTCCTGACATTGCCCTTCGGCGTGCGAGACGGTGTTTCGTCAGCCGGAAACTTCAGGGCTCGCACTCAATTCAATCAGACAAGGCATGGGAAGACTTTGATTGGCGGCTACTTGTCGCGCATCTCGCAGAGGCGGATCGCCAGAATGAGTGCTGAATTCCCAACGCTCGCGGCTTTGATGAAACTCAGTGAGTCCCGAGCGCTCGAGGCCGGGGACGAGGCGGTCCTCCGCACAGGAGGTGCGGCGTTTGTCTCACAAGTCAATTTGGGCTACGTCGTACTCGATGAGCGTTTCATTACTCGATCGCAGGCCGCTCCCGTGATTGATGGATTTGGCCTTCACGAAATCCAGCGCGATGCGCACCTGACCCTGTACGCGACAAGCGCTCTTTCAACGTCGCGATGACGCGCCTTGCCAGGATGGCCGCCGGCTTCAGCGCGGCACTGATGCTGGGATTGCACGCCCTGAGTGCTCAGGGACCGAGAACGCCTTCGGCGCGACTCGTGCCGGCGGCCGCCATCCAGCTGCCCGGTGACGTCGATTCCAACAATCCCTTCGTCTGGGACTCCGTGAATGGCGCACAAGAGTTGTTCGTGATCACATCGTGGGGCGGTGTTCCCGTGCAGTCTTCGGGGCCGAATGTCGACCGACTCCGGCAGGGCTCACCCGTGAGCTTCGCGACCCATCCCGGACACGGTGTCTGGATGGAGTCGATCCTCTCTGACGACGTCGGCACCTGGTACGCCTATTACCATCACGAGCGGCCGGCCGATGAGTGCGGGAGGCCCGACAAACAACTACCGCGTATTGGCAGCGCACGTTCATCAGATCGCGGACGGACCTGGGAAGATCTGGGAATCGTGCTCGCCGCGCCCCGTGGCAGCGCGCAGTGCCGGTCAACGAATCGCTTCGTGCTCGGCGGCGTAGGAGATGTCTCCGCGCTACTCGACGCAAACAAACAAGATGTTTACCTCTTCTTCAGCCAGTATTCGGGAGGAGTCGAGCGCCAGGGCGTCGCCGTCGCCAGGCTGGCGTGGTCGGATCGAGACACTCCGGCCGGCAAGGCCTCAGTCTTCAGTGATGGTGCCTGGCTACCGGCGGCCAGACACGACGCGGAGCCATCAGAGAACTGGTCCTATCCGCCCGGAACGCCTCTGGCGAAAGCCACGCGTCCCTTTCATGACGGCAATCAGGCGGCGGATGTCTACTGGGGCGCTTCCGTTCACTGGAACACCTATCTCGAACAGTACGTGATGCTCCTGAACCGTGCAAAGGACGAGAGCTTTGGCACGGAGGGCATTTACGTTTCGTACGCCGCCTCACTATCAGATCCGCATCAGTGGACAAGCCCACAGCGGCTGATGAATGGCGGCGAATGGTACCCCCAGGTGGTTGGGCTTGAGGTTGGTGCGGGCACCGATCGCGTTGCGGGACAGAGAGCCAGGTTCTTCTTAACGGGCAAGTCGAATCGCATGATCGAGTTTGAGCGCTGAGCGGTGCTCGTGCTCGTTCGAGGTGTGCGCCATATCCTGGAGAGCCGGAGTTAGGCCGAGCCGAAGGCGAAGGCCGCGCCACTGGGATTCGAACGTTGGCTACGACGCGCTAGCACGTGAGTACGGAAACCGCTCCTTCAGTCTGAGAATCGGCGCCTCGAACCACCGCCACGACAGCCACGCCAGCGCGAATGCCGGCGCGGTCGCTGCGCCGTAGAACAACACCTGGCCGATCCACGGCGCAATCGCGAGCGTCTCCTCCGGGTTGAAGACGTACTCGCGGACGGCGCGCATGACCGGCAGGTGAATCAGGTACAAGCAATAGCTGTATTTGCCGAAGGCGCGCAGCCATCCCGCGGACAGCATCCGCGGCCACAGGCTGTCAGCCGGCCTGGTGATGGCACCGACCAACATCGCGCCCGCGATGACCGCGATCAGTGAGTAGCCGAACTGCTGCATCCGCCGATTCCACCACCATGTATGGCCGCCCATGATCGTGACGACGATGAGGCCGGCTACTCCGACAATCACGACGACTGGCGCCAGGCGACCGAGGTCCGGCATGATGCCGCGCCGCAGCGCCACCGCCAGGAGCGCGCCGATCACGAGCCCGTCGAGCCTGAACCAGGTGATGACGTAGATCGGCAGCACCGCCACGTCGTTTGCCCGCGCGCCCGAGCGGGCGAATACCTCGGCGATGAAGATGGCCGTGCACAGCCACGCCACGAGTCGCGGCGGGCACAACCAGATCACGAGCGGCCAGACCAGGTAGAACTGTTCTTCGATGGCGAGCGACCAGGCCACGTCCACCCAGCCATGCACCCACCCGCGGTCGGCGATCGAGAAATTCGTCAAGTACAACCAATACGGCCACTGCGGCGGCAAGGCGACCGCGTCGTCCTGCCCAATCAGCACCGAGTGCACCGCCGGGAACATCGGCAGCACGACGAGGGCGAGGAACAGGATCAGGTAGTAGAGCGGGAAGATGCGCAGGATGCGGCGCGCATAGAAGTTGGTGAAATAGCGCTCGCTGCCCCGGGTGTCGAGCAGGATCCCGGTAATCAGAAAACCGGACAGCACGAAGAAGAGATCGACGCCGGTCCAGAAAAAAATCAGCACGCTGACGATCTGTTCGTCGATACCGGAGGTTGGCCGGTAGTACGTGAAATGGTGGAGCATCACGAGGATGATCGCGATGCCGCGCAGGCCATCGAGTGCTGGGATGAAGCCGGCTTGCGCCCGCTGTGTCACGCCGTGTGCCCTTATTTGACTTCGAGGTCGGCGCGAATCGCCGCGGCCACCGTCTCGGCGACTCGCCGGTAGCCGAGCGGCGTCAGGTGCAGGCCGTCGATGCTGACGTTGGCGTTCACGTCCGGCAGCAAGGCGCTGTACAGGTCGACCAGCACCGCGCCTTCACCGCGCGCGACCTGGCGAAATCGATCGTTGATGGCCTGGAGCGCAGAGTGCGGGATCGCGACCCGCCCAGGTCTGCTCGGGGCCAGCGTGCAGATGAAGACGCGCGCGCCGCGCCGGCGGGCCTCGCCGGCGAGTTCGCTGATCCCGAAGACGGCGTTCTCGATACCGAGGAGATCGTTCTTCTCCATCTGGGCCACTCTGAAGTCGTTGTAGCCCTCCTGCAACACGACGATGTCCGGCCTGTCTTCCGCGAAGTTGGCGATGAAACGCGACAGCGCCCTCCACGCCTGCTCGCCGACCACGCCTCGGTTGACAACCGTGATCGTCTGATCGGTGTAGCGTGCCGACAGCAATTGCCGCAGCACCGTTGGATACGCGGTTTCAGGTGGGTGGACGACGTCGTAGGGATCGTTGCTGAGGATCGTCGCGCCCTCGGTCAGGCTGTCGCCGAACGCCATGATCCGCGTGCCGCGCAGCCGTGGCGGCCCTGCGACGGTCACCGAAAAGCTGCACGAGCCCTTCCGGCTCAACGAATCCGTCGCGACACACTCGGCCTCAGTCACGCCGACCGGAAACGTGGTGCCCGAAGGAGGAGAGCAGGCGACCGACACGCTGCCTTGGCCCTTCCGGATTTCGGGAACCGAGTACGTGACCTCGGCGCCCACGCTGGTGAGGGCCGAGACCGTGACCGGCGCCGGGCAGGTGACCTCCGGCGCATCGGCGACGGGTGGCGGTGGTGCCTGGGTCGGCGCGCTCGGCGTGTTGTTGCATCCCGCGCCGCAAATCAGCGCGAGCAGCGTCAGGAAAACCCTTATCGTCCCGCCGCCTTGGTTCTTCAGTACGTTAGCTACCTGCATCCCATGTCGTTATGTCGAAGAGGCGAATGGTCGAGTTACACGAAAGCGACCCTATGAATCGTACTACCGCTTGGCGCTACCGAACGCATTCAAATGTGGTTACCTCTGACGCTAGAGGTGCACCATGAACAGTGCTGACGAGTTGAGACGGGCGGTCGAAGACGCGACTCCGAAACTAATCGCGTTGGGTAACAGGAGCGCCACGCGGTCCGCGCCCGATAAATGGTCTCCTCGCGAGATCATCGGCCACCTCGTCGACTCCGCCTCGAATAACCATCAGCGGCTGGTACGCGGACAACTGCAGGACGATCTCGTGTTCCCTGGCTATGCTCAAGAGGACTGGGTCCGCATCGGCCGATATGCAGATGCGCCGTGGGAAGAGCTGGTCACGCTCTGGCGGACTTTCAATCTGCAGATCGCACGACTGATCGACGGCACGCCGAAAGAAGTTCTCGATCGGCCACGCGCGCATCACAGCTTTCAAGCGATAGGGGTTCGTCTGCCCCCAGGCGAGCCTGCTCGACTTGAACACGTCATGATCGATTACGTGGCACACCTCCGGCATCATCTTGGTCAGATCTTCCCGCGAAGCTAGCGGGCTTCCTTACTTCGGCTTGGCGAGTTCGGGGATCGTCCTCCCGAGGAACCCTTCGATCGGTTGCTGTCCGCCGAATGGTGCCTCGTCGCGCAAGTTGATGCTGCGCGTTTGGGCGAGCGCTGTGGCGACCGGTACTGCGCGATCGCGAATCAGGTACGCCGCCCAGATGTGGCTCGCGCGCCACGCGACCGTGCAGTGCAACAACACCTTCCCGTCGGCTGATGCGATCGCCGCAGCGAATTGATCGAGTTGCTTCGGGCCGTAGGGATTCTCCGCGGACCCGCGCATGGGGATGTGGACGTAGTTCATGCCGAGCTCTTTCAGGAGCGCCGCTTCATCGAAACCGATCTGCTTCATCTCTTCCGGCATGCGCAGGTTGATCACCGTGGTGACGCCTTTGGCCTTCAGGTCGCGCAGCGCCTTCTCGGTCGGCTGGCCGGCGATGAACAGGTCGCTGCCGACGCTGGCGAACTTCGCCTGGAAGAGCCCCGTGATGTCGAGATTGACTGGATCCGGCGTCGGACCGGTCTTGCCCTTGCCGACAACGGATTGCGCCGCGGCGGGCTGTGAAATGGACACGACGAACAGGGCAGTGGCGATCAAGCGCGGAGACATCAGGTTGTTCATAGGCAAATGCTACTGCTACGGTCAAGGCGATGGAAGGGCACATCATCCAGCAGGCCGAGTTAATGGCTGATTACGAGCGCGTCAAGAAGTAGCCACGACATCTTAGCCGCGGCCCGCGAACCGCTTGAAAAAACTGTCTGTGTTCCACGTGGGCCGTGCCACGTCATCGGCCACGCGCCGCAACAGCGCCATGATCACGCGGTTGAACTTTGCGGCGGCTTCGAGGTCGACCGGCTGGTTGAGATCGTCGGATGGCTGGTGATACCGATCTCTTACCCATGCCAGGCGTGTCTTTTCATCGGCCGAGCCGTACTCGTAGCCGAACTTGAACGCCAGTGCCGGCACACCGCGCTTGATGAAGCTGTATTGGTCGCTGCGAATGAACCGGTTCTGGTCGGGCTCGCGATCCGTCTGGACCTCGACCCCCAGCTCTCTCGCGACCACGCGCACCGACTCGCCGAGTGAGGACTCGGCAAACCCCTGCACCTCGATCACCCTCAAGGGATACAGCGGCAGAAACATGTCGAGATTAATGTCGCCGACGATCTTGTCTGCGGGCACCGTTGGATACGCTGCGAAGTAGCGCGATCCGAGCAGGCCTCTTTCTTCGGCCGACACGGCGACGAACAGGATCGATCGCTTCGTGGTGGCACCGGAGGTTTTCAACATTCGCGCGATCTGCAGCATCGCCGCGATGCCGGACGCATCATCCATCGCACCGTTGTAGATCGTATCGCCGTTCACCGCGCGGCCGATGCCGACGTGATCGAGATGCGACGTCATCACCACGTATTCGTTCTTCAGCGCCGGATCGGATCCTTCGAAGAGCGCCGCGACGTTGGCGGCCTCAAATGTGTCGCGCGTGAGCGCCGCGCGCATCTTGAGCGTGCCGGGCACGGCGAACTTCGGAAGCGGCTTGCCGTCTTTGACGAGTTGCGTGATCTCGGCAAACGTGTGGCCGCTGCCCGCGAAGAGTTTCTCGGCTCCGCGCGGAGTGAAGTTCAGCGACACGATCTGACCTGACAGGTTTTGCACGTCGCGATCGGCCAACGTAATCACGGGCTGCGGCGGGGGCGGCGGCCCCGCTGCGGCAACGGGCGGAGCTGTCACGGTGGGCGGCGGCGGAGTCGGGGGCGGAATGCTCGCGATGCCGATGGCACCGGCGCGCTTCACCGCGGCCCATCGCTCATCGGCGGTATTCGCGTGCGACTTCACATTGTCCGACACCTTCACTGGCGCGAATGCGTTCACGTAGACCGCGATCTTGCCGCGCACATCGACACCGGCGAGGTCGTCCCATCCCGCATCGGGGATCGACAGGCCATAGCCGATGAACACCATCGACGCGTCCATCAATCCATTCAGCTCGCCTCGCGCGTTGAGTGAGCCGTCCTGCGGGATGACCAGCGATTCCTCTTTGCCATCACGAACCAGCACCAGCTGCGACTGATCGGCGGCCAGCTTGCGGCTGTCGAATTTCACCGGCTGCCTGAAGCCCGACGTGCCGGCCGGCTTGAGGCCGATCGCCTTGAACTGGCTCTCGACGTAATCGACCGCTTTTTCATAGCCGGGCGTGCCGACGTTGCGGCCCTCGAGCGCGTCGTCCGCCAGGAATTGCACATGCGCCCACCAGGCCTGGCCTTCGGACAGCAGATCGGGTGACTGGGCGGCGGTCATCGCGGTCAAGGACGTGGCGACAACTAGAAAGATCGGCAACAACGAATGTGGTGTCAGCGCGCGCATATTCCGGAGTTATATCATTGAGGTCTGGTCACATCGGCATGATTGGCTGATCCAGACCTTGCGTGATAGAACCGTCGCGGATCCATGATCGATCGTCTGGTGTCGGACGTCGTTTCGGCTCTCAGAAGCCTTCGCGCCGCTCCGGCAATTCCCATGGCGGCTGTTCTCACTACTTCGCTCGCTGTTGCCATGAACCTGGCGATGGCCGGCCTGATCGATCGCGCATTGCTCAGCCCGCCGGAGTTTGTCGTCGATCCACAACAGGTCTTTACGGTTGGATTCGAAGTCAGCTCGCCTTCGGGTGAGAAGGGCATCTCGGGCACCGCGTCATATCTCACCGTCGAAGCCGTCCGGGATCGGGTGCCGAACGTCACCGCGGCGGCCTGGCATCACTTGGGTACGAGCATCGGCGTTGGCGACAGCCGCGTTCCAGTGAGAGCCATCGGCGTCACTGGTGCCTATTTCAACATGCTCGGCGCGCGTGCTGCGCTGGGACGTGCGTTATTACCCGACGATGATCGGCCGCCAGTGGGCGCGCCGGTCGCAGTGTTGAGTCATTCGCTGTGGCGCCGCGCCTTCGGCGCCGATCCGCATGCCGTCGGCCAACAACTTCGATACGGCGGACTGAGCCTTCAGATCGTCGGGGTGATGCCGCCCGGTTTCAGCGGGCACACAGCGGAGCGCGTCGATCTCTGGCTGCCCCTCAGCACCGCGATGCACGATTTGCCCGGGTGGCACCGGGCCACGACGTTAGCCGTCGTCGGACTCGGCGTCCGCATCGCCCGTGGCGATAGCGCGAACGCAGTGTCGAGTCAGTTGGCTGCCGCGACCGGCACGCCGGTCATCCTGGCGCCGCTCATCGGGGCGGACTATGCGCCCGACTCGTTCCGGATCGCGATGTGGCTGAGCGCGGTATCGCTGGTGGTGCTCGCCGCCGGCCTTGCCAATGGAGCGACATTGTTCCTGGTTCGCGGTGCCCGCCGCCGGCGAGAGAACAGCATCAGGGCCGCGATGGGCGCGACGCGAGGACGCCTGGTCCGTCAGCTGCTCGTCGAGTCGGCGATCGTCGCGATCGGCGCGACGGGCGTCGCACTTCTCCTTGGATTCTGGTTCGATGAGCTCGTCCGACGTGTGCTGTTTCCGACGTTGGTCGAGCGCGCCGGCGTGAACGCCGTTGTGATCGTGGCAGCCCTCCTTGGTGGAGCGTCCACGCTGGTGGCCGGCGTCGTCGCTGGTGCTCTTCAGCTACCGGTCGCGGTCAGTTCGGAGGATCTCGCCGGCCGTCCCCGCATCTGGCGCCGCAGCAACATCCAACGCGAATTGCTGATCGTTCAGACGACGCTGTCGGTTTTGTTGATCACCGGTGCGGGCATGTTTGCCCAGAGCTACCGCAAGATGGCCGGCGAAAATCATGAGTCACGGCTCGCCGACGTCTTGATCGTGTCTTTCGACGACGGGCCAGGATCGGTACCCGATCAGGATCAATTGCTGACGGACGCCGTCGATCGACTCCGGAAGGTGGCGGGCGTCCGGTCGGCGACGGTGTTTGGGGCCCTGCCATTTCGAGGTATCCATCGGCCGCCCATCAGCGTGCCGGGAGTGGGCGAGCCGCGTCTCGACGGCCGGTCGCCGTCCATGATCGAGTCGACACCCGAGTTATTCGACATTCTTCGAATCGAGGTCGTTCAAGGCCGGCGCTTCACCGCGGCAGACGATCGCGGCGCGCCGGTTGCCATCGTCGACGAGACGATGGCGCGAGCGGTGTGGCCGGGGAAGACCGCCATTGGCAAGTGCCTTCGGATTGGCTTTGATCCGTCGTTTGATCCGGGGACCTCAAAGGGGTCCTCGGGGCCGCCGGCGACTGCGCCCTGCCGGGAGGTCGTCGGCATCGCGCGAGACTGGCGTCGAGCGTCTTCACGCGGTCGAGGGGAACGACGAGAAATGTTCTACTACGTGCCCTTCTCGCAACAAATCAGCTTGCCGCCCTGGCTGATGCAGGGGCCTCGCGCGGACGGTCTCCTGGTAAGCAAACAAGCGGACGTCGAGGCCTCAACGGAGCAGATTCGCCTCGCTGTCACTAGCGGCAGAACCGATTTGCCGTTCGTCGACGTTCAGTCCTACGCGAGCCTCAATGGCCCACGACTGTCTCACTGGCTGATTGGTACACAGCTGCTGCTGATCTTTGGGGCGCTCGCGCTGGGGACCGCCGCACTGGGCTTGTATGCCGCGTTCGCCCATTCCGTCGCCGAGCGCCGGCAGGAGATTGCCGTTCGCCTCGCGGTCGGCGCTTCTCGACAACGAGTCCTGTTGATGATGCTGTTCGAAGGGACCGCGCTCGCGGGACGGGGTGCAATCAACGGCGTCGTTGTTGCGACGCTCGCCGGATGGGCCGCGCAATCCATGATCGTTGGTCTCTCGAGCCCCGGTCTACTTGTGAGCGCCGCGGCGAT
>Ga0137455_1000029_pt1 | contig 28552 bp, 17 predicted proteins | sample EasRivERMGT600_2_FD_102334 | JGI IMG/M metagenome (GOLD analysis project Ga0137455, IMG submission 102334) | Soil microbial communities from meander-bound floodplain in the East River, Colorado, USA - East River MetaG ERMGT600_2 | ecosystem: Environmental > Terrestrial > Soil > Floodplain ... | reverse complement strand
GTTGACCGTGCCGACGAAGCTCGCGCCACCAGCGGTGAACGTGATCTCGTTGCCGCGCAGGCGGCCCTGGAGCGCCAGGTTGCCGAGCGTGCCGGAAATCATCTGGAAGTTCTGCGTCAGCGTCAGCGCGCCGTTCGGCGTGCTCCACGTGCCGGCGACCTTGGCGGGCACGATCCAGTGGAGCGCCGTGCACCAGCTGCTCGAGCAGCCGTCGGTGACCGTCGCGGTTTCATCGGCCTGCCAGTCTTCCATCGTGAACGTGTTCGAGACGATGCGTGTGCCCGGCTTGAGGTCGAGAATCTTCGGCCGCAGCTTCAGGTTGATCGACGGCAGCAGGAACATCGTGATGACATTGGCCTTCGACAGATCGGTCTCGAAGAGATCGGCCTTCACAAACGTCGCGCGATCGGTGACCGCGGCCTCTTTCGCGTTGCGGTTCGACAGTTCCACCATGTCCGGGTTGTATTCAATGCCCATCGCGCGGGCGCCGCGCTTCGCGGCGGTGATCACGGTGCGGCCGTCGCCCGATCCCAAATCCATCACGAAGTCGGTCTTCGTGACCTTCGCCATGTCGAGCATCTTGTCGACCACGGCCTGCGGCGTGGGAACCCACACCACGTCCTTGCCGGCCTGGCCGACCTGCGGCTCGAACGGCTTCTGCCCCGTCGCCGTCGCCTGGGCGTACGCCGCACCCGACACCACCAGGGACATGACCAGGGTTGCTATAAATCGTCGTGTGCTCATCGAATCGTCTCCATAATCAAGAAAACCGGGCAGTCAGTATACGTCTGTGCGTTTACGCCCAGACCAGAAAGGGTATTTACGGTGCAGGTGGCGTTCGCTCGCTAATCCGGTAAAGCGCGGTGTCGGTTCGCAGGTAGAACGAGCCGCCGGCGACAGCCATTGACGCCAGTAGTCCACCGTCTAGCTTGTTCATCGCCAGACGGCGCGCTTCCTTACCCGGCGCGATGACGGTCGTCACACCTTGTTCGGCCGGAAAGTAGAGGCGGCCGTCCGCATAAACCGGCGATGCGGAGTAGGTCCCGCCGAGCCGGCTCTGCCAAATCACGCTGCCCGTTCGCGCGTCGATGCACGACGCGATGCCGCCGTCGTTCACGATATAGAGCTCGTCGCCGACGATGATCGGTGAGGGTGTGAGCGGCGCGCCGCGCTTCAGCGACCACGCCACGTGAGTCTTGGTGACGTCGCCTCGTCCGTCGGGACGAATCGCGAGCAGCTCGGGCTGCTGAAATCCGGTCGTGATGAACACCAATCCGTGGCCAAACACCGGCCGCGGCACGTTCGAAAAGCCCTCGTCGTATCGGACGCGCCAGATTTCCTTGCCGGTCAGCGGATCGTAGGCGCGCACGCGGAACGCGCCGACGCTGATCAACTGATCCTGCTCGCCGGCGCGGATGACGATCGGCGTCGTGTAGGCCTGATCGGCCGGGTAGCCGCGATGGGATTTCCACTTCGTCTTGCCGGTGTGCTTGTCGAGCGCGATCACGAACGCGACGTCGCTGCCGTCGCAGCTGAAGATCAGCAGGTCGCCGTAAACGATGGGCGATCCACCGGCGCCATGCTGCGATTGATACTCGAAGCGGTTCTTCCAGATGATCTCGCCCGCCGGCGACAACGCGGCCGTGCCGTCGGCGCCAAAGTGCACGTAGATACGATCGCCGTCGATCACCGGGCTCGGCGATGCCCAGCTGTTCTTGGGATTGATGTCGCGTCGATCCGTGGGGATCTTGAACACTTCGACGTTGACGACTTCCTTACCCGTCTCGGCATCGAACGCGATCGCGCGCAGCGAGATGCCGCGCTGCTCGACCGCCGTGGTGAGCCATACGCGGCCGTTGGCAATCACCGGCGTCGACCAGCCGAGTCCGGCGACCGGGACCTTCCACACGACATTCTTGGTTTCGCTCCACTCGAGGGGCAATCCCTTTTCCGCGGAATGCCCTTGCGCGAGCGGGCCGCGAAAGTCCGGCCACTGCGCCGTGGCGACGACCCGGCTGACGATGACAATCGCGATGACGAGCGGGAGTTTTTTCACGACGGCTTGCCCTCCGAAGCCTGGGTAAAGGAGGGTCTTGCTGATGGCAGCGTGAAGTAGAACGTCGCGCCTTCATTCAGCTTGCCTTCGGCCCAGATGCGGCCGCCATGCCGGGTGATGACGCGGTGGACGATGGCGAGGCCGACGCCGGTGCCTTCGAAGTCAGCGGCACGATGCAGGCGCTGGAACACGCCGAAGAGTTTTTCCGCGTACCGCTCGTCGAAGCCGACGCCGTTGTCGCGAACGAAGTACACGGTCTCGCCGTTGATTCTGCAACCGATGGTGATCGCCGCGCCCGGCACATTGGCCGTGAATTTCACCGCGTTCGAGACCAGATTGACGAACACCTGGTTGAGGAGCGACGGCTCGCCGAAGCACGGCGGCAGCGGCGCGACCGACAAGGTGATGTCGCGGCCCGACGCGGCGATTGCATCCTGCGCGACCGAGGTCGCCATGGCGGTGAGATCGACGTTCTGCTTCTGGATGGCGGCCCGGCCGATGCGCGACAAGGCGAGCAGATCGTCGATCAGCAGGCCCATGCGATGGGCGTTCACCTTGACGCGCTCGAGATGGCGGCGCGCGTCGGGATCGAGCCTGGCGCCGTGATCCTCGTCGAGAATCTGCACGAAGCCGGCGATGGCGCGCAGCGGCGCGCGCAGGTCGTGCGACACCGAATAGCTGAACGCCTCGAGCTCCTTGTTGGCGGCGAGCAATTCCGAGGTCCGCGTCTCGACGCGCAGCTCGAGATCGAGCCGGGCCTGCTCGACCCTTTCGGCCATCGTGTTGAACGAGTCCGCGAGGCGGCCGATCTCGTCCTTGCGCTCGATCTCGACGTGCACGTGCGGCCGCGATTCGGCTACGGCTTCCGCCGCTTCGGTCACTTGCAACAGCGGCGTCGTGATCCGCCGTGTCGTCACCCAGCCGATCGCCGTCGCGATCAGGAGCACGGCGGTCGCGATCGCGATCGAGCGGAGGAGGAATCGCTGCAGCGTCGGCTCGAGCACCGCGGAGCGCGGCATCTCGATCGCGACGATCCACGGCGTCAGCGGAATCGGCTCGGCCCACGCGTAAGTGCGCGGCATTCCGGCGCGTTGATAATTCCAGAGCCGTTCTCCGCCGGCGGCGGTGATCGGGATTCCGGTCACGGGTTCGGAGAGATCCGTCCATGCGGACCCGTCCTGGTTGCCGATCACGATTGACGATTCGTTGCCGATCAGGCCGCTGAGGAGTGCGACCGTCTGCCGCGTCTGCGAAGGATTCGAGATGCGCCGCCGTTCGACGACGTAGCCGAGGAATTCGCCGCCGGATTCAACGCGGCCGCCGACCGGATAGAGCAACGCCGTGTCTTCATGACGAAGCGGACCGATCACACCAGTGTTGACCGCTTTCAGCTGCGCAAGATGTTCGGCGAGCGCCTCGCCGGTCAGCTCGGCGAACACCGCGCCCGCCGCGAAGATGCGCGTGCCTTTCGGATCCCATAACTCGACGTCGGCGATTTCGATCCCGGTGCCGAGATAGGTCTTCACCGCCTCCCGGATCGCGGTTTCCTGGGCGGCGTCTCTCGTCTTGAGATACGCAACGATGGAGGGCTGCTTCATCAGCTGCTGCATCGCCGTGACGCGCTGGCGCGTCGACATCGTGAACACGTTCGCCATCTGCGTAGCGGCGCCCTGCAGCCGTCCGGTCGCGAGGTCGATGAGCGCGCGGCGCAGCTCGACGTACGACGCAATGCTCATCGCGGCGAGCGCCGCCAGAAGCAGCGCGGACGTGATCAGCGGAATCTTGACCGCCAGCGAGCGGCGCTTCTGAAACGGCATGGGCGGCTACAGCCTACAATGACCGCGTGTCGTACCGGTGGGTGATGCTTCTGCTCGCGGCAGCGGCCATGGTGGGCACCCTTCCTGGCCGGACGCAGGGTCTCGGCCTGGTCACCGAGCCGCTGATCGCCGATCTGGGGATCGGCCGCGTCGATTACGCGCAGTTGAATCTGTGGGCGACGCTGATTGGCGCGGTCTTCGCGATCGGCATCGGCCGCTTCATCGACCGCCTCGGCGCGCGAATTGTTCTCACCACCGTCGCGGCCGCCCTCGGCATCGTGGTTTGCGCGATGAGCGCGGTTGATTCGTTCTGGGCGCTCGCGATCGCCGTCACACTCACGCGCGGCCTCGGCCAGAGCGCGCTGTCCGTGATCAGCCTCGCGATGGTCGGCCAGTGGTTCACGCGCGGCATTGACGCAGCGATGGCTGTCTACAGCATCGTGATGAGCATCGGCTTCATGATCGTGTTCCCAGTGGTCGGATCGCTTGTGCAAAACCGAGGATGGAGGACCGCTTGGTTTAGCGTGGGACTCGCTCTGCTCGTTGCGCTCGTCCCAGCGAGTCTTCTTCTTGCGAGGCGAGCGCCGTCAGTGCACGATGGGCACAACGTGCACACTGTGCACGATGTGCACTGGCAAGACGCGCTTCGCACTCCCGCCTTCTGGATGTTTGCAATCGGAGCAGCTTTGTACGGACTGGTGGCGTCTGGAATTGGTTTGTTTAACGAATCGATCCTCGCCGAGCGCGGCTTCAGCGCCGACATCTATTACCAGACGCTCGTCGTCACCGCGATCACGGCGTTGATCGGCAACTTCGGCGGCGGCTGGCTCGCGACGCGCATGTCGCTGACGAACCTGCTGGCGATCTCGTTGTTCGTACTGTCTCTCGGACTGGCCGCGCTGCCGCACGTCACGACGATCGGCCAGGCGATGGCATGGGCCACCGCGATGGGACTCGGCGGCGGTCTGGTGATGGTGCTGTTCTTCAGCGTGTGGCCGCGCGTCTACGGCCGCGCCCATCTCGGCCGCATCCAGGGCGCCGCGCAGGCGATGACGGTGCTGGCGTCGGCGATCGGTCCGGTGCTGCTCGCCGCGTGTATCGAGTGGACCGGCAGCTACGCCGGCATGTTCAACATCCTCGCCGGCGTGATCGGCATCGCGGCTTTCTCGGCGATGATGACGCCGCTACCCCAAACGATTCTCGTCCCTGATCCCTGATCCCTGCTCCCTGATCCCTGATCAGTCCACTTGACACTCTAGTGGAGCCGTGTATAGTCCACTTGAATGGCCAGTGAAAAGGAAAGTATCGAGCTCCTGCAGGGCACGCTGGACCTGATCGTCCTGCGCGCGTTGTCGACGATGGGGCCGCAGCACGCATACGGTCTAGCCGCGCGCCTCGCGCAGGTCTCGGATCATCCGCTGTCGCTCAACCAGGGCACCCTATATCCCGCGCTCGTGCGTCTCGAGCAAAAGGGGTGGATCAAGGGCGCGTGGGGCAAGACCGAAACCAACCGCGAAGCCAAGTTCTATGCGCTGACGAAGGCGGGTGAGAAGGCGCTCACGAAAGAAGCCGAGAAGTGGCGCCGGCTCGCGGGCCTCGTCGACAAGTTGCTGCTCGAGTCGTAGACATGGCGGGCTTGCGGCGGTTTCTGCAAAGAATCGTTTCGGCCGTGCGTCAAGATCGGGCCGAGGACGACCTAGCACGCGAGGTCGCGTCGCACCTGGCGCTGCTCGAAGAGCAGTTTCGAAACCAGGGAATGTCACCTGATGAGGCGCGCCTGGCCGCACGCCGGGCCTTTGGCGGCGTCGAGCAGGTAAAAGAGCACCATCGTGATGCGCGCGCATTCCGCTGGATTGGCGATGCGCGCCGCGATGTGAGCTATGCGTGCCGCACGCTGGCGCGCGCGCCCGGGTTCAGCGCGGTTGCAGTGGCCACGCTCGCGCTCGGCATCGGCGCGACCACTGCGATCTATTCCCTGTTCGACGCCGTCCTGCTCCGTCCGCTTGCTGTCGATCGGCCGCACGAGCTTCGCGTCGTCAAGCAGATCGCCAGTCTCGGCAAGATCTCGAAGGAAACCACATACCTTCCGCATGAGTGGTTCGTCGAGCTGCGCTCGCATCCCGAGGTCTTCAGCGCCGTCACGGCATTCGCCGAAGGCCGCGACGCCATCGCTACCGTCAACGGCCGCCAGAGCCGGCTGATCGGCGGCGCCGTTTTCGTCGCCGACAATTACTTCGAGTTCCTCGGCGTGACCGCGACGGCCGGCCGAGTATTCACGACAGACGCACCCGACGGCGCTAATCGCCTGGTCGTGATTAGCGACGCGATGCGGCAGCGCGAGTTTGGGGCCGCGCGCGATCCAATCGGCGCGGAGATCTTGATCAACCGCGTGCCGTTCACGGTGATCGGCGTCACGCCCGCGTCGTTTACGGGCCTCGAGATTGGACAGCTGCCGGACGTTTACCTGCCGCTCGACACGCTGAGCATCGCGCAGCCGGCGGCCGTCAACCTGTCGAACCGCGCGACGTGGCAGGTTCTGGTGATTGGCCGATTGCCGGCCGGCGTCAGCGACATCGCCGCCGGCGAACGGCTGACGACGGTGCGCGACTTCATGTTGCTGCCGAGACTCAACGGCACCCCGGCGGGTCGACACTCGCTGCACCTGCTGCCGCTGGAAACGGGCCTCTCCGACGTGCGCGAGCGGTTCACGCGCCCGCTGACGCTGCTGCTGGCCATGGGATCGCTGTTGTTACTGATCGCGTGCGCAAACGTCGCGACGCTTCTCGGTGCGCGCGCTGCGTCACGCCGCGCCGAGATCGTGATCAGGACGACGATGGGCGCGGGCAAGAGTCGCTTGATGCGGCAGTTGCTGACCGAGAGCCTCGTGCTTGCGGGTTTCGCCGGGGTGCTGGGAGCAGTCGGCGGCTCGTGGGCGACACAGGTGCTCTTTGATTTGCTGCCACAGGACGCCAACCCGGTGCAGCTCGACATCGCGATGGATCGGCGCGTGCTGGCATTCACGGTGGCGATCTCGCTCGTCACGGCCCTGATCGCCGGCGTCGTGCCGGCACTGCGATCGGTCGGTTTCGATCTCGCCTCGGCGCTGCGGGATCGGTCGCGCGGCGGCGCTCGAGCGGCGCACGGCCGGCCGTTCGCCGTCGCGCAGATCGCACTCGCGACCATCCTCGTGGTGGCCTCGACGATGTTCGCCCGGACCGTCTACAACCTGACCACCGTCGATCTCGGATTCGATCCCGACCACCTGCTGCAAGTGTTCGTCGCGCCCGGCGAACGGCAGTATCAAGGCCCGGAGCTCGCGAAGTTCTATCGCACGGCGTACGAACGCCTGCGCGCCATTCCCGGCGTCGTGGGTGTGACCTCCGCGCAAATGCAATTGTTCGATCGGGGCCGGACCACCGGCACCGTCGACGTGGCCGGCTGGGAGGCGCGTCCGGAGGACGAGCGCGAAGTGCAGGTGTTCCAGGTAGGTCCGACGTACTTCGGCACAACCGGCATGCACTTGCTGCGCGGCCGCGACTTCACTGAGGAAGACGTCGCCGGAGCCGGAAAGGTCGCGGCGATCAACGACGTCCTGGCGCGGCGGTTCTTTGGCGAGGCGGATCCAATCGGACAGACGATTTCATCGGGCGGCACATACCAGATCGTCGGCATCGTGCGGACCGCGAAGTACAACTCCATTCGCGACGAAGATCCGCCTGCGCTGTTCGTCCCCTACACCACGGTTCGCAGTCGGCCGCGTATCACATATATCCTCCGCACCGCGGGCGCCGACCAGGACATCGCGCGACTGGCGGCGTCGGCCGCGCGCGTTGACGACGAGCTGGTGCCGATCGATCTCGCACCTGTCACCTCCCTCGTCGGCCGGAGCATGGGCCAGGAACGCCTGCTCGCCGCGCTCTCGTCGGCGTTCGCCATCTCGGCGCTGCTGCTGCTGGCGATCGGCCTCTACGGCATCATGACCTTCTGGGTGACCGAGCGCACCGCGGAAATCGGCATTCATCTCGCGCTCGGCGCGGAACTCTCGCGGGTGAGATGGGTCGTGATCCGGCAACCGTTATGGCTGGCGCTGTTGGGCCTTGGCATCGGACTTCCGGCAGCGCTGGCTGGCGCGCGCGTACTGGACGGCCTGCTGTTCGGCATCAACGCGATCGATCCGGCCGCGATCGCGGCGTCGGTGCTGCTGATTCTCGTGGTGGCAGTCGGGGCGTGTCTGCTGCCGGCCCGTCGCGCCGCGCGCATCGATCCGATGACCGCGCTCAGGTGTGAATGAGAGAACTCGAGTAGCGAGGGCAGGCATGAGGCGGTTTCTCCACAGAATCGTTTCTGCGTTGCGTCACGATCGGGCCGAAGACGACCTGGCACGCGAGGTCTCATCGCACCTGGCGCTGCTCGAAGAGCAATTTCAAAAAGATGGCATGACGCCGGATGCGGCGCGGCTGGCGGCCCGGCGCGCCTTCGGCGGTGTCGAGCAGGCCAAGGAACGTCAGCGCGATGCTCGCGCCTTCCGATGGATCGCGGATCTCAGGCAGGACGTGACGTATGGCGCGCGGAGCTTCGCGCGCAGCCCCGGATTCACCGCTGCGGCGATCGTCACGCTCGCCCTCGGCACCGGCGCGGCCACCACCATCTTCGGCGCTCTGTACGCGATCGGGCTCCGCCCGCTGGCGTATGCCGATCCCGATCGCATCGTGCGCGTCTTCGAGTATCTGCCGCCGCGGGAGGCGGGCGGCGCGCCGCGCCGCGGACATCCATTTGCGCCGAGCCAATTAGATCTCGTCCGCCGCGCGTCGACGCTCTCTCATGCCGGTCTCGAAATACCGCGCTTGATGCTGATGCGCGCGGGCGACACGCCGTCGCGCGTCGGCGGCAGCCGGGTCTCGGCGGCGATCTTCCCGCTGATCGGCGCGCAGCCGATCCTCGGCCGCGGACTTCAGGAAGAAGATGAGCAAAAGGGCAACGAGAACGTCGTGGTCATCAGCCATTCGCTCTGGCAGCAACAACTGTCAGGACGCGACGATGTGATCGGCGCCACGCTGACGCTCGACGAACAGCCGCACGCGATCGTCGGCGTCATGCCCGCGGGCTTCCAGTTCCCGCCGGGATCGAGCGGCGACATCTGGATGCCGCTCGTGCCGGCCGGCACGGCGCCAACGTTCCGCTTGCCCTTCTATGCCCGACTGCGCGACGGTGTGCCGCTGGCCGCGGCGCAAGAGGAGATCGCCTCGATCTACGACGCCGTTCGCTCGACGAACCCATCGAATCGTCCCCGGCTCGAAGTGGTACCGGCACTGGACGTGCTGATCGAACCGATCAAGCCGGCAATCACCGTGCTGGCGGTGGCGGTGATCCTGGTCTTGCTGATCGCCTGCGTCAACGTCGCGAACCTGGTGCTGGCGCGCTCGGTCGTTCGGCAGTACGAGATGTCATTGCGCGCGGCCCTCGGTGCGAGCCGCACCCGGCTGTTCCGCCAGCACCTCGCCGAAGGCGTCTTGCTCGCCATGCTGTCCGGTGCGGGCGGCATGCTCATCACGCTCATCTCGATGTCGTGGATGAGGACGTTCGGAAATGCCGGGCCGCGGCGCGACATGCTGCCGGGCCTCAATATTCCTCGCGCCGCGGAGATTCACGGCGATGCGACGATCGCCGGATTCGCAATTGCGATCTCGCTCATCGCCGGCCTGGGCTTCGGATTGATCGCGGGCGCACGGCAGCCGGGGATGCTCACACCAGGCCTGCGCCGCGAAGGCCGCCGGTGGCCGCTCTTCGGCGCCCGCGGCATTCAAAACGCGTTGGTGATCGCCGAAGTCGCGATGGCAGTGGTGTTGTTCATCGGCAGCGCCCTGATGGTCCGCAGCTTCATCCACCTCGCGACGATCGATCCGGGCTTCACCACTCGCGAGCGCCTGACATTTCAATTGACGTTGCCGCCCACACGGACGCTCCCGGAGGTCACTCGCTTTGGCGAGGAGCTGGTCGCGCGCATCGAATCGATGCCGTCGGCACGGGCCGCGGCCTATGCCGAATCACTGCCGATGGTTCCGGTGGGGCGTCTCGCCTTGCTGAGCTCGACGCCGTCGTTCCCAAAGCCCGACTTCGCATCGCCGCCGCGGCTCGATGTCCGCATCGTCAGCCATCGCTATCTCGAGGTGATGGGCATTCGCATCGTCGACGGCCGGAGCCTCCAGGAGTCTGACGGCGCGGGCCGGCCGCGGGCGCTCTTGATCAACGAAGCGCTCCGCCGTGAACGGTTTAGCGGAACCATCGCGGTCGGCGAGCGCCTGTTCGTGGGCGGGGTTCAGACCTTTGATCCGCCCGGCCGCACTGGGCCGCTCGAGCCATGGGAAATTGTCGGCGTGGTGGCCGACGTCAGGCAACGCAGTGTGGTGGACCCGGCCATACCGCAGATCTTCATGGATCAGCGGCAGGTGCCCGGGCCGACCGGCGGCTCCGCGCTCAACGTCGTCGTTCACGTGGATGGCGATGGCACCGCATTGCTGTCGAGCCTCCGATCCATGGTCACGCAGATGGATCCGCAGTCCTTTATCGACAACGTCGCCCCTTTGGAGAGTTTGGTGTCTAACTCGTATGCTCGTCCGCGGTTGTACGCTCAGTTGCTCGCCGCCTATGCAGCCGTGGCGATCGGGCTTGTCGCGGTCGGCCTCTACGGCGTCATCGCGTTTGGCGTCGTGCAGCGCACGAAAGAGATCGGCATCCGGATGGCGCTGGGCGCGCGGCGTCAGCAGGTGCGGGCGCTGGTGGTTCGCGACAGCGCGCTCGTGACCGCGATCGGACTCATAATCGGCATCGGCGGCGCTGCGTGGTCGTCGCGTCTGTTCGAAGGACTGTTGTTCGGCATAACGCCGCTGGATATGACGACGTATGCTGCGGTGGCGGCGGCTTTCGCAGCCATCGCCGTCGTTGCTGCATTCATTCCGGCGCGACGCGCATCGGCCGTCGATCCGGTGGCGGCGCTTCGAGCTGAATAGGAGCTTGACGTGCGAGAGATTCGTTACGCGATGCGATCGCTGCTGCGCACGCCCGCCTTCACGATCGCGACGGTCCTCACCCTCGCGATCGGCATCGGCGCGGCGACCGCGATCTACAGCCTCGTCGACACCATCCTGTTCAGGCCGCTGCCGTTCCCCGGCGGCGATCGACTGGTGAGGCTGGTCGAGTACAGCCCGCACTTCCGCGAGGGACAACCGCCGCTTCAGCGTGGGATTAACTACCAGGAGCATCACGGCTGGCGCGATCGCGCCAAGACGATCGAGGGTGGGGCCGCCATCATCGCCATGTCGCAGCGGATGGTGAAGACACCCGATGGCGCCGCGGGCCTTTGGGGCGCGATGGTCTCCGGCAACACGTTCGCGCTCCTCCAGACCCGACCGCATCTCGGGCGCACACTACAGCCGTCCGACGACGCCGATCCGACCGTCGTCGTACTGAGTTACGACACGTGGCAGCGTCACTACCATTCTGATCCCTCGATCGTGGGACGAACGCTCGAAGTCCGCATGGGCGCACTGCTGGCGGCGCGGCCGCCGCTGTTCCTGACTGTGGTCGGGGTGCTGCCGCAGGACTTCGAGTTCCCGACCGGGACGCTCGACTTCGTGATGCCGATCGCGCTCGATCCGTCGCGTCCGTCGCCGGGCGTCACGACGATCGCGCGGCTGGCGCCTGAGGTTTCAATCGAAGCGGCGACACAGGAAGCGAATGCCATGGGCACGGCCATGCGTCCAGCATGGCCCGCGAACAAGATGCCGCCATCGGGACCACGCTTCGAATATCAGAGCCTGAAGGAACGGCTGGTCGCACCGCTCCGGCCGGCACTCCGCGTGATCCTTGCGGCCGTCGTGGTGCTGTTGTTGATCGTCTGCGCGAACGCCGCCAATCTCCTGCTCGCGCGCGGGACGAGCCGGCGTCGCGAGATTGCGGTTCGTCTTGCGGTGGGCGCAAGCCGCACGCAAGTGTTCCGGCAGGTTCTGCTCGAGTGTGCGGTGCTCGCCGGAAGCGGCGGGGTGCTCGGCGCGCTGCTCGGCGCCGCCGGCGTCATCTTCGTGAGGCGGCTGGCCACGGTCGATGCGCCCGGCATCTTCCGGCTGATGTTCGGCGCGAATATTCTGCCGCGAGCCAACGAGGTCAGCGTCGATTGGCGGTTGTTCGCGATCGCCTTTGCAATCGCCACCGTGACCGCGTTCACGTTCGGACTACTGCCGGCGCTGCAACTGTCCCGCGCCAATCACCTGCGATCGGTCGGCTCCCGTGGCGGCGGCACGTCACGTGGCGAATCGCGCTTGCGAAACGCACTCACGCTTGCGCAGCTGACGATGGCCACGGTGCTGCTCACGGGAGCAGCGCTGCTTACGCACAGCTTCATCAAGCTGTCGACCTTCAACAAGGGCTACGACCCCGCGAACGTGCTCGCATTCAATCTGCTCTTCCCCGACACCTACTCGACCGCGCGCAAGTGCGAGACGATCGAGACGCTGCTCACGCGCGTTCGATCGAATCCCGATGTGCGCGCCGCAGGTTTCGCCCGTCACGGCCTGCTGATTGGCGAAGAGCTCTACGTCGGCAGGTTCGTGCCGCCCGGAAAGACCCTCGCAGACGTCGAAGCGATGGGAACCCGTACACGATCCGTCAGCGACGGGTTTCTCACGGCCATGGGGGTGCCGATCCTGCAAGGACGCGATTTGTCGCCGGCGGACTCCGGAGATGCGCCGGGCGCGATCGTCATCAATCGAGCCGCGGCCCGCCGTGACTTCGGCGATGCCAATCCGATCGGACAGTCGATGGAATGGGTCGTCGGCAAGACGCGATCGCGCATGACGGTCGTCGGCGTCGCGGAGGACGTGCGGCAGGAAGAGGCGACCGATCCGCTGGTGCCGGAAATCTTCGTCGATTACCGGCAGTATCTTCGCTTCCACGATGTCGACAGGCCCGCCGGTCAGAACGAAACCGCGATCGGCTTCCTGTCGTTTGCGCTTCGTACGACCGGCGATCCCGCCGCGCTGATTCCCTCGGTGCGAGAGTCGATCGTCGCGATCGATCCGAACATCGGCATCGACGCCATGGTGCCGATGGAGCAACTCGAAGCCAGCTCGCGTTCGCGTCAGCGCTTCTACGCGGTGATGCTTGGTGTCTTCGCGGCCGTATCGGCGATCCTCGCGGCGATCGGCGTCTACGGCGTGCTCGCGTATGCGGTGGCGCAAAGCACAAAGGAGATCGGCGTGCGCATGGCGCTGGGCGCCCGGGCCGGACAAGTGCTGGCGATGATCATGCGGCGCGGACTGACGTTGACCGCTGCCGGCGTCGCACTGGGCCTGATCGCCGCAGCAGCGGGATCGCGAGCAATCGAATCGATGCTGTTCGGCATCACACCGCTCGATCCGGTAACCTTCACCGCCGTCGCCGTTGGGTTCGCCCTCATCGCGGCGCTGGCCAGTTACTTCCCTGCGCGGCATGCGACACAAGTCGATCCCGCGATCACACTGAGGGACGAATAATGGCCGGTCACCACACGATACTTTCCGCGGCGTTGATTCTGGCGCTCGCGCCGGCGCCTGCCCGAGCGCAGAAAGTCATCGACCTTGGACACTCGCTGGCCGTCACCGATCCAAGCTGGACCGGCGATCGCGTCTTTCAACGCAAGCCCGAGCAAGGCCAGGGTTATGTGGGCGGCACGTTCAGCTCCGACGAGCACTTCGGCACGCACCTCGATGCGCCCGCGCATTTCGGCGGCACGTGGACCGTCGATCGCATTCCCGTCGAACGGCTGGTGCGGCCTGGCATCTGTATCAACATCACGGGCAAAGCCGAGGACTATCAGCTCACGGTCACTGACGTAAAGGCGTTCGAGGCGAAGCACGGCGCGATCCCCGAAGGATCGATCGTCATGATCGCGACGGGCTGGGATTCGCGCTGGCCCGACCAGAAACGCTACATGAACGATCGAGGCGGGGTGAAACACTTTCCCGGAATTCACCCAGACGCGGCCGCTTATCTCGCGAAGGATCGCAAGGTCGCCGGCCTCGGCATCGACACGCCCAGCGTTGATTACGGCCCGTCGGCGAAGTTCGAGACCCACAACCTCACCATGCCGCTGAACGTGTTCCACATCGAAAACGCGACGCGGCTCACCTCGCTCCCGGCCACCGGATTCACGCTGGTCGTGGCGCCGATTAAACTCGCCGGCGGCAGTGGCGGGCCCACGCGAGTCTTCGCGCTCCTGCCCTGAGCCGGCCCGGCAGCACGAACGGCGGCACCGTAAAGCCCGTATACATTCCAGATGGGCCTTCGCGATATCCGCTACGCCGTCCGCAGCCTTGTCCTCGATCGGGGCATCTCCACGATCGTCATCCTCTGCCTGGCCCTCGGTATCGGGGTCAATGCCACGCTTTTTAGCGTGGTTGACGGCGTCCTGATTCAATCGCTGCCCTTCGCTGAGCCGGATCGCTTGTTGGTGCTGCAAGAGACATCCGAACGGCGCGGCATCCGTGACGCCGGAGTCGCCTATCCGACGCTGCGCGACTGGCAGGAGCGATCGACGATGTTCGCGTCGATGGCAGCGACAAGCGGCAGCAGCATCGCCTTATCGGACGGCGCCGAGGCCGAGCGGTTCGCCGGCGCGCTCGTCACCTGGACGATGTTCCCGATCCTCGGCGTGAATCCGGTGTTGGGCCGCCACTTGCGCGCCGAAGATGACCGTCCCGGCGCCGAACCGGTCGTCATCCTCAGTCACGAAGTGTGGCAACGCCGCTATCAGAGTGATCCGCAAATCATCGGCCGTCGGGTCACCGTCAACGGCAAGCCGCACACCGTCGTCGCCGTCATGCCGATCGGATTCAGCTTTCCCGAGAATCAGAAGGTCTGGATCCCGCTTGGCCCGACCGCGGAGACCAATCCGCGCACCGCGCGCAACCTGTTTGCGTTCGGGCGCCTGAAACCGGGCGTCACCGTCGCGCAGGCGCGCGCGGAGCTGGCCTCGATGGCGGCCGCGTTGGAGACGCAGTATCCGGTCACCAACGAAGGTTGGAGCGCCATCACGCGGCCGCTCTCCGACGAGTTCATTCCGGACGATGTTCGACTCGTGTTGTTGACGATGATGGGCGCGGTCACGATCGTGTTGCTGATCGCATGCGCGAACGTGGCCAACCTGATGCTGGCGCGCGCGTCGGGACGACAGCGTGAGTTCTGTGTGAGGGCGGCGCTCGGCGCCGGCCGCGCGCAGTTGATCAAGCAGCTGCTGACCGAGTGCATGTTGCTCGGTCTCGCCTCGGCGCCGCTCGGTCTTGCGATCGCGTACTTCGGCGTCTGGCTGCTGGATAACGCCGTGCCTCCGGGCATGGTGCCGTACTACATTCACTGGGAGATCAGCCCGCGCGTCATCGCGTACACCCTCGGCGTCTCAGCGCTGACCGGCCTCGTATTCGGCCTCGCGCCGGCGCTGCAGGCCGGCCGCTTGAATCTGCAAGAGGCGCTGCGCGACGGCGCTCGCGGATCCGGTCAAAGCGGCCGCCGCGCGCGGCTGCGCAACGGCCTGGTCGTGCTCGAAGTCGCGCTCTCGCTGGTGCTGCTCGTCGGCGCGTCGCTGTTTGTCCGCAGCTTCCTCAACCTGCAGAGCGCCAGCCCCGGCTTCGATACCGCTCCGTTGCTGACCGCCCGCTTCTTCATGATCGGCGACGCGTACGCAACGGCCGAGCAGAAGGCGCAACGCGTCGAGGACGTGATGCGGCGCATCGAATCACTGCCCGGGGTGACCACCGCGTTCGCATCCAACTTCGTGCCGCTCGACGCCGGCGGCGGCAGCGGCCACGCGATTGTCGACGACCGCGCGGTGCCGAAAGGCGAAGAGCCCACCATTCTCTACACCGCGGTCACGCCGCATCTCTACAAGACGATGGCATTGCCGCTGCTCAAGGGCCGTGACTTCACCGATGCCGAAGGCGCCGGACGAACGCCGGTGGCGGTGATCAACGACACGATGGCCAAGAAGCTGTGGCCCGGGACCGACGCAGTCGGGCGGCGGTTCCGGCTCATCGAGACCGAGCCCGAAGAATGGTTCACCGTGATCGGCGTGGCGCCAGACATTCGCATGTTCGACATGGACGACGACACGCCTGATTTCTCGGTCGCGTACGTGCCGTATCGATTCTCGAACTTCGCGAACATCGGCGTGACCATTCGCGCGGCGGGCGATCCTGCATTGCTGGCGACGGCCGTGCGCACCTCGATCCGTGAGTCGGACCCGGGCCTGCCGATCTTCGGTCTTCGCACGATGGAAGATCTGCGGCGCGAGGGCTTCTGGCAATTCCGCCTGTTCGGATTCATGTTCGGCATCTTCGGCGCCGCGGCCCTGTTCCTTGCCGGTGTCGGCGTCTACGGCGTGCTGTCGTTCTCGGTGTCGCAGCGCACGCAGGAGATGGGCGTGCGGATCGCGCTCGGGGCGAAGCAGTCCGATGTGCTCGGGCTGGTGGTTCGCCAGGGCGTGACGCTCGCGGCCATCGGAGTGGTGGTCGGATTGATCGGCGCGTTCGGCATCACGCGCGTCATCGCGTCGCTGCTTTACAACGTGACGCCGACCGATCCGCTGAGCTTCGGTGGTGTCGCCCTTTTCCTGGCGCTGATTGCCGTCGTCGCCAGCTATCTGCCGGCCCGACGCGCCACCAACGTCGATCCGATCATCGCCCTCAGAAACGAGTAACGTAGAAGGGATGAAGAGTCCCCCGTCCGAAGCGGCAGGGTTTGCCTCGCTCGGACTATCAACACCCCTCGTTGGCGCGGTCACCGCGCTCGGCTACGAAGAACCCACACCCATTCAACGCGAAGCGATTCCGATCCTGTTGTCCGGCGCCGACATGCTCGGGCAGGCCGCGACCGGCACCGGCAAGACCGCGGCGTTCGCGCTGCCGCTCCTCGACAAGCTGTCGCGTGACAGGGCCGGCCGCGGCAAGGTCCGCGCGCTCGTCCTCGTCCCGACGCGCGAGCTGGCGATGCAGGTCGCCGAAGCGCTCCACAAGTACGCCAAGGGATCGAGCCTGACGGTCGTGCCGGTGTATGGCGGCGCGCCGATGGATCACCAGATTCGCGCGCTGCGGCGCGGCACTGAGGTCGTCGTCGGCACGCCCGGCCGCGTGCTCGATCACATGCGCCGCCGCACGCTCGATCTCAGCCTTGTCGAAGTGCTGGTCCTCGATGAGGCCGACGAGATGCTCGACATGGGCTTCGCCGAAGACATCGATGCGATCGTGAAGGAGACGCCCGAGACGCGGCAGACCGCGCTCTTCGCCGCGACGTTTGCGCCGCGCATCATGTCGATCGCAGGGCGCCATCTCAAGACCCCGAAGAAGGTGCAGATCGCGCAGGAAAAGCGCGCGCCGGGCAAGCTGCCGCAAGTCCGCCAGGTCGCCTTCATCGTCGGCAAGGGCCAGAAGATCGCCGCCCTCAACCGCATCCTCGATTTCGAGAGTCCGAAGTCGGCGATCGTGTTCTGCCGCACGCGCCTCGAGGTCGATGAATTGACCGATACGCTGAACGCGCACGGCTACGGCGCGCAGGCGCTGCACGGCGGCATGGTGCAGAAGCAGCGTGACCGCGTCATGCAGTTGTTCCGCACCGAGAAGGCCGACATCCTGGTGGCGACCGACGTCGCCGCGCGCGGCCTCGACATCGAGCACGTCTCGCACGTGATTAATTTCGATCTGCCGACGGCGGCCGAAGTCTATGTGCACCGGATCGGCCGCACCGGCCGCATCGGCCGCGAGGGCGTTGCGATCACGCTGCTCGCGCCGCGCGAGCAGCGATTCCTGCAGTACGTCGAGCGGCTCACCAAACAGCGGATCGAGATCGGCAAACTGCCGAGCGAAGCCGATCTGCGCAAGCGCCGGCTCGAGAGCGCGAAGGAAACGCTGCGCGCGCGGATCGCCGCCGGCGGACTCGAGGACATGCGCGAGCTGATCGAATCGCTGGCGCAGGAGTTCGACATCATCGATGTGGCCGCGGCGGCGGTCGCGATCGCCAACGATGGCGCGGAGAAGGCAGTGCCTGCCGCCGAGCCCGACGCTGAAGAGATCTCCGATCGATCGTCAGGGCGGCTGATGCTGCTGAAGATCAGCGTCGGCAAGGAAGACAGCGTCAGGCCCGCCGATCTCGTCGGCGCGATTGCCGGCGAAGCCGGCGTCCCATCGCGCGTGATCGGCGCGATCAAGATCCACGACGACTACTCGCTGGTGGAAGTGCCGGAAGAGTTGTCGGAGCGGATCATCGAGGCGCTCCGCCGCACCAAGATTCGCGGACAGAAGGTGACGATCCAGGCAAAGCCGTCTCGCTAGGCGGAACTACTGCGGCGCGACGAAATATCCAGGGCGCGCGGTGACATCGCCGCGCGCGCCTTTGAGCGTCACTTTCACGTCATGCCAGCCCTCGCGCGCGACACCCTTTGGCGTGTAAGCAAGCAGGTAACGCGAGCGTAGTTCGTTGAGCACCTTGCCGAACAAGTCGCGCAAATCGCGCGAGCTCTGCGCAGTCCAGCGACGCCCGCCGCCTGCCGACGCGAGATCGCCAAGAAAGTCCGAGGTGCGAAAGGGAGTGCCAGTCGATGCGCCAACGAGCTCGACGACGTGGGTGAGCGTGCGCGATCGGCGCGTGGCCTCGAGGAGCTGCGCCGCCCTCAGCCAGCTGGTGTTGTCGTGCCCATCGCTGAATACCAGCATCACCGGACGCGACTCGAACGTCTCGAGTGGACGGAGCTGCATGGCCAGGAACGCGGCGTCGTAGAGCGAGGTGAAACCGGCGGCGTTCAGTCCCGTCAATGACGCCAGCAACCGCTCCCGGTCATGCGTCACCGGCACCTTGAACTGCACCGCTTCAGCAAACGTGATCAGGGCCGCCGCATCCTGATCGCGCAGGCTCTTGACCAGCGTCTGCGCGGCCTCGATGAGATCCTTCAGACGCTCGCCTTCCATGCTGCCACTGGTATCGAGCACGATCGTCATGCTCAGCGGAACGGCGTCGAGGGAAACCGATTCGATCTCCTGCGGCACGCCGTTATCGGTGATTGCGAACTGTTCGATCGTCAGCCCCGGGACCGGCGACAAACCGTTCATCACCGAAACATCGACGCTCACCACATCGACGCCCGAACGAAAGGTCGGTTGTCCGAGCGCGATCGCGACGGTGCCAAGGACAATCAGGCCGGCGGCCGCGATGGAGCGTGTCATTGCATCGCCCGCTCGCGCAGCCACCGCAGCCCTCCGACATCGAGGCCGCCATTGTGAAACGCCCACCAGGGCTCGCCGGTCGCCTGCGCCTCGGCGAGTCCGCGCGCCAGGGCATGGGCACGGTCCGGACGGCCGGCCATGACTTCGATATGCGCGAGCGCCACGACGGCCGGCTGGCTGTTGGGCACGATCGTGACCGCCTGCTCGAACGATCGGCGCGCACCAGCGATGTCCTTCTGCTCCTGCAGGAGTGCCCCCATGAAGAGCGCGCCGAGATACCGCGGCAGCGGCTCGTTGGCATTTTTCAGACCGCGCTCGAGCGTCGCGCGAGCCTCTCCCAAATTGCCAATGAGATGAAGAACGTGTCCCAGTCGAATATGGGCCAGCGCGTAGTTTTCGTCGTAGCGCAGCGCCTCCCGGTACAACTGTCCGGCCTGGTAAAGCAGCGCCAGCCGCTCTCGGTGGGCGCGTTCTCGCATCGATATGGTCGGCGCGTCGTCGGGATTGTACTGAGACGCCTCGAACTCCCTTAGCGTGCCGAGCAGGGTTTTCGCGCGCGCGGACCGCGGCAGGGCGCTGAAGGATTTGTTCAACAGGGGACGAGCGAAACCGATCTCCTTGATGGCTGCGAATGCGCTCCCGGCAACGCCGAACCAGATCGAACGGAATTTCTTTTGATCCTCCACCTCGGCTGGTTTCAATGCCGGCTGGATGGCCGTCCAGCGATCGAGCAAATCAGAGCCATACCGGATGTGCCCCGCCGCGACGCCCGACGATATGCCGACGAGCGCCACGCCAATCTCGAGCTCAAAAACGGCCGCGGCTTCGATCGCGCCAGATTTCCCAGACGCGATCGTGGCTTTCACCGCGGCATCAAACTCAGTGCCCGTCCATTTTTGAAGCGGCACCACGGCGCGCGAGATGTCCCGGCTTTTTACATAGGCCGCGACCGCTGATTGATAAACCTGATAGGGATCCGGTGTTTGCGATTCACCGGCAGCGGTGACCGTTAGCATCACGGCGAGAAGCGCCGTCGCCGAGGCTCCTCGCGTAGACTGGGCACGCATTCGCGTCACCGTAGACCAGGCGCGGCAGGAGTTCAAGCCCATGGTGCGGTTTGTTGCCCTCATCATCTCGCTGGCCATCGCATCTTCCGTCCAGGCGCAGACGAAGGCGATTCGTTTCGGCAAGCTTTGGGACGGATCGAGGGTGACGACCGACGCCGTGGTCGTGGTGACGGGCGACCGCATCACCGCGGTGGGGACGGGCAATGGCGCAGTGCCCGCGGGGGCCGAGGTCATCGATCTTCGGAAGTACACCGGCATTCCCGGGCTGATCGATCTGCACACGCATGTCACCTATTACTGGGATCGCCAGCCCGGCACGCGCCCACGCGGCGTGCAGCGCCTTCCCGCTGTCACGGTCTATCTCGCGCAGGACAACGCGCGCCGCACGCTCGAGACCGGCGTCACGACCATTCGGGATCTGAATGCCGGCAACGACCTGGATCTCGCGATGCGCGAGCTCATCGCCAGCGGCGCGATGATCGGTCCGCGGATGTTCGTGTCCGGCCCTGGCCTGTCGTCGCGGCCCAATCAACCGCTGAATGCCGAGAACGTCCAAAGCCTGATTGCCGCGCGAGTGAAGTCCGGCGTGGACTGGATCAAGGTCTTCGGCTCACGCGGCAGCTACGAGGTGGTGGACGGTACGCAGACCGTCACCTTCGAAGAGATGAAGAGCATCGTCGACGCCGCTCACGCCGCCGGCAAGAAGGTGACGATTCATTCGTACGGAGCCAGCGGCGTTCGTGACGCCGTCCGCGCCGGTGCGGATTCGATCGAACACGGCGCCGATGTGGACGACGAGACCTTTGCGGAGATGGCGAAGAAGGGCATCGTGTGGGTGCCGACCGTCGATCACAATCGCTACTACATCGACGCGCGCGATGAGTTCGGCTTCGCGCCGGGAGTCGAAGGTCCGCTCAAGGACTACATCGAGCGCAACCTCGAGTCCGTCCGCCGCGCCATCAAGGCCGGCGTGAAGATCGGCATGGGCTCGGATGCGGTCTACACGATGTTCGGCCAGAACACGCGCGAGCTCGAATGGTTGGTCAAAGCGGGAATGACGCCAACGCAAGCGCTCGCGTCAGCGACAACAATTCCGGCGGAGCTGTTAGGAATAGGTGATCGCCTCGGCCGCATCGCGCCCGGCTATCTCGCGGACCTCGTGGCTATTGAGGGCGATCCCACATCAAGCGTCCTGCCTGTCATCAACGGAGTGAAGTGGGTGATGAAAGATGGCCGCATCGTTGTTGCGTTGAAGCCATGAGTTCGATGGATCATCAGCGCCTGCGAGCCGACCAGTTGTAGCTGCCGCTGCCGCAACCCATATAGTCATAGAATTGCGTCAGGCCAGCTACTGTGCCATCAGGCGTGAATACTCCCTGCACGTAAATCGCGTTGGCCTGTATCGGGGGGGCAGAATTGCTGTAACCAAAAGCGGGAAACGAGGGATTGGTCCGGCCGATTTCAACGGACAACCCTGAAAGAGTTCTCGATACCGGACAGCCATTCAACGTGTAGTTGACCGTAATGGCCGTTACCCTTCCTTCGTTGGAAACCACAAAGTTAGCGCCCGCTTCTGAGGAGCCGCCGCTCCATTCGCCGGCTAAGCTCGATCTCCCGCCTGGCGGAGTTGGCGCCGTTGGCGACCCACCGCCACATGCGGTTGCCGCGATCAGCAACGCAAGGCCAAGAACCGCCCTGACACGCCAATAAACCTTTTCGCCCCTCATCTCGTCTATGTCCAGCGAGGCTATATCCAGTGTGGATATAATCGTCGCCATGGCCACCGACATTCTGCCCGAATCGCTGCTGCCGCTCCAGCCGGCGGTCTTTCATATTCTTATGGCCCTCGCCGACGAGGATCGCCACGGCTACGCGATCATCCAGGAAGTCTTGGCGCGAACCAACGGCGACGTCAGGCTCAGCCCCGGCACTTTATATAGATCCATCCAGCGGATGCTCGACGACGACCTGATCGTCGAAGTGCACGAGCGTCCCGCTCCTGAGCTTGACGATGAGCGGCGGCGCTATTACCGCATCACGAAATTCGGCAAGGCCGTCGCGCGAGAGGAAGCTAATCGCTTGAGCGAGCTGGTGCGCCTGGCGCGCGCCAGCGGATTTGTCACAAGGAAGCTCCCGACGTCTTGAAGGTCGCGAACTTTATGCAAATGAATCACATCTTTTCCCGAACACTTCAAGACGTCCCGCCCCGCCGGAGGCGGGGCAAGAAAACGCTGCCTCGAGCGAGGCGAAGCGAGTGCGTTATATGAAGGCGGAGCCTCGCTCGATGTTCTATCGCGCGCTGCTGCATCTCTTTCCACGATCGTTTCGCGCCGAATACGGCGGCGAAATGGAAGCGGTGTTCGCGCGTGACTGGAAGGCCGCTCACGGCGTCGCGCTTGCGGCGCTGGTCGCCACCACGATCGTCGACGTCGTCTCGAATGCCCTGCAGGTTCACCTCGACATCCTCCGGCAGGATCTGAGTTATTCGATTCGATCGCTGCGGCGGACACCCGGATTTACGCTCACCGCAATTCTCGTCGCCGCCATCGGCATCGGCGCCACAACGGCGACGTTCAGCATTGCCGATCATGTGCTGCTGCGGCCGCTGCCGTTTGCCGATCCCGATCGGCTGGTCAGACTGTGGGAGACACAGGCGTCGCGCGGGTATTCCCGCCTCGAGCCATCACCGCCGAACTATCTTGATTGGAAGCGGCTGGCCCGTTCGTTCGAGGGCATCGAGGCGTACAGCGCCGCCTCGTCAACGTTTCTCGGGAACGGCGAACCCGAGCGCATTTCGGGAGCGCGCGTAACCGGCGGAGCGTTCCACCTGCTTGGGCGTCAGGCGTCGATCGGCCGCACACTGACCGAATCCGACATCACGTCGGACGAGAACCCCATCGTCATCAGCGATAGGTTCTGGCGCAGCCGCTTTGGCGGCGACGCCAATGTATTGGGTCAGACGATGCCGCTTGATGACGCCACGACCGTGATCGTCGGCGTGATGCCTGCGAACTTCATCTTCCCCGACCGCGACACCGATTATTGGCGGCCCTTCCGTTTCAGCGCGCAAAACGGCGACGAGGACCGCAACAACCAGTTCATAGCGGTCATCGCCAGGTTGAAGCCGGCCGTGACGTTCGAGCAGGCCCGATCGGAGATGCAGGTCATCGCCGGCCAGCTCCGACAGCAATATCCGAAAGAGCTCGCCGACAGAAGCGCGAGCGCGTTTCGCTGGCGCGACGAACTGCGGGCGCAGTCGCGCATGCTGTTATGGGGTCTCGTCGGCGCGTCTCTCTGCGTGCTGCTGATCGCGTGCACCAACCTCGCCAACCTGTTGATGTCGCGCGCACTCTCGCGTCGCACCGAGTTTGCGGTGCGCGCGGCGGTCGGCGCCAGCGTTGACCGCCTGGTCCGCCAGATGCTGACCGACAGCCTGGTGCTTGCGGCCGCCGGTGGCCTGCTCGGAATCATTCTGGCCATCGTCTCGGCGCCCCTAATCGCGCGACTCGTCCCGTCCTCGCTGCCGATCGCGGAAGTACCGCCGGTCGATCTCAGGATGCTGTTCGGCGCCGGCATGCTTACGCTGGCAACGGGTCTCGTGTTTGGCGTCTTGCCGGCGTTAAGAGCATGCCGCTCTGCAGACGGATCGGCATTGAAAGAAGGCGCTCGTGGCGGCGCCAGCCGCGGCACCGAGCGGCTTCGAGCAGGACTGGTCGTCGCCGAAATCGTGGCCTCGGTCGTACTGCTCGTGTCTGCGGGACTGTTGATCCAGGCGCTGCTTAGGGTGCAGGCCGTCGATCCCGGTTTCACGGCCACCAACGTGTTGACGCTGCGCACGACGCTGCCGGCTCCCAAATATCGTCTGACGACGGCCCGTCAGCAGTTCTATCAGCGCGTGCTTGGTGAGATCCACGCGCTGCCGGGCGTGACGAACGCGGCCTACATCAGCTTCCTGCCAATGACGTTCCGGGGCGGAATCTGGTCGATTCTGACGACGGTGGCGGATCCGAATAGTCCTGGAGGATTCGTGGCGCCCAACCTCCTTGACCCGCGCAACGCCAGCATTCGCTTTGTCACGCCGGGATTCTTCGCGGCGATCGGCACGCCGATTCTGCAGGGACGCGACATCAGCTCGAATGACTCTCTGAACACGCCGCGCGTCGCGGTGGTGAGCCGATCGTTTGTCCACCAGCACTTTCCTGACAAAGACCCAATCGGCCAGCAGTTCGCTGTGGCTTTCAATGTGCGGACGATTGTCGGCGTGGTGGGCGACATCCGGGTGCGCGGCCTCGAGCGCGAGAGTGAGCCTCAGGTCTACATGCCGGCATCGCAGATGCTCGACGGACAGCTTGGCTTCTACTCGCCGAAAGATCTGGTAATCCGATCGATCGTTCCGCCGGCGACACTGATTCCCGCCGTGCGGTCGATCATCAGGAACACTGATCCGCAACTGCCAATCACCGGGTTGCAGACGCTCGAAGAAGTCATCACCCTCGAAACCGCGCCTCGCGTCGTGCAGCTGCGCGTGCTTGGGGGATTTGCGGCGATCGCATTCCTGCTCGCCGCGATCGGCATCCACGGACTGCTCGCCTTCACCGTCGCGTCGCGAACCCGCGAGATCGGCGTCCGCATCGCGCTTGGCGCGAAAGCCCGCGACATCATGTGGATGGTGATGGGCCGCAGCACGATGCTCGCGATCATCGGCGTCTCCGTCGGCGCCGTCCTGGCCTATGCCGCAGGCCGATCGATGCAGGCGTTGCTGTTCGGCGTCGATCCCGCCGACGTGCGCGTCTTCGCCGCCGCGGTGATCCTGTCGTTGCTGATGGCGCTCGCCGGCAGCCTGGCACCCGCCTGGCGCGCGATTCGGGTCGATCCGATCACAGCCACTCGTTCGGACTGACGTTCAGAGCATTTCCGAAGGGGAGAATCCGACGACCGATAGGACTATGATCCGTCGCGCCGCCTATGCCCCCTATCGACCCAGAGCCCACCGAACGCTTGCTGGAGCGCTTCAAAAGGGGTGACTCCAACGCGCTCGAAATCCTCCTCGCTCGCCACCTTCCGAGGCTCCGTCAGTGGGCGGCCGGCCGCCTTCCCAGAACGGCTCGGGACGGCATCGATACTCAGGACCTTGTACAAGAAACGGTGGTTCGAACGTTAAAGGTGTTGAGGACCTTTGAGTGCCGCCGGGCGGGCGCGCTCCAGGCCTACTTGCGGCAGGCGCTGATGAACAGCATCCGCGATCATATTCGGACGACGCGGCGACGGCCGATTGGAGAGCCGCTTATCGACACCGAGCCTGCGCTCGATGAGTCGCCGCTCGAGCTGGCCACCGGCCGCGAGAACCTGGAACGATTCGACGCGGCGTTGGGGGTGTTGGAGGCAGCGGATCGGGAGGCGATCATCGGCCGAATCGAGCTTGGGTATGACTACGACGAATTGGCAACGGCATTGGACAAACCAAGCCCCGGTGCCGCTCGCATTGCGGTCAGGCGGGCTCTGTTGACGCTCGCCACGAAAATGAGCGACCTGGCTGAGGTGAAGCGATGATCCCGAAAGGCTCGTACCTCGAGGAATTGGCGGACTCAGTGGCGGACGGCCGAGCGATCGACTGGCCCAAAGCCGAGTCAACTGCCAAGACGCCGCACGAACGCGCGCTCGTCGCCCAGCTTCGACTCGTCGCCCAAGTCGGGGCGTTACGGGCATCGCCAGGGTCTGCGAGCTCGGCGCGGGCCTCCTCGGGTTCGGTGCAAATGGTCTCGCCTCTCGAAGAGACGAGCCAAGCCATCGATCGGCTCGCGGAATCGGGGTCGCAGCCAGACGAAGATACGGCAACGGCCCAACGCGTCTGTTGGATGCACCTCAAGATAGTCGTGGAGATCGGCCGGGGCGCTTTCGGCACCGTCTACCGCGCGTGGGATCCCAACCTGCAACGCGAGGTCGCGCTCAAACTGGTCGATTTCGACGACGGCGACGCTGCGATCCAGTCGGCCGTCATCAATGAGGCGCGCTTGCTCGCCCGGGTTCGCCACTCCAACGTGGTGGCTATCCACGGTGCTGATCAGACAGACGGAAAAGTTGGCCTGTGGATGGAGTTCATCCGTGGGCGCACGCTGCGCGAGATCGTCAGTGAACTTGGGCCGTTCAGTCCGCGCGAAGCCGCCGGTATCTGCCTGGAGCTCGCTCGCGCGCTGGCGGCCGTGCACGCCGCGGGACTGGTTCATCGCGACGTCAAGGCGCAAAACGTCATGCGCGAGCAGGGCGGTCGGATCGTGCTGATGGATTTTGGCGCCGGCGAGGAGGCCGGCGTATCGGCGCCGCGGCACCTTCGGGGAACGCCGATTTACATGGCCCCGGAATTGGTGGACGGCGCTCCTGCGACGCCGTGCAGCGACGTCTATAGCCTTGGTGTTCTGTTGTTCTACCTCGTGACCGGCACGCATCCGATCAGCGGCGACCACGTCGAGGATGTGCGAGCCGCACATCGCGGAGGCCGGCGCAAACTCCTCCGCGACTTGCGACCCGACGTTCCCGCGGCGTTTCTTCAATGCGTGGAGCAGCTGCTCGAAGCGGATCCGGCTCTGCGCATTCAAACCGCCGGGGCGGCCGAGGCGGCGCTGCTACGCGCACTGGAAGAGACAAAGCGTCCCGCGCTCAAGTGGTTTGCGGCGACCGCAGCGGCGATCGCCGCCGTGGTCCTGCTGGGTATCGGAGCCAATGCGTTATGGACGCGCTTCGCCGGTGGCGGCGCCGTTCGATCGCTGGCCGTTCTTCCGATGGTGAACTTGACTGGAGATCCCAACCAAGACTACTTCGTCGACGGGATGACCGACCTTCTCATCACCGAACTGTCGCGCATCTCCGCGCTCCGCGTCACCTCGCGAACCTCGATCATGGGCTACAAACAGACGACGAAGCGGATCGACGACATCGCGCGAGAGCTGGACGTTGACACGGTGCTCGAAGCGTCGGTGATGGTGGCAGGGTCGCAGGTGCGACTGAACGCCTCACTGATTCGCCGGTCCGACCAGGCTCGCTTGTGGAGAAAGTCGTACGAGCAGCCAGTGCAGAATGCGTATGTGCTGCAGGCCACGATGGCAGGGGATCTGGCGGACGCCTTGCGGCTGGTCATCACAACGGACGAGCGGAAGAGCCTGCAGGCTGCGTATGTCGCCAGTCAAGAGGCCCAGGACTTGTACTTTCGTGGCCGCTATGTGTTCCATCTCTTCGACCGCAACCGCGCCAACGAGGCCTGCGGGCTCTTCGAACAGGCCGTAAAGGTCGATCCGAAGTATGCGGTCGCCTGGGCAAGCCTTTCACGCTGCGTGATGTGGCTCGAAACCTTTGGCCTGCTGACGCTCAACGAGGCGCGGCCGCGTGTCACCGTCGCCGCACAAACGGCCATCGCCCAGGACGCCTCATTGGCAGAGGCCCACACCGCGCTTGGAGAGATACAGTTTCGCTACGATTGGGATTGGAAGAGCGCTGCCGACACGTATCAGCGGGCGGTCAATGCGAGCCCGAGCTTCAGCCTCGTTCGCGACAAGTACTCCAGGTTCCTCGCCGCAGCTGGACGAACCACCGAAGCGCTCGAACAGGCGCGCCGCGGTCTGGAATCGGACCCCGAATCTGCCGAAATGCGGCTCACCTACGCGCTGATGCTGTTCTACCTCCGGCGGTACGACGAGGCGCTGCAGCAGACCGATGAAGCCATCAGGCAGAACCCTTCGTTTCCGGGCGCCTATGTGGTCCGCGCGCGAACGTTGTCGGCGCTGTCGCGGCACGATGAGGCCGCGCAGTCGATGCAGCAAGGCATCGGCCTCGGCCGTGCGCCGGCGCAGCTCCTGGAACTCGCGCGGATTTACGCAGCGGCCGGGCGTCGTGACGACGCCCTGGCGACGCAAGGTAAAGTCCCTGGCCTGGTCGCGCCCGACGGCATCGTCGACATGCTCGATGGCGCGTATATCCTGGCAGCGCTCGGTCGTCAGGATGAAGCCCTGACGCGCCTAGAGCGGGCCGTTGCTGATCACGAACCGCGGATCCTATGGCTGCGCGTCGATCCAAGAGTTGATGCCTTGCGAAGCAATCCTCGATTCACGACTATGCTGACGCGACTTGGTGGACTGAATTGACTCGACGATACTGAGTTGACGAGCTTCGAGGCCACCACATAAGCTGTTCCCGCCTTATCGGCGCTGCTAACCCCTCAAGGAGACCGTCATGCCGAAGAAGTTCTCGATGAAGAGCACCCACACCAAAGTCGAGTCAACGATAGCGAAACTGAAGGGGGAAAAGAAAAGCGCCGAACGAGACAAGCTGATCGGCAAGCTCGAGAAGTTCTTGATGGCTATCGATTGCGGTCAGGACATGCTG
>Ga0137455_1000028_pt1 | contig 28986 bp, 21 predicted proteins | sample EasRivERMGT600_2_FD_102334 | JGI IMG/M metagenome (GOLD analysis project Ga0137455, IMG submission 102334) | Soil microbial communities from meander-bound floodplain in the East River, Colorado, USA - East River MetaG ERMGT600_2 | ecosystem: Environmental > Terrestrial > Soil > Floodplain ... | reverse complement strand
GAGCGGCGACGACGCCTCCGCGACGACGCGTCCGCCGCGTGAGACGGTCGCGCGCAGCGCGTCGATCGTCGACACGCCGTCGAACACGACGCCGCCGTCACGGGCTGCGCGCACCAGCGATCGCAACGTCGATGCGCGGGCGGAGATGATGCCGGCTTCCTCGAGCGGCGCGGCCGCGAGCTGATCGGGTGTTGGGAAGAGGCGATTGAGCGCCGCCGATCCGTCGAGTGGCGATCCCCAACGCTCGGCGATTCTCCCGGCGATCGTCGTCGCCGCCTTGACCGAGATCTGCTGGCCGAGGATCGCCCGGACCGCGATTTCGAAGGCATCCCATGCGCCTGGTGTTCGAATGCCGGCGTGAGCGGCCGCCGAACGGCGCAGCAGTGGGTCGCCCGACAATTGTTCGGCAATCACCGAGGGATCGGCGCCGAGATCGAACATGCGCCGGACCCGCTCGACAATCGCGAGCAAGGCGCGTGGATCGCCGAACTGCACGTCGAGCATCAAGGCGGATCCCGATTCCGCCGGCCCGATCGCAATCGTGCCCGTGGCGCTGCCAACCGCGATCGTGCGCTGATAGCGGTTGTCTTCGACGAGCTCTACGCCGGGCGTGGCGCGGGCGGCGAGAAAACCGATCACCTGCGGCCAGTCGTAAGGCGGCCGATAAGCGAGCCGGAAGCGATAGCACTCCGGACTGTCGACGCGTCTGCGCGCGAGCTTTCGCAGTTCCGTTGGCGTCCGAGAGAACGTGCGCCGCATCTCGCCGTTGAATCGGCGCAGGCTGCCGAATCCCGCGGCGAACGCGATCTGCGCGATCGGCAGCCGCGTTTCGTCCAGCAACTTCTTCGCGAAATGCACGCGCCTGGTCAGCGCGACCTCGATCGGCGTCGCGCCGAGATGCTGCACGAATAGCCGCCGCAGGTGCCGGTCGGTCACGCCAAGACGATTGGCAAGCTTCTCGACGCCATCGCCATCAAGCGCGCCTTCGCCGATCAGTCGCAGCGCTCGAGACACGACGCTTGATGTTCCGGACCATGCGGGTGTGCCAGGCGAGGCTTCCGGACGGCAGCGCAGGCAGGGCCGGAACCCGGCCGCCTCCGCGGCCGCGGCGGTCGCGTAGTAGCGGACGTTCTCGTCCTTCGGCGAGCGCGCCGGGCAGATCGGCCGGCAATAAATTCGCGTGCTCGTGACGGCTATGAAGAATTTGCCGTCGAAGCGCGCATCGCGCGAGCGCCGCGCCCGGTCGCAGACCTTGCGGTCCAACTCCATGACCAACCGAGCTTAGCCCGATTAGCCGCATCGGGCTGGACAGATTCGGACTTCGTCAACGTAAGGCACAATAGAGCTGTGCAGATTGCCGGCCTCGCGATCCTTCTGGCTTTGTCCCTGTTTCAGGCTCCGACACTCAAATCCGATCCGCCGCACAAGTGCGACAACTGTGACGAGTGGAACAAGCCGCGCGAACCGTTCAAGGTGTTCGGCAATACGTATTTCGTCGGCACCGACGGCCTGTCGGCGATCCTGATCGTTGGCAATGCCGGGCTCATCCTGCTCGACGGCGGCCTCGAGCAATCGGCGGCGGTGATCGACGCCAACATCCGCAAGCTCGGATTCAAGACCCAGGACATCACGCTGATCGTCAATTCTCACGGCCACTACGATCACGCCGGCGGCATTGCCGCCATCCAGCGCGCCAGCGGCGCGATGGTCGCGGCGAGCCCGTCGGGCGCCGATGCGCTGCGGCGCGGTGAGAACACCACCGACGATCCTCAATATGGATTCGGCAAGGCATTCAACGGCTTTCCGCCAGTGAAGAACGTCAAGGTGATCAAGGACAGCGAGACGCTGAGCGTCGGCAACCTGTCGATCACCGCGAACTTCACGCCGGGGCATACGCCGGGCAGCACCTCGTGGACATGGAAATCGTGCGAGGGCAAGGAGTGCCTGAACATCGTCTACGCGGACAGCATCAGCGCGGTGTCGGCGGATGGATTCAGGTTCACCGATTCTCCCGAACGCGTGAACGCGTTTCGCCGCAGCATCAGCCGCCTCGGCGAGCTGCCCTGCGATATCGTCATCTCGACGCATCCGTCGGCAACCAATCTCGATGAGAAGATCAAAAAGCGGGCGGAGAAGAGCAGTCCTGATCCATTCGTCGATCACGGCTGCAAGGCGCTCGCGGCAACCGCGATGAAGGGCCTCGAAGCCCGCACCGCCCAAGAGAAACAGGGGAAGAAGTAATGGCTGTCGTAGTTCGAGGAATGCTGGCGGCGCTGGCGATCGCGCTCGCCACTGCTTGTTCGGGCCGGCTGGAGTTGGCCAACATTCAGGTCGGCCGATCGCTCAACCAGGATGGGAGCGTCGCAAGCATCACCACCTTGTTCAAGCCGAGCGAAACGGTTTATGTCGCCGTTCAGACGGGCGCGGGCAAGGGCGTGATTGGGGTGAGATGGAAGTACGGCAGCAAGGTCGTCGCCGAGCCCACCAAGTCCGTCGACTACAACGCCGGCCCCAAGTCCACCGAGTTCCACTTGCAGAACTCAGGTGGATTCCCGCCGGGCGATTACAGCGTCGATGTGTTGATCGACGGCGTCCAGGTCGGCACGCGCAACTTCAAGGTCGGTGAATAGAACGTGCCAGGCACCCACGCATTTTGCGGGTGCCTGGCACGTTCACTCGTACCTCAGCGCGAGGATCGGATCGATGCGGCTCGCGCGCGTCGCGGGAATCAGGCCTGCCGCTGCGGACACGACCGTCAACAGCAGCACGGTCCCGATCGCCATCCACGGATCGTTCGGCTGAATCCCGTAGAGCTGCGACGAGACGTAGCGGCCCAGCCCGATCGCCGCGGGCACGCCGACGGCGAGCCCGATGGTGAGCAGGAGCAGCACTTCACGCATCACGATCCACAGCACGCCTGACGGCTCGGCGCCGAGCGCGAGACGAAGGCCGATCTCTTTGCGCCGGCGCGCGACGATGAACGCCATGACGCCGTAGAGGCCGATCGACGCCAGCAGGGTCGCCAGGAAACCAAAGCCGGCCGACAACAGCGCGATCAATCGATCCGTCAGCAACGTCTCGTCGAGCTGTCCCTGCACGGTCTTGACGTCATACACCGGCATGCCGGCATCGAGCCGCTTCACTTCGCTCCTGATCACGTTGAACGCAGACGATGACGCATCGGTGGTGCGCACGTAGAACGTCGTGCTGCCGCCATATCCCGGCCAGAACACCTGGCGGCGGACGCCTTCACGCGGGCCTTCGTAGAGCGAGTCTTCGACGACACCGATGATCTCGACGTCGAGCTTCACCTCGGGTCCCTGGCCGCGGCCCAGCCGCTTGCCGATCGCGCTCTTGTCTCCGAAGAAATGCTGCGCGAACTTGCGATTGACGATCGCGATTCTCGGGTTCTCGACAATGTCCGACGATCGGAAGTCGCGCCCGTCGAGCACCTTGATTCCCATCGTCTCGAAGTAGCCCGGCGAGAGCGCGTTCATGAACGCCTGCATGTCCTCGCCGTCCTTGGCGTTATGTCCCTCGACCGATGTGGTGCTGTCCCATTCGTCGCCGGACAGGATCGAAACCCCCGCATGCCCCGCCGACTTGATCCCCGGCGTGCTCCGCAGGCGATCCAGCAGCTCGTTGTACAGGTTCACAGTTCGCGGGTTGTCGTATCCGCTTAGCGCCGGCGACAGGCGGAACGTCACGAGGTTATCCATCTGCACGCCGGTGTCGGTGGTCTGCAGATTCTGGAGGCTGCGCACGAACAGTCCCGCGCCGAAGAGCAGCAGGAAGCTCAACGCCACCTGAGCGGCGACCAGACCCTTACGCAGGTAAAGCGATCCGCCGGTGCCCGCGATCCCTCCGACAGTGTCCTTGAGCGTCGCCCACTGATCGGGATTGCTGGCCTTCAATGCCGGCAGCAACCCGAAGACGACACCGGTCAGGAGCGTCAGCACGAACGTGAACGACAGGATGCGCAGGTCAGGCGTTGGTTGAATCAACAGCGGCTGTTGCTGCGGAATGAGCGCGATCAATCCGCGCGTCAACGCGACCGACAACGCAATGCCAAGCGCGCCGCCGATCAACGAGAGCAGCACGCTCTCGGTCAGTAACTGCCGCACCAGTTGGCCGCGGGTCGCGCCGAGCGACAACCGCACGGCGATCTCTCTCTGGCGCATGAAGCCGCGGGCGATCAGCAGGTTGGCGACGTTGGCGCACGCGATGAGCAGCACGAGGCCGACCATCGCCATCAACACGAGCAGCGCGGTCGAGAAATCGTTGCGCAGCGGCGAGTAGCCGACGTCGGCCTTTTCGATCTTCAGCTGCCCCTTCAGGAACTGCTCGCGATTGAACTGGGAGAAATACTTCGCGCCCGGCAGTGTCAGCTCCTGCTGGCGAATCTGCGTGAACAGTCCCTGCAGCGGCGCCTGCGCGCTTTCGATCGTCTGGCCAGGCTTGAGACGCGCGAACACCTGCACCCACCGCGTCCGCTCATCATCCATTCGCACCCAGCTCCACTCGGGCACGATCACGGCCTTCATCAGGATCGGCACGCGCATCTGCGGCGAGCGCGCCGGATCGATGCCGGCGAATCCCGCCGCCGACACGCCGACGATCGTCATCGGATAGTTGTTGACGAGAATCTTCTTGCCGATCGCGCCCATGTCGCGATTGAAGCGGCGGTTCCAGTAGTCGTAGCTGATCACGACGACGGGATGGCCCTGGTAGATCTGATCGTCTTCCTGCGAGCTGAAGACGCGGCCGGCCGCCGGGGCGACGCCGAGCATCGAGAAGTAGTTGCCCGACACCATCTCGATGTCGATGCGCTCGGTCTGGTTGTCCACGGCGATCGACGCATCGGCCAGCCGCCGCGCGATCACTTCACCAAGCGGCTCCGCGCGCTTCTGATACTCCTGGTAGATCGGATACGAGTGCATCCGCGAGCCCATGTTGCTGCCGCTGTGAGGCCCGGACTGATAGAGCATCACCAGCTCCTCAGGGTTCTTCACCGGCAGCTTCCGGAGCAGGATCTGATCGATCAACGTGAAGATCGCGGTGTTGGCGCCGATGCCAAGCGCGAGCGACAGGATCGCCACGATCGAAAACAGCGGGCTTCGGAAGAGGCCGCGGACGGCCAGCTTGAGGTCGTTGGTGGGCAGGGTCATTACGGGGGGTTAGACGGGCCACCGAAGACAGGGGTTGTTATCCCAGGGCCACAGAAAGCACAGAAGGCATTAATTTTCTGAGCTTTCTGCGCCTTCTGTGGCCCAACCTTGAACCATCGGCGGCCGTCAAACGTATCAAGAAAAATGGAGGCTTCATGTCGTTTCTGAGTCGATTACTTGGTAAGAGCGAACCCCCCAAGCAGCGCGTCCAGGTGTGCGTCGAATGTGGTATGCCGGTGGCCGACCACAAGCAATGGTGTTCGATCCTTCAGGGCCAGAACGAGTTGAAGCAGAAGGCGGAAAGAGAAAAGAAGACAGCGTAACGCCCTGCCTCGCCGAAGCCTTGGCGTAGGCGGGCTGGCACATGATTGGCAGCGATACGGGACCTCGGGAGGGTTCCGTGTCGCGACTTGCCGACGATTCCGATCCGCTGCTCGCGTTTTCCACCGAACTTGGCGACGTTCCTCCAGACGCCTCTCCGCCCGATCCCGCAACCCAACCCGTTGCTGCGACAGAAGATGCGCGGCGGCTGCTGCGAGCGCCGGCCGTCGACCCGCTGATCGCGCGTGTCGATCGACTCGAGCGAGCACTCGAGGATTCGAAGAAGCAGGTCTCGATCCTGAAGTCCGAAGTGGCGACATTAGTCCGCGCACTGGGCGACATCAAGAAGCCGATGAGCCGGCCCGACGCGAGACCGCCGCGCGCAACGCGCTCGGGCAAGCGCACGGTCGCCACGGCCGTGGGCCTCGTGATCGGCCTGGGTTTCGGCACTCTCACGTGGGTGTATCTGACCGCCGGCGCGGACACACCGATTGCCGCGCCCGCGCCGGTATCGACGCAAGGGTTAGTGGCGGATCCGCCGCCCGCATTTCAAGGGCCGACACTATTTGAAGGGCCGAAGACGTCAGCACCAATAGCACTCGCAGCACTCAAAGCACCCCAGGCACCTCGATACGTCGGTACTCTGTCGATCGATGCGTCGCCTGGCGGCGAGGTGTTCCTCGACCGTCAGAGCGCAGGCATCACGCCGCTGCGCCTCACGAATCTTCGCGCCGGTTCACATCTGATCTGGATCGAGCGCGACGGTTACCAGCGATTTACGCGCGTCGTGCAAGTGCCTTCGGATCGCGTCACGCGCCTGTACGCCGAACTGGAGTCGATCCCCGTGAGATGAGGTAAGCTTTCTTGCCTCATGAAGAAACCAGCCGACTTGACCATCGCCGAAATGAATGCGGCGCTGTTTGGCACGTCCGACGCCCGCGCCATCACGACGGCCGCACTGATCCAGAAGCTGCTGGATTCCGGCGACGGCATCAGCGATCTGGTCTTCTCTCCCGGCCGCCCGCCGCAGGTTGAGCGCTTTGGCGAGCTGGTGCCGGTCTCGGTAGCGGAGCTGCCGATGCTTCGCAACGACGACACCGCCGGCATTGCCCGCGATCTGATTCGCGACCACGAGACCTATCTCCGGACGTTGATCGATACGGGGTCGACGGATCTGTCGTACGCCTTGCCGGATCGCTGCCGCTTCCGCGTCAACGTGTTCCGCCAGCGCGGCTCGTTCGCGATCGTCATGCGAATGATCGCGCAGAAAATTCCTTCGATTCAGGATCTCGGATTGCCGCCGGCGATTGCCGATTGCTCGACGTTGAAGAACGGCATCGTGCTCGTGACGGGCCCGACCGGGTCCGGCAAGTCGTCGACGCTCGCGGCGATCATCGATCTGATCAACACGAACCGTGCCGATCACATCCTCACGATCGAGGACCCGATCGAGTTCCTGCACCAGCACAAGAAGGGCACGGTGCACCAGCGCGAGCTGCACACCGACACCCCGACGTTCGCGCTCGCGTTGCGCGCGGCGCTGCGCCAGGCGCCGAAGGTGATCCTGGTCGGCGAAATGCGCGATCGCGAGACGATCGAAATCGCGTTGACCGCCGCGGAAACCGGCCACCTCGTGTTCTCGACGCTCCATACCATCGACGCCTCGAAGACGGTCGAGCGCATCGTCGGCACCTTTGAAGTGTCGGATCAGCAGGCGGTGCGCGGCCGGCTGGCCGCGTCGTTCCGGTATTTCATCTCGCAGCGCCTGATCCCGAAGAAGGGCGGTGGCCGCCTCGCCATCATCGAGATGCTGAAGGCGACGATGCGCACACGCGAGTACATCGAGATGGGCGAGAAGGAAGGCAAGTCGCTGCTCGATGCGATGCGCGACGGCGCCCTCGACGGCATGCAGTACTTCGACGGCGAGCTCGAGAAGCTGGTCCGCGCCGGCACGATCGCGCAGAGCACGGCGCTGCTCTATGCGACCAATGCCGGCAACCTGAGGGTGGCGCTCGCGGACGTGCCGGACGAGGACTCGCTGATCACACGGTAAGAAGGTCTTAGGGTCTTAGGGTCCTAGGGTCTTAAAAGGCTCCAGGACCTCAGGACGCCTCATTCGGATCGCAGCGCTTCCATTACATCCACGCGAGACGCACGAGTTGCCGGCATCAGCGATGCGATCACCGCCGCGGCGATCAGCACCGCGGCCGCACCGGCAAGCGGCACCGCGCCGGGCACTTCGATGTTGCCGAAGAATCCGCCGGCAAATCTCAGGAGCGCCAGGCCCGCGATCACACCGGTCACGATGCCGGCGCCCGCGATCACGGCGCCCTCGCCGAGGATGCGCGTCAGCAGGTTCGACGGCGTCGATCCGATCGCGAGCCGCACGCCGAACTCGCGCATGCGCGCGCTCACCGAGAACGCGAGCACGCCGGCCACGCCGACGACGGCGATGGTCAGCGCGACCAGCGCGAAGCCGCCGAACACGATCGTGTTCAGGCGATTCGGCGCCAGCACTTCGGCGCGCACGTCCTCGAGTGTCGCGGCGCGCTCGACCGGTTGCTCGGCCGAGATGTCGCGAATGATCTTCGTGATCGGCGTCACCAGCGTGTAGGGATCGACCTTGGCGTGCACGAAGAGTCGCCCGCCACCGAATTCCTGCTCCATCGGGTGATAGATCGTCATCTTCGGTCCGGGCACGATGTTCTCGTCGTCCAGGTCGGCGGCGATGCCGACGATGCGCCGCCCGCCGGTGGAGATGCCGATGAACTTCATCACCGGATCGGTCCACATCAACTTGCGGTTCACCGCATCCTGGCTGTTGAACATGCGGCGCGCGACGGTCTCGCTGATGATCACGACCTTCTCGGTATCGGAACGATCGTCGGCGTTGAAGTCGCGGCCGGCGATGATCGGCACGCCGAGCGACTTGAAGAAGCCGGGCGACACGGTGCGGAAGCTCGCGCGCGGATCGTCTTCACCATCCGCCTTCGCGTAGCCCTCGGCCGTGAACTGTGCATCGAAGAACGCGCCGGCTTCGCGCCATGGCACGATCGTGCCAATCGCCACCGTCTCGACGCCCGGCAGCTCACCGATCTTGCGAATCGCTTCGCGGTAGAGCGGCAGGGTCTGCTCTGGCGGGCGCTCGAAGTTGAGCGGCACGTGAACGGCGAGGACGTTGCTCAAGTTGACGCCGGTCTTGGTCTGCTGCAACGCGATCAGCGTCGTCAGCAGCGCGCCGGCGCCGGCCAGGAGCACGAACGAGCCGGCGATCTGCGTGACCGCGAAGAGCCGCAACCGGCGGTTCGTGCCGCTGGTGATGCGCACGCTCCCGCTCGACAGGCCGAGCCCCGCGGCCGCATCGGCGGACGGCAGTCTCGGGATGAACGCGAGTATGACCGACGACACCAGCGCAAGGCTGACCCCGACCCAGAGCAGCGTGCTGTCGACGGTGAGATCGAGGGCGCGCACGGAGAAGCGCGACGCATAGCGCGCGATGAAAGTCAGCATCGGCCGCGCGATCAGCACGCCGAGCGCAGCCCCGGCGCCGCACAGCAACACGCTTTCGGCGAGGAGTGTGCGTCGCAGCGCACCGGCGCTCGCTCCGAGAGCGGCGCGGACCGCCAGCTCGCCTTCGCGGCGCACCGAGCGCGCGAGGATCAGGTTTGCGACGTTCGAGCACGCGATGACGAAAATCAATCCGGACGCGGCAAGCAGGACAAGAAGAATCGTGCGCGCCGGCGACGTAATCTGATCGCGCAGCTGCACCGCATTGATCCGGAAGTCGTCCTTCACCGGATACGCTTCCTTGTGCGCGGTCAGCATGCCGGCGTGAATCGCCCGCAGCTCCGCGCGCGCCTGCTCGATGTCCGCGCCGGGCTTGAGGCGGCCGAAGAGCTCCGTCATCCGGTGCACGCGTCCGTCCTGCATCGTCGCCGACATGTGATGCGAGCTGGTGACCACGTTGGCGATCAGCTGCGTTTCCGCCGGATACGGCACTGACGGCTCGAGGACGCCGATGATCGTCGACGCGCGATCGCCCAGCTTGATCTGCTTGCCGAGCAGCGTTTCATCGCCGTGCAGCGACTCGGTCCAGAAGCGATGCGTCAGCACCGTCACGCTCGCCGCCTGCGCGCCATCGTCGGTGGCATCGATCAGGCGGCCGCGGATCGGCTGGAGGCCCATCACCGGGAAGAACGATCCGCTGACGACGCCGGCGCGAACGACGCGAGGTTCGCCGAGACCGACCAGCGTGAAGTCGATGGTCGAGAAGTCGCCGAGCTGAGTGATCGTCTTGAGGCCGGACTTCAGGTCGTTGATCTCGGGCACCGAGAAGTTCGCGTTGTCGGTGCCGCGTCCGGGCGCGCTCTGCCGGATGTAAACCAGGTGCTCCTCGTCGTCATTGACGAGCGGCTTGAGCAGCACGCCCCGGACGACGCTGAAGATGGCGGCATTGGCGCCAATGCCAAGGGCTAGCGTGAGGATGACGGTGATCGCGAGGCCGCGGGCCCGGATCAGGGAACGAAACGCGTAGCGGAAGTCGGTCAGCAGTCCCATATCCAATCCATTCAACGTTGAAGGGCCAATTCTTTTGCGGCGGCCGGTTCCGATGCAAGGGCGAAGAATTCAATCAGTGCAGGCGCCAGGACCTCCTGCTTGACCATGTGCGTCTGGCCGGCCAGCGTCTGGTGGACGGCGTTCGGAAAGGCGTGGGCCCACGCCTTCATTGCGTTCTGCATCCAGGCCGGGCTCTTGCCGCCACCCATCACGAGGACGGGCACCGTGACCATCGACCACTTGCCTTCGGGGAAGGGCCGGCCCTGGTGATGCGGCGCGATGATTTCGAGATCGTTCGAAAGCGTGTGCGCGATCTTCGTGAGCTTCTTCCAGAACGGCAGCAGCGACATCGCGAACACCGCGATCGCCGGCGTGCCGACGTAGCGCATGAACTTCTTGACGGCGGCGCTGCGATTGCCCGAGGCGACGAACGCCTTCGTTTCGGCGATGAAGTTTGGCGGCAGCGGCTCGTGCGTGTTGTCGATGACGTAGGGCGCCTCGAACAACGCCAGCCTGCGAATGCCGCGCAGCTGACGCACGGCTTCACCGGCAAGCGCGGCGCCGGACGAGATGCCGAACACCATTGCCGATCCACCGGCATGCTGCAGCACGGCATCGAGATCATCGATCTCTCGCTGCACGTCGTAGGCGAAGCCATCACCGCTATCGCCGCGGCCGCGCCGATCGTAGTGATACACGGTGAACCGCGACGCGAGCTCCTTCGCGAGCGGCGGCATCGGTCCGAATCCGCGCGAGCACATCGCGCCGTCGACGAGGATCAGGGCCGGCCCGCTGCCGAGCTTGTCCACCGCGATTGGGGTGCCGTCCTTCGAAATGACCTTATCCACGGTTGTTCTCCTGCTTACACGTCGAACGGCGACCCCGGGAATCGACAACCATTTAAATAGTTGATTCGAAAGGCGTTACGTCCTCGCTACGCGAAACAGTTCTTCGTGGGCGCGCGTCCGCCCACGCTCGATCTGCTCGGCGGTCGCGCCGAGTCCCAGGAGCAGATCTTCGACAAAGGCGAGCGCAACTTCGCCTTCACCGGTGAAGACCGTGTCGGCGCCGGCGCGTTTCAGATCCGGAAGGTCGCGCAAATACATGGCGCGCGCGAGCACGCGGATGCCGGGATTCGCCTCGCGAGCGGCGCGGATCACTTCGGTGCTGTTCGCCATCCCCGCCGACGTAAGAATCAGGCTTCGCGCCGACGCGATACCGGCTTCAACCAGCGTTTCAGGACGCGTCGCATCACCGTATACCGCATCACAGCCAGCGTCTCTAACCGCGCGGACCGTGTCGATATTCAATTCGACGACGGTCGGCTCGATGCCGCTTTCCTTGAGCAGGCGGGCCACGGTTTTTCCGGTCGGTCCGAAACCGATCAGCACCGCGCGATGCGCGTTTCGCGACACGCGCCCTTCCGGCGGTGGCGCATCGCTGTCGATCAGGCGCGGTCGATCGAGGTAGCCGCGCAGGCGCGGCTGACGCGCGAGCCATCCCACGATCGGATCGATCATGCGGAAGATCGCCGGGTTGACGACAATCGAGACGATCGAGGCGGCGACGAGGGTGTTGGTGGCCTCGTGCGTCAGCAGTCCGAGCTCGCGGCCCAGCGTCGCGAGGATGAACGAGAACTCGCCGATCTGCGCGAGGGCGACGGCCGCCATCACGCAGACGCGGAACGGCTCACGCCGCAGCCACATGATCGCGAACGCGACGATCGGGTTCGCGATCAGCACGATGCCGAGCGATCCGGCCAGCAGCCATGGCGAATCGAAGAGGGCCGTCGGATTGAGCAGCATTCCTACCGAGACGAAGAACAGCACCGCGAACGCATCGCGCATCGGCAGCGCGTCGGAGGCGGCGCGCAAGCTGTAATCGGATCGCCCGACCACCATGCCGGCGAGAAACGCGCCGAGCGCCATCGACACGCCGAAGATCTGCGCCGAGCCGACCGCGATCCCCAGCGCCGTGACCAGCACGGTGAGCGTGAACAACTCGCGCGATCGCGTCTTGGCGACACGATCGAGCACCCAGGGGATCACGCGCGCGCCGACGATCGCGGTGAAACCGACGAGCACCGACACTTTCAGCGCGGTCAACCCGATCGCCATCCACAACGGCTGATCGGATTCGCCCTTGCCGAACAGCGTCGGCAACAGCACGAGCGCGAGGACGGTGAACACGTCCTGGACGACGAGCCAGCCGACCGCGACGTGGCCGGCATGCGTATGCAGGACGTCGTGATCCGACAGCACGCGAATGACGACGACCGTGCTGGCGACCGCGAGCGCGATGCCGAAGATGATCGAGCCCTCATTACCCCAGCCAAGGGACGAGGCGAGCCATGCGCCGAGCAGGGTCGCGACAACGCTTTGACCGATCGCGCCCGGTACGGCGACGGCGCGCACAGCGAGCAGCTCCTCGATGTGGAATTGCAGGCCGACGCCGAACATCAACAGGATCACACCGATCTCGGCGAGTTGTTCGGCCATCCCCGAATCAACGGCCAGGCCCGGCGTGTTCGGGCCAAGCAGCGTTCCGGCGAGCAGGTAGCCGACGATCGGCGACAGCCCGAGGCGTTGCGTGAGGTAACCGAGAAAGAGGGCGCCGGCCAGCCCAGCCGTCAACGTCAAGATCAGGTCGTATTCGTGCATTGTTCGCTGGCTAGTCTGACAGATCCGCCTCTGGTCTCCAGAGTCGAACGGGGCTACAGTGTGGGCGCTATGAAACAGCTGGCCACGCTCGCCGTCGTCTCCGTCGTCCTGATCAGCCTCGCAGGGTCCGTTGGCGCGCAGTCGGGCCGCGCCCTGACCATCGAGGACTATTACAAGATCAAGTCCGTTGGCGATTCGCAGATTTCGCCGAACGGCAAGTGGGTCGCGTTCACGCTGTCGACGCGCATCGAAGAGGACAACACGACCGCCATCGAGACGTTCGTGCTCCCCGCCGATGGATCGGCGGCGCCTCGTCGCATCACGCACGAGGGCAGGAGCGTCGCCACGCCGCGGTGGACCGAAGACGGCATGCTGCAGTATTCGCTCAACGCGAAAGTGAATAGCGCGATTTTCCTCGGCGGCGAAACGCCGCAGCCGAGACCACGCACCGATGCGGCGCTGTTCAAAGTCAACGTCGATGATCCGAATGCGACGCCTGTGACGACGACGACGGCGGCGGCAGCCGGTGTGCTCAGCGCCGACGGCAAGTGGCGCGCGCAGGCCCGCGATCTGCCGCGGGCGCCCGTCGCCGAAGTGGCCGGCACCGATTTCGAGAAGCGGCATGCCACGCGCTTCAAGGGCCGCACCTTCGACTGGATGCGTTTCCAGTCCGATGGCCAGGACTATCCGACGCCCGATCCGCGCACGCGTCCCGCAGCGGAAGTCGCGATCGCCGCCGTCGAAGGCGGGCAGCCGAAGACGATCACGAGCCTGGGCATGCGCACTGCGAATCTCGCGTGGCATCCGAACGGCAGCGCGATCGCGTTCACGGCCGATGACACCTGGCAGAACGAGCAGGCCTACGAGCAGCCCGATATCTACACGGTGACGACGGGCGGCGACGTGAAGCGGCTCACCAACGACGGCTACGTCTGGAGCTCGCTGTCGTATTCACCCGACGGCCAGTTCCTGTTGTCGGAGCGCACGTTCGGCACCGGCATGATCATCGAGAAGAAGCTGTCGCACGGCGGCTCGGATGATCTGATCGTGTGGCCGGCCGCTGGTGGCACGCCGATCAATCTCACGGCGGCGTGGGACCTCGAGCCCAACGCGCCGCGCTGGTCGGCGGATTCAAAATACGTCTACTTCGTCGCCGAAAAAGGCGGCACGACGCACCTGTTCCGCGTCGCAGCTCGTGCGGGCGCGCAAGTCGAGCAGGTCACCAAGGGCGAGCGCCGTCTCAACAACGTCACATTCGACAAGGCGATGACGCGCATCGCCTATAGCGTCGGCACTTACGACAGTCCTTCCGATCTGTGGACGGCGAACATCGACGGCACCGGCGAGAAGCGCCTGACGGATCTCTTTGCCGATATCCGCGCCGAGATCGCTATCACCAAGACCGAGCGCATCACCTGGAAGAGCAACGACGGCACCGAGATCGAAGGCTGGCTCACGCAGCCGTACGGATTCAACCGCAACGGTGGTCCGTATCCGCTCGTCGTCTTCAATCACGGCGGCCCGCACTCGGCCGTCGGCTACGGCTTCAACTTCAAGCAGCAGTACTTCGCGGCCAACGGCTATTTCGTGCTCGACACCAACTTCCGCAGCTCGACGGGCTACGGCGATTCGTTCAAGTGGGCGACGTGGGGCGGGTGGGGCACGAAGGACGGGCAGGACGTGGTCTCGGGCATCGATTACGTGATCGCGCGCAACCCGATCGATCGCGCGCGCGTGGCGACGATGGGGCATTCGTACGGCGGGTTCATGACCAACTGGCTGATCACGCAGTATCCCGATCGCTTTGCCGCGGCGGCATCAGGCGCGGGCATTTCGAACTGGTTCAGCGACTACGGCACCGCCGACATCTATCGCACCAAGGAGATGGAGTTCTTTGGCGCGCCGTGGCAGGAAGAAGGCATCAAGCGGATGATCCTGCAGTCGCCGCTGATGCAGGCCGGCCATGTTCGCACGCCGACGCTCTTCATCAACGGTGAGATGGATCAGCGCGTGCCGTACGAAGAAGGCGAGCAGATGTTCTTCGCGCTGCGCCGCCAGGGCGTGCCCGCGAAGATGATTCAGTACGCGGGGCAGCCGCACGGCATCAGCGGGCACTGGAACAACGTGCACCGGATGCTCAACGAGCTGAAGTGGATCGACACCTACGTTAAGAAGACTCGAACGTCGTTTTGATGCGTTCGATTTGATTGAGATGCATCAGGTCGTGGCCGGCGTAGAGGCGCACCAGGTATCCAGCGCTCTCTTCGCCGCGCTCGGCGTGCACGCCGACACGCTTCAGATCTTCCGGCGTGGCGCGCTCGATCAGGCGCAGGTTGTCGCGCCGCAGGATCGCGAACGTCTCGAGCGATTCATTGGGATCGGAATGCGCGTAATCGAGCCGCTCGGCCCATAGATCCTGATCGAAGCCGGTGATGGCCGGCCGATCCTGCGCGAGGATCAGCCGCATTCGCCATCCCCAGACCACATCGGTGTCGGCCAGGTGTCGCAGCACGTGCGCGACCGACCACTTGCCGGGCGCCTCCGGTGTCAGCACCTTTTCCGGCGTCATCGTCGCCACGGCGCGCGCGGCGGCGCCCGGCGTCTCGCGAAGCACATCGACCGGGTGGCGGTCGCCGATCAGCCCGAGCACGGCCGACGCATATTGCGCCCGCAGCTCCGGCGCATCCTTGGAAGTATTTGAGAACACAGACATTAATCGCCCCCTCGCACCTTCGCACCCCGGACCCAACCGGTTTCTCCCCACACCGTCTAAGGGGAGGAATGCCAAAGAATCCCTTGCCGCTGCTGCAGGGCACGCTCGACCTGCTCGTCCTTAGATGCCTGTCGGGCGGCGCCCGGCACGGCTACGCGATCGCCTCGATCGTACGCGAGCAGACCGGCGGCGATCTCACCGTCGAAGACGCTGCACTGTATCAGGCCCTGCATCGACTGCATCGGCAGCATCTCGTCGATGCCGAATGGGGACCATCCGAAAACAACCGCCGCGCGCGCTTCTACACGCTGACCCCGGCCGGCCGCACGCGACTCCGCGAAGAGACCGCCAACTGGCGCCGCTACGCGCGCGCCGTCGATGCGGTGCTGCAAGGGGCATAGCGATGAAGCCGTTCTGGTATTTGCGGCGGCGATCCGTGAAATCGGATGTCGATGAAGAGTTGAACCTGCACCTCGAGATGCGCATCGACGAGCTCGCTGCGTCAGGGATGACTAGGGATGAAGCGCGCCAGGAGGCGCTCCGGCAGTTCGGCGATCTCGAAGCGACGCGCCGTTATTGCCGTGACCAGGACGAGACACGGGAGAAGACCATGCAACGGACGTTATCGATTCAGGATCTCGGCCAGGACTTGCGCATTGGGATCCGCAGCCTGCTGCGCGTGCCGCTCTTGACGCTGACGATCATTCTCACGGTCGGCATCGGCATCGGCGCCACCGCGGCGATCTTCAGCGCCGTCAATGCGGCGATGCTGCGGCCGCTGCCGTATGCCCATTCCGATCGCCTCGTGCGCATCTACACCGACACGCCGCCGTTCAAGTTCCGCTTCTCGATCGCCGATTACCTGGCATTCACCGAGCAGCAAACGCGATTCGAGCGGCATGCGACCTACACGGATCGCGCGGTCAGCTTCAGCAACGGCGAGATCGCCGAGCTGCTGCGCACGCGCGTGGTGTCGTGGCAGTTCTTTTCGGTGCTTGGCATCAACCCGCTGCTCGGCCGCGATTTCAGCGAGAGCGACGGACGCACCGGCAGCGTCCAGGTCGCGCTGGCGAGCCACGCGTTCTTTCAACAGCGGCTCGGCGGCCGCGCCGATGCGATCGGCCGGCCCGTTCGCCTCGACGGCGCCGAATTCACCATCGTCGGCGTGATGCCGCCGGCGGCGGGACCGCTCGAGCGCCGCTACGACCTGTTCCTGATTCAGCAGTTCACGCCGCCGACGCGCAAGGGCCCGTTCTTCTATTCGGTGATCGCGCGGCTGCCCGACGGCGCGGCTCGCAATCTCGCCGCCACCGAGCTGCGCACCATCAATCGCGCACTGTTCCCGATCTGGAAGTCGTCGTACCAGGACGACAAGGCGACCTGGTCGATGGAGGATCTCAAGACGAACCTGATCGGCGACGTCAGGGCGATTTCCGGCCTGGCGCTCGCGGCCGTGGCGCTGGTCTGGTTGATCGCCTGCGCGAATGCGTCAAACCTGTTGATTGCTCGTGTGACGAGCCGGCGACAGGAGCTTGCCGTTCGCGCCGCCCTCGGCGCGACGCGTGGACGAGTGATCCGTTATCTGCTCGTTGAAAGCGGCTTGCTGGCGGCCGGTGCCGCTCTCCTCGCGGTTGCGATCGCGTATGGCGGCATGCAGCTGCTGCAAACCTACGGCGCGACGTATTTCCCGCGCACCGGCGAGATCCGGTTCGACGCCGCGATGGCGTGGGTGATGCTCGCGCTCGCGATGTCGAGCGCGCTGCTGTTTGGACTCGTACCCGCATTGAACGCTACCGGCGGCTCGGTTGACGAGTCGTTGCGATCGAGCCGCTCATCAACGGCCGGCGTCGGCGTCCGCCGCCTGCGGCAGGTCCTCGTTGGCGCGCAGTTCGCGATCGCCACCCCACTGCTGATCGTCGCGGGCCTGCTGCTCGTGAGCCTCAATCAACTCAAGCTGGTTGATATGGGCTTCAAGACCGAGCAGGTGCTGACCGGCTCCGTTCGCCTGCCGGGCGCGCAGTATCAAGATCCCGCTCGCATCGAAGCGTTCTGGGATGAGCTGAAGCGGCGAGTCGCCGCGCTGCCGGGTGTGTCCAGCGTCGCGTATTCGGATGGCGTGCCGCCGAATCAGCCGGGCCAGCACAATAACTTCGCGCTCGAATCGCAGGCGCCGGATCAGCCGCAAGCGGTGACGCCGTGGGTCGCGATATCGCCGGAGTTCGTCCAAACGCTGGGTCTGACGCTGATCGAAGGCCGCCTGCTGGATGAGCGTGACGTGCAGCCCAACGTCCCAAACTCGGTCGTCGTCGATCGCGCGTGGGCGCGGCGATTCTTCCCGAACGAAAGCGCGGTCGGGAAGCGGATGAAAAGCGGCGGTTGCACCGAGTGCGATTGGACGACGGTCGTCGGAGTGGTCAGCGACGTGAAGTACGACGGCGTCGATCAACCCAACCAGGGCACCGTCTACTTTCCGCTGACGGGATCGCCCTTCCGTTTTCTGATTGTTCGGAGCAACGGTGATCCGCGGCCGCTGGCGCCCTCGGTGAGACAGAAAGTGCGTGAGCTGGAGCCGGCGGCGCCGCTGTCGAGCGTCGCGACGGCCGCTGATCTCGTCGACCAGTCGTTGCTGCGGCCACAGTCCCTCTCCATGCTCGTGGCCAGCTTCGCCCTTGTCGCCTTGTTGTTGTCGGTCATCGGGATTTACGGCGTGATGGGCTATTACGTCCAGCAGCACATGAAGGAGATCAGCATCCGCATGGCCCTCGGCGGCAGCCGCGGCGACGTTGCGAAGCTGGTGGTCGGCCAGGGAATGGTGGTGGTGATCGCCGGCGTGATCGCCGGAACGATGCTCGCGTTCGCGGCGACGCGATTGATGTCGAGCCTGTTGTTCGGCGTCGGCGCCACCGATCCGATCGCGTTCACGAGCGTGGCGGCGCTGATGGTGATGGTCGCGCTGCTTGCCGTTGCCGTGCCGGCCTGGCGCGCGATGCGCCTGCAGCCGGCCGCCGTCCTCAGGAACGAGTAACTGCGCTCTTGGCGAGGCGCTCTTTTTCCACGAGCACTCGCCGGAGAATTTTTCCCGACGGCGACTTGGGGATCGCATCGACGAACTCAACGTGGCGCACGCGTTTGTAGTGCGCCACCTTCGGCGTCAGGAACTCCATCACTTCTTCGGCGGTGAGGGCCTCGCGCTTCACCACGATCGCCTTCGGCACCTCGCCGCAATCTTCGTCGGCAACCGGGATCACGGCCACATCCGCGATCTTCGGATGCTTGAGCAACAGTGACTCGAGCTCCGCGGGCGCCACCTGGAAGCCCTTCACCTTGATCAGCTCCTTCAACCGATCGATGACGGTGAGATACCCGCCGGCGTCGGTGAAGCCGATGTCACCGGTGTGCAGCCAGCCATCGCTATCGACGGTCTTCGCGGTTGCTTCCGGATTATTCAGGTAGCCCCTCATCACGTTCGGGCCACGCACCCAGACTTCACCGGGTTGTCCCAGCGGAACGTCCTTGCCCGATTCCGGATCGATGATTCGCATTTCGATGCTGGGCATCAATTGTCCGACGGTGCCTGAACGCTCGGTCCCGGCGACGGTGTAATGCGTGGCCGGGCTCGCTTCGGTCATCCCGTAGCCCTGGCGAATCTTCACGTTGAGACGCTTCTCGACCGTCTCGGTCAGCTCCTGGCCCAGCGGCGCCGCGCCCGAGAACAGGTACTTCAGATGCGGGAACTTGTAATTGTCGACCGCGGGATGCTTGCCGAGCCCGACGACGATCGGCGGCACGATGTGTGCGCTCGTGATCGGCCAGTCCTGCAGCACTTTCAGGAACGGCTCGAACTCGAACTTCGGCATCGTCACGATGGTGGCGCCTCGCATCAGGCCATGCATCATGATGATCACCATGCCGTAGATGTGGAAGAACGGCAGCACGCCGAGCAGCGCCGGCATGTCGGTGTTTTCGATCGCGTCGATTTGCTCGAGCTGCGCAACGATGTTGCGATGCGTGAGCATCACGCCTTTCGGCAGGCCGGTCGTGCCCGACGAGTACGGAAGCACCGCGAGATCGTTCGCGGGATCGATCGAGACCGACGGCGGCTCCTTGTCGATCTGGATCGACGCGATCGAAGGGACACCAGGCGTGTCGTCGATCGTCATCAGCTCGATTTTCTTCTTGGATTCAACGATCGCCGCTTTCGCCTTCTCGGCGAGAGCATTGATCGTGACGAGAATCTTCGCGTTGCCGTCGTTGAGCTGGAACGCCAGTTCGTCCGGCGTGCTCACCGGGTTCGACGTGTGCACAATCGCACCAAGACGGATGACGGCAAAGAAGACGATCGGCCATTCCGGCACATTCGGCGACCACAGCGATACCACGTCGCCCTTCTTGATGCCGCGCGCCGAGAGACCCGCGGCCGTCCTGCGGATCTGATCGAGCAACTGGCCGTAGGTGATCGTGCGGCCGGTCAGGCCGCAGGCCATGGCGATGTCGTTCGAGCGCCCGGGCGCCTTTCCGAGGACCATCTCGAAGAGTTTCAGGGCCGGGACGTCAATATCGGGATACGGACTGCGATACGGCATGGCGGCGCGAATTATAGTGTAGCGATGGCTCGAACACTCGCGATTGTGTCCCTGGCGCTTTTGGGCGGAATTCAGCTTTCCGGCCAATCCACTTCCCGATCCGCGTACCACGACTACCGGGTCGTGACCTACGTTGACGCCCTCGTCCAGCCCTGGTCGATCGCGTTTCTTCCCGGTGGCGACACCCTGATTACCGAACGCCCCGGCCGCTTGCGCATCGTGCGCAATGGCAAGCTGCTCCCTAACGCCGTCGAGGGCCTGCCCCCCGTCGTCCACAGCAGCCAGGGCGGGTTGCTCGAGGTCGTACCCCATCCCAACTTCGCCGCGAACCGCCTGTTGTACTTCACCTATTCAAAGAAGATTGGCGAGCCGGCGACTCCGAAGGATCCGGTGCCGGCCACGACCGCGCTCATCCGCGGGCGGTTCGAGAACGATCGGATGACCGACGTTCAGCAGCTCTTTCAGTCGGTATCCGCCGGCCGCGGACACTTCGGCGGCAAGATCGCATTCGACAAGAACGGGTTCCTGTTCCTCACCCTCGGTGATCGGCAGGTGCCGCCCGAAGGCAAGCTCGAGGCGCATCCCGCGCAGGATCTCTCCAACCATCACGGCAAGCTAATCCGCCTTCACGATGACGGCCGTGTGCCTGCGGACAATCCGTTCGCAAAGCAGACCGGGGCCAAGCCCGAGATCTGGAGCTACGGTCATCGCAACGTTCAGGGGCTCGCGATTCATCCCGAGACCGGCGAAGTGTGGGCCAACGAACACGGACCACAGGGCGGCGACGAGCTGAACCTGATCAAGCCGATGGTCAACTACGGATGGCCGGTAATCGGCTTTGGCGTGAACTACACAACGGGACTCGCGATCCACGCCGGTACGCACCGCGAGGGCATGCAGCAGCCCTTCCAGGTGTGGGTGCCGTCGATCGGCATTTCAGGACTGATGATCTACACCGGCGACAAGTTCCCGATGTGGAAAGGAAACTTTTTCGTCGGCGGCATGGTGGGCCAGCAGGTCGTACGACTCACGCACGATGCGAAGCGTGGCTTCACGGGGCGCGAGCTTCTCGCGACGGACCTCGGACGCATCCGCGACATCAAGCAGGGACTCGACGGATACATCTACCTCGTGACCGACGATCGCGATGGCAAGCCGACGCCGGTGTTGCGGCTCGAACCGGTGGAGCGGCAAACGAATAAGTAGCCGTCGTTCGACGGACGTTCTACGAACGTGCTACGTACGAGCGCGCGGATCGCATCAAGCGGAAGCCGCGCCAGGTGCCCGCGGCCCAGAGCGCGGTCACGACCGCGCCGGCGATATATGGGTGCGCGCGCAACAGCGCGCCCGCCGCGGTGCCGCCAAGAAGCAGGGCGAGCACGCTCAGAGTGATCGGCAGGTGACAGGGGCAGAAGACGAATGCCCCTATCACCCACGCCATGCCGCGATTCTCCAACTGCGATGCAGTCGGGACCTCGCAAGTCTTCATTGCTAGGCGCCCTTCGCCTTCATCAAGAAGAAGCCCGCCACCAGCACTGCGACGACGCCGACACAAGCCATAACCATCATGGTGTTCTCCTAAAAGTCACGGCGTTCCATGGTTTCCGCTGCGCTGTATAGCAACGCCGTGGCTATCACCGCGCTCGTCAGGAATCCTGCCCACGGCAGCGATCCCGTCTTGAAGTACGACTCGCCGTTCATCACGCTGAAGATGTTGAGCGGCGGGACCGCGAAGGACACAACCGCCAGCGCGCACGCGATGCCGATCGCGATCAACATTGGCCGCCAGATGTCGGTGAACATCGTCGAGAGGAACGACGCCAGGCTGAAAAACACGGCGCCGACAAAGAAGAGGCAGAGACCGTGCGCGAGCGCATCGACGATCGTGAAGTGCTGGCCGATCGACGGCGCGAGCAGCGGTATGGCGAGCGGCGGCACCATCGCGATCGCAAAGAGTTGCGCGAGTCCCGTTCCCGCCCGCGCGCCGAGCAGTTGTTTGCGTGTCACCGGCAATGACAGGGTGAAGAGCGCCGAGCCTTTGGACGATTCGTGCAGCAGCCCGCCGCAGCCGAGCAGCACCGCGAAGAACACGCCCATCTGCGTGAGGTTCTGGCGGAACGCCTGATACCAGATGAAGCCGCGGAAGTCCTTCTGAAGTTCGATCGCCTCGCGAATCATGCCGGCGAGACCGCTCGCTTCCGCGACCGGCGTCTCGGTCGTCGCGGTCAGGTGCGGCAGCAGCCGTTGCGTCGCCAGGTAGTCAAAGACATTGCTGCCGGCCATCATCGTCAGGACCAGCAGGGCGCTCATGAAGCGCCAACGGGTTTCGCGCCACGCTTTCTGCCACAACATGTCAGGCCTCCGTCCTTACCGACTCGAGGAAAATGTCCTTCAACGTCACCGGCGAGACTTCGAACGTGGCCGGTTTGTAGCCGCGCAGCTCCTCGATCACCGCGTCGCCGCGTGACGAGGAAAGGATGGTGACGACTCGTCCCTGGCGGCGCACGCGATGGGTCCCCGCCGCGCGGACCTTGATCTCGGGAGCGTCGTTCTCGAAGACCAGATGGATGCGCTGATACTGCGAGCGCAGATCGTCGAGCGCGCCGGCGACGATCGCCTGCCCCTGATCGATGATCGCGACGTGATCGGCGATCTGCTCGACTTCCGAGAGCTGATGCGACGAGAAGAACACCGTCGATCCTTCGCGCCCGACGTGGGCGACGAGCGCCTGCAGCATGTCTTCCGCCATCGCGGGATCCAGGCCTGACGTCGGCTCGTCGAGGAGCAGCAGCTCGGCGCCGCGGCACAGCGCCAGCAGCATCGCCAGCTTGGTGCGCGTGCCCCTCGACAGGCCCTTGATGTTCCGGCTCAACTGCAGATCGAACTTGCGCAGGTACTGCTGCTCGAGATCGCCGCGCCACCGCGGGTAGAACGATCGCGTGAAGGCGACGATCTCTCCGACGGTCATGTAGTCGTAGAGATCCTTCTCATCGCTGACAAACGCGCTGCGCCGGCGAATCTCGACGCTGCTGTGGCTTTCGGCGGATGAGTGTCCGAAGACGTGGGCTTCACCACGCGTTGGCCGCGACATGCCGAGCAGGACCTTGATCGTCGTGGTCTTCCCGGCGCCGTTCTTGCCGAGAAAGCCGAAGATCGATCCCGACGGCACTTGCAGATCGAGCCCCCGTAGCGCCTCGACATCGTCGTAGCATTTCCACAGGCCCGCCGTTTCGATTACCGCGCGATCACTCGCCACGCTTGCCTCCAGTTCGGTTGACACCCGCGAGTTCCGCTTCGACCAGCCGCCGGATTTCATCGTCGGTCACGCCGCGCCCGCGCAGTTTTTCGACCGCGCTCGCCACTGTTGCCTGCGCCGCGCGCAGCTTGTCGGCGTCCTTTTTCGTTGGCGCCCTGTCCGAGACGAATGCGCCGGCGCCCTGCCGCAGCTCGATGACGCCCTCGTGCTCCAACTCGCGATACGCCTTGGCGATCGTGTTGGGATTGACGACCAGCTCCTCGGCCAGGGGCCGGATGCTCGGCAGCTGCTCGCCCGGGCGCAGCGCCCCGGTTTCGATGGCGTGTCTCACCTGCTCCATCAGCTGGAGGTAGATGGGAACGCCCGACGAGGGATTCGGTCTTAGTAGAATCACTAATTAGCTTCCGGCGCTCGGCGCCATAACTGTATTACTGAACTAATACAGTGATACTGTCGCGGAAGTTCCCCGGCTTGTCAAGTGACCCCGCCAAAACACGCAAAACCGTGAAAATCCGTGCGCCAGCGATTGCCGGTATCGGCACCCGGATTGGAGGTAACATCTGCGGCCGCGCCGTCACCTGTCTTGAACGCCAGTCGATGTCTTTGGGAGGAGAGCCTATGCGTCGCCTTCTGTTAAGCCTCGTCGTCGGGTTCGCCGCAATTCTGGTCCTGCCGTGGGATGCGCACGCACAAGCCGCGATTGCCGGTGTCGTGAAGGACGGGACGGGGGCCGCGCTGCCCGGCGTCACGGTGGAGGCATCGAGTCCGGCGCTCATCGAGCGGACGCGCAGCGCCGTGACCGACAGCGCCGGCCAATATCGCATCAACGATCTGAGTCCAGGCACGTATAGCGTCACCTTCACGATCGCCGGCTTCAAGCCGTTCCGTCGCGCCGGCATCGTCCTCGAAGGCAACTTCACCGCGCCGGTCAACACCGAGCTCGAAGTCGGCAACGTCAACGAAACGATCACGGTGACGGGCGAGACGCCGGTCGTCGACGTGGTGAGCAACCGCGCCACCGTTGTCGTCAACCGCGAGATGATGGATGCCATTCCAACGGCAACGCGCAGCCTGCAAGCGCGCGCCTGGATCATTCCCGGTACGATGGTGACGCCGGTCGGATCGGGCCAGACCAGCATGACGATCTACGGCTCGCAATCGGGCGATGCGGTCGTGATGGTCGACGGCATGCGGCTCAACCTGCTCGAAGGGCAGGGGCAGTTCAGCGGCATCTACCTGAACGACGGCATGGCCCAGGAGATTTCGTACGACACCGGCTCGCAGAGCGCCGAGGTCGCGCAGGGCGGCCTTCGCGTCAACATGATTCCGCGCGAAGGGGGCAACACCTTCTCCGGCATCTTCTTCATCCAGGGCGCCAACGGGCCGCTGGCCAGCGACAACCGCTCCGATGAGGTCAAGGCCTTCATCCCGCAACCGCTTGGCCTTGCCTACACCTATGAGATCAACCCGTCCTTCGGCGGACCGATCAAGCGCGACAAGGCCTGGTTCTATTTCACCTACAAACTGCAGGACACCAAGAGTTACACGACGCTGCCCGACCGCAGCCAGGGCACGCAGCAGAACTGGCCGAACTACAGCTATGTCACGCGCGTCACGTGGCAAGCGACCTCGCGCGACAAGATCCGCTTTTACTTCGACAAGCAGATGAACGGCCAGCGTTACGAAGGTCTTGGCGCCACCACCACGATCGAAGCGTCGCACAAATTGTGGACGCCGAGCGGCCAGACGCCGCAGCTCAAGTGGATGCAGGCCACGACCAACCGGCTGATGCTCGAGGCCGGCATCACGTTGTACGACCTCAATTTCCGCCGCGAGCCGCAGCCCGGTGTCGGCCCGCTCGACCTGCCGCGATTCGAGGTCGCCACCGGCGTCAGCTCGGGCACCTACGCCGGCACGATGGACAGCGGCAGCAAGAACTACACGTCGGCCGCCTCGGCGACCTACGTGACCGGTTCGCACTCGTTCAAGGCCGGCATGAACTACGGGTGGGGCCGGCGCCTCCGCTCGTGGCCCAGCCCGAATCCGGCCGACATCCTCCAGCTGCGCTTCACCAACAGCGTGCCGACGCAGGTGCAGGTCCGCAACACGCCGATCGACGAGTCGATCGAGCGCATGAACGCCGACTTCGGTCTCTACGCGCAGGATGCGTGGACGATGAACCGGCTGACGTTGAACCTCGGCGCGCGCTATGACTACTTCAACGCCGAAGTCCCGGCGCTGTCGGCGCCGGCGAGCCAGTGGGTCGCGGCGCGCGATCGGCCCGCGGTCGAAAACGTGCCGAACTGGAAGGACTGGGCGGTCCGCCTCGCGGCGGCGTACGATCTGTTCGGCACCGGCAAGACGGCGATCAAAGTGAACGCGAGCAAGTACGTCGCGTCGGCGGCGCTCGGTTTTGCGGAAGCGTTCAACACGATGACGGCGGCCACCGAAACGCGCACGTGGAACGACGCCGACGGCAATCGCTCGGTGCTCGATGCCAACGGAGCCGTCCAGCGCAACGAGATCATCGGCGGCACCGCGAACTTCGGCCAGGCGTCTGGCACCGACCGGCCGGATCCCGAGCTGCAACGTGAATACAACTGGGAGTACGGCGCGACCATCCAGCATGAGCTGTTCCCGCGCGTGTCGGTGTCGGGCGGCTATCACCGCCGCACCTACGGCAACCTCGCGGTGACCGACAACTTGAACCTGAGTGTCGACGAGTGGACGCCGTTCGAGATCACCGCGCCGTCGGATCCGCGGCTGCCCGGAGGCGGCAACTTCCCGATCACGATGTACACGCTGAACCCGAACAAGGTCGGCGCGGCCACCGACAACCTCCGCACGTTCTCGACGAAGAACGCGAGGGTCTACAACGGCGTCGACCTCAACGTGAACGCGCGCATCGGGGCCACGGCGTTCCTGCTCGGCGGCGTCACGCATGAGCGTGCCGTCTCGACGACGTGCGATCAGCGCGACAATCCCAACGGCCTGCGCTTCTGTGATTCCTCCGGTCCGTTCCGCACGCTGTTCAAGCTGGCGGGGTCGTACGAGCTGCCCTATGCCGTGCAGATCGCCGGCAGTTTCATTGCACGCCCGGGCGCGAGCATCTCCGCGAACTACACCGTCACCAGCGCGCTCGCCGGCCGGCCCATCATCAGTAACACGGCGGGCGCGGCGCAGATCGCGGTGAACCTCGTCGAGCCGAACACGATGTTCTACGACTACATCAACCAGGTCGATCTGCGCGTGGCCCGCACTTTCCGGTTCGGGAAATACCGCTTGCAGGGCCTCGTCGATATTTACAACCTGCTGAACGCCGGCACGGTGACGACGCTCAATACGACGTTTGGCGCGGTGCCAGCCACGCGCGTGTGGCTCAACCCGCAGACGATTCAGACGAGCCGTTACGTTCGATTCGGCGCGCAGTTGAATTTCTAGCGCACCAGGATCTTGCCGGGAGTTGCGTGTGTCAACGTGCCGCCGTCGACGACGGCGGTACCGTTGACGAAGACATATTCGACGCCTGCCGAATGCTGGTGCGGCTCGAAGAAGGTCGCCTTGTCGCGGATCGTGGCGAGATCGAAGATCACGAGGTCGGCGGCATAGCCTTCGCGGATCTGACCGCGATCCTTGAGGTCCATGATGCGCGCCGGCAGCGAGGTCGACGATCGAATCGCATGTTCGAGCGTGATCGCGCCGCGATCGAGCGCGTAGTGGCGGATCTTGCGCGTGAAGCTGCCGTAGAAACGCGCATGTGTCGACGGGCCGTCGGCGGGCATCGCGATGCCGCCGTCGGTTGACGTCGCGACCCACTGCTGCTTCGCGATGTTCTCCATGTCGAACTCCGCCATCGAGAAACCGCGCATGCGGGCGCCGCCGTTGCGCTCCTGCAGACCTTCCAGCTGGATCTTGATCGACGTCTCGACGGCATCGAGCTTCCACAGCCGCGCGATCTCGGCGAGCGATTTCCCGTACAACGATTTGTCCGTGTATTCGTAGACGGTGATGTTGTCGGCGCCGCCGCGGCGGCGGATCTCGTGCGCGATGTCGGAGCGCACGAGCTTGGCGGACGGCGGATCGCCGAGGACGCGCTTCAGGATGTCGGCGCGATTGGTTCGCGGCTGGTTCGCGTTCGCGCCCGGCGGACGCGTCGCCCACGCGGGAATCAGTACCGTCGATCCGTCCGTGCCGCTCGTCGGATACGGATATTGATCCGCCCACACGTCGACGCCGCGATCGCGCGCGCGTTGAATCAGCGTCACGGCCGCCGCGCTCGATCCCCAGTAGTGCTCGCCCTTCGCCTTCAGATGTGAGGCGACGACGCGGGCGCCGGTTTTCTCGCCGATCTCGATCGTCTCGCGCACCGCGTCGAGCAGCGTGACCGCGCTCGGTCCGTCCTGGCTCGGCACGTACCACAACGGATCGCTGCCTTCGCTGCGCTCGTGCGAGATGTAGATGCCGTTGAACGCCGGCAGCTCGCGCGCGAGCTCGACGACTTCGTCGGTGGTGCTCCAGCGTCCCGGCTCGTATTCGAGACCGGCAGACAGGCCGACCGCGCCTTCCTGCAGCGCCTGCTTCACCAGCGCGCGCATGCGCGTGATTTCATCCGCCTTCGCCGGCCGCTGCACGTCGTCTCCCATAATGCGGCGGCGCACGGTGCCGTGGCCGACGAGCAGCATCGCGTTGGTGCCGATGCCGGTCTTCTCGAGCAGCGCGCGTTGCTCGGACAACGGCCACGGTGAGCGCCCGTCCTGATTCACGACGACGGTGGTGATGCCTTGCGAGACGAGATTCGGCGCCGATCGGCGAATCGGATCCGGATCGCGGAAGCCGCCGCGTGGTCCTGAACCATCGTCGGCGTGCGAATGAATGTCGATGAAGCCAGGGACAACGTACTTGCCTGCCGCATCGATCACGCGCGCGGCTGGCGCGTTCGCGAGCTGGCCAATCGCCGTGATGCGGCCACCGGCCACACCGATGTCAGCGGGGAACCACGGGTTGCCCGTGCCGTCCATGACGCGGCCGTTGCGAATCAGGAGATCGAACCGCTGCGCCGGCTGCGCGGCGACGATCGCCAGGAATCCGCCGACAAACGCGACCGCAAGAGCACCCCGGATTTTCATGCTGCATTTTGGGGTCAGACCCCGCTTTTCAACATGTCGATTTTGCGGGAGGCCGTTCGACGTGATCACAGAAGGCAGACAGAGTCATGGCGACGAGCAACGGTAACTCAAAGAAAACGTGGGACTTCGGAAGCATCGGGATATGGGCATCGTGCTGATCACGATTGGTCGCGCGCGGTGGCAGCGACGGCAGACTGCCTGACCATGTAAATCAGCGACGCGGCAAGGACGCATCCGCCGAAGGCGAGCCACTCGCCGAGCGTCAGGCCGGTCAGCAGCCACATGATCACGCCGCATGCGAGCACTGGAACAATCGGTGATTGTCCAAGCTTCCATGCGGCGGCCGCGCAGCCGAAGTAGAGCGCGAGGGCGGAGACGTTGGCAAGGATCGCGAGCTTCTCGAACGTGCCCGAGAGGGCGAGGATCACGGTCAGGGCGGCCTGAAAGAGGATCGCCACCTGCGGCGAGCGGTAGATCGGATGCACGACGGCGAGGCCGCGCGGCAGGAACCCATCGCGCGCCAGTGCGTAGACGATACGCGGCATCGACAGTGTCATGCCGCCGAGGTACCCGAACATCGAGATCACGGCGCCGGCCAACAG
>Ga0137455_1000027_pt1 | contig 29480 bp, 26 predicted proteins | sample EasRivERMGT600_2_FD_102334 | JGI IMG/M metagenome (GOLD analysis project Ga0137455, IMG submission 102334) | Soil microbial communities from meander-bound floodplain in the East River, Colorado, USA - East River MetaG ERMGT600_2 | ecosystem: Environmental > Terrestrial > Soil > Floodplain ... | reverse complement strand
GTGCTGCACACCGTCGCGGAGATGCTGAACTGGTCGAATGAATGGGCGAAAAACGCCAAGCCACGGACGACATCGAGCCAACAGCAGTAAAATGGTGCCTCCCCCGTCTTGGAGATGACTGAGATGAAGCGTTCGATCCTCGTTGTGCTCGTGACGGTCGCGTTCACGACACCTCTGCTCGCCGACGTGACCATGAAATCCACGATCGACGGTAAAGGTATGGGCATGTCAGGCACCATGGTCTCAACGACCTACGTCAAGGGCAGCAAGATGCGGAACGACGTCGTCATGGGCGACACTACGCGCACGACGATCTTCGACCTCGACACGCAGAAGATGATCAGCTTCGACTCGAAGAAGAAGGAGGCCGACGTCTACGACATGCAGAAAATCTCCGGGGACATGGCGAAAAGCGTCCAGGTCAGCGAGATAAAATCCAGCATCAAGCCGAACGGCAAGACCAAGCAGCTCCTCGGCAAGTCGGCCACTGGCTACGACATGACGATCAGCGTCCCCGCCACGATGGGCGGCGCCGGCGGCATGAAAATGGTCGTGAACCTCGAAGGCCCGTTGTGGATCGTGAAGGGCGCGCCCGGCACGGCGGAGTACCTGGCGTTCTACAAAGCCGCCGTCGACAAGGGCTGGTTCTTCTCCGACCCGCGCACCGCGAAGGCGCAGCCCGGCCAGGCCAAGGCGATGGCCGAAGTCCAGCGCCAGCTCGCATCGACGGGCGGCATCCCGTACGAGCAGGAAACGACCGTGAAGATGAGCGGCGAGGGCCCGATGGCGGGCGTGCTGGCCAAGATGGGCAACATCACCTCGACCACGACCGTGACCGGTATTGAAACGGGCACGCTCGCCGCGGATTTGTTTACAGTGCCGGCGGGCTACAAATTGAAGGAGCAGAAATAACTGTCCTCTTACCTCTCGCTCCTTAAGAGCGAGTCAACCAGCGTTGTGGCCGTCGAGCTCCGCCCGCCGAGGGCGGAGCTCGAAGCGGCCGAAGGAATGGACGCGTGGATCGACACCTACCACGCGATCCGATCGCTGACGCGCCATGACGTCCGCGTCATGGTCACCGACAGCGCCGTCGGCGCGCAGGAGGAAAACAACCTGCGCCATCTCGTCACCAACCTCGGCGACTCCGTCGGCCGCCACAAGGTCATCCCGTTTCTCACCACCAAGCATTCGCTCGAGTTCTGTCTCGCGTATGCCGATCAGGCGGTCCACAACGGCTTCCCGGCGCTCGTCGTCCTCGGCGGCGACAAGCACGTCGGCCGCGCCCGATCGCTCGAGCACGCGTGGCAGCTTCGCAAGCTGATTCGCGAGCGCCATCCCGGCCTGGAGCTGGGCGGCTGGGCGAATCCGATCGCGGATCCGATCAGGCAGGTGGACTTCCTGCTGCGGCCCGATGCGCACGCGGATTTCTACCTGACGCAGATCGTGTCGCACCACCAGGGAGATCGCGTCGGCGCCTTCCTCGACGCCGGCCGATCGAACGGCTTGAAGATGCCGGGGGTGTTCGGCGTCTTCTACTACCGAAGCGCGACTCCGAAGACGCTCGAAATGCTGAGTCAATTCCTGCCGGTCCCCGTCGACGCGCTGAAACAGGAATTTGCGCAGGGCGCGACGCCGGTCGATGTGTGCGCCCGAACGATTCGATTCCTCGTCGACATGGGTGCGCGGCATTTTTACGTCAGCAATCTTCCAGCGAAGAAAACCGCTGCAACATTGAATACAATTCTTGAGAAAGCCGGAGTCTTAGCAAATGGGTAAGTTCTACGATTCAGTTCCCGTCTCAGCGATCGTTCGCATCCGCGACATGATGTACACCGTCAAGGATCCGTTCCGCCTCGATCAGGGCGACGTCTCCTTCGACGCACCCGACACGTTCAAGGAGGCCGTCGCCAAGGCGATGACCGACAACCGCACGCACTACCTCCCGACCGCCGGCATTCCGCCGCTGCGGAAGGCGTTCGCGGAGAAGATGCGGAAGAAGAATCACATCCCCGTCGAATCAGACGACGAGATTCTCGTCACCAACGGCGGCACGCACGGCCTCTACGCGGTGTTCCACGCGCTGCTCGAGCCCGGCGACGAGGTGATCGTTCCCGATCCGGAATGGCCGCCGACCATGGCGATGATCAAGGCCGCGGGCGGAACAGCGGTGCAGGTCCCGTTACGCGAAGACTTGCGCTTCCGCTGGAACCTTGACGAAGTCGAAAGGGCGATAACGCCGAAGACACGCGTCCTGTATCTCAATTCACCGAACAACCCGTCGGGCGGCGTGCTGACGCGCGATGACATCGAGCGTCTTGCCGCGATCGCGAAGGAACGCAACCTCTGGGTGGTATCGGACGAAGCGTACGAGGATGTCGTCTATCGGGGCGAGCACATCAGCATCGCCTCGCTGCCCGGCATGTACGACCGCACGATTCCGGTCTACACCATGAGCAAGTCCTACGCGATCACCGGCGTGCGCGTCGGCTACTTCGCGATCAAGGACAAGGCGCTGCGCGATCGCGCGCTCAAGATCGTGCTCTACACCACCAGTAACGTCTCGTCGATCGCGCAGTACGGCGCCGTCGGCGCGCTCGAAGGCTCGCAGCAGTGCATCGCCGACTTCAAGACCGAGCTGCAGTTGCGCCGCGACATGTTCTACAAGGGGCTGCAGGAATCGGCGCCCGGCATGTTCTCGGGCACGCCGCCGGACGGCGCCTTCTACGCGTTCGTCAAGATCAACCCTGACGCCGCGAAGAACGCCGGCATCGCCGGGGAGTCGCTGTCATGGGCGATGGCGGAGTACCTGATCAAGAACGCGCGGATCGGCTGCGTGCCGGGCGTGGACTTCGGAGCGAACAGCGAAAGCTACATCCGCTTCTGCACCTGCCGTTCGCGCGAGGAGCTTACGGGGGCGCTGGCGTCGATGAAGGAAACGCTCTCTCGCGTTGCCGCGAGATAAGAACGCCGTTGCGCCAGTGCAGCGGTCCTTGTAGCGCGTAGATCATGCCGGCGAGACCGAGCCAGTTAATCGGGAGCGTCAGCGCCAGCAACACGGACAGCAGGCCTACGAACACGCTCAATAAGTGGGTCTGCGCTCCAGCGTAGGCCGCAAAGGTCTGCTCGTCCGACAAACCCAGCGTCTTGCGATTGCGATGCTGGTTCAGGTACAGCAGCCAGAACACCGCCATCATCGCCACGAATCCGGCGCTGTAGACCCACATCATCATGCGCCCGTCGGACTGGCTCATGATGAGCCCGTTGCCTTGTCCCATTAATCTCGGAATCACGCGCGAGAAGACGAACTTCAGCGGGTAGACGAAGAACAGCACCAGGAACAGCAGCACACAGTTCAGGAAGATCGTCAGGGCGTCTTCCGCATCGAACTTGCGGAAGAAGGCGTAGTGCTCGAACCAGATCCAGCACACCAGCGCGAACGTCGCCGCGAACGGCACGAAGCCGCGCATGATCTCTTTTAAGCCGTCGAAGTTGTCGGGGACCTCGAGCGAGACGACGAGCAGTGTCAGCGCAAAGCCGAACACCGCGTCGCTGAAACCTTCGATGCGAGAGACCTCTCGGCCGCCGCGGATCATTTACACGCCAAACTGACGCAGGTGATGATCGGTGTGCTTCGCGATCAGCGCGCCGTACTCGTCGTACGACAAATCGCCGAACGCCGGATGCTCGCCGAGCGTCGCGCCCGGCTCCACCGTGGCGACTCGATTCATCAGCTCGGCAAACGCCTTCTTCTCGTCTTCCAGGACCGCGTTGGGGCAACGCGCGATCAGCTCGGGCGCCGTCGGCGCGCCTTTCGGCATCGGCAGATAGTAGATGAACAACGTGCGAATCGGCTTGTAGCGGAGCGGCAGGTTCTTCGACTTGACCGGCAGGTCACCGAGCGCCATGCGGAGGCTGTCGTTGATGTGCGCCATCATGGCGCTCGCGTTCATCTTGCCCCAGCCGGGCTTCGCGTCAGCCGCGACCCGCTGAGCGCGATCGGCAATCGAAGTGCGTGTCAAGGGATCCCAAATTGTTGAGGCCATGCTTCCTCCCAACTGGCAACTGGCAACTACTTCAGGTGTCTTCCACCATCGACCCTGATGGTTTCGCCGGTAACAAAATCCGAGTTGACCAGGAACATCACCGCCTTCGCGATCTCCTCTTCGCCGCCCCAGCGTCCGAGCGGCGTGCCCTTCACCACCGCATCGCTTTCTTCTCCCGACATCTCCGGCGGCGCCAGGATCGGCCCCGGCGCGATCGCGTTGACCAGAATCTGATCGGCGGCGAGCTCCAGCGCCAGCACTTCGGTCAGCGCCTTCACGCCCGACTTCGCGACGTAGTAGGGAACGTAGCCGGGATACCGCGGCCGCGCACTGGCGGCGACCCAATCCGCGAAGTTGATGATGCGCCCGCCGCCGTGCTTCTTCATGATGAACGCCGCCGCATGTGAAAACAGAAACGCCGCACGGAGGTCGACCGCCAGCTGGCGATCCCAATCGGCCGCGGTGAGCTTGGCAAACGGCTTCGCGACATACAACGAGGCCATGTTGACCAGGATGTCGATCCGTCCCATCTCGCGCACGGTCGCGGCGACGGCATGGTTGCAGGCATCTTCACTGGTGACGTCGGCTTGAACGATGAAGGCGCGGCCACCAAGCCTGCGGATCGCGACCGCTGTTTCATCCGCTTCGGCTCGCGATCGGTTGTAGACCAGCGCGACGTCGACGCCCGCTTTCGCGAGCGCCAGCGCGACGACCGCGCCGATGCGCTTGCCGCCGGTGATCAGCGCGACCTTGCCGTTAGTGAACAATCAGGCCAGAGACTATCAGACCAAACTTGATGGTGCCAGCCGGCTTGCGCGGCACCTCGAAGACGACGCCGTCATGTCCGGAGTCGTTCTTGTAAGTGGAAAGCACCGCACCGGGCGCATCTTCGGGAGGATCGATGCTCAACGCGGCCGGATGCGAGGTCCCGATCACCACCTTCGACAACGCGACGGCGCCATCGAAGCCGAGGACTTTCGGATCCTTGTCGATACTGGCGGGACTGATCACGAGAAAATCCCGATACGTCGAGATGCCGAGGTGATCGCCGTTCTGTGGCTGCAGTCCGTACCGCAAGGTGTAGACACCCGGCGCGACCGCTTTACCGCGAATCTCCTTGAACGCGCCGGTGACGCGCATCGCACCGACGAGCGTGCCGCTCTCGACGTTGCTCCACCCGGGACCACCATCACCATTGGCCGCGATGGTCTGAACGAACCAGAGATCGAGCGTGGCGCCGCCCGCGACGGTCTTCACGCCGATGGCTTGCAACAAAGACGCGACCGCCGGCGCAAGATCGGCCGGCGGCTTTTCCGCGAGAGAACTGACTTTGGGCTGTGCGTCGAGAACTGCGACGAACGCGCCTAATAGGCAAAAGTGCCGAAGAACGCCGAGCGCTTGTCTGGAGCCGACCATTTTGTCCCGAGACCCTGCCCTGAAAATGAATGCGCCTCAGCGACGCCCATCGAAGAGTGCTCGAGCGTCGAGAACGGCTTGAACCACTGCATCGCGCCGCAGCTCGGATCGTGCTTCATCACTTTGTTGACGGTGAGCTGCATGCTCTCCGGCACGCTGACCTCGACATAATTCTGCGAGGTCGCGAACTTGATCGGCGCGGTGTCGACGCGAACGACCTGGGTGATCAATCCTCGCGACATCGCCCGCACGAAACGGACGAGCGCATCGCGCTGCGCCGGTGTGGCGCGCGGATCGACGGTGATGATCGCCTTCACGGCGGTCGGCTCTTCGCCGCCCATCTCGCGCATGCCGAGGTTGCGATCGCCGGCAACGGCCGCGGCCACCGTCAGGCCATCGAGCGCCACGCCTTCGAACGATCCCGACGTGATCTTCCACGCCATGATCGCCTGCCGGCCCATCGTCTCCGCTTCGCTGTTCATGATGCAGCCGCCGGCAAACACTTCCGCCGTGCGTGCTTCGACGTATTCGCCAGTAATGCGCGCGCCCGGTTCAGCCGTGAGTCCCGTCGCGCCGGCCGCCACAATCAGCACCGTCATGAGTGCGTAACGCATGAGTTCCTCTGAGCTTTCTGTGCCTTCTGCGGCGCAGGCGTTAGGAGTTCCGAGCCTTCGTTGCCCCGAATGTTAGCACGCGCTTCCTCCTGGACGGCTGGGGCGCGCTGCGCTTCTTTTCCTTGATCTTGTCGAGATGCTTCACCAGGAACACCTCGTTGCCGCGCTCGTTGTAATGGACCTCGTCGACGAGCTTGGAGGTCAGCAGCATGCCAAACCCGCCCGGCCGCTTGCCCTCGGCCTCGCGATACGACAGGTGCGAAAGCGGATCGCGCTCCGTCGCGACCAGCCCCGGCGCCTTGGGATTGAACCCGGGGCCCGGATCCTTGAAGTAGTAAACAATCGTCCTTGCCGTCCGTACTGCAGCAACCTCGATCACCTTGTCCGGATCGAATCCCGCGCCGTGCTCCATCGCGTTCAGCAGCACTTCGCGAAACGCGGTTGCCAGTCCGGTGCGCTCGGGGTTCGGGATGCCTTTGGCCAGCTCGGTCACGTAATGCGTCATGCGATCCGCCGATATGCGCCGGCACGACACGCGCAGCGTGATCCAGTCGGGCAGCGCGGAAATGACTTCGATGCCGTTCTTCCAGTTCTCGGCGTCGAGGGCCTGCGCGATCGATTCGCGCAGCTCGTCGGGCACTACCGGCATCGCGAAGCACGCAAACACTTCGTGGCGCAGCGCCGTGATGATGTCGACGGCGGTGAGCTCCGGCGCGATCACCACGGTGCGAATGCCGGGCTGCTGGTCGCGCGCCTCAATGACCATGGCGAGGTCCCGCGCCGCCGGCGTCGACGGTGACGTGACGATGACGTCGTAAGCGTTGCGGCGAAGGCGCCGGTCGGCGTCGGCCTCGCCAAACGATTCATCGATCTGAACGTTCTTCCAGTCGCCGGGGCTGACGCCAATCGCTTTCCACGGAAATGGGCCGACGACGAGCATCTTCCGCATGAGCGATGAAGAATACGACTAAACCCGGCCGATCGAAACACGAAGGGCCGGCTGACCGTAACACGCCAGTCTCGTCCCACGAGTGAACACTCGAGTGATGTATTGCCGGTGATTTGGGCCTGACGCGGTGCCGCCGCCGACGTAGAGAGTGACCGTCCCGTGTAGAATGCCCAAACCCCGCAACCATGGAAGGGCGCCAACTGGGCTCGTACCGGATCGACTCGCTGCTCGGCACCGGCGGGATGGGGGCGGTCTACCGCGCCTACGACGAAAGGCTTCGGCGCGAGGTCGCGATCAAGGTTCTGACCTCGTCCGGCAGTCATGACGACGCGGGCCGCGCCCTCCTGCTGCGCGAGGCCCGCGCGGCTGCCGCGGTCAACCATCCCAACATCTGCACGATTCACGAAGTCGGTGAACACGACGGCCAGGCGTTTCTCGCCATGGAGCTCGTCGACGGCGAGCCGCTCCATCGGGTCATCCCGCCCGGCGTCGGCCTGCCGGTCGATCGATTGCTCGATTACTCCGTGCAGATCGCCGACGCGCTTGCTCATGCCCACGAACGCGGCGTGCTGCACCGCGACCTGAAGTCCCAGAACATCGTCATTACGAAGGCACGACGCGCCAAGGTGCTCGACTTCGGGTTGGCCAAGCGCGTCCTCACGCCCACCGAAGCGACGACGGAAAGTGTGAGCGTGTTCACGGCGCCGGGCTCAATCGCCGGCACGCCGGCGTACATGTCGCCCGAGCAGCTGCGCGGGCGGCCCGCCGACACGCGCAGCGACGTGTGGTCGCTCGGTGTCGTGCTGCACGAGATGGCCGCGGGCGCCAGGCCCTTCGCCGGCCAGACGTCCTACGAGCTGAGCGCGGCGATCCTCAACACACCGACGCCGGCGCTGCCGCCGCGCGTGCCGCACGAGCTGCAGCTGGTCGTCGCGCGGTGCTTGGACAAAGATCCGGACAGGCGCTTCCAAAGCGCGGGCGACGTGCGCGCCGCCCTGGAACTGGTCGACACCGGCCGCAGCCAGGTGCTGGAGCGGCGGCACCGGACGTCGATCGCGCCTGCGCTCCGCAGCGCGGCGGCGGCGCTGCTCGTCGCTGCGATCGGCGCGGTGCTGTTGAACGTTAACGGGTGGCGCGACCGGTTGCTGACCTCGCCGCCGCTTTTCGATTCGATTGCCGTGATGCCGCTCAAGTACACCGGCAACGAGAACGACAGCTATCTGGCGGGCGGCATTCAACAGGGGCTGATCGACGAACTGGCGCAGTTGCCGGCGTTGACGAAGGTGATCGCCGCCGCATCGACCCGACGCTTCCGCGACTCCACGGCGACGCTCTCGGAGATCGCGAAGTCGCTGGGCGCGACGGCGCTCGTCACCGGATCGGTCGTGCGCGCGGATGACCGCGTGCAAGTCGCCGCGCAGCTCGTCGACGCGGCCGACGAACGCCAGGTCTGGAGCCAGACGTTCGAGCGGCCGGCCGGCGATCTGCCCGCGCTGCAGAACGACGTCGCCACCGCGATCGCGCGGGCGATAGAAGTGCGCCTCAGGCCCGCCGATCGCCAGCGGCTGGCCGCGCGGGCGACGATCAAGCCGGCAACCTACGAGCTGTACCTCCGCGGGATGCACGAGCTCAGCACCGTGCAGGACGGCGGCGATCGCATCGCGGGACTCAAATTCCTGCAGCAGGCGATCGATCAGGATCCCGGCGACCCGCACGCGTATGCCGGACTGGCAAAGGGCCACGTCGCTGTCGGCCACAGTCCCGTGGCGCCCGAGGATGCGTGGATTCGCGCGCGCGCCGCCGCCGAGCGCGCCCTGACGCTCGCGCCGGATTTGGCCGACGCGCATGCCGCGATGGCGGAAGTTAAGCTCTATTACGAGTGGGATTGGGTGGGCGCCGAGCGGGAGTTCCGCCGCGCCAACGAGCTCAACCCCAATCTCGCGCAGAACCACTATCACTACGCGTGGTTCCTCGCGCTCCACCATCGCCTCGACGAAGCCATTACCGAACACGAACTGGCGCGCGACCTCGATCCCCTGACGCCCGCGAACACCGCCTGGCTTGGCATGATCTACGGCATGGTCAAGCGCTACGACGAAGGGATCGCCGCGGCCCAGAAGGGCATCGAGATGAATCCGCGATCGGGTGTCGCCTGGAACGTGCTGAGTTACGTCTACAGCGAGATGGGCCGCCACGATGACGCCATTGCCGCCGCCACGCGCGCCGCCGAGTACGCGCCGCCATGGACGTTCGCCGTGGGCATCGCCAATGTGAACGCTGGGAAACAGGACGAAGCACGCGCGGTCCTGCAGTCGATGCTCAAGCGGCCGGTCACGGCCTACGGCATGTGGGCGCGCGCCATGCTGGCGCTCCACATCGGCGACGCCGACACGTTCTTCAACTCCATTGCGTACACGCCGCACCATGCGTTCGCGCCGTGGGTGACCACCGAGAAGCCGATCACCCGCTTCAAGGACGACCCGCGTTACGCCCCGATGTTCGCGCGGTTCAAGCTGACGCCACCCTAGACTAGTGGAGCGAGCTCACTCGCAGCAGGATCTGCCGCCGTCGTGCTTGCAGGTGCTGGGATGGACCGGGCGTCCATCGGGCCCCAGCGCCCTCTGCGTGCACGTGCACCAGTAATGGGTCGCGTCGTAGCGGTCGTAAAACTTGAACTCATCCGGATCCGGCACGGTCATCACGTACATCCCCTTGTGCCGGAGATTCCCGCAATGATGCTCGTTGACGAGCGGAGACGATGGTCTGGGTGATTCCATGTTTTTTCCCGGCGAAAGTTCCTCGCCCCGGCGCGTCTTGGTGATGTCCCCCGGCATGATTTATACGACCCCGGCAGCAGCGAGGATCGCTCGTTTAACGGCGGTCCGAGCTATCTGAATCTTGTACTTGTTTCCGCTCATCGGTCGCGCACCGGCAACCGCGGCATTTGCGGCTTCCGTCGCAATCGCGTCCGTGATCGCCTTGCCGGCCAGCACGCGCTCGGCGGCCGGCACGCGCCACGGAACCGGCGCGACGGCGCCCATCACGATGCGCGCCGACTTCACCGTCGATCCGGCCATCACGAGATTCACCGACGCCGCCGCGAGCGGCCAGTCGTGCGATTGCTTGAAGCGCACTTCATACGCCGCGCTGCCCTGGCCGGGCGCGGGCAGGATCACATGCGTGATGATCTCGTTCGGCTGCAGCACGTTCTCGCCATAGAGATTCGCGTTCGGCAGCTGGAAGAATTCGCCTGCATCGATCTCGCGCGCGCCGTTCGGTCCGGCGACGCGGAACTTGCCGCCGTAGGCGATCACCGGCACCGCGAGGCTCGACGGGTGGACGATATGGCAGGGGCCGTCGCCGAAGATCGCGTGGAACTGGTTCTCGCCCTCGACAGCGAAGCAGCGCGAGCCGCCCTTCTTCAGGCAGTTGAACTCCTCGTTGCGGAAGTACCAGCACCGCGGCCGCTGCATGATGTTGCCGCCGACAGTCCCCATGTTGCGAATCTGCGGCGTGCCGACGCCTTCGGCGGCAGTCACGAGCGCGGGATACTGCTTCCGCGCCGCCGCGTGCTCGGCGAGATCGGCGATCTTCACCGCGGCGCCGATGCGCAATCCGCCGTCGCCGGCGGCGATCGTCTGGTCGAGTCCCTTGATCGAGACGACGCGATCCGGCGAGACGATGTAGTCCTTCATCAAGCCGAGGAGGTCCATACCCCCGGCCATCGGTAACATGCGTCCGCGTTGAGTGGACGCCAGCGCCGCGACGGCTTCCTTCTCGTTGGCCGCGTTCACGTAAGTGAAGGCTTTCAATTCGTGCCTCCCGCTCGCTCGAGCTCGGTCAGTAGTTTGTCCGGCGTGATCGGGATGCTTCTCAGCGTCACGCCCGTCGCGTTGCGAATCGCATTGGCGACGGCGGCGGCGGTGGCGACGGCCGGAGGCTCACCGATGCCAATTACACCGCGCTCCGGTTGATCGACGAGCACGACGTCGATCTCCGGAATGTCCGACTGCCCGGCCATGTGATACCACTCCATGTTCGGGTTCACCATGTTCGCGGTGTTGCGATCGAGGATGCGTTCCTCGAACACCGCGTAGTTGACGCCGCTGATGATGCCGCCGTAGCACTGCGTCTCGGCGGTCTTCAAATCGACGATCAAACCGCAGTCCTGCACGCACACGATCTTCTTCACCCTGGTGATGCCGGTCTCGATGTCGACCTCGACGTCGGCGAACTGCACGCCGCTCGTGCCGCCGGCCGACAGCCCGCGCTCCCATTGACCGTCCACCGACACCGGAACGGTGCCGAGCAACCGGCACGCGTCCCGCCACGAGATCGTGCGCGATCCTGCCGTGATGTTGCCGACCCCGATCGTGATGTCGGCAGCCGCGACCCCCAGCTGCGGCGCGATGCGCTCGAACAACGCATCGCGCGCCTTGCCGGCGGTGACGCGCATCGCCGGCATCACCGCGGCCGCGGTCGTCGATCCGCCCGATCCCGGCGCGAACGGATGGTTGCTGTCGCCAAGCTCGATCGTCACCTGCGGCACTTCGAGGCCGAGCGTCTCGGCCACGACCATCGCCATGATCGTGCGGTTGCCGGTGCCGATGTCCTGCGTGCCGCAGCGCATCACGACGCTGCCGTCGGAACCGATCTCGCAGTGCGCGCGGGCGCCGGTGCCCGCGCCGCCCCACCGGTTCGCCGAGCATCCGAGCCCGCGCTTGATCGGGCCGGGCGTTGGATCGCCGGTGACGTGACGGCTCTTCCAGTTGATGCGCTCCGCGCCCATCGGGAAGTACGTCGCCCACATCGCGTTCGGCGCGAGCGGCGGAAGATTCTTCAGGCGGAATTCCATCGGATCCATCCGCACGTGATCGGCGAGCTCGTCCATCAGCACTTCGGTGACGAAACAGCCCTGCGGATGTCCGGGCGCGCGCATCGCCCGCTGTTGTCCGGAATTGATGTAGACGTCCGTGTGCATGCGCTTGCGATTCGGGAACACGTAGATGTACGGCAGCGGGTAATCCGATCCCGCTCCCGCGCCGCCGGTGCCCCACGTCGTCGCGTCGAACGCGGTCAGCTTGCCGTCCGCGGCGACGCCGGCCTTCACTTTCGCGAATGCCGACGGCCGATTGCCTGTCGTGAGGTGCTCTTCCTTGCGATCGAGCATCAGCTTCACCGGCGCGTTGGCGGCTTTCGCGAGTCGCGCGCACAGCAGGCCCTGCATGTCGGGGCCGAACTTGCTGCCGAAGCCGCCGCCCATGAACTCGGTGATCACGCGCACGTTCGCCTGCGGAATCTTCAGGCCCTGCGCGAATCCTTCGCGCGTACCGTGGACCGCTTGCGTCGACACCCACGCGGTCAGGTTGTCGCCGTTCCATTCGCACACGCAGCCGTGCGTTTCGAGCGACGTGTGCGTCTGCACCTGCGTCGAGTAGGTCGCGTCGACGGTGAACGCCGCGTTCTTGAATCCGGCGGCGAGATCGCCGTCTTCCTGCGCGGTGCCCCGGCGCGTGTTGGCCGGCGTGAACACCTGCGGCGCTTCCGGCCGCATCGACTGTTCGACCGTCGCCAGCGCCGGCAGCACTTCCCACTCGATCGTGATCATCCGCAGCGCGTCGGCCGCTTGCTGCTCGGTTGTGGCCGCGAGCGCGCCGATCTCTTCACCCGGGAACATCACTTTCTCGCCGGGCTTGATCGTGATGAGCAGCGCCTTCACGCCCGGCGCCTTCTCCGCCGCCGCCGCGTCGATGCTCTTGAGCCGCGCGTGCGCATGCGGCGATCGCAGGATGCGGCCGTAGATCATTCCGGGCCGCACGATGTCGTACGAATACTTGGCGCGTCCCGATGCCTTGAGCGGCCCGTCGATGCGCGACACGCGCGTGCCCAGCAATCGTGACTTCTCGGGCCACGGATACTTCTCGTGTTGCGGCGGACGCGGCGGCGCCTGAACTTCGGGAACCTGTGTTTTCAGATCTGAGCCTTCTGCGCCTTCTGTGGCCCTGGTGAGATCTGCGCTATCCACGGCTCACCCCCTTGGCCGACAGGGCCGCTTTCAGCACTCCGATATTTGTTCCGCATCGACAGAGATTTCCGTCGAGCGCCTTCTTCGCCTGCTCGGGAGTGGGATTCGGATTCTTCTCGAGCAGCGCGACCGTCGCCATCACGAAGCCCGGCGTGCAGAAGCCGCACATCAATCCATCGTTGTCGCAGAAGGCCTGTTGCACCGGATGGAGCGTCGAGCCATTCGCGAGGCCATCGACGGTCCTGATGTTCTTGCCCTGCGCTTCGATCGCGAGCATCGAGCACGAGTAATACGTTCGTCCTTCGATAATGACCGTGCACGCGCCGCACGCGCCCCGATCGCACACGCGCTTCTGTCCGGTGATCTCGAGTCGAGTGCGCATCGCATCGAGCAGCGTGACCCGGGGCTCGACGCTCAGCTGATGCCGCTGCCCGTTGATCGTCAACGTGATCGGAATCTCGCCTGGACCGACCGGCGCCGGCCCTTGAGCTTCGGCATCACGGACGCCGGCGACGACGGCGGTGGCAATCGACCCAACCCCAACCGTCTTGAAGAAGTCACGGCGGGATACGTCTTTTTCGTCTTGCATCCCTGAAGAATACGCTTTTCCCGGCAAGACTCAGCCTCCCGGCAAGGATCACCCTCCCGGCGAGAATCACGCGTCCCGGCAAGAGATGCCCCTTGGCCATACGCGTCCCGTAACTGTTTTCGGCGTCCGAAACCCCCGCCTGTTGCATAAGACGTTTTTGCGGTGATCCGGACGGGACTGGTCTGGCCCATATCCTGCTTACCCGCTAGGCTTGCGCCGCGCAATCGTTGGGGCGCTTTTCAAGGAGAGTTCTGAGATGCGACGTCTTTCACTGGCTATTGCTGGCCTCTTCATCCTGGTGGCTTCGTCACAAGCCCAGGCGCAGACCATTACGTTCAACGCTTCGCTTAACGGTGGCAACGAGCCGGTTGTCGTCGTCACCGGCTCAGCGGGCACCGCAACCGTGACGTGGAACACCGCGACCAAGGCCGGCACCTACCGGGTCGACGTTTACAACATGCCGGTCGCCACCACCCAGGGGCACATTCATGTCGGAGCCCAGGGCGCCGGCGGACCGGTCGTGGTGAACTTCGTCATTCCCGGCGTGGGCGCTATCTCGAACGACTACGGCTTCAGCGGCACTTTCGGGTGCAGCGACGTCGTCAACCGGCCGGCGCAGGGCATCAACTCGTGCGAGGACTTCGAGCAGGCGTTGCTGTTGAACAACACCTACGCGAACATACACTCGACCGCCAACCCCGGCGGCGAAATCCGCGGGCAACTGATCCGCCAGTAACGCGTCGGTTCAACGGTTCAAGGCGTTCAACGGTTCAAACGTAATTTGAACCAAATGAACTCCTTGAACCTCTTGAACTCTTGAACGCTTGAACCGTTTCGTCGGGCTAGAATGTCTGAGCCCGAATGAAGCTGTCTGTCGTGATGCCTGCGTATAACGAGCAGGCCACCATCCGCACGATTGTCTCGCGCGTCCTCCAGGTCGATCTTGGCTCCGTCGACAAGGAGCTCATCATCGTCGACGATGGATCGCAGGACGGCACCCGCGAAATCCTCAAAGAGCTCGACGGCCAGAACGGCGTGCGCGTGCTGTTTCAACCGCACAACCAGGGCAAGGGTGCGGCGGTGTGGCGCGGCATTCGCGAATCGACCGGCGACATGGTGATCATCCAGGACGCCGATCTCGAATACGACCCGACTGAATACCCGGCGTTGATCCGTCCGATCCTCGAGGGGCAGGCCGACGTTGTGTACGGATCGCGATTCCTCGGCCACGCCAAGGGCCATCGCGTCCTTTACTTCTGGCACTCCGTCGGCAACAAGCTCTTGACGACGTTGTCGAACATGTTCAGCGGTCTGAATCTTACCGACATGGAGACCTGTTACAAGGTAATGGTGAGAAAGGTGGCCGATCGTCTCGACCTGCGGTCACGCGACTTCGGCATCGAGCCGGAGATCACGCAGAAGGTTGCGGCCATGCGCGCGCGCGTCTACGAAGTGCCCATCAGTTACCACGGCCGCACGTATGAAGAGGGAAAGAAGATAGGGTTGAAAGACGCCTTCAAGGCTGTCTATACGATCTTGCGGTTTTACGGCTGGACCCCAAAATAGAAAGGGCGGCACCGAAGTGCCGCCCCTCTAGATACTAGCTGCTTCTTCTTACGCCAACACCTTGATGACGACGCGGCGGTTCTGCGCGCGGCCGTCCTTGGTGTTGTTCGGCGCCACCGGCTTCTCTTCGCCGTAGCTGATCACGTTGATCTTGTGCAGCGGGATCTGATGATGCTCGTAGAGATACCGCTTCACGGCTTCGGCGCGCTGGAGACCGAGCTGCTCGTTGAGCTTCACGTCGCCGGTGCTGTCGGTGTGGCCTTCGATCTCGACCCACACGTTCTTCTTGTCGGCCTTCAGCTGGCTGACCATCGTGTCGAGCGCGCCCGCCGCGTCAGCCGGCAGTTCCGCCTTGCCGAGCTTGAACTGGCCGCGGTCTTCACTGAGCACGGTCTCGAAGATCAGCTTGCGCATTTCGCCTTCGATCATGACCGCGCGCGATTCCGCGGTGCGGCCGACTTCGACGGCCTTGTTCGACGCTTCCGCCGCCGCCGCGTTGGCCCGGCTCGCCGAGTCATTTGCCGCCGCCGCCTTGGCGTCGACGTCGGTGATGCGGCCTTCGGCCACGCGCACACGCTCCTGCGTCTCTTCGATCGTCTTGCCCTGGCTGGTCACCTTGTCGTTCACTTCACCGACCGAAGTGCGCACGAACTTCTTGGTCGCGCACGCCGGCGCCACGCTGAGCGCCGTCACGATCACGCCGACTGTCATTAGGGAACTACGCATGATTGATCTCCTTCACTCTCACCAAACATCACAAGATCTGATCGACACAGACCTAGTTAACGAGCACTGGGACCCGCGACGTACCCGCCGCGTGTCCGAACCACGAAGTCTTTCTGCGAAGTCCGAATTTCGATGGGGTGCCACCCCGGCGCTGCGCCCGGTTCGAACGCGATCAAATACAAGTGGCGCAGTTCATCGATCACCGATCGCGCGGCCGTGTAGGCCGACGCCGACGTGCTGCTGTAATACAGCGCTCCACCCGTCCACCGCGCGAGGTCCTCAATGGTGCCAATCGACGCGGGGGCCTGCCGCTGTGAGCCTGGGGTGGCGCGATCGGAGCCCGGATCGTCGATGGGTAAGACCACCGCGATGATGTAGACCGGAACGTCGATCGCCGCCGCCTTCGCCGACACTTGTGCCGGCGTCATACGGCTCGCGGTATCGATACCGTCCGTGAGCACGACCACCGCGCGCCGAGCCATCGGCCGCGTGGCGACGCGTTCCGCCGCTGCGGCGATCGCGTCATGTAACGAGGTGGCCCCGAACGGATCGACCTCCCCCAGCGCGCCCTTGAGGGCGCGCGTATCGACCGAAAACGGGGCCACCTCGCGTAGCCGGCTGTCAAAAGCAAACAGCCCGGCCTCATCGCGGCCCTCATCCAGCTGATTAATCAGATGGTGGGCCGCAAACTTTGCGGCGCTCGCGCGATCGGCGGTATCCATGCTGCCGCTCACGTCGAACAGAATCGCCAGGCTCAGGGGCGCCCGCTCGGATCGGAATTCGTTGATCACGCGGCGCTCGCCGCGGTCGATCACTTCGAAATCCTTCCTCGTCAGGTCCTTCACAAGTCGCCCTTTTCCGTCTCGGACCGTTGCGCTGAGGGTGACGAGATCGACGCCCGAGCGGAACGTGGCCTGTTGGTTGTCTGCGGTCCCCTGCGCCGACGCCAGAAGTGGCGTAAGCACGATAGCGAGGGCTAGGAGGAGCAGCCGCATGGCCACCCTATAACCAAGTTCAGTGCCAAACCAATAAAGCCTTATGTGACAACATTTTAACAAAAATGGTTGAGGTGGGATACGACGTGCAGGGCGTGTAAGTGTGTAGCAATTACATGACGCCTGACGCAAAACGAACTCGACAGTTACGATTGGTGCCTGGCACCTATCGAAAGGCTATCGGTTGGTGCCAGGCACCAACCGCTACCCCCGTCGGGGATAAGATCGGGGCGATGTCGGTAGCTGCCTCGGCCATTCGAACCGCCCAGCGCGTCGATCGATTCACGTACGCAATTCGCAACATCGTCGCCGAAGCGAAAAAGGTCGAGGCCGCCGGCAAGAAGGTTCGCTATCTCAACATCGGCGATCCGAATCAATTTGGATTTCTCACGCCGCCGCATTTGATCGAAGCGGTGATCAAGGCGATGCGCGACGGCCACAACGGCTACGTGCCGTCGCCGGGCATCGCGTCAGCGCGCGAAGCCGCCGCCGCGGATTTCGTGTCGCGCGGCGTCAACGTCTCCGCCGATCGCGTGTTGATCACGTCGGGCACATCGGAAGGCATCGAGCTCGCGTTGACGGGCATCGTCGACGAAGGCGAAGAAGTGCTGGTGCCGTCGCCGACGTATCCGCTCTACACCGCGGTGCTCGCGAAGATTGGCGCGACGCCGTCGTTCTATCGCACGGATCACACCAACAACTGGCAGCCGGATCTCGATCACCTTCGGAGCATGATCAATCCGAAGACGCGCGCGCTCGTCGTGATCGATCCGAACAATCCCACCGGCGCGGTGTATCCCGATTCGACGCGCAAGGCGTTGATCGAGATCGCGGAGACGCACGGCCTCGTCATCCTCGCCGACGAGGTGTATGGCGATCTCTCCTACGACGGTCCGGTGCCGTCGATGGCGGCCCTCGACAACGACGCGCCGATCATTTCCTACTCGAGCCTGTCGAAGGCATACCTCGCGCCCGGATGGCGCGCCGGATGGATGGCCGTGGGATCGACGCCGCGCCTCGATCCCGCGCTGGCCGCGATCAAGAAACTCGCCGACGGCCGCCTGTGCAGCCCCGGACCGATGCAATACGCGGTGACCGCGGCGCTGACCGGCGATCGATCGCACCAGATCGAATTCCGGCGGGCGCTGCGCGAGCGCGCCGAGCTGACGACCAGGCGCATGAACGCGATTCCCGGCGTGTCGTGCGTGATGCCGAAAAGCGCGTTCTACGCGATGCCCAAGGTCGAATTGCCGCCGGGCAAGAAGGACACCGACTACGTGCTCGGCCTGTTGCGATCGAAAGGTGTCCTGACGGTGTACGGATCGGGTTTCGGCACCGCTCTCGAAGACGGCTTCTTCCGCATCGTCTTCCTCGCCTCGCTGCAAGAGCTCGGCGCTATTTACGACGATGTCGCTAACTTCACCGCAGAGTTCCGATCCTCGTAGGTACATCCGCTACGCGTGCATCGCGGCGGCGACCACGCTCGTCTTGATGTGGACGCTGTACCTCGTCCGCGGGCCGCTGCTGCTGATCTACGTCAGCGCGCTGTTTGCGACGGGACTCGCGCCGCTCGTGCACGTCATCGAGCGCCGCAGCTGGGCGATCGGCAAGCGCCGCCTGCCGCGTTCGTTGGCGATCCTCGTGATCTACGCGACGGTGATTGGCGCGATCGTCGGCCTTGCCGCGGCGGTCATCCCGCCGCTGGTCCGCCAGTCGCAGGAATTCTGGTCGCATCTGCCCCAATACATGGACATGGCGCAGCAGAAGCTGACGTCGTGGGGCCTGATTTCGCCGGACGCATCGTTCAAGGAGCTGCTGCAACAGGCGCCCTCCGGAAGCGGTGACGTGGTCACCGTTGTCATCGCAACGTTGTGGGGATTTGTCGGCGGCATCTTCGGTCTCATCACCATCCTGCTGCTGACGTTCTACCTGCTCGTCGACTCGAAAAGCCTCTTCGGGCTGTTCGTGCGGCTCTTCGAGCGCCGCGATCGACATCAAGTCGCGAAGATCAGCGAGCTGGCCGCCGCGAAGATCAGCGCGTGGCTGGGCGGCCAGATGCTGCTCGGCTTGATCATCGGCACCATGTCGGCGACCGGCTACTTTTTCATGGGCGTGCCGTACTTCTTCGTCCTCGCCGTGATCGCCGGCGTCGGCGAGATGATCCCGATGGTCGGTCCGCTGCTCTCGGCCATTCCGGCGGTGCTCGTCGCGCTGACGGTGTCGCCCGGGCTGGCGCTCGGCGTCGCCGGCTTCTGCTGGGCCCTGCAGCTGATCGAAAACAACGTGCTCGTGCCGAAGGTGATGGGCGAGACGGTCGGCTTGAGTGCAGTGACGGTCATCGCGTCGCTGATCATTGGCAGTGAACTGCTCGGATTCGTCGGCGCGCTGCTCGCGGTGCCGACCGCAGCGATTATTCAGGTCCTCATCGAAGAGTTGTATCTGGCAGAGAAAGATCCTGCGTGAACAGGTGGAGTCCGCCTTCAGGCGGATTGGCGGCGTTCGGCCTTTACTCACTTCTTGCAGTCGTCCTCACGTGGCCTCTCGCGCTCGGTCTCGGCAGCGACGTGCCCGGCGATCTCGGCGACTCGCTGCTCAATATGTGGATCCTCGGCTGGGGCGCGGAACACGTGCCTCGCCTGCTGACCGGATCGATCGGCTGGTCCGAATTCCGGAACGCCAACATCTTTCATCCCGATCCGCTCGCGCTCGCGTTGTCCGAGCATTTGTTCGGACAGGTGCTGCAGATCCTTCCAATCTACTGGCTGACCGGCAACATCATCCTGTGCTACAACCTGCTCTTCATTTCCACGTTCGCGCTCTCCGGGTTCGGCACGTATCTGCTCGTTCGCGATCTCACCGGCGACAGGCGCGCCGCGTTCATTGCCGGCCTGGTCTACGGATTCCTCCCGTATAGAATCGCCTCCATCCCGCACCTGCAGGTGATCAGCTCGCAGTGGATGCCGTTTGCGCTGTACGGCATCAATCGATTCGTGACGACGGGATCGACGCGGGCGCTGATCGGTGGAACCGCCGCGCTCGTGATGCAGAACTGGAGCTGCGGCTATTACCTCCTTTACTTCGCTCCGTTCGTGCCGCTGTTCGCGCTCCACCGGATGTGGACGCTCGGCACCCTACGCAATGCACGCATCTGGATTGGATTGAGCGCTGCCGCTGTCGGCACCCTCCTTCTGACGCTGCCGTTTTTGTTCCCGTATCAAGAGGCCCAGCGCGTCTTCGGTATCGAACGTCCCTTCGGCGAGATCGTCCAGTTCTCCGCCAATGTATGGTCCTACCTAACGGCATCGGAGAACCTGAAACTGTGGGGCACGGTGTTGAGGTATTACCCCCATGGTGAAGGTGAGACTTTTCTGGGCTTTGTCCCGTGGCTGCTCGCAAGCGTAGCCGTCGCGAGTTTGGTAAGGCCGCCTGCCCTGAGCGACGAGGCGCCGCGTCCGACGGGGCGCCGAGGAGTCGAAGGGTGGCTAACGTACGTGGCTGCGTTTCTGTTGCTAATCGTGTTTGCCCAGCTAATTGGGATCTTGAGCGTGGTTTTCTTTGGCGGATTCGAGCTCGGCTGGATTCGAGCGAGAACACCTCAGCGCCTGATCATGCAGCTCGCGATCGCACTCGCACTCCTTCTCGCGATCGCACCGCGGGCGCGCGTCGAAGGCGCGCGCATCGTGCGATCGCCGATCACGCTCGCTTTCACGCTCACGATCCTCGCGATGTGGCTGTCGCTCGGCCCACAGCCGAACGCCGGCGAGCGATACGTCTCGGGCTTCGGCCTCTACGGATTGCTCTACGAATACGTCCCCGGCTTCAACGGCGTCCGCGTTCCCGCGCGTTACGCGATGATCGCGGGACTGTTCCTCGCAGTTCTTGCCGGCTTCGGCGCCTCGATCGTGCTTGGCGCCGAAGCCGTCCCGCCGAAGCACGCGAACGAATCACGCGTGCGAAGGCGGACCGCGCTCGCATTGATGTCCGCGCTGATTCTCGCCGAAGGCGCAGCGATCCCCCTGGAGATGAACCGCACCTGGGTCCAGCGAGAAGCGCTTCCACCCGCGCGCGTCTATCCCTACCGGCCCTTGGACGGCCGTAGCCTTGGCGAAGGCGTCCCGCCTGTGTATGCCCGGGTCCGCGCATTGCCGGCCGGCACGGCGATCACGGAATTCCCGTTCGGCGATGCCGGGTGGGAAATCCGCTACGTCTATTACGCGGCCGCGCACTGGAAACCGATCACCAACGGCTACAGCGGCAGCTTCCCCGCGAAATACAACGAGCGCGTCGCGCGCATGCAGCGCATCGCGATCGATCCCGAGGGAGCGTGGACGTCGCTCAAAGACTCCGGCTCAACCCATGTCGTCATCCACCGAAACGCGTTCGCCAACGTCGCGGATGCTGATACGGTTGAGAATTGGCTGAAGGGACATGGCGCGGTGGAGATCGAGCGATTCCCTGACGGCGATATCCTTCTAAAGTTATGAAACCCGACCCACTATCATTCTTAGGCACCGAGCTCGAGTCGCTGAAGCAGCAAGGCCTGTATCGCAAGCTGCGCGTCCTCGAAGGCAAGCCCGAATCCCACACGACCTACGATCACAAGTCCGTCGTCAACCTGTCGTCGAACAACTACCTCGGCCTGACGACGCATCCGAAGTTGAAGAAGGCGGCGCTCGACGCGGTTGAGACGTTCGGCGTCGGCTCGGGCGCGGTCCGCACCATTTCGGGAACCATGGAAATGCACATGGAGCTCGAGCGTCGGCTCGCCAGATTCAAGCACGTCGAATCCGTCGTCGTCTTTCAGAGCGGCTTCGCGGCGAATGCCGGAACCGTCGCGGCGGTGCTCACCAAAGACGATGTGATCATCTCGGACGAGTTGAATCACGCGAGCATCATCGACGGCTGCCGCCTGAGTAAGGCGCCGATCAAGGTCTTCCCGCACAAGGACGTCGACGCCGCGCGGAAGATCATGCAGGAGCTCCCGAAGGCGCAGAAGAAGATCCTGATCACGGATGGCGTCTTCTCGATGGACGGCGACCTCGGACGCGTGCCCGAGCTCTCGGCGCTTGCCGAAGAGTTCGGCGCGATCATGATGGTGGACGATGCGCACGCGAGCGGCGTGTTTGGCAGGAACGGCAGCGGCACCGTCGATCATTTCGGCTGCCACGGCCACGTCGACATCCAGGTCGGCACGCTCTCGAAGGCGATCGGCGTCCTCGGCGGCTACGTGGCGGGATCGAAGAACCTGATCGAGTTCCTCTACCACCGCGCCCGGCCGTTCCTGTTCTCGACCTCGCATCCACCCGCGGTGACCGCCGCCTGCCTCGCCGCGCTCGACATCCTCGAGAGCGAGCCGCAGTGGATCGAGAAGTTGTGGGACAACACGCGTTTCTTCAAGGCCGGCCTCGATTCGCTCGGCTTCAACACCGGCATGAGCGAAAGCCCGATCACGCCGGTCATCGTCGGCGAGGCCGCGACCGCCGCGAAGATGTCGGACACGCTCTTCGACCGCGGCGTTTTTGCGCAGAGCATCGGGTTCCCTACGGTCGCCCGCGACAAGGCGCGGCTGAGGACCATCGTGTCGGCGACCCACACGAAGGAAGACCTGCAGTACGCTCTCGACACCCTTGGAACCGTCGGCCGGGAACTGGGCGTCATCTAGCGCCGTAACTCTGTAGATAGCCGATGCCACGACAGTTCATCTCGCGCTACACGCATGACCTCACCTCCGAGGAGCTGGGGAAGCTGTTCACGCGCGAGACACCGGAGGCCTACCGGTTTTTCGCGCGCGGCATCAACACCGCCGAGCTCGAAGGCCTGCCGTGGCACCAGAAGGCGATCAAGTATGCCCAGGGCTTCTTCCTGGCCTTCACGATGCGCCTCTCGCCCGCGCGCCGGTTGATGTACGGCGTCTCACTGGCGTTCGCAGTCATCGGCCTGCTGCAGCTCTTCGCGGGATTCGGCTTGATGCGCGTGCCGATCCCGGTCGCGCTTTTCTTCGTCAACATTCGCGTGCCGGCGCCACTCTTCGCCAACGGCACCATCGCCCTGCTCACCGGGTTCCTGTTGATGAACCTGCTGGTGTTGCTCGAAGTCGCTGATCGCCTCTCGCTCAAGCGCGATCTCGAAGTCGCGCGCGAGATCCAGAACGCGATGCTGCCCGAAGGCACGTGGTCGGGCCCGGGCGTCGAGGCGTTCGGACTTACCAAGCCCGCCAACACCGTCGGCGGCGATTTCTACGACATCCTGCCGCAGCTCGATGGCACCGTGATCGTCGCGCTCGGCGACGTCGCCGGCAAGGCGAGTCCCGCGGCGCTCCTGATGGCGTTGTTGCTCGCCATCCTCCGCACGCTGGTTGACGAAGGATTGCCGCTCACGGCGCTCGTGCAGCGCCTGAATGTGCAGGTCGCGCGTCACGCGCCGGCGTCGCGATTCATCACCTTGTTCCTGGGGTCCTACACACCGTCCACCGGCCGCCTCGAGTTCGTCAATGCCGGCCAGACACCACCGCTGCTGCGCCGGCAAAATGGATCGATCGAGCGGTTGATGAGCGGCGGGGTCGCGCTCGGCATGTTCGACGGCAGCACGTATGAAGCGGGCGAGCTGCACTTGAATCCAGGCGATGCGCTGCTGATGTATAGCGACGGTTTGACAGAAGCGGAAAGCCCGGATGGCCAGCCGTTCGACGAAGCCGGCCTCGAACGGACCCTGGCGTTGTTTGCGGGCGCGTATCAAAAGACCGCGGCCGCTGAGCTGGGGAAGGCCGTTTTTGACGCAGTCGAGCGTCATCGCCGGGATCAGCGGCTTCAGGACGATCTGACAGTCCTCGTTCTCAGCCGCCTGGCATAAGGTAGAACTTTTCGTCCCTCCGGAGTCTAATTACCAGGTCGTCAGGTGGTCAGGAGACAGGCAGTCAGATCTGACAACCCGACGACCTGACAACCTGACTACCTGACTACCTGACTACCTGATTCGGAAATGCTTGCAAGGCTTTGTCTTCTAGGCGCCCTCGTTGCTGGGCCCGCATTCGCGGGACAAGTACCTTCGCGCCCGCTCGACGACGAAGACCTCACCATCCAGGCATTTCTCCAAGCCGTCGAAACCTCGATCTCGACGATGGAACGCGGGCGGTGGATCGATCTGCTCTCGCCGACCGCCGACAAAGACCAGGCGCTCGAGTTCTTCGAGGCGATGGTTCCCCAGGGCATCACGCGCGTCGTCGTCAAGGAGCGCGATCGAACCGCGCTGCAGGGCGCGCTGCCCGGCGAAGGATACCGGCTCGTCGTCGAGGTCTTCATGGAGACGGGCCCGCGCGGCCGCATCGCGACGTGGCGTCTCGACATTCGCCGTCCGCGCGGCGAGGACATCGGCCGCCAGCCGTGGCGCATCCTCACGGAAGATCGTCTCGCGTCGATCGAGGGACTCCATCGCCTTGCGCTGCAACCCGAGAGGCAGTACGCCGCGAAGAATCTGATCCTCAAGTCGGTCGACTTCGAATTGCGGATGCCGTCAGGCGATGTGTTCGTCGCGGAAACACCGGAGGGCGTGACGGCGATCGTGCTGCTCGGTGACGGCACGATGGTGTTCCAGCCTGGTCCGAAAGAAGAGAAGGGCCAGCTGAAGTTGTTCGCCGGCACCGAGGCGCTCGAAACACCTTTCACCACCGCGTTCGTGCGTCTCAATCCCTTTGAATTCGAGCAGCGCGTCACGAACGCGATGCTCGAGCCGGTCGCGCTCGACAGCCGCGCCTTCCGCCGCGGCCTGAACGTATTCGACGAGGGCGTGCCGAAGTCGTTCAATCTCGATCTGAGCGATCTCAGCCGCGATATCTGGTCGCTGCTGCCGCAGCCCGGCGACTTCGTCGCCGAGGTCAAGACGCGCCGCTTCGACGACCTGACCTTCGCGCGATCGAGCGGCGAAGCCGAAGACGTGACGATGTTCCAGCGGCGAAGCAAGCGCAACATCTGCGCCTACGCGTCGGAACACAAGCTGCAGAGCCGCGGCCGCTTCTTCAACGAGGACGACAACGTCGATTACGACGTGCTCGATTACGACATCGACGCGTCGTTCACTCCCGAGCGCGAGTGGATGGAAGGCCGGACGCGGATCAACCTCCGCATCAAGTCGCACGCGCTCGGCGTGCTCACGCTACGCTTCGCCGAAAGCCTGAACGTGTCATCCGTGGTGAGCGACGAGTTCGGCCGGCTGCTGTTCCTGCGCGTGCGCAACCAGAACAGCCTGCTCGTCAATCTGCCCTCGCCGGTCGCACGCGATTTCCCGCTGACGCTGACGGTGACCTACTCGGGCCGCCTCGCGAGGCAGAGCATCCAGGATGAATCGGTCGGGTTGTCAGCCGATTCATCCTCCGTAGCGCGCAGCGCGAAGGAGGACGAGCAACGCAGCAGTCAGCCGGACGACGTGCCGCTGGTGGCGGCGGAGCCGAAGTGGCTCTTCAGCAATCGCAACTACTGGTATCCGCAGAACCAGGTGAGCGACTACGCGACGGCGCGCATTCGTTTTACCGTGCCGATGGAATACAGCGTGATCGCGTCGGGAATCCTCGAAGAGGGATCGCCGACCGCCGCGCCTGCCGCGCCGATTGAGAACTCGACGCGCGTCATCCCGCGCTCCGCCTATTCGTTCGTGGCGCCGCAACCAGTCCGGTACCTCGGCGTCATGATCAGCCGCATGGTGCACGTCGACGCCGCCACCGTCGCGCTCGACATCGTGCCGGCGAAGATCGCGCCGCCGGACATGCGCGGCGCATCGACGCTGCAGCAGCAGATCAATCGCATCAACGCGACCATCGCGATTCCGCCGGTTGGCGCCCGCAACACGGTGCGGCTCGCCGTCGATGCCAATCGCCGGCAGGAATCACGAGCCCGCGATGCGATCGGGACCGCCGCGGAGATTCTGCGCCTCTATTCCGGGCTGACGGGCGACGTCCCGTACGACCAACTCACGATCGCCATGGTTGAAGACGATGTGCCGGGCGGCCACGCGCCCGGGTACTTCGCGATGCTCAACAACCCGCCGCCGGTGCAGCAGGTCAACTACCGCAACGATCCCGCGTCGTTCCAGGGCTTCCCCGAATTCTTCATGGCGCACGAGCTCGCGCATCAATGGTTCGGCCAGGGCGTCGGCTGGAAGAACTATCACGAGCAGTGGCTGAGTGAAGGCTTCGCGCAGTACTTCGCCGCGCTCTACGCGAAAGAGAGGCGCGGTGAAGGCGCGTTCCGCGATGTGCTGAGGCAGTTCCGCAAGTGGGCGATCGATGATTCCGATCAGGGGCCGGTGTATCTCGGCTATCGCCTCGGGCACATCAAGGGCGAGAGCCGCGTCTTCCGCGCGCTGGTCTACAACAAGGGCGCCGGAGTGCTGCACATGCTGCGTCGATTGATCGGCGACGAAGCCTTCTTCTCGGGTCTCAAGCAGTTCTACGCCTACAACCGGTTCAAGAAGGCGGGCACCGACGATTTGCGCCTGGCGATGCAAAGCGCCAGCGGCCGCGACCTGACGCGCTTCTTCGAGCGCTGGATCTACGACAACGGCATCCCGCGCCTGCGCTACAGCACGGCTGTCGACGGCCAGGAGCTCATCGTCCGCTTCGAGCAGGCCGGCGAGATCTACGACGTCCCCGTCACAATGGGCGTGACCTACACGGACGGGAAAACGTCCGAGTTCATCATGACGGTGAATGACGCGACGAATGAGGCCCGGTTCCCACTCACGGGTACGATACGGACGGTCGAGGCCAATCAGGACGGCGCCGCGATTGCAATCATAGACAGGAACACAGACCGGAAGTAGCCCCGCAAGCCTGTAGCCCGTAAGCCCGCACGCCCCCGTAAGGTACAATTCCCTGTCTATGGAACTCGTCACGCTGACCATCGATGGCCGGCAGCTTTCCGTGCCGAAAGGCACTTCCGTTCTGAAGGCGGCTATCGAAGCCGGCATCCAGGTCCCCTATTACTGCTACCACCCCGGTCTCGGCATCGACGCGTCGTGCCGCGTCTGCCTGGTGAAGATCGAGAAGATGGCGAAGCTGCAGACGTCGTGCTCGACGCCGGTGGCCGAGGGCATGATCGTGCACACGCAGGATCCCGAAGCCGTCGACGGCCGCAAGGGCGTGTTCGAATTCCTCCTGATCAATCACCCGCTCGACTGTCCGGTGTGCGACAAGGGCGGCGAGTGCCCGCTGCAGGATTTCTCGTACGCGTTCGGCAACGACGAAAGCCGCATGGACTTCCCGCGCCGCACCTTCGACGGCGACGGCGTCAAGGCCGACGTCGACTTCGGCCCGACGCTGATGCTGAACCGCAATCGCTGCATCCTCTGCACGCGCTGCAGCCGCTTCATGGCGGAAGTCGACGGCGACGCGCAGATCGGCACGATCAACCGCGGCAACGGCAGCGAGATCGCGACGTTCAACGAGGAGGGCGTGCACTCGATCCTCTCGGGCAACCTGATGGACGTCTGCCCGGTCGGCGCGATCACGACGAAGCAGTATCGATTCCGCTCGCGCCCGTGGGACAACCCGCACGCCGTCGACACCACGTGCACGCTGTGCGCGAAGGGCTGCAGCACGACCGCGTGGCTCAAGGCCAAGCCCGAATGGGCGAAGGGCGCGCGCCTCGCGCGCGTCACGCCGCGCTACAACCCGCAGGTCAACGACTTCTGGATGTGCGACATCGGCCGCTTCCAGTATTTGTGGGTCGAAGGCGACCAGCGACTCAGGAAGCCGCTGATCAACACCAAGACCGGCGTCCAGCAGGTCGTCACCTGGAAGGACGCGCTGATGCGCGTGCGCGATCTCCTGAATGCCGCGGGCCGCAAGGATCCCGCGTCGGTGCGCCTGCTCGCTTCGGCGCACGCGTCGCATGAAGAGATGTATCTCCTCAAGCGCCTCGCCGAAGATCTCAAGGGCGACGGCGGCGCATCGCACGTGCACGTCGCGTGGCGCCGCACCGAAAAGCCGCAGCCGGCGAACACCAGGTTCCGCGTCTCCGCGATCGACGCGCCGAACGTCAACGGCGCGAAGGATCTCGGGCTCGCCGTCACGAGCAAGGGCGACGGCGACGCCGACCTCTCGGCGCTGCGCGCCGCAATCGATTCGGATCGCGTTTCGGTCCTCTACATCGTCGATCCGGGTCCCGATGGATCGATGGGCGATGTGTCGTGGATCGTCGAAGCGCGCAAGAGCGGCCGCCTGCCGATCCTGATTTACCAGGGCGTGCTGCAGACCGATCTCGCGAAGATCGCCGACGTCGTGCTGCCCGGCTCGGCGTGGGTCGAGAAGGACGCGACCTACACGAACGACAAGGGCATGGTGCAGGCCGCCTCGAAGGCGATCAACGCGCCGGGTGAATCGGTCGAAGACTGGCAGATCCTCACGAGCGTCGCCGCGGCGCTGGGCCTCCCCTACACCTACACCACCTCGCAGCAGGTGCGCGCCGACGTGGCGCGGCACTTGTTGGCGAAACCCGAATACGCGACGTTGACCGAGACGGTCTTCAATCGGCCCGTCAGCGCCGAGCACTGGCTCAAGGCCAGCAACCCGATGGAGCGCTGGAAGTGGGACACGATGTTCCAGGATCTGCCGCCGGTGAAGGGCCACAACGTGCAGATGGAGCAGATGTCGTCGCCGACGGTGATCCCGCTGCGCCTTGTAACGGAAGAGATCTCGCGGACATCGGAATAGGCGTAGGGGCGGACTTTAGTCCCGCCGGAACTAATATGCGGATGCGAATTTTGACCGGCCTCGGGGCCACCGCCCTCGTGCCGGCCCTGCTGGGCGGCGTTCTGTCGGCGCAGGCCCCCCGCACCCGGCCCGGAGTGGCCGAATTGGCCGTGATGCCGGCCGCTCTCGAAGTCCAACCTGGCGGCTCGGCCCGCGCAGCGATCACCGTGCGGTTGCCGGAGGGGTTCCACATGAACTCCGACAAGCCGCGCGAAGAAAACTTGATCCCCCTCACCGTCTCGATGGAGGCATTGCCGGCGGTGGCCGGCGCGCTTGCCGCGTTTCCGGAGGCGCTCGATCTCAAGCAGGAAGGCTCGCCCGTTCTGCTGCGCGTGTTCGAACGCGAGTTTGCCATCGGCCTGCAGGTCAGTGTCGCAGCCGATGCGGCCGCCGGCGCGCACAAGCTGCCGCTGCGCGTTCGCTATCAGGCCTGCGACGAGAAGCAGTGCTACCTGCCAATCACGGCGCCGCTCGAACTGAACCTGTCGGTATCGGCGAACGCCGCCGTGGTTACGCCGCCGGCGATGATCGCGAAGCTGGATTTCGCGAAGGCCGCCGCCGTGCCGATTGTCGCGCCGAGGCCGCTGGCGCCCGCAGCGGCTGCGCCTGCCACTCCCGCTAACGCAACGGCACTGCTCGACAGCTTTGCCGTGCGCGGCACTGAAGGCGGCTATCTCCCCGCCGCGACGTTTATCAAGTTCGTCCAGGACGCGCAGGCCGGCGTTGCCCGGCAGGGGATGTTCGAGGGCCGTGGTCCCCTTGCGATCCTGCTGATCGTCTTTCTCGGTGGTCTGGCGCTGAATCTCACGCCGTGCGT
>Ga0137455_1000026_pt1 | contig 29503 bp, 26 predicted proteins | sample EasRivERMGT600_2_FD_102334 | JGI IMG/M metagenome (GOLD analysis project Ga0137455, IMG submission 102334) | Soil microbial communities from meander-bound floodplain in the East River, Colorado, USA - East River MetaG ERMGT600_2 | ecosystem: Environmental > Terrestrial > Soil > Floodplain ... | reverse complement strand
CTTCGTGGAAATGTTCGTCGGCGTGGGGGCCGCGCGCGTGCGCGACATGTTCGACCAGGCGAAAAAACATGCCCCCTGCATCGTGTTCATCGATGAAATCGACGCGGTGGGCCGGCAGCGAGGTGCGGGCCTCGGCGGCGGCAACGACGAGCGCGAACAGACGCTCAACCAGCTTCTGGTCGAAATGGACGGATTCGAGGGGACAACCGGCGTGATCGTCATCGCCGCGACCAACCGTCCCGACGTGCTCGACCCGGCGCTGTTGCGGCCCGGCAGGTTCGACCGGCAGGTGGTCGTGCCGCTCCCCGATATCCGCGGCCGCGAGCAGATTCTGCTGGTGCACATGAGGAAGGTCCCGGTGGCCCCGGACGTGAAGGCCGAGATCATCGCGCGCGGCACGCCGGGCTTCTCCGGCGCCGACCTCGCCAACCTCGTGAACGAGGCGGCGCTCTTTGCCGCGCGCAAGAACAAGCGCCTGGTGGACATGGACGATTTCGAGCGCGCCAAGGACAAGATCATCATGGGCGCGGAGCGCCGCTCTTTGGTGATGCCCGAGGAAGAGCGCAGGAACACCGCCTATCACGAGTCGGGCCATGCGGTGGTGGCGAAGCTCCTCCCCAAGACCGATCCGGTGCACAAGGTCACGATCATCCCGCGCGGGCGGGCGCTGGGCGTCACCATGCAGCTGCCCGAACAGGACCGCTACAGCATGGACCGGGAGCGGCTGCTCTCGACGATCACGGTCCTGTTCGGCGGGCGCATCGCCGAGGAAGTGTTCATGGGCCAGATGACGACCGGCGCTTCGAACGATTTCGAGCGCGCCACCGCCCTCGCCCGCAGCATGGTGACCCAGTGGGGCATGTCCGACGCGATGGGCCCCATGGTGTACGGCGAGAACGACGGGGAAGTGTTTCTCGGGCGCTCGATCACCACGCACAAGAACGTGTCCGAAGTGACGATGCAAAAGGTCGACGCCGAGATCCGCAAGATCATCGACGAGCAGTACGGCCTGGCGAAGAAGCTTATCCTCGACAACCGCGACAAGGTCGAAGCCATGGCCAAGGCATTGCTCGAGCTGGAAACCATCGACGCCGAGCAGATCCAGGACATCATGGATGGCCGGCCGCCGCGCCCGCCCAGGGCCGCGCAAGCGCCGCCGCAGCCGCCTCAGGCGGGGGCGCCCGGTGCGGCCGAACCTGCACCCGTCTCTTAGAACCGGTTTCAAGATGAGCCTGCTGCCATCCTGAGCGAAGCGAAGGATCTGCTTTTGTTGCAGACGAAAAGCAGATTCTTCGGGCTGCGCCCTCAGAATGACAACTCATTTTGAAACGGACTCCTAGCTCATTCCAGGAAACGGAGCCCGAAGCCTGCTTCGGGCCTTTTCACGTCTGCGGCCGTGACTGCTCGAAGTCTCCGCTGCGGCAGATTCCGGCTGATGCTCGATCGCCCGCTTGTCGCGGGCGTGGTCAACGTGACGCCCGATTCGTTTTCCGACGGCGGGCATTATCTCGAGCCGGGGGCCGCGATAGCGCATGCGCAACGGCTGATGGATGAGGGAGCGGATTTGCTCGATCTCGGCGCGGAATCGAGCCGCCCGGGAGCCGGGAGCGTGTCAGCCGAGGAGGAACTGTCGCGGCTGATGCCGGTGCTCGATGGGCTTCGTGCCTGTCCGATACCCATTTCCATCGATACCACGAAACCCGAAGTGATGCGCGCCGCGATCGGCGCCGGCGCGGCGATGATCAACGACATCGGCGCGCTGCGCTCCCCCGGCGCGCTCGAAGCCGTGGCGGCCTCCGGCGCCGCAGTGTGCCTGATGCACATGCAGGGAGAGCCGCGCACGATGCAGCGCGAGCCTCGCTACGGCGATGTCGTCGAAGAGGTCCGCGCGTTCCTCGCCGGGCGCGTCGCCGCGGCCGAGGCGCACGGCATTGCGCGCGAGCGCATCGTCATCGATCCGGGTTTCGGTTTCGGCAAGACCATCGAGCACAATTTCGAGCTGCTGCGCCATCTCCACCGGTTCGCCGAAATGGGACTGCCGGTGATGGCCGGGTGGTCGCGCAAGTCGACCCTGGGTGCGATCACCGGGCGCGGGGCCGGCGACCGGCTCGCGGCAAGCATCGCCGCGGCTTTGCTGGCGGTACAGCACGGAGCTACAATCGTTCGCGTGCACGACGTGGCGGCGACGCGAGACGCGTTTGCCGTGCTCGCCGCGATGGACGGGCACGGGGGCCGCGGAAAACAATGAGCAGAAAATATTTTGGAACGGACGGCGTGCGGGGAAAAGTCGGTGAGATGCCGATCACGCCGGAATTCGTCATGCGCCTGGGTTTTGCCGCAGGTGAAGTGCTGGTGCGGCGATCGACCATGCCCAAGGGCGAGCACCCGGCGGTCCTGATCGGCAAGGACACGCGCATCTCGGGCTACATGCTCGAAGCGTCGCTTGAAGCAGGATTCGCAGCCGCCGGCGTGGATGTGATGCTGACCGGACCGCTGCCGACGCCTGCGATTGCCTATCTGACCCGGGCGCTGCGCTTGCAGGCCGGGGTCGTGATCAGCGCTTCGCACAATCCGTATCAGGACAACGGCATCAAGTTTTTTTCGGCGGAGGGCAGCAAGCTTCCCGACGCCGTGGAGACGGATATCGAGACCCGGCTCGACCGCCCGATGCACTGCAAGGATTCGGCCAGCCTCGGGAAAGCGCGCCGCATCGAGGACGCCCGGGGCCGCTACATCGAGTTCTGCAAGAGCACGTTTCCCTCCTCGCTCGACCTTCGCGGAATGAAGATCGTGATCGACTGCGCGCACGGTGCGACCTATCACGTCGCGCCCCCCGTGTTCCACGAGCTGGGCGCCGACGTCGAAACGATAGGAGCGGACCCCGACGGATTCAACATCAACAACCAGGCCGGGACCGTGCATCCGGAGGTTCTGCAGCGCGCGATCGCCGAGCACAAGGCGGATCTGGGCATCGCGTTCGACGGGGACGGCGACCGCGTCCTCATGGCCGACGGGGAGGGCAGGCTCTACGACGGCGATGAGCTGCTGTTCGTCATCGCGCGCGAGCGCGCGAAAAACGGCGGGCTGAAAGGCGTCGCCGGAACCCTGATGACCAATCTCGCGCTGGAACGGGCGCTTGAGAAAATGGGGGTTTCTTTCGCGCGCGCCAAGGTCGGGGACCGCTACGTGCTGGAAATGCTCCAGGAAAAAGACTGGCTGCTCGGAGGGGAGAATTCCGGGCACATCATCTGCCTGGACAAGCACACCACCGGCGACGGCATCGTCTCGGCCTTGCAGGTGCTCTCGGCGCTTCGAACGAGCCGGGCGACCCTCGGGAGCCTGTGCCGGGGACTCGCGCTCTACCCGCAGGAGCTCGTCAACGTGCGCGTGGCCAAGGGCTTCGACTGGCAGAAACAGCCGGCGGTCGCAAAGGCCAAGCGCGAGGCCGAGCGCGCCCTCGGCAAGAACGGACGGGTGCTGCTGCGTCCGTCGGGCACCGAGCCCGTCCTTCGCGTCATGGTGGAGGGCAAGGACGACGCAGAAGTTCGGCGGCTTGCCAAAATGATCGCCGAAACCGTGCAGGAGGCCGCCTAGTTTTGCCGGATGATCGCGCCGCTGCAGCGAACCCGGGAACATCTGCAAGATCCTGAATTTTCCAGCGTTTTCGGTTGACCCTCGAGGCGATCCGGCGGTAAAATCTTCCCCTTTTTGGTTCTCCCGGAACGGGATGCGCGCGCGGCTCGTAGCAGGCAACTGGAAGATGCACGGCAGCCTCGTCACCAACGTACGGCTGCTGGACGCGCTGAAGGCGGGCCTTAAGCAAGCCGAGGGTCTGGGTTACGCGGTGTGCGCGCCGTTTCCGTACCTCGCACAAGTTTCAGAGGCGCTCTCGGGCAGCCGGATTGCCTGGGGTGCGCAGAACGTTTCCGAACACGACTCCGGAGCGTACACGGGAGAGGTGTCGGGAGCGATGCTCAGGGAGTTTGGCTGCCGTTTCGCGATCGTCGGCCACTCGGAGCGCCGCGGCCTTTACCGGGAAGACGACAAGACGGTTGCGGCCAAGTTCAACGCAGCCCGGCGCGCCGGCTTGACGCCGATCCTGTGCGCAGGGGAAACCCTGGAGCAGCGCGAGCGCGGTGAGACCGAAAACGTGGTGGGGCGTCAGCTCGACGCGGTGCTCGACGCCGCCGGGGTCGCCGCGCTGGCAAACGCCGTGCTCGCCTACGAACCGGTCTGGGCGATCGGCACGGGCAAGAACGCTACATCCGGGCAGGCTCAGGAAGTGCACGCGTTTATCCGGGCACGGCTCGCCGAGCGCGACCCGGAACTGGCGCAGCGCGTGACGATCCTGTACGGGGGCAGCGTCAAACCCGGAAACGCCCGGGAGCTGTTTGCGATGCCCGACGTCGACGGCGGGTTGATCGGCGGGGCTTCGCTCGTGGCGGAGGACTTCATCGCCATCTGCGCCGCGGCGCAGAGATAACTCTGGAGAAAGCAACATGGATTTCTGGTTCACGCTGATACTCGTTGTCGACGTCATCGTCGCGCTTTGCATCATCGGACTCGTCCTGCTCCAGCACGGCAAGGGAGCGGATGTCGGTGCCGCTTTCGGCAGCGGCGCCTCGGGAAGCCTGTTCGGCGCAAGCGGCTCGGCCAATTTTCTTTCTCGCACAACGGCCGCGCTCGCGGTCGTTTTCTTCCTCACGACTTTCGTGCTCGCCTACCTTGTCACGCACAAGCCGCGTGTGGGCGGAGGCGTGATGGATACGGTCAAGGAGCAGCCGGCGCTGCAGCAAGTCCCCTTGCCCCAGGCGGCGCCCGACGCGGCCAAGGCGTCCGACGCGGCGAAATCGAAAGCAAACGAGGTTCCGAAGTAGTAAAATCGTGCGGTTTGAAGGCGGGTTCGTTTCTGACACGACGACGCATCAAGCCCAATCATGCCGACGTGGTGAAATTGGTAGACACGCCGTCTTGAGGGGGCGGTGGCGAAAGCTGTGAGAGTTCGAGTCTCTCCGTCGGCACCAGACAAAGGGGGACTTGGATCGGAAGCGGAGGACTTCCGGGCCAAGTCCTCTATTTTGAGAGGGGGTTGGCTTCTGTGAGAGCGAGCGTGCGAGTGCAAGCCACCGGCACGGCATCCACCTCTCCGGCCGGGGGCTGACCCGTGCTCGAAAACTACTTTCCGATCCTGCTGTTCATCGTGATCGCTTTTGTTTTTGGCGGTCTCATGATTGCCGCCGGCACGGTGCTCGGGCCGCACCATCCCGACAGCGAAAAACTGTCCCCCTACGAATGCGGATTCGAGGCTTTCGAGGACGCGCGCATGAAGTTCGACGTGCGTTACTACCTGGTCGCGATCCTGTTCATCCTGTTCGATCTGGAAATCGCTTTTCTCTTCCCCTGGGCGGTGACGCTCAACGAGATCGGGAGCCTCGGCTTCTGGTCGATGATGGTCTTCCTCGCCATTCTTGTCGTGGGCTTCGTCTACGAGTGGAAGAAGGGAGCGTTGGAGTGGGAATAGCCAAGAACCGGTTGCAATATGAGCCTTCTGTCATCCTGAGCCCTTCGCCGCGCTCGAGCGTAAACTCCGCGAAGGATCTGTTTTTGTATAGCCGAAAAGCGGATTCTTCGGGCTGCGCCCTCGGAATGACAGCTCGTTTTGGAACGGACTCCAGGGGAAGGTGATTTATGGGCATTGAAGGCCTTTTCGAGGAAGGGTTCACGACGACCTCGCTGGACAAGGTCATCAACTGGACGCGCACCGGGTCGATGTGGCCGATGACGTTCGGCCTGGCGTGCTGTGCCGTCGAGATGATGCACGCGGGCGCCGCGCGTTACGATCTCGATCGATTCGGGGCCGGCATATTCCGCGGCAGTCCGCGCCAGTCGGACCTGATGATCGTCGCGGGTACTCTGTGCAACAAGATGGCGCCGGCGCTTCGCAAGGTGTATGACCAGATGGCCGAACCGCGCTGGGTGATCTCGATGGGCTCCTGCGCGAACGGCGGCGGCTACTACCATTACTCCTACTCGGTGGTGCGCGGCTGTGACCGGATCGTGCCGGTGGACGTGTACGTACCGGGCTGCCCGCCGACGGCGGAGGCGCTGATCTACGGCATCATTCAACTGCAGAACAAGATCAAGCGCACCAATACGATCGCGCGATAGAGCATGGCCGGAAAACTCGAACAACTGAAGAGCGCGCTCACCTCGGCGCTCGGCGGGAAGATCGTCAGCCTGAGCGAGGCCCTGGGCGAGCTCACGCTGGTCGTCGATGCGAAAGACTATGCTGCGACGGCACGATGGTTGCGCGACGACCCGGCGGTGCGCTTCGAGGAGCTGATCGATCTGTGCGGAGTGGATTACTCGGGTTTCGGCGAAGGCGGCTGGGAAGGGCGCCGCTTCGCGGTCGTGTCACACCTGCTTTCCCTCGAGCACAACCGGCGGCTGCGGCTGCGCGTGTTCGCGCCGGAGGACGACTTCCCGGTGGTGGACTCCCTCACCGGCTTATGGCCCAACGCCGACTGGTACGAGCGCGAGGCCTTCGATCTGTTCGGCATCATGTTTGCCGGACATGCCGATCTGCGGCGCATCCTCACCGACTATGGTTTCATCGGGCACCCGTTCCGCAAGGATTTCCCGCTCTCGGGGAACGTCGAGATGCGCTACGACCCGGAGCAGAAGCGCGTCATCTACCAGCCGGTGACGATCGAACCACGCGAGATCACGCCGCGCATCATTCGCGAGGACGAGTACGGCGACCTGGGAACCCCGCACTGAACCATGGCGGAGATTCGCAACTACACGTTGAATTTTGGTCCGCAGCATCCGGCGGCGCATGGCGTGCTGCGGCTGGTGCTGGAAATGGACGGCGAGGTAATCATGCGCGCCGATCCGCATATCGGCCTGCTGCACCGCGCCACCGAGAAGCTCGCCGAGCACAAGACCTATATCCAGGCGTTGCCCTACATGGACCGGCTCGACTACGTGTCGATGCTGTCGAACGAGCACGCCTACTGCCTGGCGGTCGAGCGGCTCCTCGGCGTCGACGTACCGATCCGCGCCCAGTACATCCGCGTGATGTTCGACGAGATCACGCGCATCCTGAATCACCTGCTCTGGCTCGGGGCGCACGGCCTGGACATCGGGGCGATGACGGTGTTCCTGTATTGTTTCCGGGAACGCGAGGACCTGATGGACTGCTACGAAGCGGTGTCGGGCGCGCGCCTGCACGCCGCCTACTATCGGCCGGGGGGGGTGTACCGGGACCTGCCGGAGACGATGCCCCAATACCAGGCCTCGATGTACAAGAACGCCGGCGCGCTGAAGAAGCTGAACGAGAATCGCCAGGGTTCGCTGCTCGACTTCATCGAGGACTTCACGCGTCGTTTCCCGAAGAACGTGGATGAGTACGAGACGCTGCTCACCGACAACCGCATCTGGAAGCAGAGGACGGTCGGGATCGGCGTCGTGTCGCCGGAGCGGGCGCTCGCGCTCGGGTTCACCGGGCCGATGCTGCGCGGCTCGGGCGTCGAATGGGATCTGCGCAAGAAACAGCCGTATGAAGTCTACGACCGGCTCGATTTCGACATTCCCGTCGGGGTCAACGGCGACTGCTACGACCGTTACCTCGTGCGCGTCGAGGAATTCCGCCAGTCGAATCGGATCATCCGGCAATGCGTCGATTGGCTGCGAAAGAACCCCGGACCGGTGATCACGGACAACCACAAGGTTGCGCCCCCTTCGCGCGTCGAGATGAAGAGCAACATGGAAGAGCTGATCCATCACTTCAAGCTCTTCACCGAGGGCATCCACGTGCCGCCCGGCGAAGCCTATGCCGCTGTCGAGCACCCGAAGGGAGAGTTCGGCATCTACATCGTGTCCGACGGTGCGAACAAGCCCTATCGCATGAAGATCCGAACGGCGGGTTTTGCGCACCTTTCCGCGCTGAATGAGATGACCCGCGGCCATATGCTCGCCGATTTGGTGGCGATTATCGGCACGCAGGACATTGTGTTCGGGGAGATCGACCGATGAAAACCGGGGACAGACCACGTTTTTTCTTTTTCTTCTTACGCGGAGTCAGGATCACGAGCAAAAAACGTGGTCTGTCCCCGGTTTTCAAATGCTGAGCCCCGAAGCCCTGAAGAAAATCGACCTGGCGGTCGCCAAGTATCCGCCCGAGAAGAAGCAGTCGGCGGTGATGGCTGCGCTCACCGTGGCTCAGGACGAGAAAAGCCACCTGTCGACGGAGGTGATGAACTTCGTCGCGAGTTACCTCGGCATGCCGCCGATCGCCGTCTACGAGGTGGCGAGCTTCTACGCGATGTACGACCTGAAGCCGGTCGGAAGGCACAAGCTGTGCATCTGCACCAACCTGCCGTGCGCTCTCTCCGGCGCGGAAGACGCGGCCGAACACCTGAAGAGAAAACTCGGCATCGACTGGAACGAAACGACCGCGGACGGGCGTTTTACGCTGAAGCAGGGCGAGTGCTTCGGCGCCTGCGGCGACGCTCCGGTGATGCTCGTCAACAACAAGAAGATGCTGTCCTTCATGACCTTGGAAAAGATCGACCAGTGGATCGCCGAGCAAAAGTGATGGATTGCCACACTCGTGACACCAACTCAGGGGAGCACGAGGGGATGTATCCCCTCGTAGCGTAAAACCTCAATGCTGGATTACGGTCCTGACGCGATCATCCTGAAAGGCCTCGACGGCGAGAACTGGAGGCTGGACGACTACGTCAAGCGCGGCGGGTATTCGGCGCTGAAGAAGATCCTCGCCGAGAAGACGCCGCCTGAGACTCTCATCGCCGAAGTGAAGAAATCCGCGCTGCGCGGGCGCGGCGGTGCGGGTTTCCCGACGGGCCTCAAGTGGAGCTTCATGCCGCGCCAGTTTCCCGGCGCGAAGTACCTCGTGTGCAATTCGGACGAGGGCGAGCCCGGGACCTTCAAGGACCGCGACATCCTGCGCTACGACCCTCATGTCGTCATCGAAGGCATGGCGATCGCCGCCTATGCGATGGGGGTCGGCACGGGCTACAACTACATCCACGGGGAGATCTGGGACATCTACGAGCGCTGCGAGGAAGCCCTCGCCGAGGCGCGCGCCGCGGGATTCATCGGCAAGGACATCCTCGGCAGCGGATTTTCGTTCGAACTCCACAACCACCACGGTTACGGCGCCTACATCTGCGGCGAGGAGACCGCGCTGCTCGAGTCCCTCGAAGGCAAGAAGGGCCTGCCGCGCTTCAAGCCGCCGTTTCCCGCGAGCTTCGGCCTCTACGGCAAGCCGACGACGATCAACAATACCGAAACCTTTGCCGCGGTGCCCTGGATCGTCAACCACGGCGCGGATGCATTCCTTGCGCTCGGGCGCCCGAACAACGGCGGCACGAAGATTTTTTCGGTGACGGGACACGTCGCGCGGCCCGGCAACTACGAGGTGAAGCTCGGCACGCCGTTTGCGAAGTTGCTCGAGATGGCGGGCGGAATGCGCGGCGGGCGCAAGCTGAAAGCGGTGATCCCCGGCGGCTCCTCGATGCCGGTGCTGCCCGCGCCCATCATGATGCAGACCGACATGGACTACGACTCGATCGCCAAGGCGGGCTCGATGCTCGGCTCGGGCGCGGTGATCGTCATGGATGAAACCGCCTGCATGGTCAAGGCGCTCGAACGCCTGGCGTATTTCTACTTCGAGGAATCCTGCGGCCAGTGCACGCCGTGCCGCGAAGGCACGGGGTGGCTGTACCGGATGGTGAACAGGATCGAGCACGGCAAAGGGAAAAACGAGGATCTCGACCTCCTCACAAACGTCGCCGACAACATCGCCGGGCGCACCATCTGCGCGCTGGGCGACGCGGCGGCGCTGCCGGTAAAGAGCTTCATCCAGCACTTTCGCGGCGAATTCCAATATCACATCGACCACAAGCGCTGCATGGTGACGGTCCCCGGATATTCCACCGCGCCCAGCGTTCCCGAGCGGCGGGCGGCGTAGCAGACAGGCTCCATGCCCAAACTCACGATCGACGGCAGGGAAACCGAAGTACGCAACGGCGCCACCGTGATGGAGGCGGCGAACGGGCTGGGGATCTACATCCCGCATTTCTGCTATCACAAGAAGCTCTCCATTGCCGCCAACTGCCGGATGTGCCTGGTGCAGATCGAAAAAGCGCCCAAGCCCCAACCCGCCTGCGCCACGCCGGTCGCCGACGGCATGAAGGTGTTCACGCGCTCGGACTATGCGAGGCAGGCGCAGGACGGCGTGATGGAGTTCCTGCTCATCAACCATCCGCTCGACTGCCCGATCTGCGATCAGGGCGGGGAATGCCAGCTCCAGGACCTCGCGGTCGGCTACGGCAAGAGCGCCTCGCGCTACACCGAAGAGAAGCGCGTGGTGCTGAACAAGAATCTGGGCCCGCTCATCTCGACCGACATGACGCGCTGCATCCACTGCACGCGCTGCGTGCGCTTCGGCCAGGAGCAGGCCGGCATCATGGAGCTCGGAATGATCGGCAGGGGCGAACACGCGGAGATCCTCACCTTCATCGGGAAAACGGTGGACTCGGAGCTCTCCGGCAACGTGATCGACCTGTGTCCGGTGGGCGCGCTCACCTCGAAGCCGTTCCGCTACACGGCGCGCAACTGGGAGCTTTCGAAGCGCAAGTCCGTCAGCCCGCACGATAGCCTGGGCTCGAACCTGGTCGTGCAGGTCAAGCAGAACCGCGTGATGCGGGTGCTGCCGCTGGAGAACGAGGACCTGAACGAGTGCTGGCTCTCCGACCGCGACCGTTTTTCCTACGAGGGCCTCAACTCCGAGGAGCGGCTCCTGCGGCCGATGTTGAAAGAGGACGGACACTGGCGGGAGGTCGATTGGCAGGCGGCGCTCGAGCATGTGGCGCGAAGCCTCTCCGAAATCAGGTTCAAGTACGACCCGAAGGAAATCGGCGCGCTCGCCAGCCCGCATTCCACCTTCGAGGAGATGGCGCTGCTCGCGAAACTCATGCGCGCGATGGGCAGCGACAACGTCGATTTCCGCTTGCGCCAGTCGGACTTTTCCGCAGACGGCAAGCGCGCCGGAGTTCCCTGGCTCGGGATGAAGCTCGCGGAGCTGGGGCAACTCGACCGCGTGCTCGTGGTCGGCTCGTTCCTGCGCAAGGACCACCCGCTGGTCGCATCGCGCCTGCGCCAGATCGCCAAACGCAAATCCCAGATCAACGTCCTGCACTGCGCCGACGACGATCTCCTGATGCCGGTGGCCAACAAGGCGATCGTGCGCCCGAGCGAACTGGCGGGGACGCTCGCCCAGGTGGTGAAAGCGGTGGCGGAAGCCAGGCAAAAACCCGCGCCCGCGGAGCTCGCGGCCTTAAGCGTCGGCAGCGAGGCGAAAGCGATCGCCGCCAGTCTCGCTTCGGGCCAGAGCGTCGCGGTGCTGCTTGGCAACCTCGCCGCGCAGCATCCGCAGGCCGCGCAACTGCAGCTGCTCGCGCAGGAGCTCGCCGGTCTGCTCGGCGGCCGGTTCGGTTTCCTGGGCGAAGCGGCCAACAGCGTCGGAGGCTATCTCGCTGGCTGCGTTCCCTCGGAGGGCGGCTTGAACGCAAGGACCGTGCTCGAGAAGCCGCGAAGGGCCTATCTGCTCCTCAACGCAGAGCCCGATTTCGACTGCCATGACCCGCGCACGGCGATCAAGGCGATGGGCACCGCGAATCTGGTGGTCGCGATGGCCGCTTACCGGAGCTTTGCCGCGGACTACGCCAACGTGCTTCTCCCGGTCGTGCCTTTCACCGAGACGTCGGGCACCTACGTCAATTGCGAAGGGCGGATGCAGAGCTTCAACGGCGCGGTGAAACCGCTCGGCGAGGCCCGGCCGGCGTGGAAGGTGCTTCGGGTGCTCGGCAATTTGATGAGCCTTCCCGGCTTCGATCATGAATCGACCGAAGCGATACGCGACGAGGCGTGCAGGGCCGGAGACGTCGCGGGCAAACTCGACAGCCGGCTGAAGGGCCTGGAGCTCGCGTTCGATTCCGCCCCCGGCCAGGAACTGCAGCGAATCGCCGACGTCCCCATCTATTTCGGCGATCCGATCGTGCGCCGCGCCGCGTCGCTGCAGAGGACGCGCGACGCGCTGCCGCCGCGCGCCTGGGTGGGGCCGGTGCTGGCGCAGAAGCTGGGCGTGAAGGCGGGCGAACGGGTGCGGGTGCGCCAGGGCGAGGGGGAAGCGATCGTCGATGTCGGCATCGACGAGCGTCTGCCGGCCGGGTGCGTGCGGCTTGCCGCCGCGCACCGGCACACCGCGGCCCTTGGTCCGATGTTCGGCACGGTTTCGGTGGAACGTACATGACGACGGTGTTCGACATCTGGGCGAATCTGTGGACCGCCTGGCTCGGTCCGCAGTGGGGGCCGCCCGCCTGGACGCTCGTGAAAAACACGATCCTGATCCTGTGCATCGTGCTGCCGCTGTTCGCCTGCGTCGCGTATCTCACCTTGTGGGAGAGGAAGCTCATCGGCTGGATGCAGATCCGCCTCGGTCCCAACCGCGTCGGTCCCCTCGGGCTGCTGCAGCCGATTGCCGACGCCATCAAGCTCATGTTCAAGGAGCTGATCATTCCGACGGGAGCGAACAAGTTCCTGTTCATTTTCGCGCCGATGCTGACTCTGATGCCGGCGCTCGCCGCCTGGGCGGTGATCCCTTTCGGCCCGGAAGTCGTGCTCGCGGACATCAACGCCGGACTCCTCTACGTGATGGCGATCACGTCGATGGGCGTCTACGGCGTCATCATCGGCGGCTGGGCCTCCAACTCGAAGTATGCGTTCATGGGCGCCATGCGCTCGGCCGCCCAGATGGTCGCATACGAAATCGCGATGGGCTTCGCGCTGGTCTGCGTGCTGTTGGTCTCGCAAAGCCTCAACCTCACCGACATCGTCGCGGGGCAGAACCGGGGTTACTTTGCCCACATGGGACTCAATTTCCTCTCCTGGAACTGGCTGCCGCTCGCGCCCATGTTCCTGGTGTACTTCATCTCGGGAGTGGCCGAAACCAATCGCGCGCCCTTCGACGTGGCGGAGGGCGAATCCGAAATCGTCGCCGGGTTCCATGTCGAATACTCCGGAATGACCTTCGCGCTCTTTTTCCTGGGCGAGTATGCCAACATGATCCTCGTGTCGGCGCTCGCCACGGTCATGTTCCTCGGCGGCTGGGCGGCGCCCATCGACGCGCCGCTCCTCAGCGCAATCCCGCCGTTCGCGTGGCTGTTCGCCAAGATCTTCTTCATGGTGTCGCTGCTCTTGTGGTTCAGGGCGACATTCCCGCGCTACCGCTACGACCAGATCATGCGGCTGGGGTGGAAGGTGTTCATTCCGCTCACCATCGTGTGGCTGGTCGTGATCGCCGTCTGGATGCAGACGCCGTGGAGTATCTGGTGATTTCGTGATCGACAAACTCCGCGAGTTCTTCAAGAGTTTTCTGCTGATCGAGCTGGCGAAGGGCATGCTGCTGACCGGACGCCATCTCTTCAGGCGCAAGATCACGGTGCAGTTCCCCGAGGAGAAGACGCCGATGAGCCCGCGCTTCCGCGGGCTGCACGCCCTGCGCCGCTACCCGAACGGCGAGGAGCGCTGCATTGCCTGCAAGCTGTGCGAGGCCGTCTGCCCGGCGCTCGCGATCACGATCGAGTCCGAGCAGCGCTCCGACGGCACGCGCCGCACCACGCGCTACGACATCGATCTCACCAAATGCATTTTTTGCGGACTGTGCGAGGAGTCCTGCCCCGTGGATTCGATCGTCGAGACACGCATCCTCGAGTATCACGGCGAGAAGCGCGGCGATCTCTACTACACCAAGGAAATGCTGCTCGCGGTCGGCGACCGGTACGAGGACGAGATCGCCAAGGACCGCGCCGAGGATGCAGCGTACCGATGAACTCGGACCATGTTTGAGTTGGCGGTTTTCTGGACTTTCGCGGCGATCCTCGTGATCGCGGCGGGTTGCGTCATCACGGCGCGCAATCCGGTGCACTCGGCGCTGTTCCTGGTGCTCGCCTTCTTTACCGCAGCGGGGTTGTGGATGCTGCTGCGCGCGGAGTTTCTCGCGATCGCGCTCGTGCTCGTCTACGTCGGCGCGGTGATGGTGCTGTTCCTGTTCGTGGTGATGATGCTCGACATCAACCTGGAGCGCATGCGCGCGGGATTCTGGACTTATCTGCCGCTCGGTCTCGTAGTCGGCGGGCTGATGGTAGTGGAGATGGCGATGGTGCTGGGCGGCAAGTATTTCGGTGTGCTGGCGCTGCCTGCTCCGAAGGATCCCGGCGCGGGTTACAGCAACACCAAGGAGCTGGGGCGGCTGCTCTACACGGATTTCGCCTATCCGCTCGAGCTCGCGGCGGTGCTGCTCCTGGTGGCCATCATCGTCGCGATCGCGCTCACGCTCAGGAAGCGCAAGGACACCAAGTACCAGGACCCGGCCCGGCAGGTCGCCGTCAGGCGCAGCGAGCGCGTGCGCCTGGTTTCGATGCCGTCGGAGAAGAAAGAATAAGCAACCCTTGCTGTCACTGTCACATTTCCTGATCCTCGGCGCGGTGCTGTTCGCGATCAGCATCGTCGGGATCTTTCTCAACCGCAAGAACGTCATCATCCTGCTGATGGCGATCGAGCTGATGCTGCTCGCCGTCAACATGAACTTCGTCGCCTTTTCGTACTATCTCGGCGACATGGCCGGGCAGGTGTTCGTGTTCTTCATCCTTACAGTGGCGGCGGCGGAATCGGCGATCGGCCTGGCGATCCTCATCGTGCTGTTCCGCAATCTGCAGACCATCAACGTCGACGATCTCGACAGCCTGAAAGGGTGACATGACGGACCTGCAGCTTTACCTGATCGTGCCGCTCGCCCCGCTCGCCGGAGCGATCTTGGCCGGCCTCTTCGGCCGGCAGATCGGGCGCGCCGGGGCCCACTGGATCACGATTATCGGCGTGGCGATCTCCTTTGCTGCTTCCTGCGTGATCTTCGCCGACGTGCTGAAGGGCAATGGCTTCAACGGCCCGGTCTACACTTGGCTGGTCTCGGGCGGGACCCGCTTCGAGATCGGCTTTCTCATCGATCGCCTCTCCGCCCTGATGATGGTGGTGGTGACGTTCGTCTCGCTGATGGTGCACATCTACACCATCGGCTACATGGCGGACGACCCGGGTTACCAGCGTTTCTTCGCCTACATCGCGCTCTTTACCTTCTCGATGCTGATGCTGGTGATGGCGAACAATTTCCTGCAGCTCTTTTTCGGCTGGGAGGCCGTGGGCCTGGTGTCGTATCTGCTGATCGGCTTCTGGTATACGCGGCCGAGCGCGATCTACGCGAACCTGAAGGCGTTCCTCGTAAACCGGGTCGGAGATTTCGGCTTCCTGCTCGCCATAGCGCTCGTGCTCGCGTACTTCGGGACGCTCGACTATGCGGCCGTTTTCTCACGGGCCCCGTCGATGGCTGGAACCACCATCGAGGCCATCCCCGGTGCCCCGTGGCTGCTCCTCTCGGCGATCTGCATCGGGCTTTTCGTCGGCGCGATGGGGAAGAGCGCGCAATTTCCCCTCCACGTCTGGCTGCCCGATTCGATGGAGGGCCCCACGCCGATTTCGGCCCTGATCCACGCCGCCACCATGGTAACGGCGGGCATCTTCATGGTGGCCCGGATGTCGCCGCTGTTCGAACACTCGCAGACCGCGCTCTCGCTCGTGCTCGTGATCGGCGGGATCACCGCCTTTTTCATGGCCTTGATCGCGGTTGTCCAATACGACATCAAGCGCGTGATCGCGTATTCGACGCTGTCCCAGCTCGGCTACATGACTGTGGCGCTCGGCGCCTCGGCGTATTCCGCGGCGATCTTCCACCTCATGACCCACGCGTTCTTCAAAGCCCTGCTTTTCCTCGGCGCGGGTTCGGTCATCATCGCCCTGCACCATGAACAGGACATGCGCAAGATGGGCGGATTGTGGAAATACCTGCCCTGGACCTACGGTACGGTCCTGATCGGCGCGATCGCGAGCGCAGGCGTGCCGGGGTTCGCCGGCTTTTTTTCCAAGGACGCGATCATCGAGGCGGTGCACCTGTCCAAGACTCCCGGCGCCGGCTTCGCATGGCTCGCGGTGACTGCCTGCGTGTTCGTGACCGCCTTCTACACCTTTCGCCTGGTGTTCTACGCGTTTCACGGCAAGGAGCGCTTCGAGAGCCACGATCATGCCCCACATGAATCGCCCGCGGTCGTCACCGTGCCGCTCGTGCTGCTTGCCATTCCTTCGATCTGCGCGGGATGGCTGATCGGGCCGGTGCTGTTCGGCGGCTACTTCGGCGGATCGATTTCGATTGCGCCTTCGCATCCGGGCTTGCGCGAAATGGCCGAGGCGTTCCATGGCGTCGTGCCGATGATGACCCACGCGGTGAAGACGGTCCCGTTCTGGCTGACCCTGGCCGGCATCGCCGCTGCCGGGTACCTCTACATCCTGAAGCCGGAGCTGCCCGCGAAACTCCGGCAAAGGGCCGGAGTGCTCGTCACCATTCTCGAGGAAAAGTACGGCTTCGATCGCTTCTATGACTGGTTTTTTGCGAGCGGCGCCAGGAAACTCGGCACCGGCCTGTGGCGCTTCGGCGACGTGGCCCTGATCGACGGTCTCATGGTGAACGGCTCGGCCAGGCTCGTCGGCTGGTTCGCGGGCGTGGTGCGCTGGCTGCAGTCGGGATACATCTACCACTATGCCTTTTCCATGATCATCGGCGTTTCCGCACTGCTCACCTACTTCGTCTTTTTCAGAGGGACGCTCGTCCGCTAAGAACAAAAATGCAGCTGCCTTCTCACTGGCTCAGCCTCGCCATATGGGTCCCGATCGTTGCGGGGCTCGTGGTCCTCGCTGTCGGCGACCGGAACCTCCGCGAAGCAAAGGGGATCGCGCTTCTCGGCGCGATCGTCGGCTTTCTGGTGACGATTCCGCTCGTCACCGGTTTCCAGACGGGCACGAGCGACATGCAGTTTGTCGAGCTGAATCCCTGGATTCCCCGTTTCAACGTCAACTATCACCTTGGCGTCGACGGCATTTCGGTCTTGTTCATCCTGCTGAACAGCTTCATCACCGTTCTGGTGGTGATCGCCGGCTGGGAGGTGATTCGCAGCAAGGTGGCCCAGTACATGGCGGCGTTTCTGGTCATGTCGGGGCTCCTGAACGGGACCTTCGCGGCGCTCGACGCGGTGCTCTTCTACGTCTTCTTCGAAGCGACCCTGATCCCGATGTACCTGGTCATCGGCGTCTGGGGCGGACCGAACCGGGTCTACGCCGCCGTCAAGTTCTTCCTGTACACCTTGCTCGGATCGCTTCTGATGCTGGTTGCGTTTCTCTACCTCTACAACAAATCGGGCGGCAGCTTCGCGGTGCTCGACTACCACAAGCTGCCGCTGCCCTTCAACGCGCAGATCCTGCTCTTCATCGCATTTCTCATGGCGTTCGCGGTGAAAGTGCCGATGTGGCCGGTGCACACCTGGCTTCCGGACGCGCACGTCGAGGCGCCCACGGGGGGCTCGGCGGTGCTGGCGGCGATCCTGCTGAAGCTCGGCGCCTACGGCTTCATCCGGTTCTCGCTGCCGATCCTCCCGGACGCCAGCCACTACCTCGCCGGTTTCATGATCACGCTGTCCCTGATCGCCATCGTGTACATCGGCCTGGTGGCGCTCGTGCAGACCGACATGAAAAAACTGATTGCGTATTCCTCGATCTCGCATATGGGCTTCGTGACGCTGGGCTTTTTCATCTTCAACGCCTACGGCATGGAAGGAGGCCTGGTGCAGATGATCTCGCACGGATTCGTCTCCGCGGCGCTGTTCCTCTGCGTGGGCGTACTGTACGACCGGATGCACTCGCGCAACATCGCCGACTACGGCGGCGTGGTGAACACCATGCCCAAGTTCGCCGCGCTGATGATGCTCTTCGCGATGGCCAACTGCGGGCTGCCGGCCACCTCCGGCTTCGTCGGCGAGTTCATGGTGATCGTGGGTGCGATGAAGTTCAATTTCTGGATCGCGTTTCTTGCCGGAACGACGCTCGTCTTCGGCGCCGCCTACACGCTGTGGATGGTCAAGCGCGTGATCTTCGGCGAGGTGGGCAACAAGCAGGTCGCGGAGCTTTCCGACGTCAATGCGCGCGAGCTCCTGGTCCTCGGGCTGCTCGCGATCGCCGTGCTGTGGCTGGGCCTGCATCCCGCTCCCTTCACCGAAATCATGCATGCCTCGGTGAACGAGCTGCTCAGGCACGTCGCGGTGAGCAAGCTGTGAAAGGCGCGGGAAAGTGCTGACCGGTCTGCCCATCATGCTGCTCGCGTACCCGGAGATCTTTCTGCTCGCCGCCGGATGTGCGATCCTCGTGATCGACCTGTTCCTGAAGGACGCAACGCGCTGGGTCACCTATGCGTTGTCGCTCGCGGCGCTGCTCGGCTGCGCGGTCCTCACGATGATCGTCACCGGCATGACGGGCGGGCAGCTCGCCACCACCTTCAACGGCATGTTCGTATCCGACCTGATGGCGAGCGTGCTCAAGATGTTTACCTACATCGCGGTGGCGCTGTGCCTGGTGTATTCGCGCGTCTACATGGCCGAGCGGGGGCTGTATCGCGGCGAGTACTTCGTGCTGGCGCTGTTCGCGACGCTGGGGATGATGGTGATGATCTCCGCCAGTCATTTCCTGACTGTGTACCTGGGCCTGGAGCTCATGTCGCTGTGCCTGTATTCCCTGGTGGCGCTCAACCGCGATTCCGCCGTCTCGAGCGAAGCGGCGATGAAGTATTTCGTGCTGGGGGCGATCGCCTCGGGCCTGCTGCTCTACGGCATGTCGATGATCTACGGCGCCACGGGCACGCTCGAGATCACCGAGGTTGCAAGGGGCGCGGCCCGCATCCTCCGGAGCGACGATCCTTCGAAGGCCGTGCTCGCCTTCGGGCTGGTGTTCATCGTCTCGGGCCTCGCGTTCAAGGTGGGCGTGGTGCCGTTCCACATGTGGATCCCCGACGTGTACCACGGCGCGCCCTCGGCGGTGACGCTCTTCATCAGCACCGGACCCAAGCTCGCGGCGTTCGCGATGGCGATCCGGCTGCTGGTGAACGCTCTGCAGCCGCTTTCAGGCGACACGCCGCAGTTCCAGAGCGGATGGCAGGACATGCTCGTCATCCTGTCGGTGCTCTCCATGGCGATCGGCAATCTCGCCGCGATCGCGCAGAGCAACATCAAGCGCATGCTCGCTTACTCGACCATCTCGCACATGGGCTTCATGCTGCTGGGGCTTCTCTCCGGCATCGTGGGCGGAAACGCGTTCTCGGCGGCGGAGGCCTGGAGTTCGGCCATGTTCTACGCGGTCGTCTACGTGCTGATGAGCCTGGGGGCGTTCGGCATGGTGGTGTTCCTCTCGCGCGCCGGCTTCGAGGCCGAGCGCATCGAGGACTTCAGGGGGCTGAACGCGCGCAGCCCCTGGTTCGCGTTCATCATGCTGCTCCTGATGTTCTCGCTCGCGGGCATTCCGCCCACGGTGGGCTTCTACGCCAAGCTTTCGGTGCTCCAGGCGGTGCTCGCGGCCGGGCACGTGTGGCTCGCGCTGGTCGCCGTGCTGTTCGCGTTAGTGGGGACGTTTTACTACATTCGCGTCGTCAAGCTCATGTATTTCGACGAGCCGCTGGATGCGGGGCGGATCGATGCGAAGCTCGACGTGAGGGTCCTCCTGTCGGTGAACGGGCTGGCGGTGCTCGTGCTGGGCATCCTGCCGCAGCCGCTCATGCAACTGTGCTTGTACGCGATCAAGGGCCTGTGAGCGGAGCCGCCGGGACGTGAAGGACCTGAGCGAGCACCGCCTTGCGAGCAAGCTCGTCTACGACGGCAAGATGCTCAAGGTTCGCAGCGACACGGTGCGGCTACCCGATGGCGGAACCGCCGAGCGCGAGTTCATCGATCATCCGGGAGCGGTGGCCGTGATCGCGCTCACCGACGCGGGTGAGCTCGTGATGGAGCGCCAGTACCGCTATCCCCTCGGGCGCGACATGATCGAAATCCCGGCGGGCAAGATCGATCCGGGGGAAGATCCGCTCGCGACCGCCCAGCGCGAGTTGAAGGAGGAGACCGGCTACACCGCGGCGCACTGGCGGCATGTGGCGACGATCCACATCGCGATCGCCTATTCGAACGAGCGGATCGAAATCTACCTCGCGAAAGACCTCAGGCACGAGGGCGCGAAGCTCGACGACGAGGAATTCCTCGAGGTGTTCACGCTTTCGCCCGCTGCGGCGCTCGCCTGGGTGCGAGAGGGGAAAATCACCGACTCCAAGACCGTCGCGGGACTGTTCTGGGCCGAAAAAATCCTCGGCGGAGAGTGGGGCGCGCGTCCCTGAGGACCCGCTTCAAAACCGGTAACGGATCTCCAGCCCGGATTCGCGCGTGTAGTTCGCCGGCTCGAGCGCCGCGCGAGGTACGCCGTTTACGACGCCGGCGAACTGGATGTCGGAATCCTCGATGTGCCAGTAGTGCCACCATGCGCCGAGCGCCCAGCGGTCCTTTTCGAGCATGAGAGAGGCGCGGTGACCGCGGCCCTTTTTCTGATCATTGGTGACGTCGATGTAGCCGAGATCGGTGTCGCTCAGTTTTGACACCTGCGTGCCTTGCAGGAAAACGTCGGCTTCGAGCGTCGGCGTGAGGACCCACCCGTCACCCAAGTGATAGCGCGCGGTCAACCCGACCGGCGCATAGAGGTAGTTGGAATAGCGCCGGTAGCCGATCGCGCCGGTGGTGCTGTAGCCTCTGGAATCGTCGTAGAGATAGCGATAGCCCAGGCCGAGGTAAGGCGACAGCGAAACACTGCCGCCCACCCAGTCCCAACCCGCGACCGCTCGCGCCTCGAGAATCCAATCGGGAACGCCGTCCTGCGTGCCCGAAACCGCGCTCTCGTATTTCAGCCGTCCGTAGGACCCGCGCAAGTCGATTCTGGAAAAAAAACCGCTTGCGTCGGTGAAGGTTCTCGCCACGACGATACCCACCCGATTGCCGCTGAGTTTCGCGAAGTCGGGTTCCTCATACCAGTAATGGGCGGCCTGCCCGCCGAGCTCCCAGCCGGGCCGGGTGAGCAGCGGATTGCCCTCCTGCGCCGTGGCTGCTGCAGGAAAGAGCACCGCGAAGACGGACGCGGCTGTGAGGATTTTTTTCATGCGTACCCCCGAAGGGCGGTGCGAATTCCGGATTCCGTGACGCGGCTATTATGCCGGAAGCGGAGCGCGCGCCGCCGAGCGCGCCGGTGCGACCCTCAGAACCGGTAGCGGAGCTCCAGCCCGGTTTCGCGCGTGTAGTTTTCCGGCTCCCGGCCGCCGAAACACAGCCCATTCACCACGGCGGTGGCGCACTGAAAGTCCGAGTTGTCGATGTGCCAGTATTGAGTCCACGCGCCGACCGCCCAGTGATCTTTCTCCAGCATGAGAGAGGCGCGGTGGCCGCGGCCTTCTTTCTGCTCGTTGGTGATGTCCATGAGACCGAGGCCGGCGTCGGTCAGCTTGGACGCCTGCCTGCCTCGCACCAATATGTCGGCTTCGAGCATCGGCGCGAGGACCCACCGGTTGCCCAGACGAAAGCGCGCGGTCAACCCGAGCGGCGCATAGAGGTAGTTGGATTCGCGCCGGTAGCCGATCGCGCCCGTGCTGGTGTAGCCTCTGGAGTCGCTGTAGAGATAGCGATAGCCCAGACCGAGATGTGGCGACAGCGAAAAGCTGCCGCCCAGCCAGTCCAGGCCGGCGACGACCCGCGCCTCCAGGATCAGGTCGGGCACATCGCTCTGCGTGCCCGAGCCCTCGTATTTGAGCCGGCCGTAGGACTGGCGAAAATCGAACCTGGAAAACACGCCCTCGGGGCTGGTGAGGGTTCCCGTGGCAACGATGCCCAGCCGATTGCCGCTGAGTTTCGCGAAGTCGGGCTCCAGATAACTGTAACCTGAGGCCTGCGCGGCGAGCTCCCAGCCGGGCCGGGTGAGCAGCGGATCGGGCTCCCGGGCGACCGCCGCGGAGAAAATCGCCGAGAGGATCGCCGCGTTTACGAGGATTTTTTTTGAAGCAGCGGCTCCTTGGCCAAGATCGGAAAAAATCATACCTTTGCGATGCTTGATTTACAAACGCGGAATCGATCCATCTCTATCTTCGCGGCTTGACCAGCCTTCGATACTGCGCCATGTGCCGTATGGCCTGCCGCGGCTTGCCCAGGGCCGTGCACAGGAGCGCGAGATTGTAATGGCAGTCCGCGAGGCGCGGATCGCGGTGCAGCGCTCTTTCGTATGCCTCCATCGCCTCGTTCCTGCGGCCCATGTCCTCCAGCAGAACGCCGAGGTTGTAGAGGAGCAAAGGGTCGCTGCCGCAGGCCGCCACGGCCCTGCGATAGACCTTTTCCGCATCCGCGAGACGCCCGGCTTCATGCAGGAGCCTTCCCAGGTTGATATGCGAGCGCAGGTGCCTTGCGTCGGCTTCGAGTGCGCGCTCATAGGCTTCCCGCGCGGCTGCGGAATCGCCGCCCTCGAGCTTGCATGCGCGCTCGAACCAGTCTTCCGCGCTCGCCTCCGCGCCGGCGTCGTTCTGCTCGATCACGCTCAGGGAGCCGTCGGCCGGGTCGCCGTCGAAGGCGAGCAGGTACTGCCCGGATTCCGCCTGCCAGCGGCTCGCGCCTTCGGAGACGACGACGCGGTCGCCGACCGCGCCGATCGACAGGCCCGAGAGCGGCATGGCATCGGGCAGATGGCGGCGAAGCTCTTTCAGGGACCTCGTGATACGCCTGGGCGGCACGTTCGCCGCGGCAAGCGCCTGGGCGGTGCGCAGCACGATCAGGTCCTGGAACGAGAACAGGTAGGACTTGCGCGGGCCGCGCGCGGGCGAAACGAAGCCGGCGTTGACCAGGCTCCGGATGGTGCTGCGCGGCAGGTGAAGCAGCCGCTCGACCTCGCGCACGCCGTACTGTTGCATTGCGGGCGGATCGGTGGCGGTGCGTACTATTTCTTCGCGGCTTTTCGGGCGACGGGCTCGGACTGCTGGGCACGCTTGGGCGCTTTGCGCGCTTCTGCGTCGGGCGCCTTTGCGGGCGCCGGGGTCTTTTTCTTGTCGAGGCTCGCGCGCAGCGCTTCCATGAGGTCGATCACCTGTGCGCCGCCGCCCTCGGGGGTTTCGGTCATGGTGATCTCCTGGCCTGCCACTTTCTTCTGCACCTCGGCTTCGATCCGCGTGCGCACTTCGTCGGTGTAGGCCGCGGGGTCGAACTTGTCGGAGGCCTGCTGCTCGATCAATTGCTGCGCGAGCTTCAGCTCCGCGTCCTTCACTTCGGTCTTGGGGATCTCGATTTCCTTCATCGAGCGCACCTCGCCGGCGTAGAGCAGCTGCTGCATGACCAGGCCTTCCTCGACCGGGCGGATCATCACGATGTACTGCTTGCCGCGCGCCGCCCAGCGGCCGAGCGCGCAGCGGCCGGATTCGCGCAGTGCCCTGGCGAGCAGCGCATAGGGTTTCGCACCGCCCTTGTCCGGGGCGAGGTAGTAGGCCTTGTCGAAATACACCGGGTCGATCGATTCGATCGGCACGAATTCCGCGATGTCCGCCGTGTGCGTACCCGCCTCCTCGAGCGCCTTCAGCTCCTCCGGCGAGAACATCACGTACTGGTCCTTGGCGAATTCGTAACCCTTCGCCATGTCCTCGCGGGCGACCGGGACCTCCTCCTTCACGCACATGTACTGCTGCTTCAGACGCGATCCGCAAGCCTTGTGCAGCAGGTTGAACGAAATGGCGCGGTTTGCCTCGGTGGCGGTGAAAAGCTTCACCGGAATCGAGACCAGTCCGAACGAAACCGTCAGCGAAGCGATCGATCGTGCAGCCATGGCTTATTCTCCCGGTAGGGGAAAGCATTATAGTGAATAGTCAGCATTGTTGCGCAAGTATCGGTTCGTATGGGATATTTCACCCTTTTACGCCTTCGCGCGCTCGAGCGCGCGCTCCAGGCTTTGCTTGCGGATGAGGGCGTCCCGCCAGCGGTCTCCGCTAACCGCCAGGCGCTCGGCGGCGTTCGTGATCCTGAAGTCGAGCGGGTGCGCCTTTGCAAGCTCCTCCCAGGTGAGCGGCATCGACACCGGCGCGCCGGGCACGCCCCTGGGCGAATAGGCGACGTTGAGCGTCTTGCCGCGGACGTTCATGTTGTAGTCCATGAAAATCTTGCCGGTCCGCTTGGGGATGCTCCACTCCACCGTGACCTCTTTCGGGTGCAGGCGCGCGAGGTGCCGCCCCACCGTCTCGCTCACCTTGCGCGCCGCGTCGAAATCGAGCGTGCGCTCGATCGGCACGAAGACATGGAGCCCGGTCTTGCCGGAAGTCTTGACGATCGCTTCGAGCCCCATGCTCGCGAGCAATTCGCGCAGGCGGAACGCGACTTCCTTGCCTTTCTCGAAAGCGACGATGTTGAGCTCGGGCTCATCGCCGGGGGCCTCCTTCCCGGAATAGATGTAGGGGTCGATGTCGAAAAGGACGTAGTCGGGATAGTTCAGCACCGAGGCTTCGAGTGAAGCGAGCGAGCCCGAATAGTCCGTGCCTTGGCTTGCCGCATCCGGCCCCGGTTTCGCCCGCGAATGCCAGACGTGGAATTCCAGCGTCCCCGACTGCGCGAGCCACAACAGTGTCGCCAGGTTGTTGCACAGCAGATAGTCGTGGCGCTCGTCCTTGTGCTCGGAGAAAACCGTGATCGTCTGCGCGAACCCGGGAAGATCGTGATCCCAGTGCTTCTGGAAAAAGCGCTCGCCGGCGATGCCCTCGGGCATGCGGATCATGGTGAGCGGCCGGTCGGCGAGATGCGTGAGGATGAAAGGCGAGACCTGCGCGAAGTAACGCAGCAGATCGCGCTTGGTCACGGCCGGCTGCTTCAACGCCGCGTCGGCGGGCCAGTAGACGCGATCGAGATGCGTCAAGCGGATCGTGTGCTGGCCGACTGCGATCGGAAAAGCCGTTTTCCTGTTCTCCAACTGCCGCAGAACATCGTCTACCGCCGTATCGGTCGAGCGGGTCGCGGCAGCCGGAACGGCCGGGCGTGGCTCCGTGCGCTTCACGGTCTTCGGATCGACGTCGTCGCGCAGCCTCAGGAAAACCGGAGCGCGAAGCATCCCGTCCGGGGTCCATTGCTGGAACTCCACTTCCGCGACGAGCTCGGGCCGCATCCAGGTCGTCGGGCTGTGGAGCTCCGGTTTCTCCACAAACGGGCAGACGTCGGTTCGCAGCTTCTCGCAGCGCGCCTTGGTCTCCCCCAGGGTGCGGTCGTCGAATCCCGAGCCGACGTGCCCGCAGTAGCGCAGCTTGCCTTCGTCCCAATAGCCGAGGAGAAGCGCCCCGAGCGGCGCGCGCGATCCCTTGCCTTTGGTGATGCCGCCGACCACGAACTCGGCGCTCCTCGTCGGCTTGATCTTGAGCCAGGACTGCGAGCGCTTGCCGGCCTCGTACTTGCTGTCCTTGCGCTTGGCGATGACGCCCTCGAAGCCGCTCGCGAGCGCCGCCTTGTAAAGCTCCTCGCCGTTTTCCTCCGCGTGAACGAGTTGCACGTGGGGCGAGGGCAGCAGGCATTGCTCCAGCCAGCGCCTGCGGTCCGCATAGGGCGCCGCGCGGAGGTCGGCCCCGGCGAAATGCAGCAGATCGAAGCAGAAGAAGACGACCGGCGTCGCGCTGTCGGCCTGCGCGATCTCGCGCTCGGTCTTCAACTGCACGCGTTCCTGGAGGGCGGCGAAGGAGGGGCGGCCGTCGGCGCCGAAGGCGGTGATTTCGCCGTCGAGCGCGATGCCTTTCACCGCCTGCTGCGCCAGTTCCGCGGAAAGCTTTGGAAAGGAGGCGGTCAGATCCAGGCCGCGGCGCGAGCGCAGCTTCACCGACTGGTCGTCGATGAAGGCGAGCACGCGGTAGCCGTCGAGCTTCGGCTCCCACATCCACTCCGCGCCCGCGAACGGCGCGTCGCGCAATTCGGCGAGCATGGGAAGGAGCTTCACCGGCAGCGCTTCCTTTTTTCCCGAAGGGACGAGCTGCGCGGCGGGCATGCGGCGCACCGGCAGGGACTTGAGGTTCTCGACCATGAGACCGGAGAGGACCGAGTGATCTTTCTCGGTGACGTCGGCTTCGGCGACGAAGCGGTCCTTGTGCTTGATCAGCAGCCAGTCCTTCGGGTTCCTGGCCGTGCGGACCAGCGCGAAGGAGCCTTTGAGCTTCGCGCCGCGCAGCGTGACGCTCAGCTTACCCGCGGCGATGCCGTCCCTCACCAGGCGCTCGGCCTGCGCCCGGTCGTGGTACCAGTGCCCCTTGCGGTCTTCGTCGGGCGTATACGGGCCGCAGTCCCATACGATCACTTCGCCCGCGCCGTACTGCTTCGGGGGAATCACGCCCTCGAACGAGGCGTAGTCGTAGGGGTGGTCCTCGGTCATGACCGCGAGGCGCTTGTCCGCGGGATTGAGCGAAGGGCCCCGGGGGACGGCCCAGGACTTGAGCACACCGTCGCACTCCAGCCTGAAGTCGTAGTGCAGTTGGCGCGCCGAGTGCTTCTGGACCACGAAAAGGAGCAGTCCCTCGCCCGGGGCGGGGGCCGGCGCGGGCTCGGGCGTTGCGTCGAAAGCGCGCTTCTTGGAGTATTCGCCCAGCAGCACTGCCGCCGCCGACGGGTCGGCCAGCACGATGCGCTTGGCTCTGGGCATGCGGGAGATTCTAGCTTGCCGGATCGCACGCCGGTACTGGACAATCCGTCCATGACGCAACTTCTCGCCGGAACCAGCGGCTTCTCCTACAAGGAGTGGCTCGGCAAGTTCTACCCCGAGAAGCACCCTGCGGACAGGATGCTGCGTTACTATGCCGGGCATTTCGCGACGGTCGAGATCAACAACACTTTCTACCGCATGCCTGCCGAGACGATGCTCGCGCGCTGGGCCGAAGAGGTCCCTGAGAATTTCGCCTTCACTCTCAAGGCGCCGCGCCGCATCACCCACGAGTTGCGCTTGAAAGAGTGCGAGACCCACGTCGCCGAGTTTCTGCGGCGCGCGCAGGCGCTGGGGGCGAAGCTCGGCCCGCTGCTGTTCCAGCTGCCGCCGTTCCTGAAGAAGGACCTTCCGCGGCTGCGCGATTTCCTCGCTCTCTTGCCCGCGGCTCAACCCGCCGCCTTCGAATTCCGCAACGCGACCTGGCAGGACGACGAAGTCTACGAGACGCTGCGCGCCAAGGGCGCGATGCTGTGCTACACCGACACCGACGAGGGCGATTCACCGCCCGTGGTCGCGACCGCTGACTGCGCCTACCTGCGGCTGCGGCGTACCCACTACGAGGATTCGGAGCTCGGCGACTGGGCCGGCCGGATCGCGGCCCTGTCCCTGGCGCGCGTCTACGTCTACTTCATGCACGAGGACGATGCCCTGGGCGCGGTGTTTGCGCGCAAGCTCCTGGAGCTGTGGAAGGAGAGGGGAGAAAAATGAGCGAAACGGCTCCGGCCACGGGGAGGATCGACCGCCTCAAGCTCTACTACGAAAAGAACGAGCAGAAGATCGCGATCTATTCCTTCATCGGCGGGTTCTTCTTCGACATCGTCATGGTCGAACGCGCCGATTCCTGGTTCGCGATCGGCCAGCAGATCCTCTATCTCGTCGTGATCCTCGCGGCGCTGACGCAGATGTTTTTCGAAGAGGGCAGGCCGCCGTCCGACCCCGGCAGCGCGTTCGTCCTCAAGCGCTGGTACTACCGGTACCGAACGGCGATCGTTCACTTCTTCCTGGGAACCCTGCTCAACGTCTACACCATCTTCTTTTTCAAGAGCTCTTCGCTGCTCGTCTCGTTCTCTTTCCTGGTGTTCCTCGTTTTCCTGTTGTGGGCCAACGAGTCGGCGCGCTTCAAGTCGCTGGGGCTGTCCTTCAAGTTCACCCTGCTCGCCCTTTGCATGCTGTGCTTCTCCGCCAATGTGGTCCCGATTTTCGTCGGTTCGATCGGCCTCACGGTCTTTCTGGTATCGATGCTCGCAGGCTGCCTGCCGCTGCTCGGCCTCGTCTGGTGGATCCGCAGGCGCTCGTCCGATTCCTTTGCGCGAGCGAGGAGACAGATGCTCGTGCCGCTGGGCGGGGTGCTGGTCGGCTTTCTCGTTTTTTATTTCTTCAGGCTGATTCCGCCGGTGCCGCTCTCGATCCCGTTCATCGGGATCTATCACGCGGTCGAGAAGACGCAGGATACCTACCGCTTGAGCCACGAGCGTCCGGCGTGGCGCTTCTGGCACCACGGCGACCAGGAGTTCCTCGCCCAGCCCGGGGACAAGGTGTACGTGTTCTTCCGCATTTTCTCGCCCACCCGTTTCTCCGACCAGGTGCAGGTGCGCTGGTACCTGAAAGACGACGCTCGCGGCTGGATGCTGCAGGACACGATTCCCATCAAGATCCTCGGCGGGCGCGCGGAAGGATTTCGCGGTTACGGGTTCAAGTCGAACTATCAGCCGGGCGACTGGAAAGTGCAGGTGGAAACCACCGATGGGCGCGAGATCGGCCGCGTGTATTTCCATCTGGAGACCCGTCCCGAGTGGCCGCGCAGCTTCGAAATCGACATCGAGTAGCGGACGCTCAATCGGCTGCCGCCAGACGCGCGAACTGCCGCTTCAATGCGTTGACCTGCGCGAGGTAGCTGGCGAGGTCGTGGGCGCCGCAGCGCTGCCCGGCGCCCGGCTCGAAGCCGCGTCTCGCGTAGGCCTCGCCCCGCGAGGGCCCGCACAGGTGGATCACGGCCGCGAGGTCCTGCTTCTGCCGGAGCGTGGCGGCGCTCGCTTTCCTGCGTGCGAGCGTGTTCGCGACGCTGCGGTCGAGCAGCGCCGCCGTCATCTCCACCGCGTGGGTCGGCACGACGCGCGTGTACAGGCCGTTGAACCAGCACGAGTCCGGGTCGTACCAGGGGCCGTCTTCGACCACCGCGTGGTCGTGGATGCAATAGCGCTTCGCGTCCCGGAACGCGGCGTCGGTGATCTGGAACATGCCCACCGCGCTCGAGGAGGGCCGGTACAGCTCGAAGGGATTCCAGCTCGGGCGCCAGCTCCAGGGCGGCCGCGCCACCGGGTTGCCCGCGCCTTCGGTCTGCGCGAGCGCGGCGAGCAGCTCGGGCGCGATGACGGCGGTGGAATGCTCGCGAAAGAGCGACCCGTACTCCCGCCAGGTCTCGGTCGGAGTCTTCACGAGCGCGCCGCCGACCGGGAAAAATACCTCGGACGGCTTGCGGACCGTCTGGACTATCCAGTTTGTCGCGGCCCAGAGCGCGAGGATGACGATCGCTGCCGCGAGAACCCGGATCGCGGGCGGCGCGGCCCGCAGCGCTCGAAACGCATGCCGGGCCGGGCCGGAGAACCGTGCGACGGCCCTCCCGAGCGCGCGCAAGCGCATCCTCGGCGAAGGGGCTTTGGGGGTGTGCGAACGCGACATGGGGCAGCCGCTATCGTATCGGGTAAAATCCCCG
>Ga0137455_1000025_pt1 | contig 30019 bp, 23 predicted proteins | sample EasRivERMGT600_2_FD_102334 | JGI IMG/M metagenome (GOLD analysis project Ga0137455, IMG submission 102334) | Soil microbial communities from meander-bound floodplain in the East River, Colorado, USA - East River MetaG ERMGT600_2 | ecosystem: Environmental > Terrestrial > Soil > Floodplain ... | reverse complement strand
GATCGCCCTGCCCGACACGCTGTCCTCCGCGTACCGCAATCGCCGACATATGCAGGTACTCGGTTTCGTACCCGTTCGGGTGCCGCACCTTGACGGTGCGACCGCCGCCGCTCGTCCAGCCCGCCATCGTCACGACGCCTGGCGCCACTGAACCCACCGGTGCTCCCGCGGGCGCGTGGTAATCAACGCCGTTGTGCGCGCGGTTGTAGCCGAGGATTGGATGCTTGCGCGAGCTCGAGAAGCGCGACGTGATGCGCGGCTCGAACTTCAGCGGCGATTTCAGGAAAAACCTTTTCAGCGATCGGCCGTTCTCGTCGTAATACGCCGTCGATCCGCCGTCGGGTGTGAATCGAATCGCGCGCAGCGTGCGGCCGTCGTTCACGAACTCGGCGGCGAGGATGGCGCCGTATCCGGACAGCTTCCCTTCGCGCGTCTGACGCTCGACGAGCACGCGGAACTTGTCGCCCGGCTGCAGATCGGAATTGAAATCGATCTCGCCCGAGAACACATCGGCCATGCCGAGCGCGAGCTCGACGCGCTCACCGGCCTTGTCGAGCGCCGCCACGAGTGAACTGGTTTCGCGATTGATGTCGCCCTCGACGGCGACCACTGTCGTTTCTTTCGGGATGCGCTCGACGGTGGCGACGAATCGCGCCGCGCCGTCCATCGACGCGCGATCGACCACGAGCCGCTTGTCGGCGTCGATCTCGTACTCGAAGCGGCGCACGCGGCCGTCGAGCAGGCGATCGATCGCGTAGGGCTGTCCCGCGCGCATCTTGCGCACGTCCATCGCCGACGCGATCGACGCGACGAGCACCGGCGCATCGGCGCCCTGGATCATGTGATTCGCGAACAGGTGCGCAATCGTCGTCCGCGCCGGCACGTAGCCGCTCAGGAGATCCGAATCCTTCGCGAGCGTCACGTCCGCCGACCGGCGTACAGTCTCCGACGGGTCGGCGGCCGACACCATCCAGAAGGCCGACGAGAGACCCACGACGAGCAGGCCGATGGCCGGAATTACATACTGCTTGCGCATTGAAAAGTCGCTAAATCCTAACAAAACGCCGAGTGCAAGACGATGCAAAACGCCGTCATTTCCGGGGGATTGGTATGACCAATTGCTGGGTACTGCCCGGAGCGATTTTGACGGCTTGACTTACTTTTCGGCCGCCGAGCTCGAGCACAACAGTATGGTCGCCCGCCGTCAGGTTCGGGATGTTCGCCGGCGTGGTCCCGCGCGCCTGGCCGTCGATCGTGATGCGAGCGCCCGAAGGATTGCTGCGAATCTCGAGACCGCCGGTCGCACTCACGTCGCGCAGCTCGATGTACTGCGACGTCTGCACACCGGCAGTGATCGTGAGCGGGATCACGCGCGGTTCCGACTTCCCGACCTGGACTTCGAGCACGTGCGGGCCCGCCGGAAGGCGAATCGTGGTCGGCGTGACTCCGGACTCCTTGCCATCGACAACGACGCGCGCGCCCTGCGGACGTGACTGCACTGCGAGCTCGCCTTCGCCCGCGCGCATACCGCCCCCGCCGCCGCTGTCGCGCGTTGCGAACCAGCCGACGGCCGCGAGAAGCAGGAGGATGACCCCTGCCAATGCGAGCAGGGGCAACTTGCTCTTCTTTTCGGTGTCTTCTGAAATCGTGTACTCGGACGGTGCCGGCTCGGCCTGCTGTGCCTGCCGGGCGTACGCCGGTTCCGGCGCCGGCTCTTCGTATGCCGGTGTTTCCTGTGACGCTCCTTCGTATGCGGGCGCTTCCTGTGCCGGTGCTTCGTATGCTTGTGCCAGCGCTTCCGGTGCTGGCGCCTCGTCTGCCGGTGCTTCTTCTACTTCACGGACAGGGGGCTTGTACGAAGCGATCTGCGCGGCGATCGGATCTTCCTCGACGGCGGATGGAGGAACGGATTCCTCGACCGTTTGCGCAATCGCCGCGGCGGCCTGCTCTACACCGCGCGCGCGTTCGCGCTCGCGGTCCAGTTCACGTTCCTTCTGGCGCTGTTGCTCTCGCTGGCGTTCCTGTTCGCGTTCGCGCTCGCGTGCCTGTTCACGCTCCCGCTCTTTTGCTTGTTCACGCTGCCGCTCCTGCTCGCGAAGACGCTCCGCCTCCTCTGCCTTCTTACGTTCCTGTTCGCGAAGACGCTCCGCCTCCTGTGCGCGCTGACGTTCCTGTTCGCGTTCACGCTCGCGTTGCTGTTCACGCTCGCGCTCCTGCTCGCGAAGACGCTCGACCTCGAGCGCGCGTTGACGTTCCTGTTCGCGCAGGCGCTCCACTTCCTCCGCACGTTGCCGCTCGAGATCGCGGAGGCGCGCCAGTTCCGCCTCCTGTTCCCGGTCGCGCTCCGCTTCCTGTTGGCGCTCCAGATCGCGTTGCTGCTCGCGCTGGGCCTCTTGCTGGCGAGCGAGCTCTTGTTGCCGCAGGGCGTCGGGGTCAGGCGCCGATTGTGGCCTTTTAGACTCGATCGGGCCACCGACGGTCGACACCCACTCTTCGAACTTCGCGGACGACGTCACATACGAACGATCGCTGGCAAGCACGGACTCAAACGCCAGCTGCGCTTCCGACGGCGCCTGGAAGGCCGTGCGCACGTCGATCTGCAACGCGCGCGACAGCCAATTCGAAAACGACGATGACAGCGGCGACGGCTGGCCGTCGCGATATTCCTTGACGCTTTCGAGCAGCGCTTGCTGCACCGGAAACTCATCGTCCGACAGCACGCGGCCGAGGAGCAGCGACAAAGCGATCACACCGATCGCGTGCGCGTCGCCGCGCTGATTGGCGCGCGGCAATCCCGCGGACGCCGGCATCGCGACGCGCAGCTCACGCCACAGTCGATCGCGGCCGAGATTCAGTTTCTCGAGCGCCGGTCCGAACGCGTGTTCCGCGATCACGAGACGCGTCTGCGGCGTCACGATCAACCGCTCGACCGCGAGCGTGCCAATCGCGGCTTCGCGATTATGGCGGCCATAGAGCGCGACGGCGGGCAACAGCTGCCGCAGCAGCGCGATGACGACGGTGATGTCGACGGGAATGTTCGAGGCGCTGGACTCAGCGAGCAGTTCCGAGAGGCGCCAGCCCGGCGTGTAATCGGAGACGAGCTGCAGGCGATCGGCCGCCGGTCGATCGAGGCGGCGCAAGTGCACGTACGACGCATGACGGACCGCGGCGAAGCGCGCGACGCGCTCACCGGCCGTGGCCACGAAACTGGAATGCTCGACGAGCTGGGGCGCGAGATCGAGAAGATCGACCTCGTCTCCTGTTTCTGCGTCGATCCCTTTGGTCCGAAGGCCGAATCCATCAACGGCCGTCATCACGGGGTCGTTACTTGGGGGCACTGGGGTCATCGGTTGCAACGGGCCTTCCAGAGGGAAGCGGAGCGGCCGCGGCTATGGTAAACCGAAGCAGCCCAGACAGTTAGATAAATTCGGCAGGCTGGGACCAGCGGCCCTCCCTGACAGCTTTGGACCTCGCCTGACAGAACGGTAAGTTACACTGCATTCGTTGGAAATTGCTGTTTTCGTCGTCGCCGCGCTGGTTGCGGGGTTCGCGGCCGGCTGGCTGCTCGCGTCGCGAGGCCGCAGCTCTCAGCAGGATCAATTGCGCGATGCGTTCCAGGCGCTCGCCGCGACCGCGCTCAAGGCCAACACCGATGAATTCCTGAAGCTCGCCGATCAGAAGATCGGCAACGTGCACAAGGAAGCCGCATTCGATCTCGGCAAGCGTCACCAGGAGCTCGATTCGCTGGTCGCGCCGATCCGTGACACCCTCGCCCAGGTCGGCATCAAGCTCAACGAAGTCGAGCGGCAGCGCATCAGCGACTCGGCCGGCATCAGGACCACGCTCGAAGCCGTGCAGGTGGCCAATCAAAAACTCGAGCGCGAAGCGCACAGCCTCGTGAAGGCGCTGCGCACCCCCAACGTCCGCGGCCAATGGGGCGAAGTGCAACTGCGTCGCGTCGTCGAGCTCGCCGGGATGGTCGAGTGCTGCGACTTCGAGGAGCAGCCGACCCTGTTCAGCGACACCGGCCAGCGGTTTCGCCCCGACGTCACGATCCGCCTGCCGGGCGGCCGCACCGTCGTCGTCGACGCGAAAGTGCCGCTCGAGGGCTACCTGAACGCGCAGGAAGCCACCGACGAAGCGGTGAAAGCAAAGTTCATGACGACGCATGCGCGGCAAGTGCGCGATCACATGCAGAAGCTCGGATCGAAAGCGTATTGGGAGCAGCTCGAGTCGTCGCCGGAAATGGTCGTCATGTTCCTGCCCGGAGAATCGTTCTTCCAGGCGGCGCTGAATGAAGACGTGTCGTTGATCGAGTTCGGTGTCGAGCACAAAGTGTTCCCCGCCAGCCCGATCACGCTGATCGCGTTGTTGCGCGCCGTCGAGCATGGCTGGCGCGAAGAGCGCATTGCGAAGAACGCGACCGACATCAGCGAGCTCGGCAAGGAGCTCTACAACCGCGTCGCGACGATGACGGGATACCTCGAGGACCTGCGCGGCCGGCTCGATGGCGCCGTGCAGTCGTACAACAAGGTGGTCGGCTCGTTCGAAGGCCGCGTGCTGGTGCAGGCGCGGAAGTTCCGCGATCTCGGCGCGTCGACCGCGGAAGACATTCCGATCCAGGAGCAGATCACGACGGCGCCACGAACGATCCAGGGATTCATCGAACTCACCGACGAGAACGGTCACGTCGTCAAGTCCGCCAACGGAGATCATTCATGACACGACCCTTCGACTCGCGGCGCTCGAGACTCGCGACGCTCGCTCAGGGCCGGCTCGCGATCGCGGCGGCAGTGATTGCCGTGGCGGTTTCCTCGCTCGACGCCCAGAAGCCGGAGGCGACCTCGCTGTCAGGCAAGCCGCTGATGATCCCGGCAACGATTGCGAATCAGCAGAAGCTCGAAGCCGATCTCGCGCAGGCGCAGAAAACGCTCGCCGCGAATCCGAAGGATGCCGAGGCGATCATCTGGGTGGGACGCCGGTTCGGGTATCTCTGGCGATTCAACGACGCGATCGCGATGTTCTCGAAGGGCATCGCGATGTATCCCGACAACCCGAAGTTTTACCGCCATCGCGGCCATCGCTACATCAGCATTCGCGAGTTCGCCAAAGCGCAGGCGGACTTCGAAAAGGCGGCGCAGTTGATCAAGGGCAAGCCGGACGAGATCGAGCCGGATGGCGCGCCGAACCCGGCGGGCAAGCCGCGCAGCACGCTGCAGTTCAACATCTGGTATCACCTCGCGCTCTCGCACTACCTGCAGGGCAATTATGCGAAGGCGTTTGACGCGTGGGTCGAGTGCATGAAGGTATCGACGAACGACGATTCGATCGTCGCCACGACCGACTGGACGTGGATGACCCTGATGCGCCTGAATCGCGAGGCCGAAGCGACCAAGGTGCTCGAGCGCATCACGCCGAAGATGGACATCCTCGAAAACCAGGCGTATCACCGTCGTCTGCTGATGTACAAGGGCATCGAGAAACCGGAAGCGTTGCTCGATACGGCGAGCCCGGATCCAACGCAGATCGCGACGCAGGGCTATGGCGTCGGCAATTACTATTTCGTGATGGGCGATCGCGCGCGGGCGCGGCAGGTCTTCGAAAAGATCGTCTCGGGCGCTGGCTGGAATGCGTTCGGTTTCATCGCCGCCGAAGCAGATTTGCAGCGGATGAAGTAGCCAAAAAGTGTCACTCCGGGGCACAGAACCGTAATCAATTTCCGTAAATTTTCAGGCAGTTCCTCGAAAGATCAGGGGTTTTCGCGTGGCAATCGCCTTGCTCAATAGGCAGGCGATGGCATCCTCCAATACGGTCAAGGTCGGCGTCGCGTGCCCCATCCCCGGTGAACGCGCTGCATTTCTCGAATGGCTGACACACGCAGGTTACGAGCCCGTGCCGATGATCACGCTCGAAACCATCGCGCGTGATTTGACGACGCGTCCGATTGAGGCGCTGATCGCCGACGTGTCGCTGGTCAAGAAAGACACCCTCGCCCAACTCGTGAAGGTGCTGGGCCCGAATCGCCCGGTGATCCTCGTGGGGCTTCCGCAAGACAAAATCGAAGACGTGCCGCGTGACGCGACGTGGCTGCCTCGCCCGGCGACGCGCGACACGTTCCTGCTGTCGGTCGCGCTGGGGCTGGCCGAAGGCCGGCCGGCGCGCCGCTCGCCGCGCACGATGGTCCCGAAGCTGATGTCGACAGTCGACGGCATCATGTCGAAGGTCGTTGACGTGAGCCAGGAAGGCGTGCGCCTCGAGATCACCGGCTCGGCTCCGTCGTCGCTGCCGCCTTACTTCATGTTGAAGGTGCCGTCGTTCGGCGTGGCGACGAAGGTGAAGCGCGTGTGGGTCGCGATGCCGGCTCAGGGATCGATGTGGTGCGGCGGCATCCTCGAGAAGCAAAGCGATAAGTCGGTGACGATCTGGAAGAATTTCATCGCGAACGCGACCCACACCGGCAAGATCATCCACGAGACGAGCCCGGGGATCGGGGTCTAGGCGGCGGCTCGCCTGGACCACCGGCACGACGCCGGCGCCGGGCTGGACGACGAGTTTCACTTCATCACTTCGGGACTTTGTCTTTCGGTTTTTCGTTCCATTCGACGGCGCCCTTGTTGTCGGGCACCAGCTCCATGATGGCGTTCGACACGCGATCGGTCCTCAGCGCTTTCGGCGTCGTCACCATGTAGACCACGTTGTCTTCAGCGGTGGTGCGCAGCTCGTAACGCGCCTTGAAGCGGCGCAGGATTTCCTCGATCTTCGGCTTGAGATCGGTGGTTTTGTCGCCCATCTTGACGGTGAGCTCGAACAGCCGGGTCTGCGGCTCGAAGCCCTCGATGATCCACAGGCAGAACACGATGAACAGCGTGCCGATCACCGAGAGGCCGTAGAGGCCGACGCCCGCGGCCAGGCCGACCGACAGGGCGCACAGCATCACGACCGCGTCCTTGGGATCGTCGATCTTCGATCGATAGCGAATCAGGTTGGCGGCGCCGACGATGCCGAAGGCGCGCGCCAGGCTGGCGCCGACCACCAGCATGATCAGGGAGCCGACGACGGCGAGAATGATTTGCGTCTGCACGACGGCGGGCTGGCGCTCGGGCGTGCCGTTGCGCCGCGGCCGCAGCGCGAGCACGGTTCCCAGCAGCGCCGCCAGCGGCAAACGGATCGCGGACGCAAACAGTTCCTCCGAGAACGTGTCCATGACCCCCGGAAGATCGACACCTGGCTGCATCTGGCTGTCCTTTAGGAATTCGGGATCCGGCGAATCTCGCCGGAGTCCACTCGCTTGCCGCGCTTCGAGATGGTCTGGAAGCGCATCACGTCGCCGTCGATCTCGACGACCATGAAACTCTGCTCGGTATCAAAGCCCTTGGCGGTCAACGCCGAGGAGCCGACGATGTCGCCGGCGCGCAGCTTGGCCGAGCCGCCGGCGGTGAAGTAATTGATGCCCTTCTGCGGCTTGAGCCTCTCGTAGAAGTGCTCGTGACCGGCGAAGACGACGTTCAGGTTGTACTTGATGAACAGCGGCTCGACGATCGATCGCAGATCGACTTCCGATCCGTGCCGGCCGCCCGACGAATAGATCGGATGGTGGAAGTAGGCGATCTTCCACTTCGAATTCGAGTTCTTCAGCTCTTCCTCCAGCCACTTCTGCTGGTCCTGGTCCATGTAATTGCTGTCCAGGGCGTAAAAGCGCACGTCCTTCTTTTGATACGTGTAGTAACGCTTGCCGCCCATGCCGAAGTTCTTGTAGTAGCGCTGGTTGGGATCGTCGTGATTGCCGAGCGCGGCATAGAACGAGATGTTGGCGTCGAGCAGCGGCTTGTACGGACGCTCGAACTTGGCAACGAAATCCTGCGGACGCTCGGACCCATACAGGTTGTCGCCGAGCATGATCGCAAACTCGTACGGAAACACGGAGTGCGCCTGCCACATCTGGGCGCCGGTTTCGTTCTGCGCGCGATCGCCGGTGCCGCTATCGCCGATGACGAGGAACTTCACCGAGTCCTTGCCGATCGGCGCCTGAACCTCGGTGGCGGCCGACATGGCCGTCGCGGGGGCGCGCTGTTGTCCGGTAATGGCCTGGCCGGCCGCGGCGAGCGCGAGCAGGGCCCAGCAAATGACGACGAAGCGAACGGGTGGCCTTTTCATGGTCGATTCCATTAGCTCGGGATGGTCGGCACGACGTCTCTCAGTATGTCGACAATCAGGTTGGCTTTGACATCGCGCAGGATCAGGCTGCGTGCGACGATGCGGTATTCGAGCTCGGGGGGAAGATCCGGGAGCTTGCGCAACAGCGCCGGCGGAAACGTCTCGAGCGGCAGCGTCGTCGGATAGACGGTGTTAATGTCGACCTTGATGTTCTTCGGCAGCTCACTGATCAGCGCCTTGCGATCGGCCGCCGATCGACCCTTGAAATCGTCCTGGACGATCTTGATGAAGTACGGCTGGTACTCGATCGCGAAAATCTCGCCGGGTTTCGCGCCGGCGCGCAGCGTCATGATCGCAGCGGCGAGCGCACTCTCGCGATCGGAGATCTCCTTCGGATCGTCGGTCCGCTTGAGATTCGGGACCTTGGCCTCAGCGTCGTTGTGAATCTTGATGTACGCGTCGATGCGCTTCTTGAATTCGAGCGTGGCGGCGCCTTGCGCGTTGACCGCCTGGCCGCCGGCAGTGAGGCCCGCGGCCGGGTCCGTACTCGCGGCGGGGGCTGGTTGCGCCTGGCCGGCAGGGGCGGCCGCTGCGCGAGGTTCAGAGCTGTCGGCCTTGTTGCACGAGAGTGTCAGCAAGGTCGAGAAAGCAATTAACGCCGAGAGTAACTTCGTCATGGCGGTGTAACTCACTTCAATATCAGTGCCACGAATGCGCCTGAATCCTACCCCGTTAGCTCATCCGCATGGGCGTGTCGGTGCCCAGTTTAGCCCCCAGCTTACACAGGGGGTTGGTGCAAATCGTGCATCCGCTCAACGCGCGATGCGTCGATTCCTGATCCTCCTGCCAATCCTCCTCTTCGCCGGCTGCAGCAACACCAGCTCGAGTGGGCCCGCCAGCACAGCCAGCGGGCAGCCGTTCGTGGAGGCGGCGAAGCTCACGGATATCGGGCGCGAACAGCTGACGCTGCCCAATCACGACCGATCGATCAAGTTCGCGATCATTGGCGACAGCGGCCGCGGCTCGAAGGAGCAGCACGAGGTCGCGGCGCAAATGGAGGCGTATCGGCAGCGCTTCGACTACAAGTTCGTGCTGATGGCCGGCGACAACATCTACGAAGGGCCGGCGACGGAGGAAGACTATCGGCTGAAGTTCGAAGAGCCCTACAAGCCGCTGCTCGACGCCGGCGTGAGGTTCTACGCGGCCCTCGGCAATCACGACGACACCAACCAGATCTACTACAAGCCGTTCAACATGGGCGGCAAGCGCTTCTACACGTTCGTGCCGCCGGTCGATCCGATCACGCGCTGGGATACGCGCGTGCGCTTCTTCGCGCTCGACAGCACGTATCTGTCGCTCGAACAGATTCGCTGGTTCGAGAAGGAAGTGACCGAATCAGGAGCGGAGTGGAAGATCGCGTTCCTGCATCATCCGGTGTATACGTCGGGACGTTATGGGCTCGCGGCTCGGGGCATTCGCCTCGCGCTCGAATCGGCGTTCGTCAACGGCGGCGTCGACGTCGTCTTCTCGGGACACGAGCACATTTACGAGCGCGCCGAGCTGCAGCGCGGCATCCTGTATTTCATCACCGGCGGCGCCGGCTCGCTGCGCGCCGGCGATGCGTCGCCGTCACCGGCAATCGCGCGCAGCTACGACAGGGATTATCACTTCATGCTGGCGGAGATCAGCGACGAGGGGTTTTACTTTCAGGCGATCAATCGCACGGGCGTGACGGTCGACGCGGGATCGCTGCGGCGGCCTACTGCGGACAAGACGGACCGTCAGTAACCTGCTTGACCTTGGCCTTGAAGACGCGCACCCACTCGCTGATCGGCGTCGAGTGCAGGGCGAGCATGCCGGTCGGCCGATCGAAGCGCGCGGCGCGGAACATGTCCTCAATCTGCTGATCCGAGAGCTGCGACAGCAGGCCGCCCAGGTGCGTCCGGCCGGCGTCGGTGATCTTCACCGGGCTGAACGTGGCGCCGTGGTACGGCAGGTGGTCCATCGACGCCGTGCAGCTGGCGCGATCTGACCAAAGCGGCGCCTTCTCCCATTCGGGAAGATCCATCTTGCGCGGTCCCCAGGCGGAGCCGACGTCCTGCAACATCGCAAACGGCCGCGAGCATTTGCCGCCTTCGGGCCAGTCCTTTTCGGAGAGACACATCAGCCGCTGGTTCTCGCTCTTGTTGTCCCAGTGCGACAGGAACACGGCGAGCAGGCGAAGCGCATCGACGTGCGCACGCGGTGCGCCGCCTTTCTTCGCATCGATGAGATCGGCTTCGAAGAACGCCCAGCCTTCGACTTCCTCGGTCTCGATGGCGCGGCCGTAGTGCTTGCGCTCGACCGCGGCCCACTCGAAGTCCTTGTAGTCTTTCGGGTCCATCACTTTTTCGTAGAGCTTTTGCGCGCCCGCGAAGCCAAGCGCCTTCATGGTCGTGAACGGTTCGGCCGGGCAGCCGTAGCAGCGCACTTTGTCGACGAGCATCACGTTGTCGGCGCCGAAGCCGAGCGTGTGCAGCAGTTTCGCCGAGGCGACTTCCGACGGCACTTCGGGAGTGCGGCCGTACTTGATGCGCAGGCGATCACCGTTGTCGTTCTTGCAATCGAACTTGGGCGCGGTGCCGCCGAGCTGCGTGATCTCGAACGTGCAGGTGATTTCCTTCGGCTGGTTCGGATCGGCGCCGAGCTGGGCGCGCGCAATCGGCGGCGGCGCGGTCCATACGGCCGCGCGCGAGAGCGCGTCGATGCGTTCTTCGGCGGAAACGGTTTTCGACTTGAGCGGTTTCTTGCGCTCTGATTTCTCCGCGGCCTTCCCGGCCTGCTTTTGATCGGGCGTGTGATCGGACGTCGACAGGCTCTTCGTTGCCGTGCCGGCAGCCACCGCACCGGCGAGTATCAGGACTCCGATCACTCGAGCGCTCATACGAACAACTCAAGTGCAAAAAGCGTGACATCCGCCTTCGCCCTTGACAAGACCCAAGGCTTCGGCGGGACAAGCTACGTAATGTAGGGCTTCAACACGGCGTCAAGGTCGTGGCGCATCCACTTTGCGGCACTGCCTTCCTGATAAAAGGCCCAGCTCATCATCGAGCCGCCGATCACCGCCTCGATCGTGCGTGCCAGTTGTTTGGCGTTGGCAGCCGGCGTCAGCTCTTTGGCGTCGATCGCTTCCTTGATGAGTTTCTGGAGCTCAACGCGCGTCGCCGCGGCGTGCCTGGCGAGGTGCTTCCGAAAATCGGGATCGGTCAGATCGTTCTGCAGGTAGGCGAAGTTGCGCGCGAACGCCGCCGGGGTGTCGGCCAGGTGCGCCATGCAGTCGCAGTAGGCCCTGAGCGTCGCCAGCGGCGAGCGATGGCCCCGGCGCAGCTCGGTGAACATCTCGCTGGTGCCGCCGGAGAATCTCTTCGACAGCGCCAGGAGCAGATCGCGCTTCGAGCCAAACCGCTGCACCAGCAGTCCCGCGGTGACGCCGGCTTCGCCGGCGATGTCAGCGAGGGTCAGCTCGTTCGGGCCGAGGCGGGACATGGCGCGCTGGGCGGCCATGTAAATCTCATCGTCGGTGACTTTCTGAGGGCGTGGGGACATGAGAGTTGGCAGTTCGCCAGTTGGCAGTTGGCAGTTAAGTTGACAGTTTCTAAATGGCAGTTTAATATCTGTTTCTAAATTGACGTTTAGTATATCAAAGGAGCCGGTATGCGAAAGGTGATTTACGGCGGCGCGTGCAGCCTCGACGGGTATTTCGCGGCCCGCGACGGCGCGATCGACTGGCTGCATTTCAGCAAGGACGTCGAGGCGATCATGCGGCAATCGTGGGCGCAGACGGACACGGTGCTGCTGGGGCGCAAGACGTGGGAGTTTGCCCAGGCGCACGCAGGCGAGGCCCCGGACGACCCTTCGATCTCGGCGGTCAAGAACTACGTGTTCTCCCGAACGCTCAAGACGATTCCCGACAAGAAGGCCGAGCTCGTCACCAGCGACGCTGGCGCGTTCGTCAGGAAACTGAAGTCGAAGCCCGGCAAAGACATCCTGGTGATGAGCGGCGGCAACTTCGCAGCGTCGTTGCTGAAGGCCGGGGTGGTCGACGAGATCGGCCTCAACATTCATCCGCTGCTACTTGGCGGCGGTCCGCCGGCGTTCCTCGATCCGGGCGATCGCGTAAGACTCGAGCTGACGGAATGCCGTCAGCTCGACGGCGGATGTGTGTTCGTCAGGTATGCGGTCAAGCCGTAGCCGGAATCGCGACCGGGCGGACGCTCATCCGGTAGCCGATCCAGGTCAGAAGCAAGCCGGCAAGCTCCGTCACGTAGAGCACTTCGGTGTAGCCCATTCGCGTCGCCGTGCCACCGATGCCGGGCAGGATCGCGCCGATCGCGATCAACACGTTCGCGACGACGCGATGCCTGGTGGCGGGATTGGCGCTGTATCGAAGCGCGGAAAGGATGGCGCCGCCGATCAGGAAGACGACGGCGTACATGTTCACGAACGGGCTGAAGGCCCTCACCCACTGCCATTCCAGGACGCGGCCGGTGAGGCGATGGGCTTCAACCTGTGAGTAATCGATCGGCGACAGGATCACCGCCACCGATGCGATGGCGACGAAACTGACGAGCGTCGCCGTCAAGGCATGCGCGGTGCGGCGCGACAACAGCAGATAGACGGTGCCCTGCGCGAGGGGCGCGCCGCCCAGCAGCGCGCCCGAGATGTACCACGCGCGGAACGTCGGCTCGTTCCAGCCGATCAGCGTTGTCGCCGCTTCGGTGAACGTGCCGACGCCGTAGACCGCAATGCCGAACGCCCACCACCAGAGGTGCAGGCGCTCGGGGTGCTCATGATAACGACGATAGATCTCCGCCGAGAAGAACACGGCGAGGATCGTCGTGACGATCGGAACGTAGTGAACCGCTATTGGCGACATGGCTAGAAGGCGCCGATATTCAATCCGATCGTGAAGCTCCGGCCGCGTGACGGCGCGAACTGGAACTGTTCACGGTAGTACTTGTCGGTAAGGTTCTCGACAGCAATCGCCAGGCCGACGCGGTTGCGCCCGCTCGACAGGTTGATCCCCGCGCCGGCGCGCTGGATGGCGAAGCCATCGAGCGACAGCAGGTCTTGCGCGATCAGGAACGGCGAGTCGAGCAGCGTCTCCGCCACCCGCGTCACTTCCCCTTGCGCGCGGATGCCGTATTCCACCCACCACCGCCCGCGCGACTGCGTGAAGCGCGCGTTGGCGATCAGCTTCGACGGCGTGATGTTGTCGAACGGTGTATCGGCAAGCGACGAGTTGTCGAGCGGATCGGTGCCCTCGATGATGGTGCCGTGGGTCAGCGCCGCGGAGCCGGTGACCGTCAGCACTCCGGGACGCATCGTGATCGGCATCGCGCCCGACAGCTCAACGCCGGTGATGCGGACGTTGCCGAAGTTGCGCGCCTGCGCGAGCGGGCCGGACGAGTTGCTCGCGACCACCAGGTCCTGCGCGATGAAGTTCTGGTACTGGTTGAAGAAGTAGTAGGCGCCGCCGCTGAACGATCCGGAACGGAACTTCACGCCGGCGTCGAAGTTGTTGCCGGTCTCGGGCTCGACCGTCACGTTCGGCAGCAGGCTGCCGCTCGTCGCCGTGCCTGCGAACAACATTTCCTCGAGATTCGGATGACGGAAACTGCGGCCGAAGCGCACGAACGGGTTGACGGCGCCGTCCGGATTCGCCACGACGCCGATGTCGCCGGTGAGAGCCTTTCGCGAGTAGGTGGCGCCATTCGGATCGGGCAGCTTCGACTGATCGATCGCCGGCGTCGCGTTGCCGATGACCGCCTGCACGTCGTATCCGGGCGTCGCTTCGGTGATCACGGTGTAGAAATCACCGCGAAGACCTGCCACCACTGAGAGCGTCGGCTTGACGCGCCATTCGTCCTGCGCGAACACCCCGACGTCGCGGAGGCTCGCATCAGGGACGCGGACCGGATGGGCGATCGACGGCGGGCCGAGGGCGACCGGGGACGGGAACACCACCGGCGCAGGACCACGGGCGCCGAGCGCCACCTGCCCCAACAACGACATCTGCGTCGTCGTCGTCCGCTGATCGCTGCTGCGATCGCGATAGAAAGTCACGCCGCTCGTCAGCAGGTGATTCTTCGCGGGAACGAACACCGCGTTCAGGTCGACGCCGGGCGTCCAGACGCGCTGCTCGGTTTCGGAGAGGATGTCGAGGCGAAAGACCGAGATTGGGAAGAACGCCACGGGTGTGGGCGCCGGGAACTGCACCGGCAGCGTCGTTTGCAACAGGCGCTCGGTGCGCTGGTAGTACGCGGTCATCGACAGGTTCGCGAGCCACGGCGTGATCGCGCGGGCTTCGTAGCGCGCCGAGAACTTGTCGAGGTTGCTGAACGGGAGCGAGGTGTCGTTGAAGAAGAACGGCTGCTCGAAGTCCGGGAAGCCGACATCTTCCATGCGGCGGCTCTGATAGCGGAGGCGCAGCGTGCGGCGATCGCCAAGCTTGAACAACCCGGATGCGTTGACGAACTTGCCTTCCGCCTGTGAGTTCAGGATCTCGCCGTCGGTCCGGACGAACGGCGCGTTGAACGGATCCGGGAACGCGCCGAAGTTGAACCCGAAGTTGGTATCGATCGTGTCGGCCCGCGTGAGCGTGCCGTTGGCGTAGAGCGGCCGCGTATCCTCGACGTCGAACGAACCCGCCTTGTAGTTGTCGTACTTCTCTGCCCCGGCCTGGACGCGGAAGGTCGCGCGCGGCGACGATCCGCCGAGCGTGACGGTGCCGCGCATGCCGTTCTCGTTCGAGCTGTAGAAACCGTTGAAGCCGTAGAGCAGCTGCTTCGCCGGCGAGAACGAGGTTTCGTTGGTGATGATGTTGACTGTGCCGGCCAGCGCGTCGGAACCATACATCAGCGTGCCGGCGCCGTTGATGATCTCGATGCGGTTGATCGAATCCGGCGAGATCAGGCCGACTTCGGCGCCCGTGCGATCGGTCGCCTGCCGGGCGGTGTTCAGACGCTCACCGTCGACGAGCACCAGCATGCGCGTCGAATCGAGGCCGCGCAGCCGGGGCCGGACGATGAACGGCCCGTTGCCGACGGCATTGATATTCGCGACGCCGGCGAGCGCATCGCCGGTCGACATTGTGTTCGACTGTTCGATTCCGGCGCGCGAAATGGTCTCAACGTGCAGCGGAATCTGGCGCACTTCGCGCTCCGCTCGGTTCGACGTCACCGTGACCTGATCGTTCATCACGCCAAGATCGAGTGTGACCGGAAGGTCGACGGTGTGATCCGGCCGCTCGATCACCACCGTGCGCGCCGCCTCGGAAAAGCCGCTGCGGGTGACGATGACGAGGTACGATCCGGTGCCGGAGACATTGAAGGTGTAACGGCCGGAGGCGTCGGTCTCGACGACGATCTCTTCGCCGGTGGCAACGGCCTTCAAGGTGACGCGCGTCGACGGCAACGGGGCGCCGGTGCCATCCGAAATGACGCCGCCGATGGTGGCGGCAGATGATGAAGCGGCGACAGCTATCGCCGACAGAAACACGAGAATGCGAAACGTACCCATGCAAGGCTCCGCGGCCGCGCGCTAAAGCGCGCGGCAGTTGACAGTTACCGGTTACCAGTTGCCAGTTGTAAGAACGGACTGAGAACTAGCGGAGCGGAGGCGGGCGCGGAGAGAAATGCCGTAAGGTGCCGGGGGCCAGACCGCCGGCGGCCACGAAGACGGGAACGGCCGCGTAGCGGACTTCGGTCGCGCGGCGGCGCGCGAGCAGCCATCCGGCGAGCAGCCAGAGGCTGACGCCAAGCGCGGCGGAGGTGAGCAGTTGCAGGACCGACGTCGCAACCGTTTCCGGCAGTGCGATCGAATTGAAATCGTTTTGCAAATCGGAGGCGATCGCGGGACCGTGCAGCAGTGCGGCCAGCACCCAGATCGCGACGTTCTTGCGGCCAAAGATCGATTCACCGCCGCGGCGGACGGCGACGAGCGTCGCGATCAGTATCGCGGCGGCGATCCAGCGAAAGACCAGCCACGGATCTTCCAGCCGGCCGGCGGCCACCTGCGCCGTGAACAGCCAGCCGTGAAATCCGACCAGCGCTGCGCCCGCGACTGCGAGCGACGCCCTGATCATCCGAGACACGTGCATTTCCCCATTGTATCCCGGCGTGGCATTTCACTTGCAATGCCCAGGTTTCGGAGGAATTGATGGAGACGAACCCGATCACGGGGCATTCGTTGCGTTTCAAATTCGCTGACGGCCCTATGGCCGGTAAGGCATTCGATCACACGTTCAACCGCAACGGCCAGGTGACGTTTCGCGAGGTCGGCGGCGATCCAAACGCGAAACCGGGATCGACGGATCTGTATCAAGTTGCTTCACTCGGGCAGGATGTTCACGTTCTCTCTTACCTGACCGGCAGCGGCAATACGCTCACGGTCGCGCTCGATTACAAGACCATGAAGCTGGTCGCCTTTGCGTCCAATGAAAAATCGCTGATACAGCAGCAGGGATCGTTCGAGCTATTGGGATCCGCTGCGCGATAGGACGTTGCCGCCGTAGCGCTCGACGAACAGGCTGCCGATCAACGCGAGGGCGGCGCTCGCCATCATCATGTATGACGGCGACGTCACCCGCCCGGTGTCGCTGATGAGCGTTGTCGCTACCAACGGCGCCGTGCCGCTGAAAATCGTGAAGCTCACGTTGAACACCAAGGCGACGCCGGTGAAACGCACGCGTGTTGGAAACAGATCCGTGAGCAACACCGCAAACGATCCGTTGGTCAGGCCGGCCGCGACGCCGGCCAGCACGCAGAGCAACGTCAGATTCATCACGCGCGCTTCAAGAGCGCTATAAAACGAGAACGCGAATACCAGCAACAACCCGACGCCCGCCCGCAGCAAGTGCCGCGGCGGAATGCGATCACCCAGCCATCCCGTAAACAGGATGCCGATCGCCGACGCGATGACGCCGAGGGTCTGCGCCATCACCGCGTCGCGCGGGTCGTACTTCAGAACGCCGGCGAGGTAGCCGGGCAGGTGCGAGAAGAACAAGCCGTTGAAACAACCGGTGCCGGCGAGGAGCGCGCACCCGACGAGCACCGGCACGAAATGCGTCTTCAACAATTCCGTGAAGGGCTGGCGCGAGGCGAGGTTGCGCATTCGCTCGAATTCCGGTGACTCTTCGAGCGAGCGGCGCAACACGAAACTGAGGACGCCGCCGAGGCCGCCGAGGATGAACGCGATGCGCCATCCGTAGGCCGGCACGAGCGCGGGATCCATGTAGGTGCGAACGCCCAGGCTCACGCCGGTGGCCACCGCCACACCCATCGTCACGCAGGCAAACACGACGCCGCACACGAACGGCGCAATGCGCGGCGCCGTTTCGACGACATAAGTGAGCGCGCCAGGCAGCTCGCCGCCAAGGCAGAAGCCCTGAAGCAAGCGCAGGGTGACCATCAGCAGGCTGGCCGCCACACCGATCTGCGCGTAATCGGGCACGAGGCCCATGCCGAGCGTCGCGCCCGACATGATGAACACCGACCAGAGGAAGACCGCGCGGCGTCCGTAGCGATCGCCATAGTGGCTGAGGACGATGCCGCCGATCGGACGGGCGAAATAGCCGACGGCGAATGTCGCGTAGGAAAAGATCAGCGAGACCAGCGGATCGGTCGCGGGGAAGATGGCGGCCGCGATGTCGCGCGCGAAGACGCCGAAGATGACGAAGTCGTAAAACTCGAGCGTGCCGCCGAGGCTGGCGAGCAGGACGATTTTCCAGCCAGCGGCTGTGATGCGATCCGAATTTGCTGTCATCGAGTGGGAAGGAGCATATCGCGAGTCACGGCCGGGTCGCCGTCGTTCTTCGCCGGCTGCAGCCCGAGGATCGCGCACATGAATTCGTAGATGTGAATGTTTTCGAATGGCTTGAACTTCAGCCCGTGGCGAATGCGTGGTCCGTTAGCAATGAACAGGCCGTGCATGGATTGCGCGCGCGCATCGTAGCCGTGCGTGCCGCCGGGAGCGCGACGATTGGGCTCGCCCCAGCGCGCCACGTCCCTCTTCGACGCGATGTACCAGCCTTCTTTCGCGATCGCGAAGATTGCCGGCAGCCGTGGATGCCCGGCAAGACCGTACTCGGGCGGGATCTCGCTCCTCTTGTAGACCGCCAGCGCCGGATGCTTGTCCTTGAGCGCCGCGTACATCTTTTCGACGTTGCCGTCGTTCGGCGTCAATGCGAGCACCGGGGCCCAGTCCACGACATCCGCGGTGTCGACGTCGATTAAGTCATCCAGCACGATGATGCGATCGGGGCTGAGCGCGGCCATGCCGTGATCGCTGACGATCACGTAATGCACGCGATCGTCGAGGGCGGCTCCCTTGACGCCGCTGACGAGATCGCCGATCTCTTTGTCAACGCTGAGGACGGCGTCCCGGGTCTCTTCGGCATCAGGGCCGCTTCTGTGCCCGGCATTGTCGACGTCGCTGAAATACAGCGTGAGAAACGACGGCCGTTCGTTCTCCGGCAGCGTCAACCATCCCAGCACGCGCTTCACTCGCTCGCTGTTCGGCATGTCGTCGTCGAATGGCAGCCAATAGGTGGCCTGCCGGCCGCCGATCAGGCTCTCCGATCCGGGCCAGAACATCGCGGCGGCCTTCCTGCCCTGTCTCTGGGCGGTGTTCCAGATCGGCTCGCCGCCCCACCAGCGCGGGTCCGCCTGCACTTCGCGATTCGACAACGTGAACTGGCCGGGAATTGCGGCATCGCGGATGTTGTTCGAGATGATGCCGTGGTGCGCCAGCGTCAGGCCCGTGACGATGGTGTAGTGATTCGGAAACGTCTTCGATGGAAATTGCGGGATGAGGCCGTCGGCCTGCACGCCTTCAGCGGCGAGACGGCGCAGCGTCGGCGGGTTGAACCTATCGAGGTAGTCCCAACGGAAGCCGTCGATCGAGATGAGGACAACGATCGCCCGCTCGGGCGGGAGCGCCGGCGCTTCGCGGCAGGCCGCGAGCGAGCAGGCGAGGAGCGCCGAAAGAAACGCGCGTCGCGTCAGGGTCATTTGAATCCGGCCGCTGCCCAGAGCCTGGCGGGTTCGAGGATCCGTCCGTTCGCCACCACCCAGCGCAGCTTACGGATGTTCGATATCTCGGCGAGCGGATCGGCGTTCAACACGATCATGTCGGCACGCTTGCCCGCCTCGATCGTGCCAGTGTCCTTACCGAGTCCCATCGACTCCGCCGGCACGCGGGTCGCCGATTCGATCGCCTGCATCGGCGTCAGGCCGGCTTCGACATACATCTCGATCGATCGCAGCAGGCTGTAGCCGGGCAACGCTCCGTCGGTGCCGGCGACGATCGGCACGCCCGCATCGAAGAGCGCCTTGACCATCGTCCCGGAGTCGCGGACGCGTCGCCTCGCGGTTGCCGCGTCGGTGTCGTTCTTCACGCTTCGATAGTTGGCGAGCAGTGCCGGTGGTGCATGCGCGAAGCCTGGCTCGAAATTCTCCAGCGGAGTTTCCGGCGCGTGGCCAAGCAATTCGTTCCACGGCAGCGTCGGGTCGATCACGGTCTTGTGCCTTGCCAGCAGCTCGATGACGGCGCGCGTTTGCGGAGATTGCGGATCGCCGTTGATCGGCAGGTGCGCGACGTGATCCATTCCCGCTTCGACCGCTTTCGTCAGGCCAAGCGCCGTCGGCACGTGGCCGGTCACGCTCATCCCGAGCTCGTGGGCGCGAGCAATGATCGCGGACACGACGTCTGGCTGGAGCAGGCTATACAGCTTCATCTGATCGAAGCCGGCCTTCTTGTAGCGATCGACGATCGCGCGTCCCTGATCGGGTGTCGCCGCGACAACGGAACCAAACGCACCTGGCGCGTCGCCATCGACGAGACCGGCGAGCAGCAGGCGCGGACTCATCCTGCTGCCTCGAACAGCGGTCAAGTACGGGGTCTCGCCTCCCATGTCACGAATCGTGGTGACGCCGGCCGCGAGATACGCAGGCATCCACTCGACGTTCGCTGCGTGCGCGTGCATATCCCACAGGCCGGGTGCGATCGTGGCGCCACGTGCGTCGATCACACGCACGCCGCGAGGCACCGGCGTCGATACGCGCGGGCCGGCGGCGGTGATTCGGCCATCGCGAACGACCACCACCGAATCTTCGACCGCCGCTCGTCCGGTTCCGTCGATCAGTCGAGCGCCACGAAGTGCGAATTGTTCTTCGGCAAACGCCCGGATGTTCAGCGGCATGAGCGCGAGATCACCAACGCGCGCCTTGACCGCCGACGCCTGTAGCGCGGGTAGCGCGTCTTTCAAATCCGCGCGAACACCCTCGAGCGGGAGGATGTGGATCCGCGACACGATCGCGGCAAACCGGTCGGCGTCGTCGAGCCAGACCGTTTCCTTCCCCCATACCACGCCGTCTACCACGTAGCGACTGAGCCGCCGTTTCTCGCCGCCTACCGTGACCGTGTCATATCCCTCGATGGTGATCTTGACGTCACGGGTTGGCTCACCCGGCAGCACCGCAAGATGTTCAGGCCGGCCCTGCTGCTTCCAGTAACGAATCAGCAACGCGCGCGCCGAGAGCGGCGCATAACTTTGTGCAGTGAAAAATCGCCGTGGCGCTTCGAAGGTCTTCGTCTCACCGAGATTCGTGACCGTCGCCATACCGCCGGCAACCTTCACCGCGGCATCCACGTTAACGAAGCGATATGACTTTCCCTTGACGGTGAATTCAACCGGTGTCAGATCGGATGTGGCGCGTAACAACGAGGTGATCTGAAGACGGCCGCCGCGTTCGGTCAGATCGAGATCGGCCGTGAACGTCACACCATCAGGGTCCGGCCAAATCGAATACGTCTCGCGGCCGACCGGGCGATCGATCAGCGAGACCAGCACGACGCCTGACTCGGCCGAAGGCGCCTGCGCGGCGACACACAGGCCGCCGAGCAGCACGAAAGCGATCAGGCGCGTCCGCCTCCGCTCGCACAGAATCAGGCGAGCTACGGCGAGACCTTGCCGGAGCGGCCTCCGGCCGCGAAGGCGGGCGGTCATCGGCGGCGAAGGTAGCTCCATGTGTCCGGTGGCGTCAAACCCTGGATCGTGAGCGTATCAACCTTTCGCGTGGACAGATCGACCGTTCGAATCGCGTGATTGTTCGTGTCGGCGACGAACAGCGTGTTGCCGGCAATCGACAGCCCGCCCGGCTCGTCGAATCCCGTCGCAAACGTCGAAACGGCGCCGGTCGACGGATCGAGCGCCTTGATCTTGTGGTTATACGTGTCCGCGATGAACACGCGGCCGTCTTTCGCGGCGACGCCGAGCGGGTGCTGCAATCGCACGTGGTCGCCCTTGCCGTCCTTGTCGCCGAACTCGAACAGGTCGCCGCCGGCGATCGTGGTCACGGTGTTGATCGGCGGCAGCTGCACGGCGCGGATGGTGTTGGATTCCGCATCCGCGACATATAGCGTGTTGCCCTCTACGGCGAGGCCCGATGGCTGCGCGAACGTGGCCTCGTTCACCGCGCCATCGCGTCTCGCCTCTTCGCCGGTGCCGGCGTACGGGTAGGCGCGATCGTGCAGCAAATCGATCGCCCAGATCTGATGCGGTCCGGCCATCGCCACGATCAGGATGCCGGGCTTGAGGGCAAGATCCCACGGCGAATTCAGATCGATGCGCATCGCATCGCCGCCCTCACCGCCCCACGCGCTTTGCTTGCCGGTCCCGGCCACGGTGTGCACGGCACGCGCCTGGAAATCGACGACCCGGATCTGGTGGTTCTCGGTATCCGCGACGTACAGCTGATCGTGACCTGCCCCGAGCGAAGTCGAGGGGTCCAGCGCGAGACCTTGCGGCCGAGAGAAGCGCGCCTGCGAGAAGATGCCGTCGTTGTCGCCTTGCAGTCCCGATCCGATCACTTCGATCAACTTCCCGTCGAGCGACGAGACGACGATGCGGTTGTGATTGGAGTCGGCGATGAAGAGACGGCCGCTCCGCTCGTCGGCGAGCACCTTGCCGGGATAGAGCAACGGCCGATCGTCGTGACGCAGCCGCTCGAGCTGCAGCGGCAGCGGCGACCGATTGATCTCGCCGCGCTCGTTGAAAACGCGGACCACCGTTCGGATCGCGTTCAGGAATCCTTCGAGGTTGCCCTCGCCCAGCGCGGTGCCGACGAGATTGCCGGCGGGATCGATGATGACGCGCGTCGGCCACGCCTTCGCGCCGTAGCGCCGCCAGATCTCGAGGTTGGCGTCGTTCGCCACCGGGTGCTCGATCTCGTAGCGCACGAGAATCCGCTTCAGGTTGTCGGTGCTCTTCTCGTTCGCAAACTTCGCGGAGTGCACGCCGATCACGACCAGCTCTTCGGGGAAGCGCTGCTCGAGCGTCTTGAGATCGCGCAGCACGTGCATGCAGTTGACGCAGCCGTAAGTCCAGAAGTCGAGGATGACGACCTTGCCGCGCAGCTGCGCCATCGACACCGGCGCCGCGACGTTGAGCCAGTCCACCGCGCCGTCGAGGCCTGGCGCCTGGATCGGTCCTTGTGGTTCTTCGCCTTCGCTCATCGCCCCGCCGCTCTGGTCCACGCCATTAGCTGATCGGCGCGTTCCATCGCTTCTTCAGGATTGAGCCACGTGTCGACGGGCCACTTCACGCGCCACGTCCAGTTCATCTCGTCGACAACGGCGGGCGTGTTGATGCGGTCGGTCCAGCCAAAGACATCCTGCAGCGGGATCAGCGTCAGGCTCGAGCCCGCGGCCAACAGCGATTGCAGGATCGCGGCTCTCTGTTCCTCGGTCTCCCCTTCCGGCGTCGCCGCCAGCGGCTCGATGTCATGCGTCCCCGTCGTCGCCACCGAGCGCTCTGGGAATTCCGCGGGATCGATCAGCGGCCGGGCCTCGCGATCCCAATGCCGTTCCCAGCGCAGCACCTTGAGGCCGGGGAGATCGAGACGCACCATCGACTCGCGCACGAACGGCGGGATCGATCCGAGATCTTCGGCGATCACCGAAGGCTCCTTTTCGGAGCCAGAGAGGATTCCCACGAGCATTTCGCCGAGCGCGATCTGCGACGGCTCGTCGCCCGGATCGAAGAAGGCCTGTTGCGCCTTGTCGATCGGCCGGACATACATGCGATACAGGCCGACGAGGTGATCGATGCGGAAGCCGTCGTAGAGATCGCCATACCGGCGCGCGCGGGCGCGCATCCAGGCGAATCCGTTCGAGGCCATGACCCCGGCTCGCCACGGCGGCAATCCCCAATCCTGCCCCGTCTCGCTGAACGCGTCGGGTGGGACGCCGATGGTCGCGTCGAAGCGGAATTCATGCTGCCGCGCCCAGACGTCGGGGCTGTCCGCTGAATTCATGAACGGCAGATCGCCGAACACGCGCACCGGCCATGACAGGCGCTTCGCCTCGGCCCACTGCTCGGCCGCGAGCCATTGCAGGTACGAGCGATACGTGATCTCGAGATCGAGCGAGCCGCGCACGCCGCTCAATGCCCTCGCGTCCGCGCGAGCCAGCGGTTCCGGCCACTGATGCCACGGCAGCTCGTCGTGCCTCGCATGCAGCGATCGGAACAGCGCGTACTCGTCGAGCCACCACGATTGCGCCGTGATGAACGCGTGGAATCGACCGGCACGGGGAGATCCTCGCGAGACTTCGAGCTTGAGAAAGCGATCGAAGCCGCGCCGCAGCCACTTCTCTTTCAACCGGCGAATCGACGCGTATTCGATCCGCGGCGACTCGCGAAGGCGTTTCAACTCGGCCTGCTCGGCGCCATCGAGCGCAAGCTCGGCGCCGAGGCCGGCAAAGTCAGTCACGCCGGCCATTGTGATGTAGATCGGATCGAGCGCCATCGCCGTCATCGCCGAGTACGGCGAGGTCTCGATCGGCGGCATCTCGTTGATCGGCAGGATCTGCACGATCGACTGCCCGGCCTCCTGGAGCCAGTGCGCAAACATCGGCAGGTCGGCGAACTCGCCGATGCCCCAGCTTCGCGACGAAACGATCGCGAACAGCGGCACGCTGATGCCGCTCTGGCGGCGCCTCATGACTTCGCTCCTGCGGCGCGCGCCAGCAAGCGCGTCACCGCCTGATCGAAGGTCGCCGGTTCGACCAGCAGGCTGACCACCACAAACGCCTCGCGATCGAAGTCAAAGAAGTATCCCGGGTGAACGAGCACATCATCCTTTTCGAGCAGCTCGAGGACCAACGCCTCTTCGGCGCGCAGCTGAGGCACCTGCGCGACGGCCGACCATCCACCTTCGACGCGCAGCACGCTTACGGACGGATGCGCGGTTGCGAGCTTACGCAAGGATTCGAGATTCCGTTGAACCCGCGCCAGGATCTGCGAGCGAATCGCGGTGCCTCTCTCGATCAGATCCGCGGCGGCAGCCTGCACCGGTGTCGAGACCGACAAGTAGGTGTCCGCGATCACTTCGTAAGCGGCCAGCGCTTGGTCGACCTTCGAAGACGGTCCGCCGAATCCAATCCATCCGAGTTTCAGTTGCGGCAGGCCCGCGGCTTTCGAGAGACCGCCGAGGCTGAACGTCAGCACGTCGGCCCCGGCCAGGACGTTGGTCGCCTCGGGAGCGGGATCGAGCGGATAGTCGGCGAAGACCTCGTCGCCGATGATCGCCCAGCCGCGTGACGCCGCCAGGTTCGACAGGGCGTCGAGATCGTCCTGGTGCAGGAACGACCCCGTCGGATTGTTTGGCGACACGATCAGGATCGCGCGCACGCGATCGGTCGCGGCTCTCGTGATCGAATCGACGTCGACGCGCCACGCGCCGTGATACTCGAGCGCGTACGGAATCGCGGTGACGGACTCGAGCTGCGTCAGGTGCTCGAACAGCGGATAGCTTGGATGCGGCACCAGCACGGCGTCGCCCGCATCGCACAGCAGCTTGAACAGCAGCGCATACGCTTCGCTGGTGCTCGACGTCAGCGCCACGCGGTCGGCGGAGATGACGATGCCGCGGCGGCGGAAGTCGGCGGCGACGGCAGCTCGCGCGGACCAGAGGCCGAGCGGCTGCGGATCGTATTCGAGCGCGCGCGGATCCGCGAGCGGCTCGAGCAGCTCGTTCGGATAGTTGAATCCGGCGCTGGTTGGATTGGTCTCGGTCAGGTCGAGGATCGCCGCGCCGCTGCGCCGCTTCGCGTCGACGGCGCGGGCGACGGCGTTCGGTTCGAGGCTCTTGGGGAGACGAGAAGAAATCATTCAGCGGATCATTCAGCGACTTAGCAGCTCGACGCGCTCGATCACGTCGCCTTCGAGAGTGCCGTCGACGACGTCCATGCCGGCGACGACGGTGCCGAACACGGTATAGATGTGATCCAGCCGCGGCGAATCGATCAGGTTGACGAAGATTTGCGCGTCGCCGGTGTCGCGGCCGCGCGTCGAGATGCCGACGGTGCCGCGCAGGTGAAGGCCGGGCTCGTCGCGCATGTAGAAGTGCTCGCCCATGTACTCGTTGGCGCCGGGGCTCCCGCCCTGGATGACGAAGTTCGGCGCGATGCGGTGGAAGGTCAGGCCGTTGTAGTAGCCCTCGCCGGCGCGGCGCGCGATGCGGATCGCGGTCAGCGGCGCGAAATCGGCGTCGAGGCCCACGTCGAAGTAGCCGCGGCCGGCCATGTGAAAGCGGAGCGCCTTGCCTCGCAGCGCCGTCACCATCGCCATCGTCACGCCTGGTCGCGTGAGCGGCTGCGGTGACGCGGTGCGCGGCTTTCCGGTCCACGCGGTGAGGATCTCAGCGGCTTTCTGAGCGATCGCCGGATCGAAATCACGGAGGTAGGCTTCAAGATCGACCGCTTGCGAGGTATCGCCGTAGGCCTGCAGGCGATTGAGGATCGCCATGCGCGGATCGCGTGACGTGTCCTTGTTCTCCCTGGTGATGCGGGCGAGCGCGGTCATCAGCGGCGTGAGTGCCCTCGGCGCGTTCGATTTGTCCTCGAGCGCGCGGACAGCTGTGAGGATCAGCTGATAGTCCGGTCTGGTCAACGACGCAATCGCCGCCGCCATTGCCTCGGGGCGTTTCGCGTCGATCATCGCCGACAGCGCCGCCTCTCTGACGTTGTCGTTGGGATCGTTCATCAGCGTGTCAAAGTGCTCGGTTATTCCGAGAATGCCGGTGACCCTCGCCGCATACATGCGCTGCTGCCAGTCGGTGTTAACGGCGACATGTGCGCGGAGAAGTCCTGTCGCTGTGTCGGGGTCAATATGGGCTAGCGCCACGAGCGCATGCGACGCCACGTGCCAGCCGCGCGCAGTCGGCGATGTCTTGGAATAGGCGAGTGTCCAGCTTGACGCGAGGCGACTGATCTCCTTGGCCGGGGACTCATTGGCGGGACACGGATTGGCGAGCTGATCGATCGCCTGCAGCTTCACGTGAATGTTGGCATCGTTCAGCGCGGCAACAACCGGCGCGCACGACGTCTTCTGAAAGTGACGACCCCATGCGCGCAGCGCTTCCAGGCGGACGCGCGGCTCCTTGTCGGCCAGGGCGATCTTGATCACGCGATCGCGCTCGTCGATGCGCGCGTCGGTCGCGGCCGCGGCGGCGGCAAAACGCCGAACTTCTGCATCGGCGTCGTTCAGCCCGCGCTCGATCACCGATGTGGTCGCCTGGTTGCCGGTGACGAGCGCCGCCATCGCCAGGCGGCGCGTCAGCGCCGATCGCGGATCGGCGGCGGGTCGCTGCGCGGTCGCGGCCCATCGCAGCAGATCCCACGTGCGCTCGCCGAGTGGCGGCAGTTTCTTCGCGCGGACCGTGCGCGCGAGCGATTCGAATCCGCGAGCCGATCCGATCAGCGCCGCGGACTCAACGTCGTTCAACGAATCCGGCGCGGGCAGTCCCGTTAACAACACGGCTTCGGTCGCCTGGACTTGCCCGGCTGTGTCGTACGGCAGGCGTCCGAGCGCCGCCGCGATCTCTCCCCACGACTCCCACGTGTTCAGGCTCGCGTCGATCGCCGCGCGAGCGAGCAACAGCTTCTGCACCTCGACGACGGCCGCCGGCGTGCGCGCCATTTGCGCGAGCGCATTGGCCGCCTCCGCGCGGATGCCGACGCCATCGCTCAGCGCCGGCGCGATCAGCTCGATCATCTCCGGACGCTCGATCCGCCCGATCGCGCGAATCGCCGTCCGTCTTCCGTTGCCTTTAAGCCCCTCGAGCAATGGCGCGAGACCGGCGTCAGTGGTCGGCCGCGCATCCTCGGCCTGCAGCATCCGGTCCTGCAGCGACTGCGCCGAGGCAGATGTCGCAAGAAACACCACACCGATCAGCAAGAACTGCAAGGGCGTCGTTGGTGCCAGGCACCAACGACGCCCTAGAAGAAATTGAAACGATTTCGCCATGATCAATGTCAGTCTTCGTTACAAATCGCAGCTACGACTGAGAGTACTCGAGCATTTGAATGCTTAGGTTGCACGGGTACGAGATTTTTACGTCGGTGATCTTGCCGCCATCCATCACCGGCTCCAGCTTCGGCATCACGAAGCCGGTGTACGACGGCAGATTCAAGTGATCCACACGCGCGACGACTTCGTCGCGCATCTCGGGATCGAAATGCACGCCGTACGTTTCGAAGAACTCCTTGGCCTTGGCGTAATCACCTTCCGACTTGATACGCTGCACTTCGGCGAGCAGCTTCGCGACGCCGTCGCGGAACGCATCGGAATCGATGACCACGAAGTAGGTCTTCTCGAAACGCGTGCGAACGTCGAGGGCGCGGGTGTTGGCGAGCAGCCAGTGCACGATCGCCTGGCGGTTGCGCATGTGATCTTCCTCGAGCTGCGCACCGATGCGGACCCGCCGCAATTGCACCAGCGCGTTGCGTGCATACGCTTCGTATTCCGTCTGCACCACCGCCTGCTGCTCGTCCGAGGGCACGAGGCCGATCGCCGCCAGATACGGATCGGCGACGAAATACAACGCGACCAGATCCGCGCGCGTCTCTTCGAGCGCTGAATACTGCTCCTTTAGTAAATCCTGAGGCGTCGCCGTGACCTGATCGGCCATTCGGCCCGATCCGTGACCGAGCACTTCGTGGATCTCGGTGGTGAGCTCGCTCGCGAAGGCGCCCCACGTCTTGGCGCGCACGACCTCCGCATCGTCCCACGCGAATTCCTGGCGGAAGCTGTCGGGCATCGAGCGCTCGTAGGCATCGAGCACGTTCGAGAGCGACACCGACTTGCTGCCGTATTTCTCGCGGATGCGCTGATCGTTCGGCAGGTTGACGCCGATCGGGGTGATCGGACCCGAGTCCCCTGCTTCGAGCACGACCTCGATCGCCTGCGCCGACACGCCTTCGACTTTCGGCTTGCGGTACTTCGGATCGACGGGCAGGTGATCCTCGAACCACTGCGCGTGCGTCGCCAGCGCACGGATCTTGTCGGTCTTCTCGTGGTTCGCGTAGTAGACGACGCCTTCCCAGGCGCCCTTCATGCCGCGCGCGTCCATGTAGACCTCGATGAAGCCGTTCATGGTGTCAACGTCCGAGTCGCGATTCTGCACCCACGCGATGTCGAACGCCTCGCGATCGCTGTCGAGTCCCGTTTCGTAAAACTTGACGAGCGCCTGCAGCGCTTTCGCGAACGGCTCCGGCGCGAACGGAATCGCGTCGTTGAGATGCCCGACGATCTTCCTGATCTCACGATCGTAGAGACCGCCGACCTTGTAGACCTCTTCGATGAGCTTGCCGTCACGCTGGACGAGGCGCGAGTTGAGCTGGTTCTTTTCCTCGAAGCCCTCGAGGTCGGCCATCGAGACGTCGTCGTACAGGTTGTTGGCGCTCGACTCGAGGATGTCCTGACCCTCGCCGGGCGTCTTCCACGTCACCATCGGCTCGAAATCGGGATCGAAGAATATGCGCGCGTACTTCTCGACGCGCTCGGCTACGGTTTCGCCGTGTTCGAGATCGAAGCGCCCGCCGCTGATCGCGGCGATCTCGATCGCTTCGATCACTTTCTTGCGATCGAGATTGAGCAGGAACTTGCGCGCGGTCAGGTTGTTGTACGGGCCCGTGTTCAGCCAGAACAGCTTGGTGTAGCGCGTCAGCTCCGTCAGCGTCTCGTCAGGGATGCCTTCCGGAAAGCGCTGAATCTGCTCGAGCATGTGCCGGATGCCGAGGTTATGGCGATGGCGCTGGTCGTAATAGATGTCGCGGCCGGCGAGCGCGGCCTGATACAGATGCCAGACGAGCGTCTTTTCCCTGACCGGCAGCTTTTCGAAGCCGTCGGCATACAACTGGACGACCGCGGCGTCATCGATCTGCTCGAGGAGGTAACGTCGATCGGTTGTTACAGCGGCAGGTCGACTTTCTGACCGTGCGTGGGGATCTCTACATTCCATCCGAGCTCTTTCGTTATGCGTGCCTTCAGGGCATCCTGCGCAACGACTTCACCGTGCACGAGATACGTCGTCCTGGGAGCGCGTGGGAACGTGCGCAGCCACCGGACGATTTCACCCGCATCGGCGTGGGCCGACATGCCGTCGATCTTCTCTATTCTCGCGTGGACGGGCACGTGTTGTCCGAAGATCTTCACGTGCTGGGCGCCGTCCACGAGCTGACGGCCCCGTGTGCCGGCCGCCTGGAATCCGACGAAGAGCACGGTGTTCCTGGGGTCGGGCAATCCGGCAAATAAGTGGTGCACGACGCGGCCGCCGGTGGCCATGCCGCTCGATGCGATGATCACGGCCGGCTGGTCCCGCTCGACGAGCGCCTTCGACTCGCGGCCGGAGTTCACAGGCGTGAACCGCGGCAGCTTCCGGCGCATCGACACGATTTCTTTATCCAGCTCGTCGGTCCGCGCGTCGTAGTAGGCGATGCCTTTGATCGCCATCGGGCTGTCGACGTAGATCGGCACCTTCTC
>Ga0137455_1000023_pt1 | contig 30437 bp, 22 predicted proteins | sample EasRivERMGT600_2_FD_102334 | JGI IMG/M metagenome (GOLD analysis project Ga0137455, IMG submission 102334) | Soil microbial communities from meander-bound floodplain in the East River, Colorado, USA - East River MetaG ERMGT600_2 | ecosystem: Environmental > Terrestrial > Soil > Floodplain ... | reverse complement strand
GTGAGTCAGCAAAAGGGTCCGACAACCGGCCCGCGCGGCCGCAAGCGCGGCCTCGGTTCCGGCGTGGCCGCCGCCGACCACGATGACATCGAACTGGGTGGGGAATTGCATCGCTTTGAGCAGAAAAATAGACTGAAACCAATCGAATTTTAAAGGGTTTCCACGAGGAGAGACAGTGTTTCACGTGGAACTTCCGGCGTTCAGAGACGGACTGGGCCCCTCGCGGGACAAATGGAGGAGAAGCCATCGGCGGGCGGGCGTTTCACGTGAAACGTCCGGCGTCCTGCACAGACCTTTCCACGCGAATTACCACAGCTTGTCAGCCCACAAATATAGCTTGCTAACAGGGGGTCCACCCGATATTCACAACGGCTGCGGCTCCGCTGCGATATTAATAACAGCTATATAAACAATAGCTTGAACTAGAGAACCGCCATGATATCGAGACCGCTTCCCACCGATCTCGGAACTTCGGACCCTCAGCCTAGGGAACGCCCGAGCGTCTCGCGTCGCGCAGCGAGTTCTCGCGGCAAGCGGCTCCCCAGAAGCCGCAGCAATTCATCCTGCAGTATCAGTTCCCGCTTCCACTCGCCGCCATCGACCGCACTCACACGCTTGAACTTCTCGCTGTCAAAACCCTCCAGGCCCTTCCAATCCAAGTCCCCGAAATCTGGAACTTTGCCGATGGGTGTCTCAACCGCATTGCCTTTGCCCTGGCAGCGCTCGACGATCCACTTCAGTACTCGCATGTTTTCGCCGTATCCAGGCCAGATGAATTTTCCATTTGGATCGGTACGAAACCAATTGATGCAGAAGATGCGGGGACGCTTGGTCACCGAGCGGCCCAGCTTCAGCCAATGGTTGAAGTAATCGCCCATGTTGTAACCGACAAATGGGATCATTGCCATGGGATCGCGTCTCACTACCCCGACCTTTCCGGTCGCCGCGGCGGTGGTCTCCGAACCCATTGTTGCGGCCATATACACGCCCGAGTCCCAGTCGACCGCCTCGGCGACAAGCGGCACGGTGTCAGAGCGCCGGCCTCCGAACACGAAGGCCGATATCGGAACGCCCTGCGGATTTTCCCAATCGGAATCGATCGACGGACACTGCGAAGCCGGGACCGTGAACCGTGCGTTGGGATGCGCCGCTTTCCTGCCGCAATCGGGTGTCCACTCTTTCCCCTGCCAATCGGTGAGTTTGGCGGGTGCCGTATCGGTCATCCCTTCCCACCACACATCTCCCTCCGGCGTCATCGCCACATTCGTGAATATCGTATTGCTCCTGATCATGGCCATGCAGTTGGGATTGGTTTTCTCCGATGTCCCCGGGGCAACACCGAAAAATCCCGATTCGGGGTTGATCGCGTAGAAGCGACCGTCCTTCCCCGGTTTGATCCACGCGATGTCTTCCCCGACGGTCGAGACCTTCCAACCCTTGAACGCCGGCGGTGGAATCAGCATGGCGAAGTTCGTTTTGCCGCACGCCGATGGAAACGCAGCGCTCACATAGAGCTTCTCACCGGAAGGCGGCGTCACACCGAGGATCAGCATATGCTCGGCGAGCCAACCTTGCTCCCGCCCCATGACGGAGGCGATGCGAAGCGAAAAGCACTTCTTCCCGAGCAGCGCGTTGCCGCCGTAACCGGAGCCGAAGGACCATATTTCCTTGGTTTCCGGGTAATGGACGATATATTTGTGTTCCTTGCTGCATGGCCACGGTACGTCCTTCTGGCCCGGAGCGAGCGGCGCGCCGACTGAATGGACACAGGGCACGTAGTGCCCGGCCTTCCCCAGGATTTCCCACACCTTTTTCGACATGCGCGTCATCACGTGCATGCTGACCACTACGTAGGGCGAGTCGGTCAGCTCGATGCCGATATGCGCGATGTGCGAGCCGAGCGGCCCCATGGAGAACGGAACCACATACAGGGTCCGGCCGCGCATGCAGCCGTCGAAGACCTTGTTCAGCGTCGCGCGCATCTCCGCGGGATCGACCCAATTGTTGGTCGGTCCCGCATCTTCCTTTTTCTGGGAGCAGATGAAAGTCCGGTCTTCGGTGCGTGCGACGTCGTTGGGATCGGAGAGCGCGAGGAAGGAATTCGGACGAAGCTTGGGGTTGAGCCGCTTCATCATTCCCGACTTGACCATCTCGTCGCAAAGCCGGTCGTACTCTTCCGGTGAGCCGTCGCACCATTGAATCCGGTCGGGTTTGGCCAGCGCGGCAAAGCGCGCGACCCATTCCTTGACGCCGTGGTGCTGAAGGTAAGCGGGAGCGCCAATATCAATAGCGGCAACGTAAGGTTGATTCATTCCGGGACCTCGCGATGACGACTCGGCAGCATGTAAGACCAAGCTGCTGGTCGTGAAGAACCGTAAGGGTGCGAACTTTATCACGATCCGGAGGGCGCAGAAAATGCTTCGACAGAACTGAGACTTACGAAAGAATCAAGTCGTCCGCCCGCGCAACCTGCTTCTCAGGCGTTTTGCAAGCCGGAACATCGGCGCGGTTGTGGTCACGAGAATAATCACCCGCGTGACATGGGCAGCGGTGACGAGCGGTACGCCAAGTTGGAGCACCTTGGCCGTGACGCACATCTCAGCCATGCCCCCCGGGGCAGTGGCGAGCACCATCGTTGAAATCGGGACCGAACCGGCGAGCGCGAGGCCCCACGCGAACAGGGCCGAGACCAGAATGGCCAGCGCCACAGAGGCGCACACCATGACAACGAAACGCGGCGCCGTACTCAGAGATTTTCGATCAAAGCCGGAGCCTAGCGCGCATCCGAGCAGAAGCTGTGCCGAGTTGGACAGCCATACGGGGACTGCCGACAACCCCACCTCGGCAAGAGTCAGCCCGATCGCGACGGCGAGCGGCCCCAGCATCCAGGCATTTGGCACTCTTAGCTTCGCGAGCAGCGCACCCGCCCCGGCCGCCATTGCAAGCAAGGCAAGCAGCCCTTCGGCGTCAACGTTCAGTAGCGCCGGGACGTAATCGTCAGCCCCATGCACGCCGAGCAAGGTAAACAGGAACGGCACTATTACAACGACAATCATGACGCGCAGCGATTGTGCGAGCACTACGCGGTCAGCCCGGGCGCCGAAGCGCTCACCCAAGATAGTCATCTCCGCGGCTCCGCCGGGGACGCTGGCGAAAAGCGCCGTCGTCCCATCGAGGCCCGTGCTGCGCGTGAGAAGCCACCCGCTTGTGTACGCGAGCAGCACCGCGAAAACCGCCGCTGCAATCAGCAAATGCCAGTGTGCCAAGACCTCGTGGCCGACTACCGGGGTAAAGTACAGGCCAAGCGCGCAGCCGATGATGAGTTGGCCGGCCCCTCGGCCCCCCTTTGGCGAAGCGAGACTGGCGCCCAGGAATTTCCCCAAGGCCATGGCAAGCAAAGGTCCGATCATCCACGGGAGGGGTGCGCGCAGAGCGCTGAAAAGGGCGCCGCTCGCCACGCAAATTACGAGCGCGCTCAGAACCGGATAAGGTTTCATTAGGGTCCGGATTGACTTCATTTCCCGACGCAAAAGCGCCCGAAGATTTGACCCAGCAGGTCATCCGCGGAGACTTCGCCCGTAATCGAGCCGAGTTCCCGCTGCGCCAGACGAAGTTCTTCCGCGAAAAGTTCGCTCTGTGGCATCGTTTGTCCGGCCCGCTCAAGCGCCTGGGCGACGCGCTCGAGGGAGACGAGGTGCCGCTCGCGCGCCATGAACACATCTTCTCCCCCCGCCTCCCAGCCGGCGAGCGCGAGCAGCGCGCGGCGCAGCGCGGCCAGGCCCTCGCCGGTCCTGGCAGAAACATGAATGCGCCACCCGTGCGTGCTCTCCTCCGCGCGCGGCGCATCACCGGAAAGATCGATCTTGTTGAACACCGTAACCGGCTTCAGTTTCCCCGGCAGCCGGTCGACGATGGACTGGTCGGCTGCGGTAACACCGGTACGCGCGTCGACGACAAGAAGCAGCGCATCGGCATGTCCGATCACCTCCCAAGTGCGTGCGATGCCGATTGACTCCACCTTGTCGGCAGTGTCTCGCAGGCCGGCAGTATCGATGATATTCACGGGCACGCCCTCAATCTGAATGGTCTGGCGCACCGCATCGCGCGTGGTGCCGGGAATTTCCGTGACGATGGCGAGGTCCTCTCCGGCAAGCCGGTTTAGAAGCGACGATTTTCCTACGTTAGGCTGGCCGGCCAGTACGACCTGAAGTCCGCTGCGAAGGACGCTGCCCTGACGGCCGCGAGCAAGCGAACGGCTGACTTCTTCCTGCAGGTGCCTCAGGCGCCGGCGGGCGTCCTCTCGGTCCACTTGATCGATTTCCTCCTCGGGAAAATCCAAGGTCGCTTCCACCAGCATGCGCAGCTCGACGAGCCGCTTCGCCAGGTTTCCGATCACCTCCGAGAATTCGCCGCGCAGCGAGCGCAGGGCGCAACGCGCCGCAGTCTCGGTAGCGGCGTCGATAAGGTCGGCCACGCCCTCGGCCTGCGCGAGATCGAGCTTGTCATTGAGGAAAGCGCGACGGGTAAATTCCCCGGGCTCGGCGAGGCGCGCGCCAAGCTCCAGACATCGCCTCAAGATCATGCGCAGCACCACGGGCCCCCCGTGACCCTGCAGCTCGAGCACATCTTCGCCGGTATAGGACGCCGGTGCGGGAAAGAAAAGTGCAAGGCCGTCGTCGATCGGCTCACCGGCGGCGCCGTAGAAGGTCGCACGCACGGCCAAACGCGGAGCCGGTACACCGCCGAGCAGCTGTGATGCGAGCTGCTCGAGCTTCTTCCCGGAAACGCGCACGATCCCGATGCCGGCTCTTCCCTGCGCGGTGGCGACAGCCGCGATCACATCCGTATCGGACGGTCCTGCCATGGTTGCTTCCGGGCGTTGTTCTCTGCCCGCCTTGGCGGCGCTCAGCGCTTGGCGCTTGCGGCGGTTTTTTCTCCCTCGATCATGCGGGTGATCTGCCACTGCTGCAGGATCGACAGGATATTGTTGACGAACCAGTAGAGAACCAGGCCCGAGGGGAAAAAGTAGAACATCACCCCGAATGCAAACGGCATGATCATCATGACCTTGGCCTGAACCGGATCGGGCGGCGTGGGATTCAGCTTGGTCTGAACGATCATGGAAGCCATCATCAGCGTTGGGAGCACGTACCAGGGATCAGGCGCCGAAAGATCCTTGATCCAGAGATAGAACGGGGCGTGGCGCAGTTCCACGCTTTCGAAGAGCACCCAATAGAGCGCGATGAAAACCGGAATCTGCACGAGGATCGGCAGGCAACCGCCTAGAGGGTTGATTTTCTCGGTCTTATACAGGTCCATCATCGCCTGGTTCATCTTCGTCTTGTCGTCCCCATACTGCTCGCGGAGCTTCATCAGTCGCGGCGTCACCAGTTTCATCTTCGCCATCGAGCGGTAGCTCGCTGCCGACAGCGGGAAAAAGATCAGCTTGATGACCACAGTGAGCAGGATGATGGCAAGGCCCCAGTTCCCCATCCAGTTGTGGAAGAGTCTCAGCACCCAGAAGAGGGGGGCGGCGATTACCTTTAACAACCCGTAGTCGACGACCAGTTCCAATCCCGGGGCAACCGCCTCCAGATGATCCTGATCCTGCGGCCCCGCGTACAGCGGCACTGCGACACGCGCGGCGGCACCTGGGGCAATCGGTCCCAGGGGCACGATGACACCTGCCGAATAAAGGTCATCGGCAAGCTTTCTCGTATAGAACTCGCGCGGCGTCTTGGCTGCGGGAAGGAGCGCAGCAACAAAATAATGCTGGATTATGGCTATCCAGCCGTTGTCGGCAGTCTTTGGATAAGGAGTCTTGCCCTTGGCGATATCTTCGAAACCGACTTTCTGAAAGTTGCTCTGCTCGGTGTAAACCGCGGCCCCCGTGTAGGTCTGCGCCATGTAAGGATCGCCCCCGGGGGACTTGCCATCGCGGATGATCTGAAAATAGGCGTGGGTTTCGAACGGCTTGTCCGTGCCGTTCGCGATTTCCTCGGCGACATCGATGCGATAGCTCGCGGGATAGAACGTCAGAATCTTGGTGACCCTGATGCCTTCCGGGGTGTTTGCCTGGAGCCGCACCTCGAGCCTGTCCTGACCCTGTTCGAGAGTGAATTCCCTGGCAGACGCGTGAAACAGCGTCCGGTGGTTCGGCAGGCCCTCCCCGATCAAGCCACTTTGCGCAGAATAACGATGCTCGGGTCCAAACAGCACGAAATTCTGCGTCTCCTGAAGCGCCTTGTGCTTGAGCAATTCCAGGTAGACGATGTCTCCCCCTTGCGTATCGATTTCCGCAAGCACGGTATCCGTGCGAACCCGCAGGCGCTCCCGGGGTTTGTCCGCTGGTGCTGATGATGTCGGGGGCAATGCATCCACGCCCTTCCCAGTGGGCGTCCCTGCCCGCGCGCTCGGTGTCGGGACCGCCGTCTGCGTCGACGGGGCAGCGGGCACGGGAGGCCGAAGCTCCTTCTGCCAAGCTTCCCAAAGGAGCAGCAGTGAGAACGAGAACACGAAAAAGAGGATCAGACGCTGGGTGTCCATGAGGGGAGCAGACAATTACGGGACCGGGTCATGGCCGCCCGGGTGCCAGGGATGACAGCGCGCAAGGCGCGCGAGGGCGAGCCACGCGCCCCGCGCTGCGCCGTGGCGTTCGAGAGCCTCCTGCGCGTATGCCGAGCACGAGGGATGGAAACGGCAGTGCATGCCGAGCAGCGGGCTCAGACCGTAGCGATAACTCCGGATCAAGAGCGACAACAGCCGGCTCACGACGGCCCCACCAGGCATCGCTCGACTTCCGCCAACGCAACCGGACTCGCGGTCAAGCGAATCAGAATATCGCGGCTTCCAAGCCGCGCTTGTTGGGCCCGAAACAACTCCCGCAACAAGCGCTTCATCCGGTTGCGGTCGACTGCGCGCGGGAACACGCGCTTGGGAACGATGAGACCTAGCCTGGGAACACCGAACAGGTTTGCTCTGAATAGCACGCTGAACCCGGGTCGCTTGAGTGCTCGCCCGCCGGAAAGCAGCGACGCGATATCGGCTGTTCCGAGCCGCTGCCTTCGATCGTAGCGCTTGCGAGCGCTCAAACGCTCAAACGGGCACGCCCCTTGGCGCGGCGTGCCCGAAGCACGGCACGGCCCCCGCGCGTGCGCATGCGAACAAGAAACCCGTGAGTACGCTTCCTGCGAATGACCGAGGGGTGAAAAGTACGTTTCATGAGCGGATTCCCGAGGCGGACAGTAACCTTCGATTAGACGATATTTTAGCCAGAATTGTCAACGAATTAAGCGCTCTGGCGTCATCCGCCGACTGAGGACAGAACCCGCTCTCCCAGCTGTGGATAACTCTCCCGGAAACAGGTAAAATCACTGCGCTGTTTCCCCGAACCGAATCACATAAATATAAGTAAGTCTCCATGCAGGGTTTCTGGGCCTCGTGCCTGAGTCGCTTCGAAAAAGAGCTTCCCGCTCAGCAGTTTAATACCTGGATACGGCCGCTCAAACTGGACGCCTCGGCGGCGCCATCCGGGGAGCTGCGCTTGCTCGCCCCCAACCGCTTTGTGCTGCAGTGGGTGAAGGAGCGGTTTGCGCCCCGCGTCGAAGCGATGGGGGCAGAATTCTTCTCGTCCCCGATCCGCGTATCGCTCATCCTCGAAGCGGCGGGCGCATCGGAGCCTATCAAGGCTTCCGCGCCCGCGATCCGCCCCGCGCGCACTCCCGCGCCTCGATCGCCGCACGCGGAGCGCTCGAGCCTCATTCCAGAATTCAGCTTCGACGGTTTTGTCGCCGGAAAAGCCAATCAACTCGCGCGCGCCGCCGCACTGCAGGTCGCTGAACACCCCGGCACATCGTACAACCCGCTTTTCATCTATGGTGGCGTGGGCTTGGGAAAGACCCACTTGATTCACGCGGTCGGCAACCTCGTTCTCGCGCAGCATCCGAGTGCTCGGGTGCGCTACCTCCACGCCGCGCAATACATCTCCGATGTCATCAGAGCCTACCAGCAGAAGTCTTTCGATGAGTTCAAACGCTACTATCACTCACTCGATCTTCTTCTGATCGATGACATTCAGTTTTTCACCGGAAAGGACCGCACCCAGGAGGAATTTTTTTACGCATTCAATGCGTTGATCGAAGCCCACAAGCAGCTCATCATTACCTGCGACACCTATCCGAAAGATCTTGCAGGAATCGATGAGCGCCTCAAGTCGCGCTTTTCATGGGGCCTGACTGTAGCAATCGAGCCCCCAGAGCAGGAAATGCGGGTCGCAATCATCCTGAAAAAAGCCGAAGCTGTGTCGCTCAAGCTCTCGGAGGAAGTCGCCTTCTTCATCGCCAAGCACATCCGCTCGAACGTACGCGAACTGGAAGGCGCACTGAAGAGCGTCATCGCCTATTCGCGCTTCAACGGCCGAGACATCACGCTTGACACCGCCAAGGAGGCGCTCAAGGACCTCCTGACGGCACAAAACCGGCAAATTACCATTGATAACATCCAGAAAACCGTCGCCGAGTACTACAAGATCAAGGTATCCGACATGCACTCGAAAAAGCGCAGTCGCAACGTCGCCCGGCCCCGCCAGCTTGCAATGGCGCTCGCGAAGGACCTCACCCAGATGAGCCTTCCGGACATAGGCGATGCGTTCGGCAACCGCGACCACACGACTGTCCTCCATGCGTGTCGCACCATCGCAACGCTGCGAGAGAAGAACCACGACATCAACCGCGATTACCACGTACTCGAGCAGGTACTCAAAGGGTGAACAAGCTGGGTACAACCATGGGACTAATTGTGAACAAGTGCTGCCGCCGAGGATTGGCGGCTTCTTGTTCATATTATCCCCACGTTCTATTCTGCGCTTTACTAACAGCTTTCGAACGCCGAAGCATCGCAAGTCTACTGGTCCGAGCTGGGTTATCCACCTAGAAGATCGTGGTCATCATCATAATCAAGGAAATAAAATGAATCTGTTGAAGACCCAACGCGAAGCGCTGCTCGATCCTCTGCAGGCGGTCACCGGAATAATCGAGCGGCGCCATACACTGCCGATCCTGTCCAACGTATTGCTCTCCCGGACGGACACGCACATGGAGTTCGTCGCCACCGACATCGAGATCGAGATTACGACGAGCATGACCGTCGAGGGTCCGGGAGAAGCTAAGAAAATAACAGTAGGGGCTCGAAAGATCGTTGATATTCTTCGCGCTCTCCCGGAGGGATCGGAGATTACACTTGCGTTGCAGGACAAGAGGCTTCAGGTGAGGTCGGGAAAAAGCCGTTTCAACTTGCAGACCCTCTCGGCAGAGGATTTTCCCAGATTGGCGCTGGTCGAAGCCTCCGCGACGAGCTTCTCGGTTCCTCAAAAGTTGCTGAAGTCGCTTTTGGGGCTGGTTCAGTACGCAATGGCTCAGCAGGATATCCGCTACTACCTCAATGGCCTGCTCATGGTCGTCGAGGAAGGGCAGCTGAAGCTGGTGGCGACCGACGGGCACCGCCTGGCCTACGCAAGCCGAGAAATCGGGGGAAAGAATCTTTTGAAGCAGGAAGTGATCCTTCCCCGCAAGACGATTATCGAGCTTTCGAAGCTCCTTGAGGACAGCGAAGATTCGGTGGCGATCGAATTGTCCTCGGCCCAGGCCAAGTTCAGGTTCGGCAACGTCGTGCTCGTGTCGAAGCTGGTGGACGGAAAGTTTCCGGACTATGGCCGGGTGATCCCTCAGAATCATCCGAAGAAGCTGAAGCTCGAGCGAATTGCTTTGTTGCAGGCGTTGCAGCGGGCGGCGATTCTCACCAGCGACAAGTTTCGCGGAGTACGCTGGATTCTGGGGGAAGGAAGTCTCAAGATCAGTTGCAGCAATACCGAGCAGGAGGAAGCGCAGGAGGAGCTTGATGTGCCGTACAAAGGGGAGACCCTCGACATCGGGTTCAATGTCGGCTATCTCGTGGACGTGCTCAACAATCTCGACGTTGCCGAGGTCGAATGCGGATTGGGTGATGCCAATTCGAGCGCGCTGTTTACCCTGCCAGGGCGCGACGATTTCAAATATGTCGTGATGCCGATGCGGATCTGAGTGAAGAGAAAATAAATGTCTGAAGCAGAAAAGAACGATCACGCGCGCGACCCATACGATTCCGACAGCATCAAGGTACTGAAGGGACTGGACGCGGTCCGCAAGCGTCCGGGCATGTACATCGGCGATACCTCCGATGGGACCGGTTTGCACCACATGGTGTTCGAGGTCGTGGATAACGCCATTGACGAGGCGCTAGCCGGTTTCTGCAACGAGATCACGGTCACGATTCATACGGACAACTCGATCAGCGTCATCGATAACGGACGCGGCATTCCCACCGAGCTCCACAAGGATGACGAACAGAAACGCTCGGCGGCGGAAATCGTGATGACCGAGCTTCACGCAGGCGGGAAGTTCGACAACAATTCTTACAAGATCGCTGGCGGCCTACACGGCGTGGGCGTGTCCGTGGTCAATGCGCTCTCCGACTGGCTGCGCCTCAGCATTCGACGCGACGGGAAAAGCCACTTCATGGAATTCCGGCGCGGGGTGCCTGTGGCACCGCTCAAGGTGACCGGCAAGACCGAGAGACGCGGCACCGAGGTGCATTTTCTGGCCAGCGCGGAAACCTTTGGGGTGGTCGAGTACCACTTCGACATCCTGGCGCGACGGCTGCGCGAACTTTCGTTTCTCAACAACGGGGTCAAGATCCAGCTGGTCGATCAACGCGTTGGAAAAGAAGAGAACTTCGCGCACACCGGGGGGGTGATGGGGTTTGTCGAATACATCAATCGGAGCAAGAACGTTTTGCATGGCACGCCTTTTCACGCAATTGCGCAAAAAGAAGGCATCACGGTCGAGGTGGCGATGCAGTGGAACGACTCCTACCAGGAACAGGTGCTCTGCTTCACGAACAATATTCCACAGCGTGACGGCGGCACTCACCTGACGGGCCTGCGAGCTGCCATGACCCGCGGTTTGAATCAATATATCGAATCGAACGAAATCGCAAAGAAGGCCAAGGTCGAGACCACCGGTGACGATATGCGTGAAGGCCTGTCGTGCGTGCTTTCGGTCAAGGTGCCCGAGCCGAAATTCTCTTCGCAAACGAAGGACAAGCTCGTTTCCTCTGAAGTGGGGACAGTGGTCCAGGAGCTCGTGGGCGAAAAACTCAAGAATTTTCTCCTCGAACGGCCCAACGATGCCCGCATCATCTGCGGGAAGATTGTGGATGCAGCACGTGCGCGCGAAGCAGCGCGCAAAGCGCGGGAGATGACGCGCCGAAAAGGCGTGCTCGACTCGTTCGGGTTGTCCGCGAAGCTAGCCGACTGCCAAGAGAAGGATCCAGCACTTTGCGAGCTCTACATCGTCGAGGGAGACTCTGCCGGCGGTTCAGCCAAACAGGGTCGCGACCGCAAGTTCCAGGCGATTTTGCCGTTGAAAGGCAAGATCCTGAACGTCGAAAAAGCACGGTTCGACAAACTGATCTCCTCCCAGGAGATCGTGACCTTGATCCAGACTTTGGGCACCGGGATAGGCAAGGACGAGTACGATATTTCTAAACTGCGCTACCACCGTATCATCATCATGACCGACGCCGACGTGGACGGCGCGCATATCCGCACGCTGTTGCTTACGTTTTTCTATCGACAAATGCCGGAGCTCGTCGAGCACGGACACGTGTACATCGCACAGCCCCCCCTCTATAAAGTCAAGCTTGGCAAACAGGAACGCTATTTCAAAGACGACCACGAGCGTGCACAGTTCATGCTCGCACAGGCATTGGTGGGAGCGTCCCTCGCGCCCAGAAAAGGAGGGCAGGTGATCGAGGGCAAGACACTTGAGCAGCTCGCGAAGGCCTATCTATTTGCCGAGGCGGTGGTGGCGCGAGCCTCGAAGATCATCGACGTCGAGGCCTTGGCTGCGCTCATGCGTGGCGTTGAAGTCGATCTTTCCAGTCCGCAGTCTGCGGGGGCGAGCGCGCTCCGGCTCAAACAAGCTATGGCTGCCAAGGGGAATGGCGTCAATGTAAGCGCGCGCTATGACGGGAAGAACGAGCGTCACCAACTGGTGATCGAGCGGACCCACCACGGAAATGTCAGAGCGAGCGTGCTCGACGATGACTTTCTGTCCTCGGGAGACTATCAGCATCTCAACCGAATTGCGCAACTACTGCAGGGGCTTATCGGGCCTGGCGCCGCGATCAAGCGCGAGGACAAGGAAGAGGGAGTTGCTGACTTTCCGCAAGCGATGAAGTGGCTGTTGGGAGAAGTCGAGCGCAGCGCAGCGATCCAGCGCTACAAGGGCCTCGGAGAGATGAATCCGGAACAACTTTGGGAGACTACGATGGATCCGCGGTCTCGGCGGCTGCTCAAGGTGCAGATCGAAGACGGGATCGCCGCGGATGAGATTTTCACCAAGCTCATGGGAGACGACGTCGAGCCCCGGCGGTTATTCATCGAGCAGAACGCACTGGTTGCGCGGCTCGACGTTTGACCAGGTTTAAAGTCCCTACGCTGCTTGCTTGTTTCGAGGTGTCCGGGCGCGGCTCGCAAGTCGCTTCGCGCGCGCTCTCGGCTTGCTTTCCGTTTTCACCTTTCTCGGGGCCTTTTCAGCGTCGGCGATCCTCGCCGGCGAGCGCGGGGCGGGCTTTGTAGCGCGAGGCGCGAACTCGAACCCCACTTTGCCATCGGCGGCGCGCACCAGAAACGCCGAAAACGGTCTGCCTTTGCGAGAAATAAACCGATGCAGGAGATCGGTCCTTCCCGTTGCGAGCAGTTTCTTTATCTCCTCGGGCTCAACGGGTCGCTGCAGAATCACGCGTCCGGAGCGAAAGTCGCAGCGCTGAGCGGGGTTGACGCTATTCTCACAGACGTATGCCATCGGTTGCTCGAACACGCGGCCGCCGCATTTCGGACAGGGACCGAGTGGAGTCAGACCTGAAAAATCCACCTTTGCCGCAGCGTCATCATCTGCCTGGCGCCCGAAGTCGAACTCGGCGCGCAGCTCGGGGGTGAGCCGCACCATCGCGGCGAACGGCTTTCCGACCCGGCTACGGAAACCCGTGAGAGGGCCCACCGAGCGCTTGGCGATCAGAGTCTCAATCTCCTCAGGGGCGAACTCGCGGCTCGACACCACTTTCCAGATCGAAAAGTCGCATTTCTGGCACTTGAACTTGCGATAGTTCTCCTGGACCGTGCCGCCGCACTTCGGGCACGGAGTCTTCAGCGTAAGGAACACAGTATCGGGAATGTCGCCGAGCTTGATGCGGGAAACCATTTCCCGGGTGAGATCGACGATGTGATCCATGAATTCGCTGCGCGGCAGAGTCCCGTGCTCCATCTGTTTCAGCTTGAATTCCCAGTTACCGGTGAGCTCCGGCGAACACAACTCGTTGACGCCGAAATGGCGCAGCGCGAAAAGCAGTGAGGAAGCCTTGGGCGTCGGCTGAAGCTCGCGACCGGCGCGGTGGACATAGTCCTCGTAGATCAGACCCTCGATGACCTGCGCACGGGTTGCCGGGGTACCCAGTCCCTTCTCGCTCATCGCTTCGCGCAGCTCCTCGTCCTCAACCAGTTTTCCGGCGCCTTCCATCGCCGAGAGAAGCGTTGCCTCGGTGAAGCGCGCCGGCGGCTTCGTCTGGATGGCGCGAACATCCACCTCGCGCGCGCGCACCTTTTCTCCATTCTTGATTGCGACCAGGCTTGAAGACTCGCCTGTTTCCGCTTCCTTCCCGTAGACCTCGAGCCAGCCGGCCTGGGTCATCACCCGGCCCTCGGTCTTGAATGCTTCGCCTTCGATGCGGGTGAGTCGCGTCGTAACGAGATACTCCGCCGCCGGGAAAAACACGGCGAGAAAGCGCTTCACGACCAGGTCGTAGAGCTTCTTTTCCGCCTCAGACAGATTTCGCGGCGGTTGCATCGTAGGGATGATCGCGAAGTGGTCGGAAATCTTCTTGTTGTCGAATACGCGTCTGTTTGGCTTGACCCAACCCTTCCTGAGGATCTGGGCCGCGTGCCGCGCGTATCCCAAGGCTTTCTGCGCGGCAAAAACGTCCAGCGTCTTCTTCACGGTACCCAGGTAGTCCTCGGGCAGCGCGCGAGAATCCGTCCGCGGATAAGTAAGAGCCTTGTGCCTTTCGTACAGCGCCTGTGCCAGCCCGAGCGTGGTCTTCGCCGAAAAGCCGAAGCGGCCGTTCGCTTCGCGCTGCAGGCTCGTCAGGTCGTAGAGCAGAGGGGAAAGCTGCGATGCCGGTTTCGCCTCCTCGGTGACGACGCCCGATTTTCCCTGGCACTTCTCGCGGATGGCCGCGGCCTGCTTCTCGTCCCACAGCCTCTCGGGCCTTGCTTCGCCGTCTTCTTTTGCCTTCTGAAAGTTTTCGTCGAACCAACGGCCAGCGTACTCACCCTGCGCCGCGGAAAACGTGGCGTGGATCTCCCAATAGTCGCGCGTCTTGAAACTGCGTATACGATCCTCGCGCTCGACGAGAATCGCGAGCGTCGGTGTCTGCACGCGGCCGACCGTGGTCTTGTAAAAACCGCCTTCCTTAGAGTTGAAGGCCGTCATGGCACGCGTGCCGTTTATCCCGACGAGCCAATCCGACTCGGAGCGGCACACGGCGGCGTCGGCCAAAGGGCGCAACTCGCTGTCCCTTCGCAGCTTCTCGAAACCTTCCTCAATGGAACTTTGCGTCATCGACTGCAGCCACAAGCGCTCGATGGGTTTCTTGTTGCCGGCATGCTGAACGATATATCGGAAAATCAACTCGCCCTCCCGACCTGCGTCGCACGCGTTTATCACTCCGTTCAAATCCTTGCGACGGAGCAACTTGACGAGGAGTTTGAGGCGCTCCTCGCTCCGCTCGATCGGCTTTAGATCGAAGTGCGGAGGAATCACAGGCAGGTTGGCAAAAGACCACTTGCCTCGCTTGACCTCTACGCCTTCGGGGGGAACGAGTTCGAGCAGGTGGCCGATCGCCGATGAAAGTACGTAGTCCCGGCTTTCGTAGTAGTCCCCGTGGCGCGTAAAGCCGCCCAGAGTGCGCGCGATGTCATTCGCCACAGAGGGCTTTTCGGCGATGATGAGTTTCTTGGCCACTGAGAAGAAAAGATTGCGAGAAAAGACAGACGACAGGATTCGAGGCTGTCCCTACGCGAAGCGCAGAATGATAAGTGTAATCGGAACGTGAAGCAAGAAATTGCCGCGAGCAAAGGCCGAGTCCCTCTCGCGAGCTCGGTTCGATACTAGTGCGTCTGGCGTTTTTCGCCGTCGGGTATCAGCTCGTCGAGAATCAGCGCATCTACATTGCCGCGGCGCGTCCAAAGCACCATCAGGACGATCACCTTGAGCTTGTCCAAGCCCACAACGTCGTTGGGCAAGGCCATCCCGCGCTCGATGATAAGTTCGCGCAGCAACGGGGTGAGGATTTTTGCGCCCTCAAGAAAAGCAATGAAGCCCCGGCTTTCCAACGACAACTTGGTCGCTTCGTCTGCAGAATACCCGCGGAAGGACGGTCGTGCGTCGAGGGACTCCGGAAGAGCCTCCTTGGGCAGGTCCGTGAGGGTGTTGAGCCAATCCAGCGCGTCCTGGATGTCGTCGTTCTCGAAGCCGGCCGCGTGCAGCTTGCGCTCAAGCGTATCCTGATCGGGGTAGGTTTCGGTCTGGTAGTAATTCTCGAAAAGGTATACGAGTACGTCGAACATTCGCTATGAATCCTCAGCGGACACGTTGGTATAGACCTCCGGGGAGGCCGGCCACTTTCCCTTCCAGTTCCAACTGCAGCAGAATGGACGATACGATTTCGGCCGTCAAGCCGCTGCGCGCGATCAGGCCGTCAATATCGCAGGGGTCGAAACCCATCTTGTCGAGCAAGTCGTGACCTGCGCCGGGTTCCGGCGATCTCGTTTCGGGTGCCACCGCGGCGCCGAGCTCCTCGAGAACGTCTTGCGCACTCTCGACCAGCTTGGCGCCCTGCTTGATCAGCGCGTGACAGCCCCTCGAGAGCGGCGAGTGGATCGAACCGGGGATGGCAAGCACTTCGCGACCCTGTTCTGCAGCGAGGCGTGCGGTGATGAGGGAGCCCGAATCGAGGGCAGCCTCGACGACGAGACAACCGCGGGCAAGACCCGAGATGAGGCGATTGCGCCGAGGAAAATTTCCCGCGTTGGGCGGTGTGCGGAGCGGGAATTCGGACACAAGCGCGCCCCGCAACAGGATTTCCTCCGCAAGCGGCTCGTTGCGACGCGGATACACGATGTCGATGCCCGTGCCCAACACCGCGATAGTGGAACCCCGTCCCTCCAGCCCGCCGCGGTGCGCAGCGCTATCCACACCGATAGCCAGGCCGCTCACGATGACCAGGCCAGCCTCGCTGAACGCTCGCGCGAAACTCTGCGCATTCTTCAGTCCCTGCGGCGTCGCGTTTCGGCTGCCGACCACGGCAAGCGCCGGGGAAGAAAGGAGCTTCGCGTTGCCGGCAACATAGAGCAAAGCCGGCGGATCGGCGATTTCCAGGAGTTGCTTGGGGTATTCGGTGTCGGCAAGGGTCAGCACCTTGTGCTCGGGCTGGGCAGCCCATCGGAGCGCTTTTTCGACTTCGGAGTCGTTGTTTCGCTCGAGGATGCCCGCTGCAAGCGCTTCGGGCACGACGCGACAGAGTTGCGATCGCGTCGCATTCAGTACGTTGGCGGGAAGGCCGAAGGTGGAAAGCAGGGATCGGAATCTCTGGCCACCGAGCCCGGAAACCAGACTGAGTTCGATCCAAGCGGCCAGGTCGCCTGAATCGTTCATACGTGAAGCCTCGCCCGGAAGGGATCTTGATTAGGGGTTCTGCACGATATCTCCCCCCTGCACCGGTCGTGAACTTTCCATCACCAGCGCGTAGGAGACCGAATCGAAGGTACGGAAGATGAAGACCAGGCCGTAGCGCTCCGGGGGCAGCTGAATGGCCGGGGAGCGGTCACGCGATTTCAGATAATCTTTCTGATCGTAGACCACGACGTTGCGGTAGACGGCAAGCACGTGTCCGACCTCCAAGCCGTCGCGCCTGCCTCTATTGATGGAGATGATCGAGTCGCGCCCGCCCACGCTGGTGGCGAGAGCATCGTAAAGTCCTATGATTCGGCCGCTTACCGCGGAACCCGGCGCATGAGGCACATACTGGGGGATGGTCGGCGGCGGCGCGGGAATGAGTCGGTCTCCCGCGGAAATCTCTTTCTTGGAATTCACGATTTGTACTGTGGCGGGTTCGCCGCTTCGCGTCACACGGGCCGTACCCAGGAACACGGCTTCGAAACCCAGAGTCCTCTGGTTGTCGGGGTCGACCAGCGGTTGCCCCGCGCGATAGACCTGCCAAACGGGCGCGTCGGTGCCGCCAAAACCGCTGACATAGGCCACATTGCCCGTGCCTAAGTTGACCCGATTTTCCTCCGTAGCGATGATCCGCGGGGCCTTGTCGAGGCCGCCTTCCTCGATGATCAATGGTTGCGTCAGAAACGGCTCGATCGCTCTGGGCGAAATGGCGGGTATTGCCTCTGACGCCAAGGGCTGGGTGTAGATACGCGGCAGAAGCTTGACCCCTTCTGCACCCCCAGCTCCAGCTCCACGGTCGCCGCCGGCATCGCTGATACGCAATTGCGGCGGCGACACGCTCCGGTCGAGCACGAGGACATCGCCCGGGGAGATGTTGTGCGGATTCCTGATCTGCTCCTGGTTCATGCGCCAGACTTCCGGCCAGCGCCATTGATCATTGAGGAATTTGCTGGCTATGCTCCAAAGGGTATCGCCCCTTTGGACGACGTAGCGGTCCGGCGCTGTCTCTTTTACCTGTAGATCGCCCTGTGCAAGGGCCAACAACCCTGCGCCCGCTAGGGCGAGCGCCAGGAGAGCTGTGATAGACTTTTGCATGACCGGCCTCGTCTGGATTTAGCCGCCGCAGTCCCTATATTAGCTTTTGCGGCTTGCTTTTTACAGTCTGCATTAAATTCTGCATCTAATTCTTTCAATTTGCAAGTATTTATGGCGTTGCTAGAGATCCTCCGCTACCCCGATCCGAGGCTCTACAAAAGGGCAGCGCCAGTAGTGGAGGTTGACGAATCGGTTCGCGCCTTGGTCCGGAGCATGGCCGAAACCATGTACGCAGCGCCGGGGGTGGGACTCGCGGCGACGCAGGTCGACGTGCACAAACAGGTGATCGTCATTGACGCCTCCGAGAGCCGAAATGAACTCCTGGTCTTGATCAACCCGGAGATCGTGAGCCGCGAGGGTGTCCAGTATTGCGAAGAGGGCTGCCTGTCGATTCCAGGAATCTACGAGCCGGTTGAGCGCGCCGAGCGTGTGACCGTGCGCGCGCTCGCCCTGGACGGAAAGTCCTTCACCCTCGTCGCAGAGAAGGTGCTTGCGGTCTGCATCCAGCATGAAATGGATCACCTCGAGGGCAAAATCTTCGTCGACTATCTGTCGCGCCTCAAGCAGCAGCGCATCAAGGCCAAACTTCAAAAACAGCTCCGCAAGACGGCCTGAGGCAGGGTTGGGACCCTGCCGATTCGTGATCGGTGCAGGGTTGGGACCCTTCGATTCGCGATCGGTGCAGGGTTGGGACCCCTTCGGTTCGTTAGCCGACACCTGTCGGCGCGCTGCTTTTCGTGCAAGCCCTGAGCGGGTGCCGTTTCCGTGAATGTTCTCTTCGCCGGAACTCCTGAATTTGCGGCACGGTGCCTTGAGACGCTCCTTGAGTCCCGCCATCGTGTGGCCGGCGTGATGACTCAGCCGGATCGACCTAGTGGGCGCGGTCTTGCGCTGGCGCCATCACCGGTCAAGAAGCTGGCGGCAGCGCGAGGCATTCAGGTAGACCAGCCCACGAGTCTGCGGGACGCGCGCGCGCAAGCGGAGCTTAAGCGCTTCGGAGCTGACGTCATTGTGGTTGCCGCTTATGGTTTGATTCTGCCGCAGCCGGTGCTCGAGCTCTCCCGGTACGGGGCGGTCAATATTCACGCGTCCCTGTTGCCGCGATGGCGCGGCGCAACGCCCATTCAGCGGGCACTGCTTGCCGGTGATCGGGACACGGGCATATCGATCATGCAGATGGACGCGGGGCTCGACACAGGCCCGGTGCTGATGCAGGAAAAAATTCCGATCCTGGAAGACGATACCATGGGCACGCTGCACGATCGGCTCGCAGAGCTTGGCGCGAAACTCATCGTGCAGGCCCTGGATGCGCTGGAAGCTGGCGGGGTCAACGCGACACCGCAGCCGGCCGAGGGGGTGACGTATGCTGCCAAGCTCGACGGGCGCGAGGCTCGCGTTGACTGGCGCGAGAGCGCGGTGTCGTTGAATCGCCGGGTTCGCGCGCTCAATCCGTCGCCGGGCGCGGATGCACGCGTGCGCGGGCTGGCGCTCAAGATTTGGCGTTGCGCCACCTCTGTGGGGAGAGGGGAACCGGGTGAGATTCTTCGCGTAGATCCGCTCGGCGTGCGCGTCGCCTGCGGGGAAGGCATCCTGGTGATAACCGAGTTGCAGCGCTCGGGGGGAAAGCGACTGCCCGCCGCCGAGTTTCTCAGAGGATTTCCGCTTTCGGCGGGCGAGCGCTTCGAAGCCCGGTAGCCGGGCGGTCAACGCACTGCGCCTATAATGCGACCAACGCCCGTGACCTTGCGCAGTGCAACCGTGCCCACCATTTCCGCTGGCCCTTCACTTGCCCAGGCCTTTGTTGCCGCTGCCGAAGCCATCGGGCGCGTCTCCGGGGGGGAGAGCCTGAACACTGCGCTCGCCGACCTGAAACACCGTGCGTCGGCGCAAACACTTGCTGCTGCCGCGCAGGATCTTTGCTATAACACGCTACGAAGCTACGGGGTGATCGACGTGGCCCTGGAGCGACTACTGCAGAAACCTCTAACAGATTCCCCGGTGCGCGGGTTGCTGCTCACCGCGCTCGCGGAACTCGCTGCGCGGCCGCAGTCGGCGCACGCGGTCGTGCATCAAGCGGTGGAAGCGGCTGCTTTGCTCGGGCACTCGCGCGCGAAAGGGCTGGTCAACGCCGTGATGCGCAACTTTCAGCGCCGCATGCCCGAGCTGCTCTCGGAGATCGAGGCTACCGAGTCTGGCCGTTACCGCCATCCACAATGGTGGATCGACGCGTTGCGCCTGGCGTATCCATGCGAGTGGGAGTCCGTCCTTTTAGAGTCGAACCGACATCCGCCCATGGTTCTGCGGGTAAACCGGCGACGACTCTCGGCGAAAGCGTATCTGGAGAAACTGGACCGGGCTGGAATTCCCGCGCGGGCGCTGGGACAAGATGCGGTGCTGCTCGAAAAACCTTGCCGGGTCGAGCGGCTCCCGGGATTTGCAGCAGGCGAGGTCTCGGTGCAGGATGCCGGCGCCCAGCGAGCAGCGCCGCTTCTGGATGTTCGCGACGGGATGCGGGTGCTGGATGCCTGCGCGGCGCCAGGCGGAAAGACCGGACACCTGCTTGAGCTTGCCGAGTGCGAGCTTCTCGCAGTGGACGCGGACGGCCTGCGGGCGCGGCGTATCGCCGAAAATCTCTCCAGGCTGCAGCTCTCGGCGAAAGTCGTGGTGGGCGATTGCCGCAAGCCGGAAAGTTTCTGGGGGGAGAAGCCGTTCGACCGCATTCTCCTGGATGCGCCTTGCTCGGCATCGGGCGTGGTGCGGCGCCATCCCGACATCAAATGGCTGCGTCGGAAGACCGATGCATCCGGGTTCGCCCGCACGCAAGCGGAACTGCTGGAAGCTTCATGGCGGGTACTCGCCCCCGATGGTAAATTGTTGTACGCCACATGCTCGGTGTTTCCCGAGGAGAACGGCGCTCAGATGGAAAATTTTCTTCTGCGGCACCCGCAAGCTGAAATGCTTCCTCTCCCGGGGCTCGCCGAGGGCGACGAAGGGGCCCCACGCCCTTTGGAATGCCAGATCCTGCCGAGCGCCGAGAGCGACGGTTTCTTCTACGCTTTGCTGAAAAAAACCGCTGCCTAAGCTCCAGGAATGAACACAAACTTGCGTCGATTCGTTGCCGCGCTCGCGGTAAGCTTCGCTGCGTCGGTGTTGGCCCAGCCCATCCAGGTGAATAACGCAGGGTTGGAAATCGCCGAGACTCGCTATTTCCTGAACGCGGATTTTCGCCTCGAGCTGACCGCGCCGCTCCTGGAGGCCCTGAAGAATGGCGTATCGCTGGGGTTCCTGGTGGAGTTCCAGCTGACGCGGCCAAGATGGTACTGGTTCGACGAGAAAACCGCCTCCGAAAAGCTGGAGCTACGGCTTTCCTATCTCCCGCTGGCGCAACAATACCGGCTGTCGAGCGGGACACTGCATCATAGCTTCCCCACGCTCGCCGAGGCGCTGGAGGCGCTCGGCAGGGTTCACGACTGGCCGGTGCTGGGACAGGATCAGGTCGACAACGGCCAAGCCTACGTTGCCGCGGTGCGCCTGCGCCTTGATCCGGCTCAGCTGCCAACGCCGTTCCGCGTGAGTGCCGTCACGAACCGCGAGTGGACGCTGACGTCCGACTGGAAGCGATTTCCATTCACGCCGCTTGCGCCGGTGCAGGAGGCCCGATGACGTACGTGCTCATCGCCAGCGCCGCGCTCGGCGGCATTCTGCTGTTCCTGCTTGCCGCGGCGACCGCCAACTCGCCGCTCTTCGCCGAGCACTATCCGCTGCTGCTCGGACTGAACGCGGTGATTGCTCTGGCGCTCCTCGGGCTCGTGGCATACCAGCTGGCGATCCTCGCGCGGCAGCGCCGCGCCAAGGTGTTCGGTTCGCTGCTGACCTTCCGGGTGCTCGTCATGTTTGCCCTGGTGGGGGTGGTTCCCGGGCTTCTGGTCTATACCGTGTCGCTGCAGTTCCTCGCGAAGAGCATTGAATCCTGGTTCGACGTGCGCGTCGAGCGCGCGCTCGAGGGGGGACTCAATCTGGGCCGGGCGGCGCTCGACGTGACGCTGAACGAGCTGCTTCTCAAGGCCCATGTCATGGCGCTCGATCTCTCCGAGACCCCGAGGCGCGAGCAACCCACCGTGCTTGCTCGTTTGCGCGATCAGGCCTATGTCGAAGAAGCGTGGCTCATGACCGCAGGGGGCGAGGTGCTGGCCAGGGCCAAGCGCGAACCCGGAAAGCTCGTACCGCCTCCGAGTGCGCAGGCGTTGCGCGATGCGCGGCAGGTGCGCGGCTATGGCGCGGTCGAGCCGGTTGGCGACAAGGGACTTTTGCTGCGGGTCATCGTGTCGCTGGAGACACCGAGGCTTGCCGAGGAGCCGCGCCTGCTGCAAGTCACGCACTGGGTGCCGCAGGCGCTGGCCGAGCAAGGCGAATCAGTACAGAGCGTGTATCGTGCATACAAGGAGCTGTCCCTGTCCCGCCAGGGGCTGAAGGAGATCTACATTCTCACGCTTACGTTGACGCTGTTGCTCGCCTTGCTTTCGGCGTTCGCTCTCGCGTTCCTGCTTTCGCGGCGCTTGTCGAAGCCGCTTGCCGTGCTCGCCGAGAGCACCCAGGCGGTGGCACGGGGCGATTTTTCGCAACGCGCCCGGGTCACGAGCCGCGATGAGCTGGGCATACTTACGCAGTCGTTCAACAGCATGACAGAACAGCTGGGCGAGGCGCAGAGCGCGGCGTTCCTCAATCAGGCGCAGCTCGAAACCGCCAAGGCGTACCTGGAGAGTATTCTCGCCAATCTGTCGGCGGGCGTACTCGTTTTTGATCATGGCCTTGTCCTGCGGATTGCAAACAGCGGAGCGGGGAGCATCTTGCACGAGAATGTTACGGCACTGATTGGATTGAAGCTCGAGAATTGGCACATGCTCGGCGAGTTTGCTCGGATGCTGGGAGCGGAGTTCGAACAACACAGAGAGGCCGCGTGGCAGCAGCAGATCGAGATGCGCGAGCGTGGAGCAGTCATTCTCGTACGGGGTTCCCCGCTGCCCGAGACGGGTGGGGGCGGTTACGTCGTGGTGTTCGACGACGTCACGCAATTGATCGCGGCGCAGCGCGCGACCGCCTGGGGCGAGGTCGCGCGAAGGCTCGCTCATGAAATCAAGAATCCGCTCACGCCCATCCAGCTCGCCGCGGAGCGCCTGCAGGCGAAGCTCGGCGACAAACTTCCCCTCGAGTCCGCGCGGGCGCTCGACCGCGCCACGGAGACCATCGTCGCGCAAGTGACCGCCATGAAGAACATGGTGGATGATTTCCGCGACTATGCCCGCACACCCCCGCCGCAACTCCAAGGCTTGGATCTGAACCGGCTGGTTTCAGAGGTACTCGCGTTGTACGAACAGTCCGGAACTCGGATTCAGGCCAACCTCCAGAAGAGCATTCCGCTGGTGCGTGGTGACCCCGATCGTCTGCGGCAGGTATTCCACAATCTGTTGCAGAACGCCCAGGATGCCCTTTCCGGAAATAGCGACCCAAAAATCGAAGTGTCGACCGAGCTTTCGCGTGGCCAAGTGTGGCTGCGGATCAGCGACAATGGTTGCGGCTTCCCCGAGGCCATCATCAAGGGGGCATTCGAGCCGTATGTCACGACCAAGACCAAAGGGACGGGTCTGGGGCTGGCGATCGTAAAACGGATCATCGACGAGCATCACGGCACCGTTCGGATAGAGAACCGCACCGGGAAAGAAGGCGGTCGCGGCGCGGCAGTTCAGATTTCGCTTCCGCTTGCGGCTTGATCGGCCATGGCACAGATACTGGTCGTTGACGACGAAGTCGGAATCCGGGAGCTATTGTCGGAAATCCTTTCCGACGAAGGACACTCGGTGCAGCTTGCCGAGAATGCCACCGCGGCGCGCTCGTTGCGCGCGCAGAGACGCCCGGACCTCGTCCTGCTCGATATCTGGATGCCCGACGCGGACGGCATTACGCTCCTGAAGGAATGGGCAACCGGGGGCCAGCTCACCATGCCCGTGATCATGATGTCGGGTCACGGCACCATCGACACGGCGGTGGAGGCAACGCGCATCGGCGCAATGGATTTCCTGGAAAAACCTATCGCGCTGCAGAAGCTGCTCGCGACCGTGAAACGTGCACTGCGCGCGGGCGAGTCGCGTGCGGTGATGCCGCTCAGCATCGCGAACTTCGGCCGCTCGGTGATCATCACCGAGTTGAAGAAGCGCCTGGCGAGGATCTCTGCCGCAAGCACGGCGGTGCTGATGCGCGGCGAAAGAGGCGTGATGCCGGAGCTCTACGCACGCTACCTGCAACAGCCCAATGCGCCCTGGTTCGATGCGGCGCACGCGCTCAACGAGGCGTCTCAGGATCTGCTGCAGCAGGTTTCCGGCGGCGTGCTGTTCGTCGGGGAACTCGCGATGCTGTCCAGGAACCAGCAGAAGCACCTGGCGTTTCTCGCGGCCCGCGCGGAAAAGAGCAACGTGCGGCTGGTGTCTTTTACAGCGGGGGAGCCGAAGCACTTGGTGGAATCGCAAGGTTTTGACGCGGCCTTGATGCAAGTGCTCGCGGGAATCGTCATCGCGATTCCGGCTCTGCGTGAACATCCGGAGGACATCCCGGAAATCGCGACCCTCATGCTTGCCCAGTTGGTGGAAACACGTTTTTGCCCGCCGCGAAACTTTTCCACCGGGGCCCTCAACGTCCTGCGCTATTTCTCCTGGCCGGGTAACCTCGAGGATCTCGCCGCGGCAGTGCGTAACCTGGCGCTCACCAGCCTGGAGGAGGAGATAGGTGTCGCGGACGCGGAACGGGTGCTGCCGCAGTTCGCGCGCCGCGCCGCGGAGGCCGACGTGTCGCTCGATCTCCCCTTGCGCGAGGCCCGCGAGGCCTTCGAACGAACCTACTTCGAGCACCATCTCGCGCAGGTGAACGGCTCTATTGCGCGCGTCGCCGAACGAAGCGGTCTCGAGCGCACGCATTTGTACCGCAAGTTGAAAGCGCTCGGCATTCTCGCCGGGCGAAAAGAAGACTGACCCCGATACGAGTTCAGCATAAAATGCGTGCTTTTTCGCACGGACTCCCGCCTTGAAAATCGTAATCCTCGGCGCCGGCCAGGTCGGCTCATCGGTTGCCGAAAGCCTGGTATCCGAAGCCAACGACATTACGGTCGTGGATATCGACGGCACGAGACTGCGCAACCTCCAGGACCGCCTGGATTTGCGCACAGTGCTCGGCAGCGCCGCGCACCCCTCCGTACTGGTCGAGGCGGGTATCGAGGACTGCGACATGATGATTGCGGTAACGCAAAGCGACGAAACCAATTTGGTCGCATGCAAACTGGCACAGCAGTTGTTCAACGTCCCAACCCGCATCGTCCGCCTGCGGGCCACCGACTATCTTTCCAACGAGCGGGTACTCGGCCCGGACTGCTTTGACGTGGATCTGGCAATCTGTCCGGAGCAGATCCTTACCGACTACATCGTCAAGCTCGTCGAATTTCCCGAGGCACTGCAGGTGCTCGAGTTCGCCCACGGCAAGGTGAGCCTGGTCGCGGTGCGCGCGTTCCAGGGCGGGCCCTTGGTCGGTCATCCTTTGAAGGACCTCAGGAAGCACATCCCCTCCGTGGACACGCGCATTGCCGCCATATTTCGCGGTGACAGCCCGATCCTGCCCGAGGGCGACACGGTGGTGCAGGCCGGAGACGAGGTGTTTTGCCTCGCCGCCACCGAAGATATCCGCCAGGTCATGCACGAGCTGAGGCGCATGGACCAAGCGGTAAAGAGAGTCATGATCGCGGGGGGCGGGAACATCGGACTGCGATTGGCGCGGGCGATCGAGCGCGACTACACGGTCAAGATCATCGAGTACGACAAGAGACGCTGCGAATTGCTCTCCACCCGCCTCGATCGGGCGCTCGTGCTGCAGGGCGACGTCACCGACGAAGGGCTTCTGGAGACCGAGAATGTCTCCGACATGGATCTCTTCGTCGCGGTAACCAATGACGACGAAAACAACATCATGTCGTGCTTGCTTGCCAAACGCATGGGCGCGCGCCGCGTCGTAGCGCTCATCAACCGGCGCTCCTACGTCGATTTGCTGCACGCCGGTCAGATCGATATCGCGATTTCACCGGCGCAGGCAACCATCGGCACGCTGCTCGCCCATGTGCGGCGCGGCCACGTTACCCGGGTCCACAGCCTGCGCCGAGGCGTGGCCGAGGCGCTCGAGGCCGTGGTGCACGGCGATCGCGACTCCTGCCGCTGCGTCGGCCGGAGAATCGAAGAAATCGACCTGCCCAAAGGCGCCGCAATCGCCGCGATCGTGCGCGGCGACAAAGTGATCATGGCCCATCACGACACGGTGGTGCAGGCCGAGGATCACGTGATCGTCTTCGTCACTGACAAAAAGCTCCTGCCCAAGGTGGAGAAACTTTTCGAGGTCAGCGTCGGCTTCGTCTGAACCTGACTCCGCGCCCTATGGTCAGGCCGTTTCCCGTTCTCAACGTGCTGAGCGTCTTGATCGTCGTCTTTGCGCTCGCCATGCTGCTGCCTCTCGGGGTATCGCTCATGTACGGCGATGCGGCGCGGCACGCCTATGGGGAGGCTGTGCTGATTACCTTTGTGAGCGGAGCAACGTTGTGGGGTGCCACCCGCTCCAGACAAGCCGAACTGCAGACCCGCGACGGGTTTCTCCTGGTAGCGCTGGTGTGGACCGTCCTGCCGGCGTTCGCCACGCTGCCCCTGCTGATCTACATTCCCGAGCTCAATTTCACAGACGCCTACTTCGAAACGGTGGCAGCCCTTACCACCACGGGTTCGACCGTACTATCGGGGCTCGACAAGCTGCCGCCTTCTATCAACTTTTGGCGCTCCGAGCTGCAGTGGCTGGGCGGAATGGGGATTATCGTCCTCGCGGTCGCGATCCTGCCGCTACTCGGGGTCGGCGGAAGCCAGATCATGAAGTCCGAGACCCCGGGGCCGATGAAAGAGACGAAGCTCACGCCCCGCATCACGGAAACGGCCAAGGGGCTGTGGTTGGTTTACGCGGTCATGACGCTTGCCTGCATTTTGGTGTTCAAGGCTGTAGGCATGGGCTGGTTCGATGCCGTTGTGCATTCGTTCTCGACCCTGAGCCTGGGCGGATTTTCTTCCCACGATGCGAGCTTCGGTTATTTCAATTCTCCAGCGATCGAGGCTGTGGCGATTTTCTTCATGCTCATCGGGGGAATCAACTTCGGCACCCACTTCCTCGCGTTTCGCAAGCTGAGCTTTTCTCCCTACCGGAGCGATCCCGAGGCGGGCGCCTACGTCGCCATGCTGGCGGTCTCGGTGCTCGGAGTCGCCTATTTTCTCCTGGCCAATCACGTTTATCCGTCCTTTTGGACGGCGCTGCGCCACAGCGCCTTCAACGTCGTCTCGATCGCAACGACCACCGGTTTTTCCAGCACCGACTTCAATAAATGGCCGATCTTCGCGCCGGTGTGGATGCTGTTCCTGTGCTGCTTCACGACCTGTTCCGGCTCGACCGGCGGCGGCATCAAGATGATTCGCGCCGAGCTGATGGTCCGCCAGGCGCTGCGAGAACTCATGTCCATCATCCATCCGCGCGCGTATCTGCCGGTGAAGCTTTCCGGTCAGAGAGTGGAAAACAACATCATCTTTGCGGTGCTCGCATTCATGCTGATCTGGGGCGGCTCGGTGATCACGGTGACGATGCTGCTTGCAGCCTCGGGCTTGGATATCGTCACCGCGGTCTCCGCCGCGATCGTGGGCATCACCAACACCGGCCCCGGCCTTAACCAGATTGGGCCGGCAACCAATTACGCCATGCTGAACGATTTTCAAACCTGGGTGTGCACGGTCGCCATGCTGATCGGGCGCTTGGAATTGTTCACGCTTTTCGTCGTCATCACGCCCGCGTTCTGGCGAAAATAGCTGCTTGCGGGCCGCAATTACTTGGCGCAGGTCACCATGATCTCGACCAGCATGCGCGGCTCGGCCAGTTTGGCCTCGACCGTGGCGCGCGCCGGCAGATTGGCAGGATCGGCCCACGCCGTCCAGGCGGCGTTCATCTCGTCGCGGTTGCGGATGTCGGTGACCCATACGTTCGCGGAAAGAATCTTCGACTTGCCGGTACCAGCGGCAGCGAGGATTGCATCGATCTTCTTCAGCACCTGCTCGGTCTGGCCCCTGACGCCCTGGGTGAGATCGTCCGCAACCTGGCCTGCCACGTAGACGACGCCACCGTGTTCGACTGCAGCGCTGAACAGTTTGCCGGCTGAATGGCGTTTGATACTCACGTGAACCTCCAATTCGAGAAAGGGTCGATTCTAGCGCGCACCGAGCGGCCCAGTACAAGGTTCGCGCTCAGTCGCCTCGTATTGGGCGCGGCAGCCCGTTATCGCGCAGGCAGGATTTTCACCCGCAGCTCGCCCAGGCCCTCTATTCCGGCGAGCAGTTCATCCCCAGGCTTGGCGGCGCCGACACCGGCCGGCGTACCGGTCATGATGAGATCGCCCGCTTCCAGGGTGTAATACTGCGTAAGAAATGCGATCTGTTCGGGCACGCTCCAGATCATCTGGTCGATGTCCGAGTTCTGGCGAAACTCGCCGTTCACCTTGAGCCAGAGCTTGCCTTTTTTCGGGTGCCCGTTCTTCGAGGCGGGGGTGATCGGCCCAACCGGAGCGGACTGGTCGAAATCCTTGCCGAAGGTCCAGGGCCTGCCTTTGTCTTTTCCGACCTGCTGAAGATCGCGCCGGGTCATGTCCAGGCCCACCGCGTAACCCCAGATATGGTCGTTGGCCTTGGCTGCCGGGATCTTGTAGCCGCCCGTCCCGATCACCGCGACCATCTCGGTTTCCCAGTGATAGTTGCTGGTCATGGGCGGATAGTGGACCGAGCCGCCCTCGGCGACGAGGTCATGCGCGGATTTCATGAAGAAGAAAGGCTGCTCGCGGCCGTCCCCGCCCATCTCCTTCTGGTGCTCCACATAGTTGCGGCCGACACAGAAGATGCGGCGCGCCGGAAAGCGGGCGTTCGATCCCACGATGGGAAGCGAGGGGATGTCCCAACTGCTGATAACGTATTCCATTTTCATGACGAGAGATCCTCACAAGATCGCAAGAGAAGTGCGGCGCGAACCGATGGCCGGGCGCCGGCGAAAGGGGCGTATTTTCTCATGAACGGGTGGTCCAGAGGCGCTTGCCGTGCCGGCACAAAAGACAACGGGCACCCGAAGGTGCCCGTTCGAAAACAAACCCGTTTCCGGGCTTCTTACATGTGATAGGCCGTTTCACCGTGCGAGTTGATGTCGAGACCTTCGCGTTCTTCTTCTTCGGTCACGCGCAACCCCACCAGCAGGTCCGCAATCTTGAAGGAGATAAAGGCCACCACGGCGGTCCAGACGAATACCACCCCGACTGCCTTGGCTTGGATCCAGAGCTGTCCCAGGATCGAGTAGTCGGCCCCGGCAGTCATCTTGCCGGTGAACCAATCGACCGGAAAACTCGGTCCACCCAGGGTCGGCGAATTGAACACGCCAGTGAGCAACGCGCCCAGAATGCCCCCGACCGCGTGGACGCCGAATACGTCGAGCGCGTCGTCGGCACCGAGAAGCTTCTTCAGACCGTTCACGCCCCACAGGCAGATCAGCCCGGCGGCCAGGCCGATTACGAACGCACCCGGGATCCCGACGTTGCCGGCCGCCGGCGTGATTGCGACGAGTCCCGCCACCGCGCCGGAGGCCGCGCCGACCATGCTCGGCTTGCCCTTGAACAGCCATTCGCCGAACGTCCAGGAGAGCACTGCACAGGCGGTCGCGAGGAAGGTGTTCATGAACGCCAAGGCCGCGAAGCCGTTTGCCTCCAGGGCCGAGCCGGCGTTGAAGCCGAACCAGCCCATCCAGAGAAGGGCAGCGCCGACCATCGTCATGGTTACGTTGTGCGGCGTCATCGCTTCCTTGCCGTATCCGACGCGTTTGCCGACCAGATAGGCGCCGACGAGGCCGGCCACGCCGGCATTGATGTGCACCACCGTGCCGCCGGCAAAGTCCAGCGCGCCCCACTGCCACAGGAGGCCGGCCTTTGCGTTGGTCGCATCGACCACGTTGGCGGCCGTGTAAGCGTCCGGGCCGGGCCAGAACCACACCATGTGCGCGATCGGCACGTAGCTGAAGGTGAACCACAGCACCATGAAGATCAGTACCGCGGAAAACTTCACTCGCTCGACGACGGAACCGAGGATCAGGCAGCAGGTGATCGCAGCAAAGGTGGCCTGGAAGGCGACATAGACAAGCTCGTAGAGCGGGGTGCCTTTGCTGAAGGTCGCCGCCATCGAGAACTCGCCTTTGGCCGAGTCGAAGGTGCCTTTCAGGAACAAGCGCTCGGTGAGACTCCCAAAATAGGCATTGCCTTCGGTGAAGGCGAGGCTGTAGCCGTAGACGCACCAGATCACGGTGATGAGGGAAAACACGACAAACACCTGCATCAGCACCGAAAGCATGTTCTTCGAGCGCACGAGGCCCCCGTAG
>Ga0137455_1000022_pt1 | contig 31663 bp, 25 predicted proteins | sample EasRivERMGT600_2_FD_102334 | JGI IMG/M metagenome (GOLD analysis project Ga0137455, IMG submission 102334) | Soil microbial communities from meander-bound floodplain in the East River, Colorado, USA - East River MetaG ERMGT600_2 | ecosystem: Environmental > Terrestrial > Soil > Floodplain ... | reverse complement strand
CTTCTCGATCGAGGCGTCGCCGGAAACCATCCTCTCGGTGATCAAGCAGTCCTCCTGGAGGCCAGCGAACTACTGACCGCCCCCGCCGGCGGCCGTGCTATCTTCGCCGGCGTATGCGTCTGGGACAGGATGTCCTATCGGATCTGCCGCGCGCCCTCGCCAGGGAATGGCTGCTCGCCGACGGGCTCGGCGGCGCTGCCTACGGCACTGCGGCCGGCGCGCACACCCGGCGTGCGCACGCGCTGCTCACCGTGCCTCACGGGCGCGCCACGATCGCGCTGCTCAAGCTCGACGAGCGACTGCTCGCGCCCGATGGCCCCTTCGACCTCGCGGTCAATCTGCTGGCGGGCGACGTCGTGCGGCCCGCCGGGCACCTGCTGCTCGAGGAGTTCCGCCTCGATCCCGGGCCGGTGTGGCGCTACCGCGCGGGCGGTGTGGTGCTCGAGAAGTCGCTGCTCGCGATCCCCGGCCATCGTGCGATCTCGCTGACCTGGCGCCACCTCGACGGCCCGGCGGCGCGGCTCACGCTCAGTCCGCTGGTCGTCGCCCGCGGCCACACCGGCGGTCCGATGCGCGGCATCGCCCAGGGGCTGCCGGGGCGGGTGCGGATCGAGACCGTCGCCGAGGGACCGGCCCTGACGCTGTGGCACAACGGCGCGCTGCTCCCCGCGCGCGCCTGGCTGCAGGGCCTGGTCCACCCGGCCGACGACCTCGAGCCCGACGCGACCGAGGACGCGTTCGTCCCCGGGCATCTCGAGGGGGCGCTCGCGCCCGGCAGCGCGTTCCACGTCGTCGCGTCGACCGAGGAGGACCTGTTCCGCGCGCTCGCGGTCGAGGGCCGCCTCGGTACACCAGCGCCGCGCACGCTGGCCGCCTGTGTCACCGCGCTCGAGGCGTCGGCGCGTGCCGCAGCGGTCGCCGCCGAGCGGACCACGCTCGCCGGCGCCGACTACACCGCCCGCCAGGCGGCCGCGGCGCACGGCGGTCCGGGCGCCACCATCGCTCGGCGGCGCGAGCCGCTGCTCGAGGCCGGCGACGCCTGGACGCTGCGGCTCACCGGGGCGCTCGAGCTCGGGCTCGTCCGGCGCGGGACACGGCTGACGGTGATCGAGTCGCTGCCCTCGGGCGAGGAGCGCTGCGGTGCCGCGCTGCGCTCGGTGCCGGCGCTGATCGCGCTGCGGCGCTTCGACGAGGCGGGCGAGATCCTGCGCGGCCTGGTCGACTACCTCGACGACGGCCTGGCACCCGAGCGCTTCGACGCCGTCGACGGCCGTCCGGTCTACGGCGGTCCGGCGCCGGCGCTGTGGATGGTCCATGCGGCCGAGCTGCTGGCGCGCCGCAGCGAGGACGTCGATCGGGTGCGTGACGCCGTCTACCCGATGCTCGAGGGCGTCATGCAGTACTTCCGCGCCGGCACCCGCGGCGGCGTGCGCGTCGACGCCGAGGGCCTGCTGGCGATCGGCGAGGGGGACGCGATCGAGCGTCGTTGCGGACTCAACGTGCTCTGGTACCACGCGCTGGTCGCCATGTCGCAGCTCGCGCGCCTGGTTGGCCGCAAGGAGAGCGGCGCCTTCTACCTCGCCTGGGCTCGCGAGCACCAGAAGGCCTTCAACGACCGCTTCTGGGACGAGGCCCGCGGCTGCATGCACGCGCGGCTCGACGCCCAGGGCGCGCGCGGCGGTCTCGACCCCGAGCAGCTCTTCGCGGTGAGCCTGGCGCCCGCCCTGCTGCCGCCCGATCGGGCCGCGCAGCTGGTGGCCACGGTCGAGCGCGAGCTGTTCACGCCCTGGGGCCTGCGGCTCGCGCCCGGCGCGCCGCGCGTCGAGCCGGCGTGGCTGGGGCCGTTCCACACCACCTACCTGCGCGCCCACGGGCGCTCGGCCGAGGCTCAGGCGCGGGTGGTCGAGCGCCTCGAGACGCTGCGCGCGACGCTGGACGAGCAGGGCTCGGGCACGCCGCCGGCCGGCTTCGTGCTCGACGCCACCGGCGCGCGCCCCACCGGCGATCCGGCCTCGACGCTGGCCGCGGCCGAGCTGCTGCGGCTGTGGATCGAGGAGGTCGATCACACCGTGGAGCCCGTCGCGGTGGCCTAGAGGCCGTCCCGCGCTCCGGCGACGCGTCGATGGGATGGCGCACACGCCCTTGATGGGCGCGATGTTTCGCCTCATGCTTCCCCGCTCATGATCGGACGCACGATTGCCCACTACCGCATCGATCGCCAGCTCGGCGACGGCGGCATGGGCGTGGTCTACGCCGCCCAGGACCTCCAGCTCGAGCGCCCGGTGGCGCTCAAGGTGATCCGCGCCGACCTGGTCGACCCGGCGCTTCGCGAGCGCTTCTGGCGCGAGGCCCGCGCCGCCGCCGGGCTCAACCATCCCAACGTCTGCCATCTTTACGAGATCGGCGAGGACGGCGGCAGCCTGTTCATCACCATGGAGCTGCTCGAGGGCGAGACGCTGGCCGAGCGCCTGACCCGCGGGCCGGTCGACGTCCGCGAGGCCCTGCGCATCGGCCTCGAGGTGCTGGCCGCGCTTCAGGCGGTTCACCAGCGCGGCTTCGTCCATCGCGACGTCAAGCCCTCGAACGTGTTCCTGCTCGCCGACTCGCGCGTCAAGCTGCTCGACTTCGGCCTCGTGCTCCCGGTGGCCGCCAACCCGCTGGCCGGACCCGGCACCGGCCTGACGATGACCGGCGTGGTGATGGGCTCGCCCCGCTACATGGCGCCCGAGCAGGCCCGCGGCGCACCGGTCGATGCTCGCACCGATCTGTTCTCGCTCGCCGCGGTGTTGCAGGAGTCGATCACCGGGCGCCCGGTGTTCGGCGGCGCGTCGCCGCTCGAGACGCTCTACGCCGTGCTCAACCAGCCGCCACCACGGCTCGGCGGCTCGGCCCAGCTCGAGGCGTTGGGCTCCGTGCTCGGCGCCGCGATGGCGAAGGCGCCGGACGACCGGCCGGCGGACGCCGCCGCGATGGCGGCCGGGCTGCGCGCGGTGCTGGATCGCACCCCGACCCCGATGAAGGCGCCACCGGTCGAGCGCGTCGTGCGCCTGGCGGTGCTGCCGTTCCGCATGCTGCGGCCCGATCCCGACCTCGAGTTCCTCGGTCCCAGCCTGGCGGACGCGATCGCGATGTCACTGGCCGGCCTCCGCGCGCTGGTCGTGCGCTCGACGCTGGCCACGGCGCGCTACGCCGGCGCCGCGCCCGAGCTCGACCGCATGGCGCGCGAGCTCGACGTCGGCGTCGTGCTCACTGGCACGCTGCTGCCGGCAGGCGGCCGCTGCCGGCTCGCCGCGCAGCTGGTCGAGGCGCCGGGCGGCCGGGTCGTCTGGTCGCAGACATCCGACGTCTCGGGGACCGACGTCTTCGAGCTGCAGGACCAGCTGGTGCGGCGCATCGTCGAGTCGCTCCAGCTGCCGCTCAGCACGCACGAGCTCGGCGGGATCGGCCACGACGTGCCGGCGACGCCGGCGGCCTACGAGTTCTTCCTCCGCGCCAACCGCATCAGCCTCATCGGGCGCGAGTTCACGGTGGCGCGCGACCTCTACCGCCGCTCGCTCGAGGTCGACCCGCACTTCGCGCCCGCCTGGGCGCGGCTCGGCCGCTGCCACCGCGTACTCGGCAAGTTCTTCAGCGCCGGCCGCGAGGGCAACTACCGCGAGGCGGCGAAGAGCCTGACCCGCGCGCTCGAGCTGCACCCCGACCTGCCCAGCGCGCAGTACTACACCGCGCAGCTCGAGCTCGACGGCGGTCGCGTCGAAGCCGCGCTCGACCGGCTGCTGCCGCTGGTCGAGCGCAATCCCAACGATGCCGACGGCCACGCCGGCCTGGTGACCGCGCTGCGCTACGCCGGTCTGCTCGACCTCTCGATCGCCGCCCACGAGCACGTGCGCGCGCTCGACCCCGAGATGCCGACTTCGATCCACTACACCTTCATGTCGCGCGGCGAAATCGAGCGCGCCCTCGAGCAGCCGGCCGACGCGCTCGGCTCGATCCGTGGCTGGCTGCTGGCGCGGATCGGCCGCCGCGAGGAGGCGATCCGTTCCCTGCGCGAAGGCGAGGCCCGCGAGCGTGGCAACCTGGTCGGCTGGATCGCGACGCTGATCCGCGCCGCGATCGAGGGCGACGTCGCGGGCGTCCGCGAGGCCCTGGTCGAGCTCGAGGACTTCCCCGACCCCGAGGGTCGGCTGATTCACGCCACCGCCTGCGCGCACGCGGGCGTCCATGACGAGGCGGCGAGGCTGGTCGGGCAGGCGGTCGACATGGGCTACGCCAACCTGGGCTTCATTCGCGACCACACCTGGTTCGCGTCGCTCGGCGACGAGCCGCGCTACCGGGACGCGGTGGCGCGCGCCGAGGAGCACCATCGCCGGCTGGCCACCCACTACGCGGGACGCCCGAGCCACCTCTTCAAGCCCGCGTAGTCGCGCCGGCCGGTTGTCACCCGTTTCCCGGCGACTGTCACCCTGCGACCGGCGCGTGACACTCCGGCGCTTCCGTCCCTCCGTCACCGGCGTCCGCGGCGCGGGCTTGCGCGGTCGCCGCCGCGCCGCCGTCACCCGGAACGGGCCTTGCAAGCCGCAACGGCGACCACGCGCGGCCGGGGCGACTCGAGGCGATCCCCCGGCCCGACCCTCCGCCGCGACCCTGGGAATGAACCGCTTCCCCACGGCGTAGGGAGGGCATGAACAGCCGACCCACGGCATCCGCACCCCGCCTCGACCCGCGCTGGTACCAGATCGCGATGCTGTCCGGGCTCCTGCTCTACGGACAGCTCGCCCTCCAGTTCGGCCTCTCCTGGTGGCGGATCGGCGCCGTGATCTGCGCCTGTCTGCTGACGCAGCTCGCCGGCACACGCCTGGCACTCCTGCCGCGCTTCGATCCGCTCAGCGCGCTGATCAGCGGCATCGGGCTGTGCACGCTGATGCGCACCCAGTTCCTCGCCATCGCGCTGCTCACCGCGGTGATCGCGGTCGGCAGCAAGTTCGTGATCCGGCGCTCCGGCGGCCACCTCTACAACCCCACCAACTTCGCGCTCGCGCTGATGCTCGCGCTGGGCCTGATCTGGGTGTCGCCCGGGCAGTACGGGCACTTCGCGTTCGCCGCGTTCCTGATCGTCGGGATGGGCGTGCTGGTCACCACGCAGTCGTCGCGCGGCGACGTCAGCCTCGCCTTCCTCGGGGTCTGGGCCGCGCTGCTCTTCGGCCGCTCGCTGTGGCTCGGCGAGCCGATGGCGATCCCGCTCCACCGGCTGCAGAGCGGAATGCTGCTCCAGTTCACCTTCAACATGATCTCGGACCCGCGCACGACGCCGCGCTCCCGCCCCGGGCGCCTGCTGTTCGGCACGCTGGTGGCGCTCGGCGCCTACGCCGTGCAGTTCGTGCTGTTCCGCACCAACGGTCCGATCTGGTCCCTCGCCGCCTTCACGCTGCTCGTCCCGCTGTTCGACCGGGTCCTGCCCGGGGCGCGTCACGAGTGGCGCACGTCTTCGCCCGCATCCACCCCTACACGAGGAGTCGTCCATGAAACGCCCGTTCCGCTTCCCGCTTCTAGTCCTGCTCTCGACGGCGCTCTGTCCCGCGGCCGCGCATAGCTTCTGCGGCTTCTACGTCGCCAGCGGGGACGCCAAGGTCTTCAACAAGGCCTCGCAGGTCGTGCTGGTGCGCGACGGCGACCGCACCGTGCTGACGATGGTCAACGACTTCCGCGGCACGCCGAAGGAGTTCGCGATGGTGATCCCGGTGCCGAACGTGATCACGCGCGGCCAGATCCACATCGGCGACAAGGCCGACGTCGACCGGCTCGACGCCTTCACCGCGCCGCGGCTGGTCGAGTATTTCGACCAGGACCCCTGCGCGATGGCCGAGAAGGACGACCGTGCGATGAAGATGTCGGCCGCGCCGCGGGCCTCCGTCGGGATGGCGCAGAGGACCCGCGAGGAGGCGCTCGGAGTCCGCATCGAGGCCGCCTACACGGTGGGCGAGTACGACATCCTCATCCTCTCCGCCACCCAGAGCGCGGGGCTCGAGACCTGGCTGCGCGAGAAGGGCTACGGCGTGCCGCCACGGGCCTCGCGCGTGCTCGCCGGCTATCTCAAGCAGGGGATGAAGTTCTTCGTCGCCAAGGTCAACCTCAAAGAACAGGCGAAGCTCGGCTTCAACTACCTGCGCCCGATCCAGGTCGCCTTCGAGCACCCGCGCTTCATGCTACCGATCCGGCTCGGCATGGTGAACGCCGACGGCGCGCAGGAGCTGTTCGTCTACGCGCTGACCCGCAAGGGCCGGGTCGAGACCACCAACTACCGAACGCTGAAGCTGCCCTCGGATCTCGACTTGCCGACCTACGTGAAGGGCGAGTTCCCGGCCTTCTATCGCGCCATGTTCGACGAGCAGGTGCGCGCGCACGACATGAGCACCGTGTTCACCGAGTACGCCTGGGACATGGCGTGGTGCGATCCCTGCGCGTCGCAGCCGCTCTCCAACGACGAGCTGCGCCGGCTCGGCGTGTTCTGGCTCGACCAGGCCGGCGCGAGCGGCATGAACGCGGGCGGCACCTTCGTCACCCGGCTCCACCTGCGCTACGACGCGGCGCACTTCCCCGAGGACCTGGTGCTGCAGGAGACCGCGGACCGCACCAACTTCCAGGGCCGCTACGTGCTGCGCCATCCCTGGAAGGGCGACTCGGACTGCCCCAACCTGAAGAACTATCGCGCCTCGCTGCGTGACCGTCGCGCCCAGGAGGCGCGCAACCTGGCGACGCTCACCGGCTGGGAGCTCGAGGACATCCGCTCGAGGATGGCGGTCAACGCCCTGTGGGTGTCGCCGGAAGACGAGCTGAAGTGGTGGGACCGGATCTGGCGCTGACGCGCCGAACCCGCAACACCGGCGTGCCGGGCGCCGGGGAGGACCGGGAGGAGGAAACACGATGAGGCTCCAACCGACCGTCCTGGCGCTCGGCTCCGCGGTACTCGCCTGCACCGCGGCGCTGGCGCCGTCCCCCGCCGCCGCGTTCTGCGGCTTCTACGTCGCCTCCGGCGACGCGAAGATCTTCAACCGCGTCTCGCAGGTGGTGATCGCCCGAGACGGCGATCGCACGGTGATCACGTTGTCGAACGACTTCCGCGGCGAGCCCAAGGCGTTCGCGATGGTGGTCCCGGTGCCGGTGGTGATCCGCAAGAACCAGGTGCACATCGGCGACCGCGCCTGGATCGAGCGCCTCGACGCCTACTCCGCCCCGCGGCTGGTCGAGTACTTCGACCCGGACCCGTGCCCCTCGGCGGCGAAACAGATATCGGAGATCGAGGTGAGGGGTGGTCGGGGCGGCCCCGTGCAACTTCGGTTCGACGGAAACAGTGTCGAGGACGCCGTTCGCATTGAGGATCGCTACAAAGTCGACGAATACGAGATCGTCATCCTCTCGGCCACCGAAGGCGACGCGCTCGAGCGCTGGCTGCGGGCTCATGGCTATCGCATCCCCGCCGGCGCGGGGCCCGTGCTCGACGGCTACGTCAAACAGGGGACGAAGTTCTTCGTCGCCAAGGTCGACCTCGCCGAGCACGCGCGGCTCGGCTTCTCGTATCTCCGCCCGATCCAGGTCGCATTCGAGTCGCCCAAGTTCGCGCTGCCGATCCGGCTCGGCATGGCCAACGCCGACGGGGCTCAGGAGCTGTTCGTCTACACGCTCACCCGCAAGGGGCGGGTCGAGACCGTCAACTATCGGACGCTGCGGCTGCCGACGGGCATGGACCTGCCGCCGCATCTCAAGCGCGAGTTCCCGGACTTCGTGCGCGCGATGTTCTCGCGCCAGGTCGATCGCCACGACATGAGCACCGTGTTCACCGAGTACGCCTGGGAGGCCTCCACGTGCGACCCCTGCCCCGGGCCGCCGTTGACGGCGCAGGAGATGCGCAGCCTCGGCGCCTTCTGGATCGCCGGCGGAGATCCGGCGGGCACGTTCGTCACCCGCCTGCACGTGCGCTACGACGCCGCGCACTTCCCCGAGGACCTCGTCTTCCAGGAGACGGCCGATCGCACGACCTACCAGGCCCGCTACGTGCTGCGCCATCCCTGGGCCGGCACCGGCGACTGCCCCGAGGCGCGCCGCTATCGCGCGTCGCTCGCGGAGCGGCGCCAGAAGGAGGCGCGCGCCCTGTCCGAGTTGACCGGATGGAAGCTCGGTGACATTCGCTCGAAGATGGCGGTGAACGCCGCCTGGGAAGCGCCGACCGACCACTACCGCTGGTGGGATGGGTTGTGGAAACGCTGAGCGGCTGAGCGAGCCGTCCCTGCCAAGGGGGGTCCGGGCGCGCCGCCGCAGTCCGACGGCGCACGCATCCGGGGCGCCCGGATGCGCCGGATCCCATGTAGCCCGGGCCGCTTTGCGGCCCGGGCCTCTTCTCTTGCGATCTCCCGACGACGATCAGCGCTTGGTCGTATCCGGTTTTCCGCTCTTGCCGAAGAAGCCCTTCAGCAGGTCCTCCGCGAGGCGCCGCAGGCTATCCTCAGCTGCACGTCGCGCCTGACCGCTCGGGTCGCGCGCGCTGTCGGCGGTGTCACTGCGGCGCTTCAGGGCGGCGTCGATCAGCTGCTGCTCGAGCCGCTTCTTCTGCTGCTCGATGGCGGCCGAGGCGCGGCCCGCGAGCCGGTCCTTCATCGCCTGGCTGTCGAAGGTGACGACCGGCTTCTTCGCCGTGCCGCGCAGCTTGAGGTCGAGCAGCATTCGGCCCTGGTCGTCCGCCAGCGCGCCGGCGGCGGCCGCCGCCGTCTTGCCCAGCCGCGCGGTCAGCTCGCGCGGCAACGTGATGCTCACGGCCTGGTCGAGCGAGCCGTCGAAGCCGACCGAGCCCACCACGCGCCAGTCGCCGGTCGGCCCGCTGAAGCGCGCCTCGCGGAACATCACGCGACCCTGCTCGACGGCGAAGGGGTAGGCGCCGTCGCGGATCTTCAGCGTGCGCAGGTCGGGGATCTTGGTGAGCCCGGCGATGGCTTCGAGCACCGGGCCGGGGCCGAGCGTGCCGTTGGCGATCGCGGCGAGGCCGGAGGCGGTCAGCGTGCGCGCGACCTCGGCCGGCTTCATGCCCGCGCCCGAGAGGTCGATCGTCGTGTTGAGCGCGCCGTGGACCAGGCCGGACGCCGGGGTCCAGGCCGAGATCAGCGCGTCGGCGTCGACGCTGTCGAACTGGGCCTTGACTGCGTAACGCGGCTCCGCCGGATTCCGCAGGTCGAAGCGGGCGCGGCCGGCGGCGCGGCCGCCATATCCGTCGAAGGTGTATTCGGGCACGGCGACCACGCCGGGCTCGAGGCTCACGCGCGCGACCACGTTGCGGACGTCCAGCTTCTGGTTGCGCAGCCGCCCGATCCGCACCCGGCCGTCCCCCACGGCGTTGGCGGCCATCGGCCCGCCCGGACCGGCCGGGATCAGCTCGGCGAGGTCGAGATAGGGCGAGCGCAGCTCGAAGTCGACGGCGGCCGGCGCCGTCTTCCCCGGTGTGGCCATGATCGCGAGCGGGCGGGTCACCATGGCGTCGAGCTCGAACGACGACTTGCCGGCGCGGGCGGCGAGCCCGCTGACGGTGGCGCGCGCCGGCGAGAACCGCACCTCGCCACGGATGCCCTCGATCTTCGACGGCAGCCCGGGATGCTCGACGCTCACGTCGGCGAGCCGGGCGCCGCCCTCGAGCGCGAAGCCCCCGGGGTCCGCGGCGCGACCGGTGCCGCCGACGTCGACCTTCGCACGGCCGCCGAGCTTGGTGTCCTTGGGCGCGACCAGCGGCCCGACCGCGGCCAGGTCGAGGTCGCCGCGCACGTGGAAGGCGACGCGCGGGTCGGCAAAGCTCGTCACCGCGAGCCGGCCAGTGACCGGCTGGCCAGCCACGCGGGCCGCAAGGTCGCCGATGCCGAGCGAGTCCGGCGCGAACCGCGCCGAGAACGCCAGGTTCTCGACCCCGGCGGGTGCACCGGGCCAGCGCGCCGAGGCGTCGGCGACCCGCGCCGTGCCCACGACCGCGGGCGGGCGCGCGCCGCCGAGCGCGCCGCGCATGGCGAGGTCGAAGTCGAGCCGGCCCGCGGCGCGGACGTCTTCGAGCCCGCGCACCTCCGCCGCCGCGAGGAAGCGCAGGATCTCGCCGAAGTCGACCCCCGAGCCCTGCGCGCGCAGGTCGACGCGCGCGCGCGGACCGAGGTCGTCGACGATGCCCTGGAGCGCCAGCTCGGTGCGTCCGAAACCCACCGCCAGGCGCTCCAGCGCGAGCCGCTTCTTCTCCGCGTCGTAGGCGCCCTGGTGGCCGATCTTCCAGGTCAGCCCGGCGAGCGTGCGATTCAGGTCCTCGAGCCGGCGCGCCGAGAGACTCCCGAAGGCGAGATCGGCGATCGTCGTCTCGCCCGAGGTGTCGTAGCGGGTGCCGCCGCCGCGCGAGGACAGCGCGACCCTGGTGTCGAGCGCCAGCGCGATCCGGCGGCGCGCCTTCAAGTCGTCGATCAGCAGGCGACCGCCGTCGATCGCCAGCGCGCGCACCTCGAAGTCCATCGGTCGGCCGGCGCGGCGCGCCGGCGGCTGCTCGCGCACCACGCCATCCAGGTTGGTGGAGCCGTCCGGCCGCAGCAGGAGGTGGACCTCGGGCCGGTCGAGCACGAGCCGGCGCACGACGACGCGGCGGGAGAGCAGCGCCCAGGGGTCGAGATCGAAGTGCAGCGACTTCGCCGTCAGCGCGCGGCCGCGGGCGAAGCCGCCGGGCTCGGCGAGCGCCGGACCGACCACGGTGAGCCGCACCGGCGGCCACAGGCCGATGCGGGCGTCCTCGTAGCGCACCTCGCGGGCGAGCACGGCGGCGAGCTGGGCCTGGACCAGCGGGCGCACCCGCGCCGGCGGGAAGAGCACCGCCATCGCGATCGCGGCGACCGCGATCAGCGCGAGCAGCCCGAGCGCGACGAAGAGCCAGGGACGCCAGCGGCGCGGGTTCGAGCGGGGCGGGACGTTCACGACGACCGGCATACTGCCACACGACCGCGGCGCGACCTACGGCGTCAGCGGGTCACCTGCCGGGGTTTCGTGCCGTCCGCGTTGATCGTCCAGATCTCCATCCTCCCGGTGCGGTTGCTCTGGAACGCCAGCCGCTTGCCGTCCGGGAACCAGGACGGGGTCTCGTCCAGCCAGGGCGTGGCATGCGCCCCGATCTTCCTCGCCTCGCCGCTCGCCACCTGGATCACCCAGAGGTGGGCGGTGCTGCGCCCGGGATGCTCGCGGTCGGACACGACGGCCTGCACGGCGACGCGCGCGCCGTCGGGCGACCACGCGGGCCACTGCGGACGTCCGTCGGCCGGCGCGAACTGCGTCAACGGACGACTCCCGCCGCCGGCATCGAGCAGCCACACCTGGAGCGTGCGCGACGAGTCGCGCCGGGTCGCCGCGATCTGCCGGTCGTCCGGCGACCAGGCGAGGTTGTACCAGGCGCTGGCGCTGTCGGTGATCGCCGTCGCGCCGGTGCCGTCGGCGCTGGCCACCATGATGCGGCTCTGCGTCCAGGATCCGGCCGTGTAGGCGATCAGGCCGCCGTCGTTCGACGGTCGGATCTCGAGCGCGGAAAGCTCGACCAGCGCGCGGTCCCCCGAGCCGTCGGGATCGACGGCGCGAAGGGTGGCCCGGCCACCGGCCATCGTCCGATACAGGACCCGTCCCTCGGAGGTCCATGCCGGCGCCGACTCCTCTTCGGCCGAGCGGGTCAGGCGGACCGTGCCGCGGCCGTCCGCCGCGACGACGTAGAGGTCCCACATGCCATCGCGGTCGGACACGAAGGCGATGCGCCGCCCATCGGGCGACACGGCGGGCAGACTCCCGTTGCGCACGGTCGGCGACGGCTGCCCGAGCGCGACCGCACCGGCCATTCCGCCGCCGATGAGCAGCACCAGGCCGTATCCCGTGACCACCCTCCATGCGCGCATCCGGCCGGCATGTGCCATGAGTCCGATTCGACCCCAATCCGAGTCGTGGACCAAGTCCTTTCCGGACCAGCGGGCCCCTCGGTGGGACGGCTCGCGGCGCCCGCTCGACACCGCGTGCGTGCTGCCTCTAGAGTCTTTGCGCCATGGCCGAGCCCGTCGCCTTCCAGGAGGTCCGCCGCCGCAAGCTCGTCGCCGCGATCCGGGCGCCGTCGGCCGACCTCGCGCGGCGCATCGCCGAGGCCCTCGCGCGCGGCGGCGTGTCGATCCTCGAGATCACCTTCACCGTGCCCGACGCGACGAAGGTGATGGCGGCGCTCGCCGGGCGCTCCGACGTGGTGGTCGGATGCGGCACCGCGCTCACCGCCGACCAGGCGCGCGCCGCGCTCGACGCCGGCGCCCGGTTCATCATCGCGCCCAACTACACGCCCGAGGTCGCGCGCGTGGCGCTGGACGCCGGCGTGCTCTACTGCCCGGGGGCCTACACCACCAACGAGATCATCGCCGCGCGCGACGGCGGCGCGCACCTGATCAAGGTGTACCCGGTCGGCGTCGCGGGCGGACCGGCCTACATCCGCGTCATCCGCGATCCGCTGCCGGACATCCCGATGCTCGCCGCCGGCGGCACCAATCTCGACAACACGCTGCCCTTCCTCGAGGCCGGCTGCGTCGCGATCGGTCTCGGTGCCGCGCTTTGCGACCCCGCGCTCGCCGTCGCGGGCCGGTTCGACGAGCTCGAGCGCCGCGCCCGCGCCTTCGCCGACCTCGTCGCCACACCGGCCGCCACCGGCCGCGCATGACCGCGCGCCGCGCGGCGTGGCTGGTCCTGCTCGCCGCGCTGGCCGGAACCCCGCGACCGAGCGCCGCCGGCACCGAGGAGTTCTCCACCTTCGACGTCGAGTCGCAGGAGGAGGACGACGAGAGCCTGATCGACCATCTCCTCACCCGCCCGCCGCGCGCGTGGCGCGACGAGTGGGAGCGCTCGCCCCAGGCCCTGCGCAGCTCGCAGGGCTGCCTCACCTCCGGGCAGTGGTTCATCGACACCCAGCTCAAGCTGCGGGCGCCGCTCGGCGACCGGGCGCGCTTCGGGTTCGAGCTGATCCAGGACGAGAGCGACCGCGAGAGCTTCCTCTACACCGACTTCACCTTCCGCTTCCCGACCGCCTGGGGCACGCCGGGCGCGATGTTCCGCCCGCTGTTCGACAAGAGCCGGCAGGACTTCGGCGTCTTCTGGGAGGCCGGCGACGACACCGCCGACGCCCACCTGCTGGCGATGTTCGTGTTCGAGGACACGTTCAACAACCTGTGGGCCTTCCGCCAGACCCGGGTCGGCGAGGCCTCCGAGCCGTACGAGCGCCACCCCTACGAGCCGTCGCTCTCGTTCCGGGTGCGCCGGCCGGACTGGCGGATCGAGGCGCTCGGCCGCTGGCTCACGCCCTCGCGCAAGCGCCTCGCCGATCCCGACCGGACCAGCACGTTGTGGGGCGCGCTCGGCACCGGCGCGTTCGAGGCCACGGCGCTGGGCCTGGGCTGGGAACTGCGCGGCGGCACCAAGCAGGCGGCCAGCACCGAGCAGCCGGTCGACCTCTCCACCGGCGACTCCCGCGACATGCGGCGGCAGTGGTGGGTGGAGACGGTGCTGCGCCGGCGCATGAACGCGCGGGTCGAAGCCGAGGCGCGCTGGCTCTACCAGGGCCGCACCCAGTCGATCGCGGCCCCCGAAGGGCCCCGCGGACTCAACGCGATCGACCGGGTGATCCAGGCCGAGGCCACGATCGACATCGCCCGCGGGTGGGCGGCGCGCGTGGGCGGCCTCTACGATCGCATCGGCGTGGACCAGAGCGGGGTAGTACCCGCCTTCTCCTACGGCTCGCGCACCGAATCGCGCGCCTACGTCGGGCTCTCGGCCCGCTTCGGCCGGGTGAGCGTGCACGGCGTCGAGGGCATGGAGCTCGACCCCGAGCCCTACGAAGTCTGGCTCATCCACGACAAGGCGTTCCTCCACCTCCAGACCACGTTCTGAGCGGCGCTTGCCGGTCCTGCCGCCTGCCGCTATCGTGCCTCCCCGTATCCGGCCATGCTCGTAGTGGTTGCCGCTTCGCCGCGGGAGCAGGCTCTCCCCGCCCCGCCGCGCCACGTTATGGAAGACCAGGAGGCCCGATGCGATCGCGACTGCGCTTCGCTCTGACCGTTCTCGCCATGATGGCCATGCCCGCCGCCGCGCTGGCCGAGCCCACCGGCTCGTACTTCGAGGTCACGCCCTTCGGCGGCTTCACCTTCTTCGACGGCGACATCCGCGCGTACCTCGGCGCGCCGCTCACCGACGACATCTACTTCGGCGGCCGGGTCGGCTGGCAATGGAAGCCCTGGCTGGGCCTCGAGGTCGCCGGCGGCTTCACCCCGACGACCTTCGACTCGACCGGCGGCGACGTCGACTTCTTCCACACCTCGGGCAACCTGATGTTCACCCCGTGGAGCGGCCGCGCCGGCAGCTTCTTCATCTTCGCCGGCGGCGGCATGAGCCAGCTCACGCCCACGGGCGGCGTCGAGCTGACGCAGGGCAATCTCGAGTTCGGCATCGGCACCCGCTTCTGGGTGTCGGACGCGATTGGCCTCCGTTTCGAGGTGCGCAACCTCGCCTGGCTCGGCAAGGATGACGTCGCCGATCCGCTCACCAGCACGCTGATCGCCGGCGGCGGCCTCTCGTTCGCCATCGGCGGCACGGCCCGCGACACCGACGCCGACGGCGTGCCCGACCGCAAGGACCAGTGCCCCGACACGCCCCAGGGCGCCACCGTGGACGAGCGCGGCTGCCCGCGCGACAGCGACGGCGACAAGGTGTGGGACGGCATCGACCAGTGCCCCAACACGCCGCAGGGCGCCGTGGTCGACGCCCGCGGTTGCCCGCTCGACGCCGACGGCGACGCCGTGGCGGACGGCATCGACCGCTGCGCCGACACGCCGCGGGGCGCGGTCGTGGATTCCAGCGGCTGTCCGCGTGACAGCGACGGCGACGGCGTCTTCGACGGGCTCGACCGCTGCGGCGACACGCCGCGCGGCGCCACCGTCGACAGCGTCGGCTGCTCGACCGACTCCGACGGCGACGGCGTGCCGAACGGCGTCGACCAGTGCCCCGACACCTCGCCCGGCCTGCGCGTCGACGCGACCGGCTGCCCGATCGAGGTCATCGAGCGCGAGACCGAGCTGATGGACACCGGCATGATCCGGCTGCAGGGCGTCAACTTCGAGACCGGCAAGGCCATCCTGACGCCCGAGTCGCTGCCGGCGCTCGACATCGTCGGCGAGGTGTTGAGCAAGTGGCCCGAGCTGCGCATCGAGGTCGGCGGCCACACCGACGCCCGCGGCTCGGACGCCTTCAACCAGCGCCTCAGCCAGCAGCGGGCGGAGGCGGTGCTCGGGCACTTCAAGGGCAAGTACCCGCACCTCAAGCGGGAGCAGTACTCGGCCAAGGGCTACGGCGAGTCGAAACCGATCGCGAGCAACTCGTCGGCCGAGGGCATGGCGCGCAACCGCCGGGTCGAGTTCGTGGTCCAGAACAAGGACGTGCTGCGCCGCGAGACCGAGCGCCGCCGCCTGCTGGAGAAGTCCGACGCTCCGGCGCCGGCTCCGGCTCCGGCGCCGGCCGACACGACGCGGCGCTGATGAAGACCGCGACCCGCACCTTTTCCGAGGCCGACGTCCGGGAGCTGGTGGAGGTCCGCCGCGACCTCCACGCCCACCCGGAGACGGCGTTCGAGGAGGTGCGGACCTCCGGCGTGGTGGCGGAGCGCCTGCGCCGGATGGGGCTCGAGGTCCGCACCGGCGTCGGCAAGACCGGGGTGCTGGCCACGGTGAAGGGCGGCCGTCCGGGGAAGACGGTCCTGCTGCGCGCCGACATGGACGCGCTGCCGATCCTCGAGGAGAACGACGTCCCCTACCGCTCGCAGACGACCGGCAAGATGCACGCCTGCGGGCACGACTGCCACACCTCGATCCTGCTCGGCATCTCGAAGGTTCTGGTCGCCGACGCGGCGTCGCTCCCGGGCGCCGTGCGGCTCTGCTTCCAGCCCGCCGAGGAGGAGGGCGGCGGCGCCGAGGCGATGATCGCGGATGGCGCGCTCGAGCCGCGGCCCGACGCGGCCTTCGGGCTCCACGTCTGGCAGGACCTCGACCTCGGCAAGGTCGGCGTCACGCCCGGGCCGTTCATGGCCGCGGTCGACGATTTCACGGTCACCGTCACCGGCGTCGGCGCGCACGCGGCGATGCCCCACCTCGGCGTCGATCCGGTGGTCTGCCTGGCGCACATCATCACCGCGCTGCAGACGATCGCCAGCCGCACCACGAATCCCTTCGACGAAGTCGTGATCAGCGTCACCCAGCTGCGTGCCGGCACCGCGTTCAACATCATCCCGGGGACGGCGTGGATGAACGGCACGGTGCGCGTGTTCGAACCCGAGCTGTGGGCCGCGCTCCCCGGCCGCTTCGAGCGCGTGGTGCACGGCGTGGCCGAGGCGATGGGCTGTGAGGCGGAGATCCGCTACGAGCGCCTCAACAAGCCCACGGTCAACGACCCGGCGATGGCCGCGATCGCTCGCGCCGCGGCGGTCGATGTGGTGGGCGAGGCGAATGTCGTCGACGACATCCGCACCATGGGCGGCGAGGACTTCTCGTCGTTCCTGCAGCGGGTGCCGGGGTGCTTCATCGCGATCGGCTCGCGCAACGCGTCGCGCGGGCTCACCTTCGGCCATCACCACCCACGCTTCGACGTGGACGAGAGCTCGCTCGAGATCGGCGCGGAGGTGCTGCTCCGCACCGCGCGCCGCTTCCTGGGAGCGTAGTGGCGCGCGGCATTCGCCCCGCCGCGCGCGCCCTCCTGCTCGCCGCGCTGGTCGCGATCGGCGCCGGCGCCGCCACCGCCGAGTGGCTCCAGCCCGATCCCAGCCTGCGCGAGGCCCTGCTGCTGCTGCGGGTCGCGGTGCGCGACACGATCGGGCACGGCGACGACCCGGCGCGGCTCGATTCGCTCGGCCTCGCACTGATGCGTGTAGGCCGCCTCGAAGAGGCGGCCCTGGTGTTGCGGCGAGTGCTGGCGGCAGAACCGCGCGACGCCGCTGCCGCGGCAGCGATGGGCAAGATGGCGCTGTTTTCCGACCGACTGGACGAGGCGGACAGCCTGCTCACCCTAGCACTCCAGGGTGGCCGCGAGCCCGACGTCGTCTCCGACCTCTACGCCGTGCACCTGCGGCGCGGCGCATGGGCGCGGGCCGCCGAGCTGGCCCCCGACGCCGGCGACGCCGGGCGCGTGCCGTTGCTCGAGGCGATGGCGGCCGAGCCGCCCTACCGGATCGCCTCCGCGCCGCGGGCGCTGGTGCGCGTGCCGTGGCAGCGCAGCTATCCGACGCCGCTGGTGCGGGTGAAGCTCAACGGCGAGAGCATGCTGATGGCGCTCGACACCGGCGCGCGCGACCTGCTGCTCGACACCTGGGCGGCGCGGCGCGCCCAGGTGCGCGAGCTGCCGTCGCAGTCCCGCGTGTTCTGGAACGGCACCCGGATCGGCGCGCGCAACGCGATGGTGCAGCGGCTCGAGATCGAAGGGCTCAAGGTCGAGGCGCTGCCGGCGGGGATCGCGTCGCTGCGCAAGTGGAGCCTGTCGGTGAACCCGTACGGCGAGCCGGTGGCGGGGGTCATCGGCCTCGGCTTCCTGCGCGCCTTCTCGCCGACGCTCGACTACGAGGCCCGCGTGCTCGAGCTGCGGCCGGCGGGCACGCCGGTCACGGCCGGCGCCGAGGCGCCCCGCGTGCCCTACGAGATCTGGGGCGAGAGCGAGCTCACGGTCTACGGCACGCTGGCCGGGAGCCGCCGCATGGCTCTGCTGGTGCAGACCGGACTGCCGGAGTGCGGCGTGGCGGCGCCGGCCGAGGTGTTCGACGAGATCGGGGTCAAGGGCGGCGCGATCTCCAAGGCGGTGAAGAGCACCGGCTCGTTGCTGCAGGGCCGCCCCTGGGTCCGCGTCACGGTGCCGACCCTGAGCATCGGGCCGGTGGTGGTCGACAAGGTGCCGGGTTGGAGCGGCGCGATGGACTCGGGGGAGCTGTGGCGGCACGGCGTGCGGCGCGACGCCATCCTCTCCCACGACGCCTTCCGCGGCCGGCGGGTGACGTTCGACTGGGACGCCCGGATGATCGTGCTCGAGGAGCCTTGAGGTGACGACCCCGGACGCCGCGCCGCCCGCGACCTCGCCGCGGCGTCCGGCCGCCCTGATGGGGCTGTTCGCGCTGATCGCCACCGCGCTCGACGCGGTCCTGCTCGCCCTCGCGCTCGGCGGCCTCGGCCCGCTGGCCGCGCACCGGCGCGCCCTCGCGCTGCTCGCGGTCTACGCCGTCACCGCCGTGACGCTCGCGCTGTTGCGCCCGGTGCGCGCGCAGGACGTGGTGCAATCGGCCCGCGACGCCCCACTCACCATGGCGGCGCTGGGCGTGATCCCGCTGCTGATCCCGCCGCTGGCCGCGCTCGGCGAGCGCCTCGGATGGTGGCCGCTCCCCGGCGGCGAGCCGCTGCGCTGGGGCGGCGTCGCGCTCGCCGCGGCGGGGCTGAGCCTGAGGATCGCGGCGATGACGCGGCTCCGCGACCGCTTCTCACCGCGGCTCGCCGTCCAGCGCAACCACGCGCTCGAGACCGGCGGGCCCTACGCCCGGGTGCGCCATCCGGGCTACCTCGGCACCCTGCTCGCGGCCCTCGGCGCCGCGCTGGCCTTCGGCAGCGCGGCGGGCCTGGCGGGGGTCGCCCTGCTCGCCGCCGTGCTCGGCACCCGGGTCCGGCGCGAGGAGACTCTGCTCGAGGCGCGCTTCGGCGAGGACTGGCGGCGCTACCGCGACCGCACCGGAGCGTTCCTGCCGCGTCTCGTTCGACCGCGCTGAACTTGGGTTCCCGCGCCGGCCCCGCGCTGGTGCTCGCCCCGGCGCTCGGCTATCCTCGGCCCGTGCGTCTCGCCTATCACATGATGTCTTCGCCGATCGGGCTCCTGTTCGTCGCCCGCACGCCGCGCGGCCTGCGCTACGTCGAGTACATGGACCGCAAGAGCCTGAAGCGCATGATCGCCTCCCACGCGGCGGCCCATCCGGACGCGACCTGGGAACCCTCGCTGCTCGAGGTCAAGCCCTACGTCGAGCAGCTCGAGATGTACTTCAACGGCTCGCTCCACGAGTTCGAGGGCGTGCTCGATCCGATCGGCACCGACTTCCAGCTCAAGGTGTGGAAGGAGCTGGGCCGGATCCCGTTCGGCGAGACCCGCACCTACGGCCAGATCGCCGCGTCGTTGGGCCAGCCCAAGGCGCGGCGCGCGGTCGGGCTCGCCAACAACCAGAACCCGATCGTGATCGTGACCCCATGCCATCGCGTGATCGGCGCCGACGGCAGCCTCACCGGCTACGGCGGCGGCATGCACCGCAAGAAATGGCTGCTCGAGCACGAGACCCAGCATCGCACCAAGACCGGCGGCCCCGGGGACCTGTTCGCGTCCGCCGGCCGGGAACCGACCGGGCGCGGGCGCCGATGAGCGGAGGTCGTTCGTGAGGGTAGGGGCTCTCGCGCGGGCGGCGGTGGTGGCCCTCGCGCTCGTTATCGCAGCGCAGGCCCGTGCCGGGCAGCTGCGGGTCAACGTGGCGTCGAATTCCTTCTCGCCACAGAGCATCCAGCCCAACAATGGAGACCACATTATCTGGGTGTGGTCCGGGGACTTTCACACCGTGACCAGCGGAAACGGGAGTCCCACCGGCATATTCGCCAGCGGCCTGCGATCGACTGGCGCGAGCTTCACGTGGAAGATCGATCGCACCGGCCTAGTGCCGTACTACTGCGAACCACACTTCGCTTTCAACATGACCGGTAACATGAGTATCACCGCTTCAGGCAACGCTGTTTCGGACTTCCGCATCACCGAGGTCTTCTTCAACGCGCCGAACGGCGAGGACTTCATCGAGATCACCAACCTCGGTGACGCGCCTGGCAACCTCGGTCGGTACCGGTTGAGTCTCGTCGCCGCCACGGTGTTTACCTTCACGCTTGCCAACATCAACGTCCCGGTCGGCGGACGCTTCGTGGTCTGGGTCAATCGCTCGGGCATAGACACCCAGACCGAGCTGTTCAACGTCGCCCACCCAGAGCTGGCGCGCACCGGCTCGGCCGCGCTCTACGCGCCCAACACCGTGAACGCGAACCTCGGCCTGCCGGACCAGATGATCGACTTCGTCCAGTGGGGGGACATGGGGCAGGCCAACGCGACGACGGCATCGACCGCGAGCCTCTGGAACGGCAGCGATTTCGTCGAGGCGCCCGCGGTGCCCCACTCGATCGAGTTCTGCGGCAACGCTACCAACCGCGGCCCGACCTTCTGGGCGCCCCGCCTCGCCGCGACCCCCGGCACCGCGGACTGCATGACCCCGACCAGGTCCGCCACATGGGGCCGGATCAAGACCCTCTACCGCTAGCCTCGTCGCGGAAGTGGTCGAAGCCTTCGGCTTCGATCGCACGTACGCCCGACCCCGACCGCAGGGTGAGCACCCCCGGCGACCCGGTGAACCGTCCGAGGAACGCCAGCGGCGCGTCCACGCGCGCGGCCGCCTCGGCGCAGTCCTCGCGCGAGCCGGGATCGACGGCGACGATCAGCTCGTAGTCGTCGCTGGGCCCGAGCCGCAGCTCGAGGGCGGCGACCCCGAGCGCATCCGCGGCCCGCTCCAGCGCGGGATCCGCCGGCCAGGCCGCCTCGTCGATCTCGGCGCCGACGCCGCTCGCCTCGCACAGCCGCGCCAGGTCGCCGGCCAGGCCGTCGGAGATGTCGATGGCGGCGGTGACGCCGCCGGTGGCGGCGAGCGCGCTCGCCAGCTCGATCCGCGCCGCCGGCGCCCGCCAGGCCGCGAGCAACGGCTCCCACTCGGACGTCCGCGCCGCCGCCCCGAGCGCACGCGCCAGCCGCAGGCCGACGCCCGCCCAGCCCGGCTGCCCGCTCACCCCGATCCAATCCCCGGGCCGCGCGCCGACGCGGGTCCAGGCCCGGCCCTTCGCGACCTCACCGAGCAGCGCGAGGTCGAACCATTCGGGACCCTCGACGGCGACCAGGTTGCCGCCCACGATCGACGCGCCGTGGCGGGCGAGCGCCGCGGCGGCGCCGCGCTGCAGCGCGAGCAGCGCGTCGACGTCGTGGTCGGCGCGCACGCCCATCGAGAGCAGCCCCCAGCGCGGGTGCGCCGCCATCGCGGCGAGATCGCTGAGGTTGGCGGCCGCGAGCCGCGCGCCGACGCCGGCGTCGTCGAGCCACTCGGGAAGGTAGTGCCGCCCCTCGACGAACGCGTCGGTCGTGGCCACGAGGTCCTCGCCGGGAGCCGTGCGGAGGATCGCGGCGTCGTCGCCGGCGTCGACCACCACGCCCGCGCCCGCCCGGCGCGCCGCGGCAAGACGCCGCACGGCCTCGATCTCCCCGATCTCGCGCAGCGGCGGGGTCATGGGGCTACTGGGGCTCGCGGACCTCGATCGGGCCCAGGCCTTCGAGGGCGGCGCGGGCGGTCTCGGGGTTCGAGACCACCAGGATGCGCATGTCGTCGACGCAGAAGTACGACTTCAGCGCGCGACGGACGTCCTCGATGGTGACGGCGTCGATCCGGGCGCTGAACGCCTGGAGCCAGTCGGGCTCGAGACCGTAGAAGTCCTGATCGAGGATCTGTGCCGCCAGATCGTCGGGGGCCTGCAGTCCGAGCGGGAACTGCCCGGTGAGGAAGCGCTTCGCCTTGTTGACCTCCTCGGGCGTGGGGCCCTGGTCGCGCAGTTTCTTCACCTCGGCGAAGGTGGCGTCGATCGTCTTCCGCAGCGTCTCGTTCTTCGTGAAGGTGGTGATCGCGTAGGTGCCGGCGTTGCGGAACATGCCGAAGCGGCTGCTGATCGAGTAGGTGAGCCCCTGGTTGACCCGGATCTCGTTGACCAGCCGCGAGGTGAAGCCGGCGCCCAGGATGGTGTTGGCGACCCGGATCGGAAAGTAGTCGGGGTGGTTGCGCGGCACGCCGATGCAGGCGAGCCGGATCTGGGTCTGGTTGACCTCGGGCTTGCGCACGATCAGCACCCGGTGGCCGCTCGTCTGCGGCACCGGCTGGTAGGCGTCGCCGGCCCGCTCATCGCCGCCCTTCCAGCCGGCGAAGGCGGTCTCGAGCGCGGCGAGGACGGTCTTCGGATCGACGTCGCCGACCACCGCGAGCAGCGCGCGGTTGGGCTGCAGGTGGGTGGCGTGGAAGCGCACGACGTCGTCGCGCGTGATCGCCGCGACCGACTTCTCCCAGCCGATCGCCGGATGCGCGAGCGGGCTCTTCCCGAGCAGGAACGGCCCGAGCGCGAGGTCGGCGATGGTCGCGGGGTCGTTGCGCGCGCTCTGGATCGCCCCGATCGTCTCCGCCTGCTTGCGCTCGAACTCCTCGGCCGGGAAGGACGGCGACACGATGACGTCGCGCAACAGCTCGAGCCCGATGCCGAAGTCCTTGGTCAGCACCTCGCACGCGACCACGAGCTGCTCGGCGCCGCCGCCCGCGGTGAGCGTGCCGCCGACGAAGGCGATGTCCTCGGCGATCTGGACGGCCGTGCGCGAGCCCGCCCCCTGGGTGAGCAGGTCGGCGGTGAGGCTCGCGAGCCCTTCCTTGCCGTCGGGGTCGTTCACCGAGCCGGCCCGCACGACCAGGCGGAAGTCGACCAGCGGCAGACGCGGCGTGGGTACGATCACCACGGCGAGCCCGCTCTTCAGCGTGGCCCGCGTCGCCGGCGGCAGCGTGAGCCGCGACGTCGCGGCCGCCGGCGTGGTCGCCGCGGTGACGGTGGAGGCAGCCGCCGGGACGAGCAGCGCAGCCACGATCACCGCGACCACCCCGCGGCGGGCGCGGCCGATGAGGGTGGCCGTCACGGGGGCGTCGCCCCGGCTCCGTCTTCGCCCACCGGCACGAGCACGGCGATGGTGCGGCGCTCGGGCCGGAAGATCGCGCGCGCGACCCGCTGGCAGTCGGCGGCGGTCACGGTGCGGTAGCGGTCGAGCAGGCGGAACATCTCGCGGTGGTCGCCGTAGACGTGCTCGAAGAAGCCGATCTGCTGACCCACGCCGTTGTTGGTCTTGAGCGACTTCACGAACCCCGCCTCCACGAGGTTCTTCGCCTTCTGCAGCTCGCGCGGCGTCGGGCCTTCCTTGGCCAGCCGCTCGAGCACCTCGCTCAGCGCGGAGTCGCCCGCGGCCGCCGTGTGACCCGGCTTCATCTCGACCACGAACTCGAACAGCGTCGGCTCCAGGCGGGTGGCGAAGAACGAGCCGACGCCGAGGGCGATCTGCTTCTCGTAGACCAGCGCCCGGTGCAGCCGCGAGGACTCGCCGTCGCCCAGGATCGAGTCGAGTATGTCGAGCACCGGCACGTCGGCGTCGCCGACCGCGGGCGCCTTGTAGCCCACCTGGAAGCTGACGTTCTCGGCCGGATAGCGCACCTCGACGCGGCGCTCGCCGTTCTGCACCGGCTCGGAGTTGACCGGCCTGGCCGGCGCCGGCTGCGCCGGGATCGGGCCGAAATGCCTGGTGATCTGGGCGAGCACGGTCTTGGAGTCGAAGTCGCCGGTGAGCACGAGGATGCAGTTGTTGGGGGCGTAGTAGGTGCGGAAGTACTCGACCAGCTCCTCCCGCTTCATGCGCTCGAGATCGCCCATCCAGCCGACCGTCGGCCAGCCGTAGGGCGAGGACACGAACGCGGCCGCGTAGAGCTGCTCGTCGAGCATGCCGCTGATGTCGTTCTCGGTCCGCAGCCGGCGCTCCTCCTTGACCACTTCGATCTCGCTCTTCAGCACCGCGGGGTCCAGCGTCAGGCCGGCCATGCGGTCGGCGTCGAGCCGGAACAGCACCTCGAGCCGGTCGGAGGCGATGTCCTCGTAGTAGGCCGTCATGTCGTAGTCGGTGAAGGCGTTCGAGTAGCCGCCGCTGGACTCGATGATGCGGTCGTACTCCTTGGGCGCGACGTTCTTCGAGCCGTTGAACATCATGTGCTCGAAGTAGTGGGAGATCCCGGTGATCCCCGGCCGCTCGTTGCGCGAGCCGACCTTGAACCACTGCCAGAACGTCACCGTCGGCACCGAGTGGTCTTCGTGCATCAGCACGACCAGGCCGTTGGGGAGCGTCTGCCGCTCCACCTTGAAGGCCGCCGGCGTCAGTGCGGCCGAGGAGCGGGCCGGGGCCGGACGCGCCTTGGGCGCGGCCGCGGCGGGTGCGGCCGCCGCCACGGCCAGGAGCAGGGCGAGGAGGGCGGGAATTCGATGCATGACGACCCCCGAGGCGAAACGGAAAGAGCGTGCAGGAGATCGCGGCGGAGTCTACGGGCGGCCGACGCGGAGCGGCAAGGCGGCCGGACCGGCGCGGCACCGCGCATCTCGGGCGCGGCGCGGGCGCAGCTCGACGCGGACGCGCGCACAACGCAGGCGCGGCGCACGGGGGCAGCGCCTGCTACCATTCATGCCTTCGAACCGGGCCGTTGAGCGAGGAGACTTCATGCGAAGAGCGTCGATGGCCTGCGCCGTCCTGATGATCGTGCTCGCCGGCTGCTCCGAGGACGACCCCGTCGCCCCGCCCGCACCCCCCTCCGGCGGCCTCGGAACGCCGCTCACCGGCATGGGAGCGATCGAGGCGCAGTCGCCGCTGTTCTGGAGCTTTACCGCCGACGAGATCGTCGCGGTCGCCTCGTTCAACGACCCCAACTCGAACTCGTTGATCGCGGTGGCCTCGACCACCGGGGCGACCCGCCAGCTCGAGCCGGTGGCCTCGAGCCCGCTGTCGCTCACCCCCGACGGCGCCGGCGTCTACTACGTCACGCTCGAGCTCGACAGCACCGTGGCGCGCAGCGTCGAGCTCATGTTCAACATGACGCGAAGACGGCTCAACCGCTGCGACGGCGGCGGCTGCTTCCACGTCGTGCTGCCCGCGCCCCTCGCGGTGGACCAGGTCGCGATCTATCCGGTCGCCGACTCGACCGCGCTGCAGAACGTCTCCACCGGTGCGCGACAGATGCTCACCTCCGGATACCCGCTCGCGTTCTCGCTCGACGGCACACGGCTGCTCAAGAAAGAAGTGAACGAGCCGATCCAGGACGCGTTGATCTTCGATATCGGCGCCGGGACGAGCCTGCCCGCCAATCTGGGCTTGCCCGACGAGATCGGGGACTACCTCGTGCGCTGGACGACCACCGGCATCGAAGTGCTCTACCAGACCCTCGACCGCAAGGACCTGGTCCTGCGGCGCGCCGGCCCCGGTCAGGACGCGATCGTCTTCTCGACTCCCGACACGCTCGAGGTGGCAATGGACTGGAAAGACGAGCGGATCGCCGTCTGGACCTCGAAGGCCGCCGGCGCCGGACGTAGCTACGAGCTCACCGTGATCCACGGCAGCGCCAGCCTGGTGGGCGTCAACCGCGTGGCCACCACGACGCTCACGCCGGGCCGGCCGGTGCTGCCTCCTGACGGCTCCGACCAGATCGTCTACGCCGTCGACCGCCGTCTCTATCGCAGCACGTACACGCCCCCGGTGGAGGGAGCGCCGCGCTGATCATGCTGCCCGTGCATCTGTCCCGGCTGGCGCGAGAGTGCGAGGTGACGCCGTATCGCTCGTCGGGGCCGGGCGGGCAGAAGAAGAACAAGACCGAGTCGAGCGTTCGCGTCGTCCACCTTCCGACCGGGATCGTGCGCATCGCGACCGAGAGCCGCTCGCAGCGCCGCAACCGGGAGCGGGCGCTGGAGCGGGTGTGGGAGGAGCTGCGCCGGCGCGCGCGGCCGCGCAAGCGGCGGGTCGCCAGCGCGCCGACCCGCGCCGCGGTCGAGCGGCGGCTGGAGGGAAAGCGCCGTGACGGCGAGCGCAAGCGCGCCCGCCGTTCGCCGGCCGACGAGTAGCGCCGTATCGTCATCGGGCCATCCCCCCGCATGCGCCCGTCGGGAGAGTGACCGGTCGCCGTCTTCGAGCGTTGTAGGGGGGGCATGAGCATCCTCGGCCGCAGTTGTCTGCTCGCTCTGATCGTCTTCGCACCGGCCGCCACTCGCGTCCAGAACGCCGGCGCGGACGACGATCTGGCCGCGACCATCGCTCGCGTCGACTTCTTCCTGCAGCAAAACGAAGTCGACGGGGTGAGCCGCGAGCCGCGCGAGCTTCCCAACGAGTCCGAGGAGGTGCGGCTCAGCGTCGTGCCCCAGCTGCTCGCCTACCTCGACCTGCGGCGGGCCGCCGGGGGGCGCGGCTACGATGACGACATCGTGGCCCGCGCCGACTACCTGCTCATGCGCCAGCCGGCGATCACCACCGCCACCGCCTTCGACGGCATGCTGGGCTACGCGCTGCTCGGCGCCTGGGAAGCCACCGGCCAGGTCGCCTACCGCGACGCGGCGCTTCCGATCGTGCAGCGGTGCCTGCTGCTCTCGGGCTCCCAGCTGACGCTGAACTGGGGCCTGATGGGCGCGATGGCGCTGGCCCGCTGGCACCGGCTCACCGGCGACCCGCTGGCGGCGCAGAAGGTGTCGGGCGTGATCCACTCGCTCGCGCCGTGGCAGAACGCGGACGGCAGCTTCCCCCACTACTGCGCCGGCACCCGCGACATGCACTACACCTCCTGGATGTCGCAGGAGCTGCTGCTGATCCGCGCGGAGCTGGCGCTGCCGACGATCGACCCGCTGCTCGATCTCACGCTGCCCTTCCTCGAGGCCCACGTCGACCCGCTCGGGGTGCCGGTCTATGGGCTCTTCTGCACCCGCCGCGGCGGCGCGAGGTGCGGGGACGTGTTCTACAGCCGCGGCTCTGGCTGCAACGACTACGACACCCGCGGCTGGATCAACGAGCTCGGCTACCTCGCGTTCGTGCTCGAGGGGCGCAGTACCGGTGTGCAGCGCACGGTGATGGACTTCCTCGGCTCGCTCGAGCGTGACGGTGCCTGGCGCGACAAGTGGGCCTTCCCTCCCCTGCCCGGCGACCCGATCTACGTCTGGGCGAACGGCGACCCGTCGGTGATCCGCACCAGCATCATCTTCTGGTCGCTCGCCGCGCTGCTCCAACGCCGTGGCGCCAGCCCGATCGCCGTCATCCCGCCCCCCGGCGAGCCGCGCACGCCACTCGACGACGGCGACGGCCCGATCGTCCCCGGCGACGCCGACCCGGCGGCGCGGACCCCGGTGGCGCCGGCAACCCTCGCGGCGGCGGCGGACCAGGTGTCGCCGTTCCTCGACGGGCGCCGCCTCGCGCTCGCCGCCGCGCCCGAGTCCCGCCAGGGCGGCCTGGCCGCGGCATCGGCGCCCGCCGCGCTCACCATCACCGACGTCGTGCTGCGGCCCGCGCACGGGATCGAGATCCGATTCGTCTCCGCGCGCGGCGGCCCCGTCCGTCTGGCGATCCACGACGTCGCAGGCCGAGCGATCGGCTCCGCCGAGGCCCAGACCGCCGCAGGCGCCGGCGCCATCCACTGGGACGGCCGCACCCATTCCGGCACCCACGTCCCACCCGGCGCCTACTTCGCCCGCCTCCGCTGCGCCGAAGAGGTCGCGACCTCGCGCATCGTCGTGCTGCGATGAGGTGAGGGGCGCTCGCGCCGGAAGGACGGGGGGCGGGATGCGTCCTCGCCCAAGGCAACCAAGCGACGGCGCGCCTTGAGCCAGGGACGGCGACTCGCCGTCGCGCAATTAGTGAGGAGCGCGCAGGAAGCGCGCTCCGAACGGCCGCAGGGCGAGGACGCATCCCGCCCCCCGTCCTTCCGGCCCTCCAGGCGCTAAGTCCGCCCGAAGTCCTCGCCGCCCGAGGCCATCTCCTCCGCGTGATGCTTGATGATCCGCGCCTCGGCGATGAACACGACCTCCTCGGCCACGTTGGTCGCCAGGTCGGCGACCCGCTCGAGGTTGCGCGCCACCAGGATCAGCTCCATGGCGCGGGTGATGGTGTGCGGATCCTCGATCATGAACGAGACCAGCTCGCGGAAGAGCTGCCGGTTCAGGTTGTCGACGTCGTCGTCGCGGCGCACCAGCCGGCGCGCGGTGGCCGCGTCGCGCCGCACGAAGGCGTCGAGCGCCTCGTGCAGCATGGAAGAGGCCATGTCGGCCATGCGCGGGATGTCGACCAGCGGCTTGAGCGGCGGCTCCTGGTTGAGCCGGAGGGCGTTGCCGGCGATGTTGACGCCGTGATCGCCGACGCGCTCGAGGTCGTTGACGATCTTGAGCGCCGCGGTGATGAAGCGCAGGTCGCTGGCCATCGGCTGACGCAGCGCGAGCAGGCTGACGCAGCGCTCGTCGATGTCGATCTCCATCCGGTCGATGGCGCGGTCGTCCTCGAACACCTCCTTGGCCAACGCGCTGTCGCGGCGCTTCAGCGACTCCACCGCCTTCTGGACGATCGCCTCGCTGCGGCTGCCCATGCGCAGCAGCTGCTCCTTGAGCTCGTCGAGATCGTGATCGAAGTGTCGTTCCATCGCGCTCCTAGCCGAAGCGGCCGGTGATGTAGTCCTCGGTGAGCTTCTGGCTCGGACTGGTGAACATCCGGGGCGTCTCGTCGTACTCGATCAGCTCGCCCGAGAGCATGAACGCGGTTCGGTCCGAGATGCGGGCGGCCTGCTGCATGTTGTGCGTGACCACCACGATCGTATAGGCGGCCTTGAGGTCGAGCACCAGCTCCTCGATCCGCGCCGTGGCCGTCGGGTCGAGCGCCGAGGCCGGCTCGTCCATGAGAATGACCTCGGGCTCCACCGCGAGGCAACGGGCGATGCAGAGCCGCTGCTGCTGCCCGCCCGAGAGCGTGAGCGCGGAGCGCTCGAGCCGGTCCCTGACCTCGTCCCACAACGCCGCCCGACGCAGGCTGGTCTCGACCCGCGCCTCGAGCTCGGCGCGGTCGCGGAGGCCGAGCATGCGGAGCCCGAAGGCGGCGTTCTCGAAGATGGTCTTGGGGAACGGGTTGGGGCGCTGGAAGACCATGCCGACCCGACGCCGCAGCTCGACGACGTCGGTCGAGGGGGCGAGGATGTTCCGGCCCGCGAACTCGATCTCGCCCTCGATCCGAACCCCTGGGATCAGGTCGTTCATGCGGTTGAACGACCGCAGCAGCGTGCTCTTGCCACACCCCGAGGGGCCGATGATCGCGGTGACGCTGTGGGGCCGCACCGCGATCGTGACCGCCTTGAGCGCCGGGAGGGAGCCGTAGTGGAGCGTCAGGTTCCGGGTCTGGAGCGCGGTCCCGTCGGCCGGGTCTGCCCCGTCCCGCCGCGGCGCGGGGGGGCGTGGCGCGGGGCGCGGCGGGGTCGGCGACGGCGGCGATGCGGTCATGCTCGAGGGCTCCGGAGTCATTTCACTGCCTCCCCGCCAGCCGGGCCCGCATTCGGGAGCGCAGCAGGATCGCGGTCAGGTTGAGCAGGAACGTCAGCAACAACAGCACCAGCACGGTACCGTAGAGGATCGGCTTGGTCGCGTCGACATCGGGCGACTGGGTCGACAGCACGAAGATATGGTAGCCCAACTCCATGAACTGGTCGGTCGGAGATTGCGGCAGGTAGGGCAGGAAGTACGCGGCCCCGGTGAACAGGATGGGCGCCACCTCGCCGGCGCCGCGCGAGACGGAGAGGATGGCGCCGGTGAGGATCCCGGGCAGCGCCTGGGGCAGCAGCACGTAGCGGATGGTCTGCCAGCGCGTGGCGCCCAGCGCCAGCGACGCCTCGCGCGCCTCGCGCGGCACGGTCCGCAACGCCTCCTCGGCGGTGACGATGACGACCGGCAGGTTGAGCAGCGCGAGCGTGAGCGCCGCCCACATCAGCGCGGGCTGCCCCCACACGACGTCGAGCCCGAGCGCCCGGTCCATGTGGCGGCCCAGGAACTGGATGAAGAAGCCGAGCCCGAACAGCCCGAAGACGATGCTCGGCACCCCGGCGAGGTTGTTGACCGAGAAACGGACGGCGCGCGTGTACCAGGCGTCCGGGCGGGCGTACTCGTGGAGGTAGATCGCGGCGCCCACGCCGAACGGCACGAGCGCGACGACCATGAGGAGCACCAGCGCGACCGTGCCGAAGATCGCGGGGAAGATCCCGCCCGCCGTCATGCCCTCGCGCGGCGTGGCGGTGAGGAACTCCCAGGTCACGGTGCGCCAGCCGAAGAACGCGATGTTGCCCATGATGACCGCCACCATGAGCACCACGAGCAGCGCCGCGAAAGCCGTCAGCGCGGTGCAGGCCAGTCCCGTCCAGTCGTACGACCGCGCCTTGTCGATACGCGACAGGCGGCCGGTCAGCGCGTCGGCGGTCACGCGCCCGCCAGGCGGCGGCGCAGCCGCTCCACGAAGACGCCGGCGACGACGTTGATGAGGAAGGTCGTGACGAAGAGGATGGCGCCGAGGAAGAACAGCGCGGCATAGTGCGGACTGCCGACCACGACCTCGGCCATCTCGGCCGCGATCGTGGCCGACAGCGTGCGCACCGAGTCGAACACGTCGGCCGAGGTGATGGCGGCGTTGCCGGACGCCATCAGGACGATCATCGTCTCCCCCACCGCGCGGGCGAGCCCGAGCAGGATCCCGGCCGCGACGCCGGCCCCGGCCGCGGGCAGTGTGACGTGCCAGGCCGTCTGCCAGGGTGACGCGCCGAGTGCGAGCGAGGCCTCGCGGAAGGAGCGCGGGACGGCCCGCAGGGCGTCCTCGCTGACGCTGAAGATGGTGGGCACGATGCCGAGCGCGAGCGCGATCCCGGCGTTGACGGCGTTGAGGCGCGACGGCGAGCCAGTCACCGCCTGGAGCCAGCTCGCCATCACGATGAGGGCGAAGAAGCCCAGCACCACCGAGGGGATGCCCGCCAGGATCTCGATCGCCGGCTTGAGCGCCTCGCGGATGCGCTGGGGCGCGAACTCCGAGGCGAACACGGCCGAGAGCACCCCGAGCGGCACCGCGACGGCCATCGCGACCAGCACGACCTTGAGCGTGCCGACCACGAGCGGCACGAGACCGTACTTCGGCACATTGCCGACCGGCTGCCACAACGGGGTCGCGAAGATGCGGGAGACGCCGACCTCGTGCCGCGTCTCGGGGTCGAACAGCACGGGGAGTGCCTCGCGGAACACGAACACCATGATCAGCAGCAGCCCCGCCACCGCGCTGAAGGCGCAGGCGCGCAGCAGCAAGGTGGTCACGCTCTCGCGCAGCCAGAGCACGCGGCGGCGGGTCACCGCGGCCCGGCCGGCGTGGTCCAGCGGTGGTGGCGCGACCGCGGGCAGGACGGTCATCACACGGGGAAGTACCCGACCTCCGTCACCAGCTTCTGCCCCTCGGGCGAGAGGACCCAGTCGATGAAGTCCTCGATCCCGCCCTCGGGGGCCTTCCGGACGTAGTAGAACAGTCCGCGCGAGATCGGGTAGGCGCCCGAGTTGACGTTCTCCAGGGTGGGCAGCATGGCGGGGCTGGCGTCGTCCACCTTGATCGCGACCTCCCTCACACCCTTGGCGTAGGCCGCGCCGCCGTAGCCGATGCCGCGGGGATCCTGCGCCACGGCGTTCACCACCGCCGCGGTGCCGGGCAGTGTCTGGACCGCGGCCGCGAAGTCCGCTTCGTCGAGGATGTGCTCCTTGAAGTAGACGTAGGTCCCCGAGTTGTTCTCGCGGCCGTAGAGCGTGATCGGCGCGTCGGGCCCCCCGACCTGCTTCCAGTTCGTGATCTTACCGGTGTAGAGATCGCGGAGCTGGCCGAT
>Ga0137455_1000020_pt1 | contig 32083 bp, 29 predicted proteins | sample EasRivERMGT600_2_FD_102334 | JGI IMG/M metagenome (GOLD analysis project Ga0137455, IMG submission 102334) | Soil microbial communities from meander-bound floodplain in the East River, Colorado, USA - East River MetaG ERMGT600_2 | ecosystem: Environmental > Terrestrial > Soil > Floodplain ... | reverse complement strand
CGGGGTCATCCGCTACAAACGCATCGGCCCGCTCACGCGTGAGATCGTCAAGGACAAGGTGCTGCCCCTGGTGCAAGAGCTCGGCCGTGTTTAGGTTTCTTGCGTTTCTGCTTCTTGCCGCGACGGCTCCGTGGGCGTTCGCGAAGGAAGCTGCCCCGGCGGCGGCGGACCCGGTGCTCGAGCAGAGGGTCATGACGCTCTCCGCCGAGTTGCGCTGCCTCGTGTGCCAGAACCAGACCATCGCCGATTCGAACGCGCCGCTTGCCGAGGACCTCAGGAACCAGGTCCGGGAGAAGATGCGGCAGGGAATCAGCGATTCGCAGATCATCGATTTCATGGTGGCCCGCTACGGTGACTTTGTCCTGTATCGTCCGCCGCTCAAGCTCACGACGGTGCTGCTGTGGTTCGGGCCGCTGCTGCTGCTTGCCGCAGGGTTCGTCGTCCTCCTCCGCCGCGTCCTGCGCCGGCGACCTGCGCCGGACCTCGAAATGACGGCCGCCGAGAAAAAGCGCGCGCGGACGCTTCTCGCGGGGAACGAAGCGGAGCCGCGATGACCGTTTTCCTGGTGATCGGCGCACTGCTCGTCGCCGGCGCCGTGCTCTTCGTCGTGCCGCCGCTGCTGCGCCGCGGCCTGCGCACGGGCGCGACGCGCGATGCCGTCAATGTCGCCGTATACCGCGATCAACTGCGCGAACTCGAAGCCGACCTGCGCGCCGGAACGCTGGCCGCGGACCAGCATGAAAGAGCGCGCAGCGAGATCGAAGCCCGGCTGCTCGCCGACGTGGGTGGGGGCGACGCCCCGGCGCAATCTCCGCGACACACGCGCGCCGCCGCGCTCGCCCTGGGTCTGGCCGTGCCGATTTGCGCGCTCGCCGTCTACGTGGCAGTCGGCAATCCCCGGGCCCTCTTGCCGCAAGGCCCCGACGGCGGAAGTTCGCACGGTTTGAGCGCGCAGCAATTCGAAGCGCTGGTCTCGCGGCTCGCGGCGCGCCTGAAGGACAACCCCGAGGATGCCGAGGGCTGGATGATGCTGGGGCGCTCGTACGCGGCGCTGGGCCGCTACGGCGAGGCGAGCGAAGCCTACGCCAAAGCCGCCGCGCGCATGCCGCGCGATGCTCAGCTCCTCGCCGACTACGCGGACGCGCTCGCGATGGCGCAGGGCAGGACGCTGCAAGGGGAACCGGAAAAAATCATACTGCGCGCGCTCGCCATCGACCCCGACAACGTGAAGGCGCTGCTCCTCGCAGGCACCGCCGCCTTCAACCGGAACGCCTACCCCGCTGCGATACGCCATTGGGAACGGGTGCTGGGGCTCATCCCGGCGGAGTCCGACATGGTTCAAAGGGTGCAGGCGAGTATCGCGGAGGCGCGCTCTCTGGCCGGCTCTCCGGACGGAAAGACGCAGGTCGCGAAACCTGCACCAAGCCAAGGGGGCAGCCGGGTGAGCGGCGTGGTCACGCTCGCCCCGGAGTTCGCCGGGAAAGTCGCCCCGGGAGACACGGTTTTCATTTTCGCCCGGGCGGCCGAAGGTCCGCGCATGCCGCTCGCCATCCTGCGCAAGCGCGCGAGCGATCTTCCCGCCGAGTTCACCCTCGACGATTCGATGGCGATGTCGCCGGAGATGAAGCTCTCCGCCTTCCCCCGCGTGGTGATCGGCGCGCGCGTTTCGAAGACCGCGAACGCCGCCCCGAGTCCCGGCGACCTGCAAGGCCTGAGCGCTCCTGTGAAGGTCGGCGCCAAGGGCGTCGCCGTGACAATCGACAACGAGCTGCGCTAAAAAAGAAAACGGCGCGGCGGAAATCCGCCGCGCCGTTTGGAGCCGCGTGGCCTAGAACTTGTAGGTTGCCATGGCGTACAACACTTCCAGCTTGTAGCTGGGGTTGGCGAAAGCACCCGAAAACCACGAATTGTTGTTCCCGCCCAGATACTGGTAATACGGATAGTAGCCCTGGTAGCCGCGCATCTGGTCGTCCGCGTAATCGTACTTCTCGAACACGTAGCCGAGCGTACCGGTCCAGCGCCTGTCGAACTTGTAGTCGCCCTTCAGATTGAGCGTCTGCTTTTTGGTATTGTCGGTCGCGTAGTTCACGAGGGGGCCGCCGTTGAAGCCGCCCGCGCCCGCCGTGTTACCCGAGGTGAAATCCACGCCGCCGCCCGTCTTCGTCCAGGTGTACGAACCCTTCAGCGCCAGCCGCTCCGTCGCCGGCCAGTCGGCGATAAGGCCGAACAAGCGGTTCGTCTGAGTGTTCTTCGTGCTCCAGTCGAAATCGCCGGCCGCCTGCGTTCCCCCGGGGAACGGGCCGGTTCCCTGGTGATACGCCTGGTTGAATTCGATGATCTCGTAGTTCGCGAGGCCGGTGATCCGGAACTCCTTGGGATCGCCGACTGAAACCGTTATGTTGTACTCCTGGCGCAGGTCGTCGGTGCGGCCGTAGTAGAGGGCCTTGTAGTCGCTCTTCTTCCACGCGGCCTCGAAGCCCGTGTCGAGCAAGGGCATCGGCGTCCAGTCGAGCACCAGCTTGAGCTGGTTCTGGTCGGCGTTCGAGACGTCGTAGGCACGGAAGTAGTACGGCACCTGGGTCGGCAGTATCCCGGTTGCTGAGAAGGGATTTGTGTTGGGGGGAAATGCCGCATTCAGGTCGGAGCGGCGCTCCAGGTACTGGTACTTGATCCGCCCGCTCAGGTTTTCCAGCATGGTGTTCTTGTATTCGAGCCAGAGCTTTTCTTCCTTGGTTTTTTCGGCATCTTCCCGGCCATGGCGATCGACCTCGAGGAAGTTCAGGCCGCCCGAGACCTTGTTTCCCCGGTCTATGCGCCATCCCACATCGATGCCGAAGTCTTCTTTGTTGTACGAAAGCAGCGAATTGGGATAGGGGCCGATACAAAATCGATCGGCAGCGGAAGTCGATGCAAAGCTCGGGTTAGCGCACGCCGCCGTGTTTCCCAATCCGCCCAACGCGTAGCTGACCACGGTCGAATAGTTCTTCGTGTCGTAGTAGTTCCAGTAGATCTTGGTGTCCACCCCTCCGCCCAAGGCAGAGGTGAGCGACAGGGATCCAGTCCTGGTTTCGACATCGCCATTGAAGGCGTTGGAGCTCGGCGCCGTGACGAGCGTTCCGACCGCCTGTGGCGCTCCCGTAGTCGGGGGAACCAGCACGTTATTGGCCGGCATGAGGCCGCCCGAGGACACGCCGAAGCCGTTGGTCAGCTTGCTCCAGGTGAAGCGCGCCGACAGCGTCGAATTCACCGGCAATTGCCGCGCCGTGCCATTGAAGCTCACCTTCTTCAGGTCGTTGTCGGGAGGCAGCAGGTTGGTGTCGAGGTTGTTCAGCTTGAAGAAGTTGGTCCATTGCATCATGCCGTTGTTGTTGCTGAACTTGCTGTTGAGCAGGTTCAAGCTCCAGCTGCCTTCCTTGCTCGAGTATCCGCCGTCCAGAGAGAAGTTCTTGGTCTTGTAATCGACCGGTGCGCCGAACTCGATCAGGCCGTTGTTCGAGCTGGTGCCGAGCGGCCCGCTCTGCGGCCGTACGCCCTCCATCGTGTTTTCGTTGTAATCGGCGCGGATGTGCCAGGGCGAATTGGCCGTGAACTCGAGATTGCCGCCGTAGGTGTTCCGCTGCAGCTTGTAATCGAACGTGTTCCAGGTCGATGGGTCCTGCGCAGTCCCAGGCCCGGCAGGAGGAGGATAAGTGACGCCAGGGCTGGTCAGGAGCGTCCCGCCCGTGCCGGACAGCGGCGTCAGCGCGTTCCACGACAGGTTGTGCGGCATCTTGTCCTCGTACAACTGGTACTTGAATATGCTGTAGCTGCCGCCGCGCAGGTTCACGAACTCGTCGTCGCGCCCGAAATTCTCGCCGAATAAGCGCGTGTAGTACCGGCTGCTGCTGCCCTGGAGGTCGATGTTGCCGATCAGGCCGTTGCTGACGTCCCGGTATTCATTGAGCTTCGCTTCGTCGCTGGGACCGGTGAACGGCGCCAGGGGAGCCGTCGTGACGGTCGCGGACGTGGCGCTCGCTCCATTGCGGGTGCCGCCTTCCGTCTTGGTGCCGCGCACGCCTATACCGACGCTCCCGCTCCAGGTGAATTCGTCGTCCGCGGCCGCGGCCGCGGTGCCCGAAAACAGAGAGGCGACGAGGAAAGGGATGAGTTTCCTGTTCATGTTGTTCCCCTCTACCTAAGGAAGAACCGGCCGAATGCCGACGCCGGGGCGTTGCTGCCGTGGATCTGGCGGTGGCAGTTGATGCAGCCGCTGCCTTCGAACCGGATGTTCGACGGGTTGGTGCCGGGCAAGGTGCCTCTCCCGTCATAAAGGCCGTGCGTGTGGCCGCCCGGATGGCAGTCCGCGCACAGGGCCGGCGGTTTCTGGGCGAGCAGCCGGTTATGCGATGAGCCGTGCGGCGTGTGGCAGATGGCGCAGTTCTCCGCCACCGGCCGGTGCTCCCAGATCCAAGGGCCGCGCTTGTCGGTGTGGCAGGTGAGACACAGATCGCGGTAGGACTCGGCCCTGAGCATGACCGGCGTCATCGCGCCGTGCGGCTCATGGCAGGTGTGGCACTGCATCTTGCCCTCGACGATCGGGTGGTGCGAGGGCTTGAGAATCTGCGCACGCTGCTCCCTGTGGCAGGTGACGCAAGTCTCATACCCGAGTTGCCGCACCGTCGTCCGGTACGGGGTGGCCGCAGGCGTGTCGACCCTGAGCATCTTGTCGTTGTTGAGCGACCGATCAGTGTGGGGGTTATGGCAATTGGTGCACGTCACATCATTTTTCTTGTGCTGGCCCGCTTCCCAGAAGGTGAGGTGCCTGTCCGTGCTGTGGCAGCCCAGGCAGACACTGCTTTTCTCCTCGGCGGACATCGACTTGTTGCGCGGGCCGGGGTTGCGGATCCCGCCGACGCCCCTGCCGCCGCCGGCCTTGACGTGCTCGGTGCCGTCGCCGTGGCACGCGACGCACCCGCCGGCGTTCGCGGGGCTGCGAGGATGACCCTTCTTGCCGTGTATCGAATCGGCGAAGCTCTCCGTCTGCGCCGCATGGCAGGCCGCGCAGACTTCGGAGCCGGGGGAATTCTGGGCCAGCGCAGGGCCGGCAAAGACTCCCGCAAGCACGATCGACACTGTACGGGCGCTGCTGAGCAGACTCGGAAAGTAAGTTCGCTTCACGGGGATATCTCCCAGATCGAGGTTTGCTGATGCTGATGCGGATACTTCGAGGCGACGGCCCGCCTGCGCCATCGTGGTCCCACACATGCCGTAGCTCTGTCCATCCATGGTCCCGATTCTTTTTCTTTGCCCCCGTTGAGCGCATTTGTAGCGATTCTGATCGCGGGCGGTTTTGATCTATATCAAACTCGACCGCTAAAGGGCCGGAATAATGGGAAAAACCACAGGGTACGGGGGTTCCGGAAGGCTTCGGCCACGAGTTCATCCCGCACCGATTTGTCGTCCAACCCGAGGAGCAAGAATGAAGCACGCAGCCATCGCTACCGCAGCCGGAATCCTCGTCGTCCTGCTCCAGTCCACCGCCATTGCCCAGAAGGTCGATGCCGACCGGGCGAAATCGGCGGCGAAGGAGCACGGATGCTTGAATTGCCACGATATCGACAAGAAGAAAGTCGGGCCCGCATTACAGGAAAGCGCCGCGAAGTTCAAGGGCAAGAGCGCCGCCGACCTTGCCGCCTCGGTCAAGTCCAAGCCCGTCCACGCGGATTCGCTCAAGAAGACGAGCGACAAGGACCTGAATCTGATGGCCCAGTGGATCCTGACGCTCGGCAAGTAGCGGCGAGCGGTAACGGGACGCCGGGGGCCGGTCCGGCGTCTCCGATCGACCCCGGCTGATCCCGAGCGCGCGGGCTTCCGTCTGCCTCTGCCTCTGCCGCGACGCCGGCGCCGTCACGCCATCAATTGCCTGAAAGCACGCTGCCCGCGAAGCCGAGGAGTACGAGGGCGAGCAGAGTCAGCCCGACGGCGAGCAGAACGATCCCCAGTATCTTCGAGCCGAGGGTCATCTGCGCCGACGGCGCGTCCACCAGATACTGTTCGAGCCGGCCGCTTTTCACCAGCTCCTCGTATTCCAGAGTGTGCTCCCGCGCGAATTCCTCCAGGGACATCACACCGGTGAACATCGAGATATCCGGTGCCGGATGTTTGTCCGGCCGGAAGTGGTCGTTGAAGAAGTGCACGGTGAAAAGGAACACGATGGCGAGGAACGCCTCCTCCCCGTGAGCGAGCATGGCTATGTTGAAGATCCACCCCGGCCACACCGCGGCGGTCAGGTCCTTGAACCACAGCATGAGCCCGCTGCCCCCGACGATCGTCAGGCCCCAGAACGGCGCCCAGTAGTCGAATCTTTGCCAATAAGACCACCGGCCGAACACCGGCCGCGACCCCTTGCCGAGGAACCACTTGAACATGGCGATCATGTCCCTCAAGTCCTGCCAGCTCGGTATCAGCGAGGTGTGCCCGAACCACTTGAAGGTCCGCCACTGCGGGGCCAGCAGGACAATGAAGTAGACGAGGTGCGCGAGAAATATCCCCAATATGGTCACCCCGGCGACGCGGTGGACGATTGCCGCCGCCTTCGGGCCGCCGAGCGCCCTCACCGCGAATTGGGCCCAGGCGGTCTCGGCATAGAACGCCGCCATGCCCGTCAGCGCCAGGACCATCAACGACAACGCGAAAAAGAGGTGCGCCACGGTCCACATCGTTCCGAAGCGCCGGTAGTGCTTGCCTTTCAGTTGCGGCATTCCGGCCGTCAGCACGTGCGGCCGGCCCTTGCCCTCCTTGCGCTCCTGGTATTCCCGGTAGAACCACAGCGCGCAATGTGTCCAGAAGAACAGGAACACCCCCGCGATCAGCGCGATCATGAATTTCGACACGATCCACATGTAGGGATAGCGAGCGAAGTCGTGGGTGTTCGCGTGGGGCTGGAACGTCACGAACCCCGCCGTCGCGCCGGCGTGGCACTTCTGGCAGGTTTGCAGCCGGTTGTTCGGATGCACGGTGGATCTCGGATGGCTCACCCGCTGGATGTCGTGGTTGCCGTGGCAGTCGAAGCAGGTCGCGGTATAGGCGTAGCCCAGGGTGGAGACCTGGCCGTGGTAGGTGTTCGCGTAGGATTTCAGGTTCGCCGAGTGGCAGGTCCCGCAGTTCCGGGTGATGACGAGCTTGATCGCGTCGAGTTTCGGCCGGTCCACATCATGGGTCGTATGGCAATTCGAGCAGACCGGCGCTGCGGGATTGCCTCCCATGACCTGCCTGCCGTGGACCGAGTCCATATACTCGTCGCGTTGCCCGCTATGACATTTTCCGCAGACGTTCGGAATGCCCAGGTGCCATTCAGCCCGTGTCGCGCTGCCCGGCGGATAGACGTAGTGGGCGTCGTGACAGTTGTAGCAGGTTGCGTTCGTACGCGACTGGTCTTCCCTGCTCGGGCGGGCGTGTATGGATTTCATGTAGCGCTCGATCTGGTCCACCACCACGCCCAACCTCGCGAACTCCTGGGTCTTCCCCTCTTTTTGCGCAGCCGCCCACAAGTCTTCGTGGCAGGTCACGCAACTGACCTTGCGCACACCCTTCTGGTGCGGGATATCGGTGATGTCCTTGTGACACTCGACGCAAGACCGCTTGCCGTGGACGCTTTGCGCGAACCGGTCTTTGACCACGTGCAGCGGGCGCACTCTCCCATCTGCGCCCGGTACCGCGAATCCCTCGTTTCCATGACACGACAGGCAGACTTCGTTGGGGAACTTTTCGGTGGACTGCGCGGCGGGCTGCGCGACCCCGGCTGCCGGCGCGCCGGTGAGGGCGATAGCGCCGGCGGCAAGGAGTGCATACCGCGTTCGGCGGTTGCCGGGGGTGAGGAAGAAATTCCAGAAGCGCGTGAGGAAATTATCGTTCATATCCGACCCGCCTTGGCTTGAATGAATTACCCGACCGTGGCCGCGGCAAAATTCCCCGATCAGCGCCTATCGCGCGGCTGGCTGGCATAGTAAGACGCGATGTCATCGATGATGGCGTTGCCGTAGATGACGCTCATCCTGTGCATCGTCGAACTTTCGCGCTTGTCGTCGCGATACGCTCGCAGCGCCATGACCAGATAATCCTTGTCCTGCCCCCGCAGGATCGGAACCACCATTTTGGGATTGTCTTCAGTATCATGGCAAAGATCGCATTTCGCAGCCAGCTCCCGGGCCGAACTCGGCACGCTGTCGGCGGGCCTGGACTTCTGGACCGCGTAGAACGCGCTGATGTTCTCCATGTTTTGATCGCTCAGGCCGGCGACGTAGCGTTGCATGCCCCAATGCTGCCGTGATGTCCGGTACGCCTTGATCGACTTCAACAGGTATCGGGGATCCTGGCCGGCCAGGCTCGGCGTCGCGGCGTCGCGGCTGACCCCATTGGGGCCGTGGCAGCCGCCGCACATGGCGGCCTGGGGCTCGCCTGCCTGCGGATCCCCGAAAGGCGGCGCCGGCCGCTGCGCGGGCGTCCGGGACGCGAAATACAGCGTCAGGCTTTCCAATTCGCGCTTGCCCGCATCGCGCAGTATCGATTCCATTGGCCCTTTCTTGCGGCCTCCCTCGTGATACTCCTGGATAGCCGTGACCAGATAGTGGGGCTGCTGCCCGGCCAGGCTGGGTATGCCCGGAGTGCGGCTGTTGCCCTCCTCGCCGTGACACCTCACGCAGGCCGCCGCCAGCGCCCTGCCTTTTTCAAGGAGAGACGCTTGTGGGACGTCCTTTCCTGAAGCCGCGGCGACCGGGGGCTGACTGGCGTAGTACGCGACCACGTTGCGCAATTCCGATTCGGTCAGGCGCCCCGCCAGTTCCCTGAGGGCGGCATGAGTTCGCCTCGCTTGAATGTACTCGGTAAGCGCCAGCAGCAGGTAACGCTCGCGCTGTGCTGCCAGGTGCGGAATACCCGGGGCGACGCCCCTGCCATCCAGCCCGTGGCACGCCTTGCAGTCTCGCTCCGCGACGGCCCTGCCCGCCTTCGCGTCCCCCGAAGGTTTCACGGTCGTGGTCTTGGCGGCGGGCTTCTCCTGTTCGGTGCAACCCGCAAGCAGCGCCGACAGCACAATGCCCAGAATAAGTCTTTTCATGGGGAACCCGATGAGTAATGGATCGGACCGAGGTCGGTGACGTCCAGTCGATTCAGCCAACGGAGACATCGCCGCTCGATCTCTCGGTGACCGCGGGGGGCGTGCGCGAGAACCACAACTGATACATCGACACCACCCACATGAAGGCGAAACACAGGCCCATCACCGCGCCGGCGGCCATCACGACCCAGGCGAACGGATGATAGAGCTTGGTGAAATACCAGGAGCTGACATCCACCGCGATGGAAACAAACGGCAGCGCGACGACGACGCACTTGAACCACACCGGGCGCACGTACGCGTGGCTGAAGATCGTGCCCACGATGAAGAAGATGAAGGTGAGCCCGAACAGGTGAATGTGCGACACTCGAACGAGCGTGAAAATACCGGTGCCGGTGTCCTGCTCGGTGACTTTCTTGAGGTTGTCGTATCCGTTCAAGTTCGGCAGGTGCGGGTTGCTGCCGTCGTGGCAAGTCAGGCAGCGCTGGTCTATAGCCGGTTTGATGTCCTTCTCGTAGCGGGCGCGGTCGGTTCCCTCCTGCACCCAGGAGATGAAGGTGTTGATCTCATCGGGCGGCAGCATGGTGGACATCGGTCCGCGCAGGGCCGATTCGAGGCGCGAATGCTTCCCGCTGCCGCTGTAGGCGATGACCAGATCCTCGTACGACAAGGCCATCGGATTCCCGTCCCGTCCGGAGTAGACGTGAAACAGGTAGATCAGGGCGAACAGGTAGCCGAAGCCCAGTATGATGAGCGCCGCCGTATACAGCACGCGAAGGCTCCAGGGCAGCTCCGAATAATGATAATAGAGCCGGTGCAGGGGCGTCTCATTCATCGGCGGGTCCTATGGTTTCGCGGGGCTGAACACTCGAGTGCGCTTGGCGCCGCCTCCCGGATGTTCCGGCTCCGGAGACGGCGCCGCTGTCGCGCGCTCCGCAATAGGCGCGAGCGGTGATCACTTCTTCTTGAGCGAAGCGTAGTAGGCGGCCAGATTTGCCACGTCCTGGTCGTTCAGCTGGCCTGCGAATGTCTTCATGACCGGATTGGGGCGCTTGCCCGACTTGTAGTCCTTCATGGCCTGAATGAATTTGTCCTCCGCATTGCCGGCCAGCGCGGGATTCGGTTTAACCCCCTCACCGTTCGCCCCGTGGCAGCCCGCGCAAGTGGCGGCCTTGGCCTTCCCGGCGGCGGCATCTCCACCGGCCTGTGCGGTGCCGGCCACTCCGAGCGCTGCGATAATTCCTGCGACCATAAGCGTGCATTTCATCGTCTACCTCCATGGTTGAGATCGAATGACCTGCTGGATATTCAGCCCATCTACTTGCTCGGCAGCGTCACGTACACGACGGCGCGGGCCTTCTGGCGCGCGTAATGAGCCGCGAGATTCTCGACATCCGCCTCGGACAGCACGTCGGACATGGCGGCCATCTGCGGGCTTTTGCGCGCGCCCTTCCGATAGGCATGCAACACGTTCACCAGATACTCCACGCGCTGTGCCGCCAGCGCCGGGGAGCGCGGGTCGGTGCTGTTGCCGTTGACGCCGTGACAGCGGTCGCACCGCGCCGCCCATTCGGCGGTCGTGAGCGGTTTGCGCACCTTCGGTGGCTGCGGCTGCTGAGTCGCGTAATAGGCCGCCAGGTCCTTGATGACACGGTCGTCGAGTGCCGCCGCCGGACCTTTCATCGTTTCGTCCTTGCGTGAGCCGTCGTTGTAGGCCCGCAGCGCGGCCGCGAAGTACTGCGCCTCCTGGCCCGCGAGGCTCGGGGTGGCGGGACTTCCGCTGACGCCAAGGTCACCGTGGCAGGCGCCGCAGGCCGCTGCAGCGGCCTTGCCCGCCGCCGCGTTGCCGCTTGCCGGGGTCTGCGCGCGCCCGGGCTTCTGCAGCGCATAGTAGAGCGCGATGTTACTGAGATCCGCTTCGCCGAGCGCCGCCAGCAGGGATTTCATCATGTCGTGCTTGCGCTGGCCGCTCTTGTAGGCGTTCATGGCTGCGGCCAGGTATTTCGGGTCCAGCCCGACGAGACTGGGCATGCCGGGGGTCTTGCTGATGCCGCCTTCGCCGTGACATCCCGCGCATCCGGCCGCCGCGGCCCTGCCGGCCGCGACCGGATCGGACTTGGCGGTGCTCTTTGCGGCGCCCGTCACGCTGGGCTGCGCAGGCTCGAGGCTGGCATAGTAGGCGGCTACTTTGATCAGCGCATCGTCGCTCAGGAATCGCACGGCGCCTTCCATGGTCTTGTCGCCGCGCGCGCCCGACTGGTAAGCGCGCAACTCGAGGTGGAGATAGGCCGCGCGCTGGCCGGCGAGGTGGGGCACGCCCTTCGTGGTGCTGATGCCGTTCGCGCCGTGACAGCGGGCGCAGGACGTTTCCGCGACCCGCTTGCCCTCTGCGACGTCTGCGGCGCCGGCGTACGCCGCGCGGAAGTCGTCACCGCTGCCGGGCTTGACCGTGGCGGGCTGAGCTGCCGCGTCTGGCGAATAGACCGCGCTCGTCGCGCATGCGACGAGCGCGCACACCATCAGGCCAAGAGTCCGCGCCCTTCGATTCACCGACATCCCCTCGCCAAAACCATTACCGATTGGCGTTTTCAGACAGGGGCAAGGATATCGCATTTTCTCCCCAGGGCGGGAACATCTGGATCATTACCCACAACAAAATGAAGGGCGCGACGATTACCGAGGCTGCGGCGAGGAGGCCCTCCCTGCCGAGGATCTCAGGGTGATAGGTCAGCAGACCTTTACCCGTCTTCGCGATCTCTTGTCCGCCGATGACGACGTTCCAGCGCATCATCAGCACCGCAAGCAGCACCAAAATGGCGCTGATTGCGACTCCCGCGACCAGCGCGCGTCCGCCGGTGCCGCGCCAGATCATGTACGAAAGCAGGACGAGGGGTATGAAGGAACCCACGCCGAATTGCAGGACAAAGAACGGGACGGTGAGCGGGCCTTTGACGTATTCCATGATCATCTCGATCCCCTCCCGGCCCCGGTAGACGAGACTGGCAAATTCCACCCCCTCCAGCACCAGAGTAAACATCATGAAGCCCCACAGCGTGTAAGCCATGCCTTTCAGGCACGCCGGGTCGATCGGGATTTTGCGCAGCCTGCAGGACAGGACATAGAGCACGATCAACAGCGACGTGCCGGAAATAATGGCGGAAAACAGGAACACGGCCGGCATGAGATCGGAGGACCACCACTCGCGGGACTTGAGCGAACCGAACACAAACCCCACGTAGCCATGCAAGCCGTGAGCGGCGGGAATGCCGATCACGGCCAGGGCAAATATCCATTTCCGGTCATAGCGCATCGCTTTCTCGGACAGATCGTACGACCCGAGCGACAGCAGTTGATAAAACCGGCGCAGCAGTCCTTTCCCTCCTTGAGCCTGCTGCACGATGTGGGGCCGGAACACGAACCAGGTTTCCAGGATCAGCAGACACGCGTAGAAGCCGGCCGCATACCCGAACACGGCGAAGGCGGAGGTCAAATGCGGCGTGATCGTGGCGTTGAATGCGCGCTCCGGATGGCCGAGGTGCAACAGCAGCGGCACGGGCACGATGAGCATGCAACACAGCGAGGTGAGCAGGGCAAAATGCGCCACCGGCTTGAAACGCTGCATCCCGAACACCTGATACAGGCTCGACACGGTAAAGGCGCCGGCCACCAGCCCGGTGAGATAGGGATAGACGACGACGAGTACCGTCCACGGAATGACCGTCTCGTTGGGATAGACGTAGCCGGTGAACGGGGCAACCTGAAATAGAGGTTCCACTAGCTCACCTCCTTGTCGATGCCGACGTAGTACACATTCGGAGCATTGCCGGTCTCAGGCCGGAGAACTTGCACGCGGTTATTCCGGATGAACAGGCTGATCGGACTCTGCTCGTCCTTGAGATCGCCGAAGATGCGTGCGCCGACCGGACAAACCTCGACGCAGGCGGGCTGCAGCCCCTTCGTGATGCGGTGGTAGCACCAGGTGCATTTGTCCGAAACGCCCTTACGCTCGTTGAAGTAGCGCGCCGCGTACGGACAGGCCTGGACGCAGTACTGGCAGCCGATGCAGTACTTGTGGTCGATGAGCACCACGCCGTCCTCGGTTCTGTAGGTCGCGCCGGTAGGACACACTTGCACGCAGGCCGGATGCGTGCAATGGTTGCAGATCTTGGGCACGAAGAAGGCCTTCTTCACTTTCGCATCCTTGTAGCGGTTGGCGAAGCGATATTCCTTTTCCGAGCCGGAAGCCTCGATGTTCACCGGGTCGTGGTGGCTGTCGATGCGCGGCCGGTCTTCACCTTCCAGGTAGACGTAGCGCTCCACCCAGGTGCGGAAGTGATGCGCGTCACCGGCGACGTCGTTTTCGCGCTTGCACGCCTCGACGCAACGCAGGCAGCCGATGCATTTCGTGGCATCGACGCCATAGGCCCAGCGGTGCCGGGTCCAGTCGTAATCCGGAGTCGGAAACGAGCCGCTCGCGGCGGGCGACTCGCTCTTTGCGGCCGCGTCTTGCATAACGCCCAGGGACCCGGCGCTGACGACTGCGGCCCCCGCACAGCTTGCCGCGCCGCCGAGCTTCCTGAGAAATTCCCGCCGCGCGATCAACGAAGAAATGGCTTCCGGATTCATGGTGCTTTCCTTCCTGGCGTTACGGGCTGACAGCTTTGCCCCGCGAAGTAGGCGGCGAGGTTCGCGATGTCTGCATCGCTCAGGCCGCGAGTCACACTCCCCATCATCGGGTCCTTGCGCAGGCCGGCCCTGAAGGCCTTGAGCACGTTCACCAGGTAACCCGCCTTCTGCCCGGCGAGCGACGGCCAGGCAGGATTGGCTGCGATGCCCGTTTCGCCATGGCAGGCCGCGCAATTCTTGGCCACGGCCTTACCGGCCGCTGCGTCACCGGCACCCGTGTCGCGAGCCGGGGCTGCGCAATTCAGCCTGGAGTAATAGGCGGCGAGATTCTGGATATCCGCGTCGCTCAGCGCTTGCGCGAGCGGCGTCATCGCCACGTCTTTCTGAGCCCCGGACTTGTACGCCGCGAGGATCCTCGCCAGATACGCGGCGTGCTGCCCGGCCAGATTGGGCCAGGTATCGTTCGGACTGATCCCTTTGACGCCGTGACAGCCGGCGCAATCGACCGCGCGCTTCTGTCCTGCGGCGGCATCGCCGGCCACCCTTGCCGCCGCGGTTACGATCTTGGGCGAGTGGGGGTTGTGACAGACGATGCATTGCTGCCCGGCCGAGTGTTGAGCGACCTCGATTTGCGGCTGCGTGCGCGGCCGCCCCGGCATGGCCTCGTGGCACAGGGTGCACAGCTTTACCGTATCAGAGGGGATAGGCAGCTTGCCGTTTTGAGGATGCCCCTGGGCTGCACCATGACATACCTCGCAGATAACGGTCTTGTGGCTATTGGCCGACCACTGCGCGTGGCGCTCGGCGTGGCAGCTCTGGCAGTAGCGCGGCGTCTGGAAGACCGGTTCCTGGGCGGCAATTTCGGGGACCGAATTGGCGCGGTAGTGCCCGTACCGATAAAACGAGTCGGCTGTGAAATACCACTTCGCAATCAATGCCAGCCCAAGCAATACGACGACCAGAACAATTAGTCGGACGATGTGCTTGGGCATGCTGACCACTCACTACCGGTAAATTTCCATTCAAATGGAAAATGGAGGACACCTTTGGCTTATAGCCGCACCTTTCCCGACACTTTCTGATCTAGGTCAAACAGCACGCATAATTGTTGGAGCCGGCTGCAAAATGAGTCTTCTGTCATCCTGAGCGAAAGGTTGCCGGAACGTATCCTGGCGCTTCCCCCTGGAGTTTGGCGCAGACCAGAAGCCGGCGGCGATGATCCGGGGATAAGCTACAATCGCCACAATCGCCCGCAGCTCGCTGAACTCACCCACGAGTTGCCGTCCGCGTTCCCATGGCAAAACAAGGTCGCCTCGCCGAAAACGTCATGCACTTCGCGCGCGTGCTGCGCGCCGCGGGTCTGCCGATCGGACCGGATCGCGTGCTCGATGCGGTGCGCGCGGTGGAAGTCGCCGGCGTCGAGCGGCGCGACGACTTCTACTGGACGCTCGCGAGCGTGTTTCTCGCCCGGCGCGAGCAGTTCGAGATCTACGACCAGGCCTTCCACATCTTCTGGCGCGACCCGCAGCTCCTCGAGCGCGTCATGGCGATGTTCCTGCCGCAGGTCTACGGCCGGCAGGCGCGCGACGAGCCGCGCCCGGCCTCGAGCCGCGTCGCCGACGCGCTTTATCCGAAGCCGAAGAAACCCGGGGAGGATCCCGCCGAGCCGCCGCAGGAAACGGAGATCGACGCGACCTTGAGCTTTTCATCGCGGGAGGTGCTGCAGCACGCCGACTTCGAGACGATGACGAGCGAGGAGATAGCGCAGGCGAAAAAAATGCTCGCCAATCTGCGCCTGCCGATCCCGCAGATTCGCACCCGGCGCTTCGAGTCCGACTCCCGCGGCGCGCGGGTCGACCTGCGGGCGAGCTTGCGGGCGAGCTTGAGGCACGGCGCGAAGATCATCCCGCTCAGGCGGCGCTCGCCCCAGCGGCGCCACCCTCCGCTGGTGGTCTTGTGCGACGTGTCGGGCTCGATGAACCGCTACTCGAGGATGTTTCTCCACTTCCTGCACGCGATCACCAACGACCGCGACCGCGTGACGAGCTTCGTCTTCGGCACGCGGCTCACCAACATCAGCCGGTACCTGCGCCATCGCGACGTGGACGTCGCGATGGGCGGGGTCTCGGATACGATCGCCGACTGGTCGGGCGGCACGCGCATCGGCAATTGCCTGCGGGAATTCAACCTGCGCTGGTCGCGCAGAGTGCTCGGACAGAACGCGGTCGTGCTGATGATCTCCGACGGCCTGGACGGCGACGTCGGCGAAGGACTGGCGAAGGAAATGGAGCGCCTGCACAAATCGTGCAGGAAGCTCCTCTGGCTGAATCCGCTCCTGCGTTACCCGGGATTCGAGGCGCGGCCGGCGGGCGTGCGCGCGATGCTGCCGCACGTGGACGAGTTCCTGCCCGTGCACAACGTCGCGAGCCTGATCGATCTCGCGCGCGCGCTGGAAGGCTCGCACGAATTCCGCCGCGCGGCCTGAGCGAGTGCCGCAGGGTCTGGCCAGGACAATTCCACGACGATCAGGGTCCGAATACGCCCGGTACGACCCGCAAGGGAACGTCTACGCCTTCAGCGTCGGCAGAAGTTTGAGCGCGTTGTCGCGCTCGATCGCGCGTAGATCCTTCGCCTCGAATCGGTACGCTGAAAGTCCGCCGTTTTCCTCGGCCCCGTCGCGGAACGGAAAGTCCGTGCCGTAGAGAACCTGCGACGGCGTCACGATCTTCATCAGCGCCGCAAGCGCCCCCGAATGATTGCCCTGGGCGGTGTCGTAGTGGAATTTCTGCAGCTCGTACATCACTCCCCTGGGCATCCGTTCTTTCGCACGCTCCTTCATTTCGTTCTCCTGGCGCGTGAACCGGCTCAGCAGAAACGGCATCGTGCCGCCGCTGTGCGAGAAGATCCAGCGGATGTCCGGATAGCGGGCCGCGGTGCCGCTGAACACGAGACTCGCGATGGTGCGCGTGGTGTCGGTGGCGTATTCCACCACGCCCGGCGGAAGATCCTTCACCGTGTTGCGGCAGCAGTCGGGCGTGAGCGGATGGGTGTACACGACGGCCTTGCGGCGATTGAGCTCTTCCCAGACAGGCGCAAAGGCCTCGTCGCCGAGGTACTTGTCCTGGTAGCTCGTCATCAGGCAGATGCCTTCGGCCTTGAGCGTGCCGAAGGCGTATTCGATCTCCTTCAGGCTCGCGTCGGTGTCGACGAGCGGCAGCGAAGCGAAGCTGCCGAAGCGGCGCGGATGGTCGCGCACCAGCTGCGCAGCGTAATCGTTGCTCTTGCGCGCAATGCCGCGCCGCTTCTCCGGGTCCGGCACCGAAGCGCTCGGCTGGATGAGCGACAACATCGAGACGGCGATGCCGCTCTTGTCCATTTCTTCGATCGACATGGCGGGGCTCCATTTGAGCCCTCCGCCGCCCCCTCGGCGCTGCCCGGCTACCTCATCGAGGTAGCCGGGGTACAAGAGGTGATGGTGAACGTCGATGCGGTAGGCCTTCGCGGCCGCTTGCGCCATCAGCTCGCCCGGGAGCATCGCGGAGGCGCCGAGCGCGGCAAGCTTGCCGAGGAACCCGCGCCGTGGCGGGCAGCACGCGCAGGCCAGGCCGTGACCGCCGCCGGGAACGCTGTTGTTTTCAGAAGCGGACATCGTGCACCTCCTCCTGTGAGATCTTCGCGGAAAGTATCCTATCATGACGACCAGGGCGATCTGGCGGCGGAGGACGCATGAACTCATGGCGGTGCGCGTGGCTCGCAGGCTTGCTCGTTGCCGCATCCGCGTGGGCGCAGGACCCCGCGCCCGGATATCCGGGCCGAGCGATCCGCGTCATCGTTCCCTTTCCCGCCGGTGGGGCAGCCGACGCGCTGCCGCGCATCGTCGGCGAGAGGCTCGCGGCGCGCTGGGGGCAGCCCGTCGTCGTGGAAAACCGGGTCGGGGCATCCGGGGGTATCGGCGCGGAGGCCGTGGCGCGTGCCGAGCCCGACGGCTATACGCTGCTCGCGACGCCCCCTGCCCCGCTGGTGATCAATCCCAGCCTGTACGCAAAGCTCCCCTACGACCCGACCCAGTTCGTGCCGGTGACGGTGATGGCGGCGATCCCGAGCGTGCTGCTCGTCAACGCGGCAAGAGTCCCGGCGAACACGCTCCAGGAGTTCGTCGCGCTCGTGCGCGCGAACCCGGACAAGTTCAACTATGCCTCCCAAGGGACAACCACGGTTTCGTTCCTGACGACCGAGATGTTCAAGACCGCGGCGGGAAGCCTGAGAATCACGCATGTACCCTACAAAGGGACGGCGCCGGGGCTCGCCGCGCTGCTCGCGGGCGAAGTGGAAATGATGTTCGACAATCTCGGGGTGACGGTGCAGCACGTTCGCGCGGGGAGGCTCAAAGCGCTCGCCGTCGGCAGCGAGCGGCGCGTGCCTTCGCTTCCGGAGGTGCCGGCGATGGCGGAGTTCTATCCGGGATTCGTCTCGATCGCGTGGTTCAGCGTTTCGGCCCCGCCGAAGACGCCCGCGGCGATCGCCGACAAGCTTTCCGCCGCAATTGCGGAAATACTGAGGCAGCCCGAGGTCACCAAGCGCCTCGATGCACTATCGGCCGAGCCGATCGGGAGCACGCCTGCGGGGATGGCGGCGATCATGAAGGAAGACACCGAGCGCTGGCGCGGCGTGATCCGCGCGGCGGGGGTGAAACCAGAGTGACCCTCGAGCCGAAGGGACAAATCGTGTAATCCGGTTTCTCCGAGCAGATCCTTCGCTTCGCTCAGGATGACAAGCAAGAGGCACCCGAAGCCATTTTTCAACAACCTGCTGGTCACGCCGTTAGACGACGCCCGCTGCTCCTGTTTCCGGACGCGGCTCGAGCGCGACGCGAACCGCCTCGTCGACATCCTCGAGGAAAACGAATTCGATCTTTTCCTTCGCTTCCGCCGGCACCTCCTCGAGGTCCTTGCGGTTGCGCGCGGGCAGCATCACGCGAGCGATACCGGCGCGCATGGCGCCGAGCACCTTTTCCTTGATGCCACCCACGGGCAGCACGAGGCCGCGCAGGCTGATTTCCCCCGTCATGGCGGTGTCGGCGCGAACGGCGCGCTCGGCGAAGAGCGACGCGAGCGCGAGAAACATCGCGACGCCGGCGCTGGGACCGTCTTTGGGGATCGCGCCCGCCGGCACGTGGACGTGCACGTCCATTTTCTTGAACGCGGCCGGATCGATGCCAAGCGCCGCGGCGCGAGATTTCACCAGCGTGAGCGCAGCCTGGGCGGATTCCTTCATCACGTCACCGAGCTGGCCGGTGAGAATCAATTTGCCGGCGCCCGGAGTGCGGCTTGCCTCGATGAAAAGAATATCTCCGCCGACCGGCGTCCAGGCGAGGCCCGTGGCAACACCCGGCATGCCGGCGCGCAGCGCCACCTCGTTCTCGAATTTCGGCGGCCCGAGAATCTCCGCGAGGTCGACCTCTTCGGTTCTCACCTTCGGCACCCCGCCTTCGGCGATGCGCACTGCCGCGCGCCGGCACACCGCGCCGATCTGGCGCTCGAGCGAGCGCACGCCTGCTTCCCGCGTGTAATCGCGGATGATCGCGGTGAGCGCCGCGTCGGCCATCTCGAACTGCCCGGGCTTGAGTCCGTTTTCCTTGAGCTGGCGCGCGACGAGGTAGCGGCGCGCAATCTCGAGCTTTTCCTCCTGCGTGTAGCCCGGCAGCGGGATGAGCTCCATGCGGTCGCGCAACGGCCCGGGAATCGTGTCGAGCACGTTCGCCGTGGTGATGAAGAGCACCCGCGAAAGGTCGTAGGGGACCGCCAGGTAGTTGTCGCGGAACGTGTTGTTCTGCGCCGGATCGAGCACTTCGAGCAGCGCCGAGGACGGATCGCCGTGAAAGCCCGCGCCGAGCTTGTCTATCTCGTCGAGCATCATCACGCAGCCGCGCGTCCCGGCTTTTTTGAGCGCCTGGATGATGCTGCCGGGCAGCGCGCCGATGTAGGTGCGCCGGTGCCCGCGTATCTCGGCCTCGTCGTGCACGCCGCCGAGCGACAAGCGCACGAACTTGCGCCCGAGCGCCCTGGCGACGCTCTGGCCGAGCGAGGTCTTGCCGACCCCGGGCGGGCCGACGAAGCACAGGATCGGCCCGTGGCCTTCCGGGTTGAGCTTGCGCACCGCGAGGAATTCGACGATGCGCTTTTTCACCTGATCGAGGCCGAAGTGGTCCGCGTCGAGAATGCGCCGTGCCTCCGCCATGTCGATCGCGTCGGGCGCGGGGCTCTTCCAGGGCAGCTCGATCAGCCAGTCGAGATAGGTGCGCACCATCGAGTGCTCGCCCGAGGCCTCGGACATGCGCTCCAGGCGCTTCAGTTCCTTCATCGCCTGCTTCTCGACTTCCTCGGGCATGCCGGCTTCGGCGATCGTTTTCCTCAGCTCCTCGATCTCCGCCGCCTGGCCTTCCTCGCCTTCGCCCAATTCCTTCTGGATCGATTTCATCTGCTCGCGCAGGAAGTACTTGCGCTGGGTCTCGTCCAGGCTCGTCTTGGTGCGCTCGTCGATTTCGCGCGAGAGCTTGAGCACCTGCAGCCGGTGCGCGAGCAGATCGAGCACCCGGTCCAGGCGCTCTTGCAGGTCGACCGTTTCGAGCAGCGCCTGCTTCTCCCCGACCTCGATGTCCATGACGCCCGCGACGAGGTCGGCGAGTCCCCCAGGCGAGGACATGCCCTGGATGCCGGCAACCAGCTCCTGCGGCGCCTGCGGCAGGAGCCCGAGGACCTGGAGCGCGCGCTCCTTCAACTGCACGAATCGCGCTTCGATCTCGTTGCCGTCGGCCTCGGACTCCTCGATGCGCCCGACGCGCGCGACCATGAACGGATAGCCCTCGAGATACTCGACCACGCGGAAACGCTGCATCCCTTGGCAGATGACGTGATGCGTGCCGTCGGGCGTGGTGACGTAGCGCACGATGTTGGCGACCGTGCCGACGGGATGAAGCTGGTCCGGCCCGGGTTCCTCGGTCTCCGCGCTCCGTTGCAGCAGGACGCCGATCGGCTGCTTTGCCTTCGCGGCTGCTTGAGCGGCGGCGATCGAGGCTTCGCGCCCGAGCGCGACCGGCAGGATCATGCCGGGGAAAAGCACCATCCTGCGCACCGGCAGAATGATGAGCGTATCGCTGGGAAGCGCATACGTCCCTTCGGGCGATGGCCGCGGCGCGGCGGCGTTCGCTTTTTCGCCCGCCGGCTTCTGATTGCTGTCGAGTTCCAGGTCCATGCCGTTTACCCCAGCCTGCGCAAACCGAGCGTCAAGCAGCCGTTCTCCAGGCGCCGGTCGACGAGCTGGTACTGGCCGGCGGGCAGCGCGATGCGGCGCTCGAAGCGGCCATAGGGAATTTCCAGCCGGTAAATGATGGCGCGCTGATACGCCACGGGAAACGCGCGCTCGCCGCGGACGATGACGGTCCCGGATTCAAGGGAGACCTCGAGTTCATCCGCCGCAACGCCGGGAAGCGCGACGCAGAGCGTGAGCCCGTCGCCCGTTTCATAGAGGTCGACGGGTGGTTCCCAGCCCGGCGCATCAGCCGCACTGAGCTGAAAAACCCGGCGCTGCAGCTTCTCCGCTCCCCGGAGCAGCTCCAGCGCTTCGGCCCATACCCACAACCTTGGATCGCGATAGGTCATGCAAAATCCCCTGGACACAGCTTGCCGGGAGGCCACCCGGCAGCTTGACCCTCGTCAAATGGGGCTCGGCAGGACAAGATCAATCCCCTGTCTACTCGCCGCTGTGCATGATGCGCGAGCGACCTGGAAGTCGGAAGCCTCGCGCACGGCGGCGGCGTCGATCCGCCCGACCAGCGTGCTTGCTCCGCTACTTATAGAAGACATGCCCGCCGATCCGGGCAAGCGGCTGCTTGCCTCTCGCCCAGTCGGGTTTGATGTACGTTGCATGAAAGAACATGGCGCCCTCCAGCACCGGCGCCTCCCGCCCATAGTAAACCCCTTCGGCCACTTCCCAGGCGCGCAGCCAATGCTCCCCCGCGGGGATCGGCAACGAATCGAACTCCGTCCATGAAAAGGCGCCGACATAACGCTTGCGGAGCGGATCCCAGTTTTTCTGATAGACGACGCCGCAGACCGTATCGGAGTAGCGGCCCGAGGCCTTGCGGTTCATCGTGACTTCCGCCACCGCGTATTGACCGGCTGTGGGTTCGCCGCGCGCTTCGTAATAAACGTTCCGCGCAAGGCAGGCGAGATTGCGCCTGTCGTCCCGATGCGCGTAGACCGCCCGCAGCGCGAAGGCAAAGATCGCCGCGATCAGGCCGAGAACCAAGGCGAACACCCAGGGCTCCTTGTCCGCCGCGTGCCAGGACGCGCGCACGTCGTACCACATGCGCGACACCGCCCAGCTGAAGCGGGAAGGGAGCTGCGCGTAGAAGTCTCTTGAGACCATATTCGTCCAGGGCGACAAGCGGGACCGAGTGCGCCTTGACCGAGGGCGCCTTTTCCGGGATACGGGGCCCGCCACGCGATCAAATGGTCGTCAGTGTGCACCGCCTTGTCAAGGTCGCAAGCCCGCGAACCCTCCGGGAATGCACCGTTTTTCGCGCCTCCCTGTGAAGTAGTTAATAAGCAAAAGCATGACTTTGGCATAGTCTTTGGCGTTCGGTCCGCGGGTGTGCGAAAAAAAAGGGAAGGGCATGAGGATGAACACGACGCTGGTAATCAATTCGAAGGGCGGGTCCGGAAAGACCACCCTCACGACCAACCTCGCCAGCTACTTCGCGACCCAGGACATCCCGACTACCGTCATGGACTACGACCCGCAGGGGTCGAGCCTGCATTGGCTGCGGGTCCGCACCCGGCCCGAGGCGAGAATTTACGGAGCCAATGCCGCGCCCCAGAAAGGCGGCCGCATACGCAGCGTCGAGATGCACGTGCCGGCGGACACGCAGCAGCTCATCATCGATGCACCGGCCGGCGCCTCGGGTCTGCTCCTGCAGGAAATGCTGAGCAGGGCCGACTGCATCATCATCCCGGTTGCGCCGTCGGCGATCGACATCCACGCTACGGCAAATTTCGTCAGGGACCTCCTCCTCGTGGGCAGGATCCGCACGCGCAACATCCGGCTGGCGGTGGTGGCGAACCGGGTCCGCAGCTCGATGCCGGTGTACCAGCCGCTCGAGCGGTTTCTCAATTCGCTCGGTTTGCCGTTCCTGACCCGGATCAGCGATTCGGACGCGTACGTCAAAGCCGCTGAGGGAGGAATCGGGATTTTCGAAATGGCCCCCTCGCCGGCGGAGTGCGCGGAATTCATGCCGATCATCGAATGGGTGGGCAGGCAGCGGGATTCCGGGGCGTCCGTTGACGGAAAAGTCGTCGATCTCGCACAAAGGCGCTGGATGGAAAGGAACCGGACCTTCTCGTCGATCGGCTCCAGGCCCTGAGCCAACGACGAACCTCAACTGTCAGTCCGCAGAGTTCAAGCGCCTGCCCGCTTTCCACTCGTTTCCCACCGCAGGGAGAACGTAGAACTTTCCCTGCGTTTTCTATGCGTTTTGCGGATTCAATGCGCGAAGCACCAGCGGAAAGATGCTCCGCTGCGACCTCGCGCAGCGGTCCACCGTCACATGCAACTTCCAGCCCCTAAGTCCTCAGCTCCAGTCGGTTTTGTGTGCCAAAAAGGAACCCAATTGTGCTTGCCAGCTTCCATCCTGGGGCCACACTATACCAACGATATCAACAATGAAAACCATATAAACCATGAAGTTATTCACCGGTTTGAAAAAAATCAGGGAGTTTGAAAGGCAGCACCTACCCTTCCTCAAGTCCATCGTCGATTTGGATATCGTCATCGAGATCGGATATGCCGAAGAGCTGGAGGAACCGCTCACGCTGAAACAACTCTTTCTGCTGAATATCCGTTCGCGCACGACGGTACGCCGCAAATTGAGGAGGCTTATCGAGCAAGGAATCGTAGTGCGGCGCAAACATGTGAACGATCATCGCGCCAGCCTTCTGACCATTTCTGCTTCCACTGTCAAACTGCTAGGGAGGTATTGCGGCACAGTTACGTCTATTTCGGCGTGTCATTTCAAATAGGCTGCAGAAAGTCTGTCCGCATGACCTAAGGGGACATCCGCTATGTCTTCACCGCAGACCCCAAAGCAAAACCATCTTCTCGCTGCCCTGCCCGCGGAGGATTACGCGCGCCTGCTGCCCGATCTGGAACTCATCCCGATGCCGCTCGGATGGGTGGTATACGAATCCGGCGGTCACATGAGCTACCTGTATTTCCCGACCACCAGCATCGTCTCGCTGCTCTACGTCATGGAAAGCGGCGAATCGGCAGAAATAGCGGTCACCGGCAACGAGGGCCTGGTCGGTATCTCCCTGTTCATGGGTGGCGAAAGCACGCCCAGCCGGGCGGTGGTGCAAAGCGCAGGCGACGGTTACCGGCTCAGGGAGATTGCCCTGAAAAGGGAATTCGACTCGGGCGGTCACCTGCAGCATTTGGCGCTGCGTTACACGCAGGCGCTGTTCACGCAAATGTCGCAGACCGCGGTGTGCAACCGGCACCATACGGTGGACCAGCAACTATGCCGCTGGCTGCTGCTGAGCCTGGATCGCCTGCAAAGCAACGAGCTGATCATGACGCAGGAATTGATTGCGAACATGCTGGGCGTACGGCGGGAGGGCGTGACCGAGGCTGCCGGCAGGTTGCAGAGGGACGGGGTGATTCGTTACAGCCGCGGCCACATCAACGTACTGAGTCGCCCAAAGCTGGAAGCACGCGTATGCGAATGCTACGCGGTCGTAAAAGACGAATACGACCGCTTGCTGCCGTACAAACTTCCCCGCTGAGTTCAAATCGGAATCGCGAGTAGCGTATCGATCGCCCGGCTGTCCAGCACGACGATCCTCTCCTCGAACATCGCCTCCCCGCCCTCGCCGTTCAGCCGGATTCGATCGAGATACCGCCCGCTCGCAAAAAGCATCGACTCCCCCGTGTGCATGATGCGCACGATATGGAAGTTCGAGTTCGCGCGCGCTGTGTCCGCATTCACCCGCTCGACGAGCGTGGAAGACACGGCATGCCGGTACCGCTGCGCCTCGTAGATGTTGGCATGCCGCAGCGCCGAGACGCGGTCGGCGAGCATCGCGCGCGAGTCGGCGTAGATGATGGACAGCGGCAGGCCACGCTCATAGTTCTCCGCGGTGGTGATGCGGTAGCGGCCCTTCTCCACGAAGAAGCCCGGCCACTCTTCCAGCCGGTCGTCGTCGATGGCGTGGACGTAGCGGGAGAGGAGGTTCTCGATGGTGAGTTGGAGCTGGATGTCCATCTAAGGATGCAAAAGCAGATTCTTCGCTTCGCTCAGAATGACAACCCAATCCAGCTTAGAGCCCCATGTGTTTGCGGTACTGCTGCCACAGGCCGCGCACGGAGGTCTCGGTGACGCGCGACTCGTTCGACTCGACCGTACGCCCGCCCATCTCGACCACCGACGCCCGCGCCGAAGCGCCCGCCACGCCGCGCTGGACGAACCCCGTCGCGGCGCCGTCCTCAAGCGAGATGTAGCCCGCAGGACCGACGAGGTTCGACTGCTTCATGCGCAGCTCGGCCATCTTCTCGTCGTCGCTCGCGTAGCCGAACGCGGTCCACACCAGTTCGGTGCCGGCCACGCCCTTTGGCAGCACCTGCCGCACCGCAAGGCAGTTCATGATCTGCTGCAGCACGAAGCCCGGGAACACGGTCAGGATCTGCAGAGTGACGCCGTCGCCGAATTCGTCCACCGATTCGAGCATCTGTGGCGCCTGCAGCGCGTAGCCGCCGCTCGCCGAGCGCATGCCGGCGCGCTCGTACTCGTCGCCGGACTGGTCTGACTTCATCATGGTGAAGCTGACGTGGCTGCCGCCGTCCCCGCCGACGATCACGCCGCCCTTCTGCTCGAGGCGATTGAGGCGAAAGGTGGAGAAGAAAAGGTGCAGCAGGCTCGCGTGGTAGGTGTCCTTGACGTTTTCGAAATACAGCTTCCAGTTGCTCGGCAGGATCTGGCTATAGCCGCCCAGTACCCGCACCGGCGCCTTCATCACGCGGCGAATCTTCGCGGCGACTTCGGGACCGACGTACTGCTCGACGGTCGGCGTCGAGTCAGCGAGAGTGCCGAACATCAGGCCGCAAAAAGCCTCGACGCGCAGTTTTCGCGGCGCCTGGCTCTCGGGCTGCGCGTCCTCGGACATGCCGCCCTGCCCCCTCACCCCGCGCCGGAAGGCGACGCCGGTGAGATTGCCCTGCAGGTCGTAGGTCCAGTTGTGATAGACGCAGGCGATCTCTTTGGTATTGCCGCGGCTCTTGAGGCACAGGAGCGCGCCGCGGTGCGCGCAGCGGTTCTCGAAGCAGCGCAGCTCACCGCCCGGATCGCGCGTCACCACGACGGGCATCTCGCCGACGAAGCTGGTCTTGAAGTCGCCCGGTTCAGGAAGCTCGGCTTCCAGGCCGAGAAAATTCCAGACCGCGCCGCGGTAGATGCGCTCCTGCTCGCGCGCGTAAATGTCGGCATCCTGGTACACCCAGTAGGGAACGCGCGTAAGACCTTCGGCGGGCCAGACACGGGATTCAGAGACTGCGGACATAGATTCCGAAAAAAAGATTTGTGCTCAAGCGGATTTTAGCATCGGTAAAATACCGCCGAGATCGAACAGGCACGGAACAGGATGACCTTACCCCGCATCGCGATCACCACCGGCGACCCCGCCGGAATCGGCCCGGAGATCGCACTCAAGGCCGCGCTCGACCCGCGGGTGAGAAAAATCTGCCGGCCGCTGCTCTTCGGCGACCGCGGCGCGCTCGAAGCGCATGCCACCGCCTGCGGCCTCAAGCCCGAACTGAGGTTCGTGACGCGCGCCGCCGATGCGACCTGGAACGACGGCGTGCTGACCCTGGTCGAGCGCAGGCAGTTCAAGCCCGGCGAGTTGCACATCGGCGCGATCGCCGCGCCGCACGGCGAAGCAGCGCTCGATTCGGCCAAAGCCGCAATCGACGCCGCGCTCGCCGGCGACGTGGACGCCGTAGTTGCCGCCCCGCAGACCGAAAGCTCGATCAAGCTCGCCGGAATCGAGTTCGACGGCTATCCCACCTTCGTCGCGCGCTGCACCGGCGTGCCGCCCGAGGACGCGTTCCTCATGCTGTGCTTCGAGCGCGACGGGACCGAAATGCGCATCGCGCACGCCACGTTGCACGCGAGCCTGCGCCGCGCGATCAAGCTCGTCACGCGCGACCGCGTGCTGCACGCGATACGCTCGGCGGATTCGGCGCTGCGACGCATGGGTATCGCCTGCCCGCGCATCGCCGTGTCGGGACTCAACCCTCACGCAGGCGAGGGTGGGCTTTTCGGAGACGAGGAGCGGGAGATCATCGGCCCGGCGATCGCCGACGCAAAGAAGAACGACGTCGCCGCCGAAGGCCCGTTCGGCGCTGACACCATGTTCCAAAAAAGGGGCTACGACGCCTTCGTCGTCATGATCCACGACCAGGGGCACATCGTGGCGAAAACCCACGCTCCTGCCGGCACCGCGGCCCTCACCATCGGCACGCCGGTGCTCTTTTCCTCCGTCGCGCACGGCAGCGCGCTCGACATCGCCGGGAAGAATCGCGGCGATCCGGGCGCGATCATCTCTGCGATCAAGCGGCTCGCCGGCGCCTCAGCGGCCGAATAGGACCGGAACTGTGCAAGAATTCGTCCCGGCCGGGCCGGAAAGAGGAGGACGGTGGAAAAGGTAACGATTCCTGCGCTTCAGCAAATGAAGCTCGACGGACGCAAGATCGTCGGAGTGGTGGCCTGGGATTACCAGATGGCGCAAATCGCGGACCGCGCGGGCGTGGATCTTATCTCGGTGGGCGACTCCGTCGGCGTGAATCTCTGGGGGCACGCGACGGACGCGGAAGTGACCGTCGACCAAATGCTGATCTGCTGCAAAGCCGTGCGCCACGGCACGAAGCGTGCCCTCCTGAGCTGCGATATTCCCAATGGTCCGGCGCAAGCGGGAACCGAGGACGCAGTCAGTGCCGCCGTCCGCCTCACAAAAGAGGGAGGGGCGGACATGGTGAAGATCCTGGGCGATCCCGGGGTGGTGAAAGCAATCGTTCGCGCGGGCGTCCCGGTCTTTGCCGAGCTCCATGGCGAGAAACTTCCTGTCGACAAGTTGGTGGGGGAAGCAAAGCGACTGGAAGGTGCCGGCGCTTCGGTTCTGGATTTCAGGCACTCGGGTCCCGTGGCCGGTCCTGCGGTCGTACGCGCGGTTTCCATTCCGGTCATCGGGGGCCTGGGCGGAGGGCCGTGGCTCGACGGGCGCGTGCGCCTGGCGCATACCGCCGTCGGCTATGCGGCGAAGTGGATCGACGCCAAGACCGAGACCTACGGCAATGCCGCGAAGCTGAGCCTCGATGCCTTGCATGCCCTGATCGATGACGTGCGTTCAGGCCGGCAAATCAAAGGCGGATGAAACATGCCCACCGCTCTCATCGACGGCATCACGACCCGCTATGAGGTAGTGGGCTCCGGGCCGCCTCTGCTCATGTACTCGCCCGCCGGGTTCGACGCAACCCTGGACAAGTGGACGACGCAAGGCGTGTACGCGAGGATCAAGCTGCTCGTTCACTTGCCGGAAAAATACACCTGCATCGTCTTCGACCGGCGCGAGTGCGGCCAGTCGGGCGGCCGGGTCGAGCCCATCACCTGGGCGCATTACGTCGCGCAGGGAAAGGGACTGCTGGACCACCTGAAGATCAAGCGCGCCCACCTCATGGGCGGCTGCATGGGCTGCTGCCCGGTTGTCGCCTTCGGCGTCGCCTATCCCGGAATGGCGCAGAGCATGATCCTCTTCTGGCCGGTGGGCGGCGCCAAGTACCGCATCAGCACGCACAAGCGCTTTGCGGATCATCTTGCGTACGTCGAACAGCACGGCCTGGCAGGCGTTGTCTCCCTGGTGACGCAGGAGGGCAAGCCCTTCAACGCAGAGCCGAGAGGCGGGCCCTGGGCCTCGGTCATCAAGAACGACTGCGCCTTTGCCGAGGCCTACGCGAAGATGGACCTCGAAAAATACAAGAAGCTCGTTGCAACCATGTGCCGCACGCTTTTCGACCGCGACACCTCGCCCGGCGCCGGGCCCGAGGACATGCTGCGCTCGGAGATCCCCGCGCTCGTCATCCCCGGACACGATGCCTCGCACGCGACCTCCGCCGCGAGGTATCTGGAAGAATGCCTGCCTAAAGCGGAGTACTGGGACGTTCTTCCCGAGGCACAGACGGAAGAAACCACGTCGACGCGGCTGCTGGAGTTCCTCCAAAAAGCGAGCGCCGCGGGGCGATAGCGGCCGGGCGCTTACGCTAAAACAGCACTCTCTTGCGGCGCCGGGTGTCAGCGAATCGAGATCGAGACCGGATTGAATTTCCTGTCTGTCCGTAGATCCCGAGTGCGATCGGTCCAATTCTTGCCACTCCTATCGGTAACTTTTGGCATACCCGGCCGAATGTTGCACATGCCGGTGGCATAGAGGACTTTTGACACACCCACCTGGGATGTTGCTGGAATATCATTGCCATCCGTAGACTTTCCGACGTACCCCGGCAGACAATAATGATGATGGGATGGCGGTCGGCCCAGGCCCAATGTGCAGCCTGCAGCCGCAATACGCGATCCCACCCGGACCATACCACCCGGACCCTAAGGATTTCAACGAGAGGAATGGCATGCCGCTGCACCACAGTTTGTCGTTAGTACTGCTGTTCGCGCTCGGTCTCGTTGCCTGTGGTGGCGGTGCCAAATCGGATGACAGCGGCGGAAGCAGCGCGCTGCCTCCCGGATCGCCCCCGGCACCTGCGGTTTCGCTGGGCGCGGCACCGAATACCGTGGCACCCGGCGGGTCGACGCTGCTCACCTGGTCATCGAGCGATGCCTCAGGCTGCAGCGCCACTGGCGCCTGGTCGGGCAGTAAGGCTTCCTCAGGCAGCCAGACGGTCAACTCCATTATGGCCGCGAGTACCTATACCCTGACCTGCACCGGCAGTGGAGGCAGCACCACGCGCTCCGCGACCGTGAACGTAAGTGGGACCGGCGTGAACGGGGTGGTGGACAGCAGTCTGCTCAGTCGCCACCAGGAGAGCGCGAATCTGGTGTACGCCTTCGCCGGTTTCAATACAACCGTCGGCCTCCCCGCCGCTACGGCACCGGTGACGCAGGACACGGGTGGGTGCACGTTCCGCTATAGCCTTGCGGGTTTGCCCGACGGCAACTACACCGTCGCGCTCACGAGCGACACCGGCGCGAGCTTCCGGCGCAGCGCCAACGTGACGGTGGCGGGCGCTGCCGCGGTGCAGGATTTCACGCCGACGCGCGTGGTGCGAGTCGGCCCGGGGCGGCAGTTTGCCAGCCCAAGCCTGGTGACGGGCTTGGTAAGCGGCGACGTGGTCGAGATCGATGCCGGCGTATACAACGGCCCCGCCACGACCTGGTCCACCAACAACCTTACCTTGCGCGGCGTCGGCGGGCGCGCGCATCTGGTTGCACCAGCGACCATATCCAACGGCAAGGCCATCTGGGTGACGGCCGGCACGAACATCGCGGTGGAGAACATCGAATTTTCGGGCGCGGCAGTTCCGGATCTGAACGGCGCCGGCATCCGTGCCGACGGCCGGGATCTCGCCATCTGCGGCAGCTATTTTCACGACAACCAGGAAGGTATTCTCGGCGGCGGCGGGAACGTACTCATCGAGTACACCGAATTTGCCCGCAACGGCAACTGCGACGATCCGAACGGATGTTCGCACAATATTTATATCAGCGACACCGCCCGTTTCACGCTGCGCTATAGCTATTCGCATCACGCGCGCATCGGCCATCTGGTGAAGAGCCGCGCGCAGGAGAACCACATCCTCTACAACCGTATCATGGACGAGGCGGACGGCACCTCGAGCTACACCATCGATTTGCCCAACGGCGGCCTAACCTACATCGTCGGGAATCTGCTGCAGCAAGGCCCGAACACCGACAACTCGACGATCCTGATATATGGCGCGGAGGGCCTCATCAACCCGAACCCGACGTTGTACGTCGTGAACAATACGTTCGTGAATGACTTGGGATCGGGCGCGTTCATATCTATCGCGGGCGGTAGTATCGCGACGGTGCAAAACAATTTGTTCGTCGGCAACGGCACCACCGTCAGCGGCGCGGCGACGCAAGTCTCGAACCTGAAAATCAATACGGCGGCCGCGAACTTCGTCGATATCGGCGCTTTCGACTACCGTCCCACCGCGGCGACACCGGGCATCGATCAGGGGACGGCGCCGGGGCTCGGCGGCGCGTTCGACCTGACGCCGATCTACCAATACGTGCACCCCACCAACCGGGAGGCACGTCCCACCCGCAGTGTCATCGATATCGGCGCCTACGAATACAATCCCTGAATCCCCGCCGGCAGAACCTCGCCGAGCCGGCTCGATCCCCCCACCTCGTGAGGGGACGAGCCGTATCCACGCCCCCAGCTACAGCGACTTGATCTGAACCTTGCGCCACTTGATGGCGCCGCCGGGGGCGTCTTTGGGGCCGTTGCCGAACTGGAGGGCGAACGGTCCCTGCGCGAACTGGCTGTTCTGCAGGCTGACGGTCTGCACCCCGTTCAGCACGACGGTGATCTGCGAGCCCTTGGCCGTGATGTCGAAAGTGTTCCACTTTCCTCCGGCCTTGGGCATGGGCGACACCTTGGCGAAATCGACGATACCTCCGGTGCCGTAGGACGGTTCGGGGCGCTGGTCGTAGATGTTCACCTCGTAGGAAGTCTTGGCCGCGATCTTGTTGGGATCAGAAGCGCGTATGAAAATGCCGCTGTTAGTGGTGTGATCCGCCCAGAACTCCGCCCTGATCTGAAAGTCCTTGTAGGAGTTCTTCGAGACGAGAAAGCCGCCCTTGCCCTTGTCGGCGACAACGGCACCGCCCTCCGCTCTCCAGTTGGCGTCGCCGAGGCGGTTCCAGTTCTCCAGGCCGGCGGTGCCGTCGATGAGCGTGGTCCAGCCCGCGTCGGACCACGGCATATAGGAGCAGCCGAAAATGCCGAACCCGATGGCAAGTAGCCCGATGGTAATGACAGACAGACGTTTCATGGTGATCTCCTCCTTGCGTTGATGACGATTGTTTCCCGTTACTGCCAGGCACGATTGTCGACGGTGTTCTCGTAGGTGGCCCCCGGCACCGTCATGTTCCACTTGACCGTCCAGTTGTAGGTGTCGTCGAAGCGCTCGCGCGTGTAGGGCTGCGGCGCGGCGTGAAGCAGGCGCCAGGTCTGGAATTCGTGGGGCTCGAGAAGCCCGCCGGTCTCGCGGATGAAATAGTGG